>ERZ1292640.1007-Hain-H43-02um-R1-1007-length-23503-cov-43_pt1 | contig 23503 bp, 16 predicted proteins | sample MGYA00564404_ERZ1292640 | MGnify/ENA primary metagenome ERZ1292640 (study PRJEB36523, sample SAMEA6512636) | groundwater metagenome | collected 2019-01-08 | study: AquaDiva: Metagenomics assemblies of 32 groundwater samples
TCCGTTGCTTCCTGCTCCGCAGCCCTCTGTCCCGCCAAAGTCCCGAGATTCCTGCAAAAGTCGGCACCCCCTTGACACGCCGGCGGGAATCTGGCACACTACCGGTAGGCGAAGAAAAGGCGAAAGGCACCTCCCATGAGCTCCGCACCCCTCATCCAGGCGGACCTCCTGTCCCGTTTGGGCTGGCGCCCGCGGGCGGCGCCGGAAACCGTCGCCACCGGGGTGGCGCCGATTGACCGCCTCACCGGGGGGCTTCCCCGCGGAGCCGTCACCGAGATCTTCGGTCCCGCCTCCTCGGGCCGCACCAGCCTGCTGGTCTCCATCCTGGCCGATGCCGCGGCCCGCCAGGAAACCTGCGCGGTGGTGGACGCGTGCGACGCCTTCGATCCCGCCTCGGCGGCCGCGGCGGGCGTCGATCTGGACCGGCTGTTGTGGGTGCGCTGCGCCGGCAACCCGGAGCACGCCCTGAAAGCCGCGGACCTGCTGGTGAACGCCGGCGGGTTCGGCCTCATTGTTCTGGACATCGCCGGCGTCGCCCCGCGGATCGCCCGGCGCATTCCTCTGGCCTCGTGGTTCCGCCTGCGCCGCGCCATTGAGAACACGCCCACCCTGCTGATCGTGGTGGGGCGGGAGCCATGCGCCGGCTCGTGCGTCTCGCTGCTGCTGGAGATGAAAAAGGAGAGCGTCGTTTGGTCCGGCGCGCCCAACGCGCGCCTGCTGCGGGGCGTGGCGCTACAGGCAATCCCCCGCAAGCCGGTTCGTCCGGCGCCGGCGGCTTTCGCGGCGGAAAGCGGATGGGTGGCGTGCCAGAGGTGAGCCATGTTCGCCTGCCTCCATGTCCCTGGCCTGCCCCGTTGCACGGGCCGCGCGGCGCTCTACGAGTGCGCCTCGGCCTTCTCACCCCTGGTGGAGGAGACGGCGCCGGACGCGGTGGTGCTGGCGATCGGCGGCACGGAGAACCTGTTCGGCTCGCCGCGTGAGCTCGCCGCTGCGCTTGCCCGGCGCGCCGCCGCATTGGGTCTGGACGCCCGCGTTGCCATCGCGAGCAATCCCGACGCCGCTGTTCACGCGGCCCGCGGCCGCGCCGGCATAACTGTCATCGGGCCCGGCCAGGAAGCCGGTGCGCTCGCCCCTTTGCCGGTGGCGGTTCTTTCGCCTCCGCCGGAGATCGCCGACACCTTTGTCCTGTGGGGCATTCGCACCTGCGGAGACCTGGCCCGGCTCGGGGAAGCGGGCGTCGCCGAGCGCCTGGGGCCGGAGGGAGTGCGGCTCCGGAAGCTGGCGCGCGGCGCTGGCGACCGCCCGCTGGCGCCCGCCGATCCTCCGCCGCTTTTTGAGGAGACCATCGAGCTGGAATATCCGGTGGCGCTGCTGGAGCCGCTCCTGTTCATCCTGGCGCGCCTGTTGAACCAGCTCTGCACTCGGCTGGAGGCGCGGGGCCTGGCTGCCAATGAACTCCGCGTGCGGCTGAAGCTCACCGACCAGAGCGAGCACGAGCGGGCGCACCGCCTGCCATTCCCGATGCGCGACAGCCGGACGTTCCTGAAACTTCTCCAGCTCGACCTGGATGCGCACCCGCCGCCTGCGCCGGTGACGGCGGTGCTGCTTTCCGCCGGGGCGGCCAGCCCGCGCGTGGTGCAAAACGGGATGTTCGTCCCGCTGGCGCCCGAGCCGGAGAAGCTGGAGCTGACGCTGGCGCGGATCGCGCACGTGGTCGGCGAAGGGAATGTCGGCGCGCCGGAACTCACCGACACGCACCGGCCGGACGCGTTTCGGGTGAAGCGCTTCAGCCACTTCTCCGCCGCCCGCGGCCAGCCCCGCCGCGAGCGGGCGCGGCTGCTCACCCTGCGCCTGTTCCGCCCGCCGCTGCGGGCGGAGGTGGAAGCGCCCGCTGGCCAGCCGGCACTGGTGCGGGCCGGCGCGGTGTGGGGCCGGGTGACGGCGCGGGCCGGCCCCTGGCGCACCGCGGGCGACTGGTGGCGTCCCGACGCCTTCTCGCGCGACGAGTGGGACGTGGCCCTCACCGACGGCGCGCTCTACCGCCTCTACCTCGACCGGCTGGCGGGCGAGTGGTATGTAGAGGGAAGCTATGACTAAGATCATGTCCACCCTGACCATACGCATCAGCAAGGAAGCCCAGGATCTTCTTTGCGAGTTGGCCAGGCAGGAAGGGAAATCCATGCGGGCGGTCCTGGAGAAGGCCCTCAAGCTTTATGAAGAGCGTGTCTTCTGGGAAAAGGCAAACCGTGCTTACGCCGCACTGAAAGCCAATTCGAAGGCGTGGCAGCAGGAACTGAAAGAGCGGGAGGAATGGGACGCAACTCTCAAGGATGGATTGGAGGACGAGTGAAACCGTCTCAGCCTTCTTGCGGCGAAATCTGGCTCGTGGATCTCGGAACCCCGATCGGCCACGCGCAGGCGGGCCGGCGCCCCTGCCTGGTGATGTGGCATTCCCATGACAACGAAAGAAAAGCGCATCCCCCTGCACGTGGAGGCCGGGCCGGAGGAGACCGGGTTGCCCAGGCGCGGTTTTCTCAAATGCGACGACGTTCGCTCAATCGCCAGGCAGCGATTCCTGAAACGAATTGGAATGTTGTCTCCGGACACGCTGTGGAAAGCGGAGGAGCAACTTCGCCGGCTGCTGGGAATATAGCGCCATGAAGAAGCCCATCCAGCCCATCGTCGTGAAGAGGCCCAAGCGGCGCATCCCAATGGCCCCGCCGGGGGTGGAGTACCGGGATAAGAAGGTGGAACTCAAGCACATGCCCTCGCGGCGGCGGGCCAAACACAAGAAGAAGGTCGAGTGATGTACGTCGAACTCCATGCGCGGTCGGCCTTCAGCTTCCTTCAGGGAGCCTCCCTGCCGGAGGCGCTGGCCGGCACGGCGGCGGAGCTGGATCTGGCGGCGGTGGCGCTGCTCGACCGCGACGGCGTCTACGGCGCGCCGCGCTTCCACCAGGCGGCGAAAAAGGCCGGCATCCGCGCGCACATCGGCGCGGAAGTGACCTGCAACGACGGCATTCGCTACCCGCTGCTGGTGGAGAGCCGCGCCGGCTACCAGAATCTGTGCCGGCTGATCACGCGGCTGAAGCTCGGCGCCAGCAAAGCCGAGGGCGCCGCCACGCCGGAGGAGATCGTCGAGCACGCCCAGGGTCTCATCTGCCTTGCCAGCCAGTTGGACCGCAAGCGTCTGGAGTGGCTGGCGGCCGCGTTCGGCGCACGCAATGTCTACGTCGAGGTCCAGCGGCACCTCGACCGCGAGGAGGAGGCGCGCAACCAGGCGCTGGTCGAGATCGCGCGCTCGCTCGGGCTGCCGCTGCTAGCCACCAACGGCGTCCGCCACGCCCGGCCCGAGGAGCGGGAGATCCTGGACGTGCTCACCTGTGTGCACCACAAGCGCACGCTCGAAACCGCCGGCCGCCTGCTGGCGCGCAACGCGGAGCGGCGCCTGAAGCCGCCGGCGGAGATGGCGCGCCTGTTCGCCGACCTGCCCGAGGCCATCGCCAACACCGCCGAACTTTCAGCGCGCCTGGCGTTCACGCTGGCCGAGCTGGGCTACGAGTTTCCCCGCTACCCGGTCCCCCCGGGCGAGAGCATGGCCTCATTGCTGCGTAAGCTCACCGACGAGGGCGCGCGCCGCCGCTACCGCCCTTATCACGAGCGGGCGCGCCGCCAGATCGAGCGCGAGCTGGCTCTAATTGAAAAGCTGAAGCTGGAAGGTTACTTCCTGATCGTCTGGGACATCGTGCGCTTCTGCCGCGAGCAGGGCATCCTGGCCCAGGGGCGCGGCTCGGCGGCCAACAGCGCCGTCTGCTACTCGCTCGGCATCACCGCCGTGGACCCGGTCGGCATGGAGCTGCTGTTCGAGCGCTTCCTCTCGGAGGAGCGCGGCGAGTGGCCGGACATCGATCTCGACCTGCCCAGCGGCGTCCAGCGCGAGCGCGTCATCCAGTACGTTTACGAGCGCTACGGCCGGCACGGCGCGGCCATGACCGCCAACGTCATCACCTATCGCGGGCGCTCGGCCGCCCGCGAGGTAGGCAAGGCGCTGGGCTTCGAGGAGGCGGTGCTGGGGCGCCTGTCCACCCTGGTGCGCGGCTGGGAGTGGCATGCGCCCGAGGACACCACCGAACGCCAGTTCCGCGACGCCGGCCTCGATCTCAGCCACCCGCGGATCCAGAAATTCATCGAGCTTTACCGGGCGGTGCAGGACCTGCCGCGGCACCTCGGCCAGCACTCGGGCGGCATGGTGATATGCGCCGGGCAACTGGACGCGGTGGTGCCGCTGGAGCCGGCCACGATGCCGGGCCGGGTGGTGGTGCAGTGGGACAAGGACGACTGCGCGGACTTGGGGCTCATCAAGGTGGACCTGCTGGGCCTGGGCATGATGGCGGTGCTGGAGGAGACGCTCCCGCTGATCCGCGAGCACTACGGCGAGGAGGTCGATCTGGCCCGCCTGCCGCCCGGCGACCCGCTCGTCTACGACGCGCTGCAACGGGCCGATACCATCGGGATGTTCCAGGTGGAGAGCCGCGCCCAGCAGGCCATCCTGCCGCGCATGCGGCCGGCGCGCTTCTATGACCTGGTGGTGCAGGTGGGCATCGTGCGGCCCGGACCGATCGTCGGCAAGATGATCCATCCGTACCTGAAGCGGCGGCAGGGACGGGAAGCGCCCGAGTGCCTGCACCCGTCGCTGGAGACGGTGCTGCGGCGGACGCTGGGCGTGCCCATCTTCCAGGAGCAGTTGCTGCGGATGGCGATGATCGCCGCCGGCTTCACCGGAGGGGAGGCCGAGGAGCTGCGGCGCGCCTTCAGCCACAAACGCTCCGAGGCGCGGATGAAAGAGGTCGAGGTGAAGCTGCGCCGCGGCATGGACCGGAACGGCATCGCCGGCCCGGCGCAGGACCGCATCGTGCAGTCGATCACCTCGTTCGCGCTCTACGGCTTTCCCGAATCGCACGCGGCCAGCTTCGCGCTGCTGGCCTACGCCAGCGCCTGGCTGAAGTGCCACTACCTGGCCGCCTTCACCGCCGCGCTGCTCAACAACCAGCCGATGGGCTTCTACCATCCCGCGACCATCATCAAGGACGCGCAGCGGCACGGGTTGCGGGTCCAGCCGATCGACGTGACCCGCTCGGACTGGCCCTGCACGATTGAATCCGAGCCGCGACCGTCAGGGAGCGGACACGTCCTCCGCCTCGGCCTGAAGTACGTCAAGGGCCTGCGCGAGCAGGCGGCGCGGGCGATCGTGCGCGAGCGGGCGCGGCAGCCGTTCGCGAGCATCGAGGAGCTGGCCCGGCGCGTGCCCGAGCTGCGCAAGGACGAGCTGAACAAGCTGGCCGAGGTCGGCGCGCTGAACGGCCTTCAGGCGAGGCACCGCCGTGACGCGCTCTGGCGCGCCGGGCGAGCCGCGCGGCCGGCGGGCCCGCTGTTCGGCGAGCTCGAGGAGCCGGCGGCGGCTTCACCGCTCGCGCCGATGAGCGCCGAGGAGCGCCTGCTGGCCGATTATCGCGGTGCCGGGCTGACCGTCGGCCCGCATCCGATGGCTTATTGCCGCGAGGCGATGAACACGCTCGGCGTGGCGCGCGCCGCCGATTTGAAGCGCCTCGCGAACGGCTGCCGCGTGCGGGTGGCCGGCTGCGTCATCGTGCGCCAGCGGCCGGCCACCGCCAAGGGGTTGGTCTTCCTGAGCCTGGAGGACGAGACCGGCATCGCCAACGTCATGGTGGAGCCGGAGGTGTTCGAGCACGACCGGATGGTGCTGGTCGAGGAGCCGTTCCTGCTCGTCGACGGCGTGCTCCAGAACTCGAACGGCGTGCACTCGGTGAAGGCCCGCCGCGTGGCGCCCTTCCCGGCCCCGGCGGCGGCCACCGCCTCGCACGACTTTCATTAATTTCGGTGACAGGCTACGCTTTCACTAAATTCCCCGATGGCGGGTGAGTTTCCGTCGCCTTGCCAGCCCCAGTCCGCCTGTGACATTATTCCGGTAGCAGGATGGCCACCCAAGCTCCGCGAACCAAAGTATTCATCAGTTACAGCCACAAAGACCGTGATTGTCTGGAACGGCTCCAGGTCTTTCTGAAATCGCTCGGACGAGAAGCCGCCGTGGAGTGGTGGGATGACACTATGATCCGGCCGGGCCAGAAGTGGCGGGATCAGATCCGGAGGGCCCTCCGCACCGCCAAGGTGGCCGTGCTGCTGGTGAGCCAGGATTTCCTCTCCTCGGATTTCATCACGACCGACGAGTTGCCGTCCCTGTTGGCCGCCGCGGAGAACGAGGGAGTGGTTATCCTGCCTGTCATCATCAAGCCTTGCCGCTTTAAGCAGACAAAGAGCCTTTCCCAATTTCAGGCCGTCAACGATCCCTCCAAGCCGCTGAAGAAAATGTCGAAGGTCCGGCAGGAGGACCTCTGGGTGAAGGTGACGGACGAAATCGAGAAGGCTCTGAGCCGCCCCGTTGCGCCGCCGGCCGGTGCGGGAGAGTTGCCCGCCGCATCGCGCCCTTCCCGGCCCCGGCGGCGGCCACCGCCTCGCACGACTTTCATTAAATAAGTGAAAGCGTAGCCTGTCACCGAATTAATCTAGAACAGGAGTTTGATGGCGAAGGTGAGCTGGCGCTGGCCGTGGCCCTTCTCGCCGGTGATCGAGCCGAAGGCGGTCGAGGTCGGCGTGGTGTTGGGCCCGGAGAACTGGACGTGGTTCAGCGCGTTGAACGACTCCATGCGGAACTGCGCCTTCAGGCGTTCCTTGATGCGGAAGTTCTTGAACAGCGACAGGTCGAAGTTGTTGATCCCGTCGGCGCGGATGCCGCTGAAGCGCGAGGGGAGCGTGCGGATGTTCCAGCCCAGTTGCTTGGCCGTGTCGAGCTCGAAGCCGGCCTCGGTGTTGAACCAGCGCTCGCTGGTCCGCTGGCTCACCGGCAGCGGGATGTTCTTCAGATCGCCGTAGAAAATGGCGTTGCCGAAGCCGAGCGCATCGCCGGTCTGGCCTTCGAACCAGCCCTGGAGCTGCCAGCCGCCGATCAGGGCATTCACCAGGCCGCCGGCGTTGCGGGCGATCGGCTTGCCCTTGCCGAAGGGCAGCTCGTAGATGCCGCTGAGCACGAAGCGGTGGGTGAAATCCTGGCTGCAAACGACATTCTCGGGAACCGGATCCGTGTCGTTGAGGTAGGCCATGGCCTCCATGAACTTCGACCACGTCCAGGCAGCCTGAAAGTTGAAGCCGCTGGAAAGCCGCTTCTCGGCCCGCACCTGGAGCGAGTGGTAGTAAGAGTAGCCGGCGGGCAGGTTCACCGAGATGTCGCCGAAGTGCGGATAGGGGCGCAGAAGCTGGTTACGGCCGACGCGGACGCCGCTGAGTCCGGTGCCGGCGAAGTCGGCAATACCGGCGAGCGGGTTCGTCACCTGCTCGCTCATGAAGTCGATGGTCCGCTGGTCGCGGACCGGCGAAGTTGAGTAGTATTGACGCGGCGCCGCGTTCAGGTTCCGGTTGACGGCCAGCTTGGTGCCGCGGTTGCCGACGTAGGCGGCCTCGAAGACGATGCGCTGCGGCAATTCGCGCTGCACCGAGAAGGACCAGCGCTGGTGGTAGGGGTTGAGCGGATTCCCGTCGAAAAAGCTGACGCCACGCCCGAGGAACGTCCCCAGCCCGCCGGAAGCGCCGGCCGGAAGCTGGAGGCCATCTGGGAACGGGTTCGACAGCGTGGCGCGGAACGTGAGGCCGTTGTCGAGGCTGGGGATAAGGTTGGTCGGCTGGTTGAAGCCGCCCTGGTTGACGTCCTGGCGGTCGATGCCCACCACGTCGTAGAAAATGCCGTAGCCGGTCCGGAGGACGGTCCTGGCGTTGAGCTGGTAGGCCAGGCCGATGCGGGGCGCGAAGTTGTTCTTATCCGCGGCCCACAGGTCGCGCGGTTGTCCGCCTGCCCCGGCAAACAGCAGCCCGCCCAGGGTGCGGAAACTCGCGGCCGGGACCTCGGCGATCGGGGCTTTCGTGTAGTTGGCCAGCGCCTGGGCCGCGATCGGGCTGGGCGTGGTGAAGTCGAAGGCGCGAATGGTGCGGTTGAACCGCTCGGTGGTCGGGCTTTCGTATTCGTAGCGCAGCCCGATGTTCAGCGTCAGCCGGGCGGTCAGCCGCCAGTCGTCCTGCACGAAAAGCGAGGTGTAGCTGGACTGCTCGGCGCGGGAGGCGTTGATGTTGATGTTGCCGCCGGTGGGCACACCGAAGAGGAACGAGGCCATGCCCTGGCCGATGGGAGCGGCCGTCGAGTTGTCCATCGGCCCGCGCGTCCAACCGGTGCCGAAATCGATGCGCGGCGCGACGTTGCCGTAGTTGTAACCGTTCTCCCGCATCAGCCGGTACTCGGCGCCGATGCGCAGGCTGTGGTCCCCGGTCAGCTTGGTGAGCGTTCCGCCGAAGGTCTGGTAGTAGGTGGTGAAGGTGACGCCGCCGGTGTCGCCCAGTCCGGTCAGCCCGTCAACGGTGATCTGCGGGAAGGCGATGCCCGCCGAGGCGTTCTTGGCGCGGATCTCCTCCAGCAGGCTCCGCGGGAAGCCGAACGATGCGAGGTCGATCCCCTGGCTGAAGCGCGCGGTGATCTGGGCGTTGTAAGTGAGACCGTAGCGGAGGTTGAGCAGGAGCTGCGGGTTGAAGACGTACACATCATCGAGCACCACGCCGTAGCCGGTGCGGTCTATGATGTTGCCGGTGGCGATGGTGGGCAGCGTGTTCTCCTTGTTGTCGTGCTGGCTGTTGTTGAGGCGGAAAAAGAAGCGGTGGTTCTGGCTGAAGTTGTGGTCGAGCCGGCCGACCATGGTGCGGTTGTCGCGGTTGATGTCGCGGGTGCGGAAGTAGTTCTGGCGGCCGTCGGCGGTGGTGACCTGATTCGGCTCGGGCCAGTAGGGGAGGAACTTCAGCGCCATCGGGTCGATGCGGCTGGCGGGGATGATGTTGCCCGCGAGCGGCTGGCGGCTGAAGCGCCCGGCCGGCGCCGGCTGGATGGTGGCCGGGTCGTAAATCTGGTAACGGGAGCTGACCCTGAGCAGCTCGGAAAAGTCGCCCTTGCGTTGCGCCAGCGTGGGCACGGTGTAGGTGCCGCTCAAATTCCGGAGGATGTAGAGGCCCTCGTAGCCGAAGGTCCAGAACGTGCCATTGCGGCGGTCCAAGAGGCGCGGGATGAGGACCGGCCCGCTCATCGAGGCGTCCCAGCGTTGGTGCAGCCAGCCTTGCAGCGCGCGCTCTTTCTTCTCCGGGGTGATCGGCCCGGTGGTCGGGTCATAGATGAAACGGTTGGTGTGCCACGGAACGGCCCGGATACGGGAGTCAAACAACGAGCTGGCGCCGTGCAAAACGTTGGCGCCGGACTTCATGCTAACGTTGGTGACCGCGCCCGGCGAGTGGCCTATGCTGGCGTCGAAGGTGGCGGTGTGGATCCTGAACTCCTGGACCATGTCCTGCGGAGGCGAGAAGACGGAGTTGCGCTCGGACATGTTGGGAGCGCCATCGACGCTGACCTCGCTGGAGCCGCCGCGGGTGCCGTTGACGATAATGTCGGTGGCCGCGCCGGTGTCCATCGGGTTGCCGGCGTAGCGGCCGCCGCTGGAGAGAACGCCGGGCGCCAGGCGCGACAGGTAGAACGGATTGCCGCCCACCACCGGCAGCTCGGTCACCCGCCGCTCGTCCATCACCATGCCGATTGAGGCGTTGGCCGCTTCGAGCAACGGCGTCTCGCCGGTGACGACGATCGATTCGGCGAGGTTGCCCACCTCCAGCGTGAAATCCAGCGTCATGCGGTCGCTGACCCGCAGCTCGATGCCATCCCGCACCGACTTCTTGAAGCCGGCCATCTCCACCTCGACACGGTAAACGCCCGGCAGCAGATAGGGGATCTCGTAATTCCCCTGCTCGTTGGCCACCGACGAGGCGCCGGTATTGGTGGCAGTGTTGATGGCTTGAACTTTCGCGCCGACCACGACGGCGCCGCTCGGGTCGCTGACCCGGCCGATGATGGTGGCCCGCGATTCCTGGGCCCAGGCAATGGCGCAACCAATGGCGAGACTCAGGCTAAGCCTCCAAACCATGAGACACCTCAGTATCTACTATATGTCCGGCGGGGACCCGCTGGGTGTGGTATCTATATCCAATTCGGGAGTATGAGCATGAAGCAACTTCAACAACTGCGGCGGCGGAGGTTCCTGGCCGCGGCCGCGGCCGCGCCGCTGGCCGGCTGCGGCGGGCGCAAGAGTCCCTGGCGCTTCTTCACCACGGAAGAGGCCGAAACCGTCAGCGCGTTCTGTGAGCAGATCATCCCGGCCGACCAGGACCCCGGCGCCACGCAAGCCGGGGTGATCCACTACATCGACCGCCACCTGATGGGGCACTTCCGGCGCTATCAAGAGGCGTACCGCAAGGGAGTAGCCGCGATCGAGCAGGCTAGCGCGGCGCGCCACGGGAAGCGCTTTGCGCAACTGGCGGCTGGGCAGCAGACCGAATTGCTCAACGGCCTCACCGGCGAGGCGCAGCAGTTCTTCAGCCTGGTGGTGGCCCACGCCATGCAGGGCTTCTACGGCGATCCGCGCCACGGCGGCAACCGCGACGCGGTGAGTTGGAAGATGCTGGGGGTGCCGCTCATCCCCGTGCGCGGGCGGGCCCAGTACGACTTGACGAAGCCGCAAGGGAGCCGGACATGAAACACGTCAACGCAGTTGTGGTCGGGGCCGGCGCCGGCGGCGGCATCGTCGCCAAAGAGCTGGCCGAGGCGGGGCTGAGCGTGGTCCTGCTGGAGCGCGGCAGGTGGCTCACCGCGTTCGACTGCCGCAAGGACGACCTGCGCAACCAGCGCACCTCAGTGCTCGGCAACGGCTCCGGCCCCGACGACGAGCGCCATCCGCGCGTCATCGTGGACCAGAACGGGCGCGAGCGCCTCGTCCGCGCCAGCGAGCCGGGATACAACAACAACGCCGCCTGCGTCGGCGGCGGCACGCTTACCTACGGCGCGATGGCCTGGCGGTTCATGGAGCAGGACTTCCGCATGCGCTCCATCTACGGTTGCCCCGAGGGCTCGACGCTCGAGGACTGGCCCATCACCTACCAGGACCTCGAACCTTACTACGAGAAGGCCGAGTACGAGATTGGCGTCTCGGGCGACGTCTCCCCCGATCCGTTTCACGCTCCGCGCAAGAAGCCGCTGCCGATGCCGCCGCTGGCGCCCAACCGTGAGCACGAGATCCTCAAGCCGGCGGCCAAGCGGCTGGGGCTGCACCCGTTCGACATCCCGATGCTGCGCAACAGCGTGCCCTACAACGGCCGGCCGGCCTGCATGCGCTGCCGCTGGTGCGTGGGCTTCGCCTGCGAGGTGGACGCCAAGAACGGCACGCAGAACACGGTGATCCCTAAGGCGCTGGCCAGCGGCAACTGCGAGCTGCGCACCGAGTGCGTGGCCAAGGAGATCATCAACGACTCGCGCGGCCGGGCCACCGGCGTCGCCTATTTCGATGCCAACGACCGGCTTCAGACGCAGACGGCCGACCTGGTGGCAGTCTCCTGCGCGGCCATCGAGTCGGCCCGCCTGCTGCTGAACTCCAGGAGCAAGCTGTTCCCCAACGGGCTGGGCAACCGCTACGACTGGGTCGGGCGAAACCTGCAAGGCCACGGCTACTCGGGCGCGTTCGGGCTGTTCGACCACGACGCCTACGACGACATCGGGCCGGGCGCCGGCATCGCCGCCTGCGACTACAACCACGGCAACAAGGGGCTGCGCGGCGGAGGGATGCTGGCCAACGAGTTCATCCGGCTGCCTTACCAGTTCGTGGGGCAGCTTCCGGCCTCGGCGCCCAGGTGGGGCCCGGCGCACAAGGACTTCATGCGCCAGTGGTACCGGCGCAGCGTCGGCGTCAAAGGTCCGGTCCAGGAGATGCCGGTCTTCGAATCGCGCGTGCAGCTCGATCCGAAGGTCAAGGACCACTGGGGCGTCCCGGTGGTCCGCATGTCCGGCTACAAGCACCCGCACACCATCGAGCTCGGCCGCTTCCTCGCCGGCAAGGCCGAAGCCTGGCTGAAGGAGGCGGGCGCGACCTTCGCCTGGAAGAGCGTCACCGGGCCGGGCCTGAGCGGCGGCCAGCACCAGGCCGGCACCTGCCGCATGGGCAGCGACCCGAAGACGTCGGTGGTCGATAAACACTGCCGCGTGCATGACGTGGACAACGTCTACGTCGTGGACGGCAGCGTCCACGTCACCAACGGCGGATTCAACCCGGTGCTGACCATCATGGGCATCGGCTACTACGCCTCGGAGCACATCGTGAAGGCGTGGCGCGGCGCGAAAGGACGGGGCTGAGACATGAAACGCGGGAAGTGGTTGATCGCCGGCGCCGCGGCACTGGTGCTCGTCGCCCTGGCCGGCGGCACCGCCTACTACCAGGCGCCAGTCGGGCGCTCCTGCGCCCGCTGTCATGAGATCGAGCAAGCCTACGACCTCTGGCGGGCCTCGACGCACCGCAGCGTGAGCTGCGATGGCTGTCACGGTGGCCTGCTCACGCTCGACGCCGGTTTCCACCTGGGCAACCTGCGGCGGCTGGTGTCGCATGTGGGCGGCAACGTGCCTGAGCGGATTCGCATTCGGAACATGGACCTCGCCACGGTGATGGCGCGGTGCCAGAAATGCCACCAGCAGGAGTACGCCAACTGGCAGTCCGGACCTCACGCGGCCACCTACAGCCGCATCTTTCTCGACGAGCAACACAACCGGAAGCGGCTGCTGATGGACGACTGCCTGCGCTGCCACGGCATGCACTTCGAGGGCAGCATCCGCGAGCTGGTCGCGCCGGTCAGCACCTCGGGCCCATGGAAGCTGCTGGCGCGCGAGCTGGCCGAACGGCCGGCCATACCCTGCCTGGCCTGCCACCAGGTGCACCGCGAGGGACAGCCGCTCAAGCGGCCGTGGGTGAAGGCGGCGGTGGCCGGCGCCGGCCAGGAGATCCACCGCCCGTCGCTGGGGCTGTTCGACCGCCGCGAACTCGTGCCGGTTCCGGTCCGGCTGCTCGCGCTGCCCGCGATGCGCGACAAGGACCGGCCGGTTAAAATGAGCCCCGACCCGCGGCAGGGACTCTGCTACCAGTGCCATGCGCCGCTGGCTGGCTTCCAGGTAGGCTCGGGCGACGACCGCACCGCCATCGGCGTCCACGAGGGCATAAGCTGCCTGGCCTGCCACGACAAGCACGCCCAGCAGACGCGCGCTTCTTGCGCGGCCTGCCACCCGCGCCTCTCCAACTGCGGCCTCGACGTCGAAAAGATGGACACCACCTTCCGCGACCCGAAGAGCCGCCACAACGTCCACTTCGTCAAGTGCGCGGACTGCCATCCCAAGGGTGTGCCCGAGAAGCGGCGCTGGCGGGCCGAGCGGGCGGAGTAACCGAAGCGCTATCCTGTTGGGCAACCGGGAGGGAAGTATGTGCAGGAAGGTTGTGCCACTCCTGACGCTGCTGCTGGCCCTGGCGGGTTCGCTGGCCGGCCAGATGACGGTCGAGCAGAAGCTGCTCGATTTTCAGCACCTGTCTGCTATTTACGCCAAGCACTACACGCCGTATGAGTGGAAGCTGGAGGCGTTCGGCTTCGACCTCTTCGACCTGGCTCCGTGGCTGGAGCGGGCGCGGCGGACCAAGGACGACCTGGATTTTTACGACCTTTGCCATGAGTACGTCGCCAGCCTGATGGACGCGCACTCGAGCTTCAGCCTGCTGTCCAATTTTTTCGCGTCGCTTCCCTTTCACGCCGACATCTACGACGGCATTGTGCTGATCGACTCCATTACTCGCTCCCGCCTGCCGGCGGTCCAGTACCCGTTCGAGATCGGGGACGAGCTGGTGTCGATCGACGGCAAGAGCATCGAAGAACTGATCCGGGCTTACGAGAGATACTCGGGTGGCGCCAACACCCGCAGCCGACGGCGCCGGTCCGTGCTGCGGATCCTGAGCCGGCCGCAGTCGGTCATCGCCCGGGCCCACGAGACGCCCGACGAGTCCGTGGTGGAGATCCGCAGGCAGAGCGGGGCGGTGGAGAGCTACACGATCGCCTGGCAGAAATCCGGCAAGCCGCTGACTTTCGTCGGCCCGGTACCCACGCCCAAAGCTGCCGCCTTCGTGGCCCCGGAACCTCCCGCTGGCGTCCCTGAGTACTTGCGCCCCATCTACCCGCTGCTGCGCGATGAAGCTCTCGACCCGCCGGAAATCCTGAACCAGGGCGGGATCAACCCGGTCTTCGCCATGCCGGCTGGTTTTCGGCGGCGGCTGAGCGGCACGGCGGCGGACCTCTTCTATTCCGGCACCCTCGAAGTCGACGGGACGCGTCTCGGTTTTCTGCGCATTCCCACCTTTTCGCCCCCCAGCACGGTGCTGGCGCTCCAGCAGTTGGAAACGGAAATCAAGTTCTTCGAGGAGAACACCGACGGGCTGATCATCGACGTGATGCGCAACTCGGGCGGCGGAGCCTGCTACAACGAGGACGTGCAGCGGCGGCTGATCCCGTACGTATTCCGGTCGATGGCGCGCGAGTTCCGGGCCACCTGGTCGTGGGTGCTGTCGTTTGCCAGTTCACTGGAACTGGCTCGCCAGCAGCGCGCCGAGCCGTGGGTGATCGCCCTGCTGGAGGACCGGCTCCGGACGGTCGAGCAGGCCTACCGGGAGAACCGCGGCCGCACCGGGCCGCTGCCGTTGTGCAGCGAGTCGATCGACCGCTCGCCGGCGGCCGTGGTTTACACGAAGCCGATGATGGTGCTGATCGACGAGTTCTCGATCTCGGCCGCTGATGCCTTTCCGGCGGTGCTTCAGGACAATGGCCGGGCGCTGATGGTGGGCATGCGGACCATGGGCGCCGGCGGGTCGGTCGGTGCTATTGCGGCCGGCATTTACTCGGAGTCCTCAGCTTCGGTGACCCTCTCCATGCACCACCGCAAGAACCCGATTGTGACGCCCGAGTATCCGGCCGCGCCTTACGTGGAGAACATCGGCGTGCGCCCGGACATCGAGGTGGACTACATGACGCGCGACAACCTGATGCGGAACGGCCAGCCCTTCGCGGACGCGATCCTGAAGCTGATGGTGGAGCACATCCGCGGGCAGCGATAGCTCCGCGTCCGGTCAGACGATCGCGATGGTCACGCCTGACTGGCTCTGCGCCCCGCCGCCCCGCAGCACCACAGGCGCCACGCTTCCAGTGGCGGCGTGCTCCGGTACCCGAACATTCGCTTGGAGTACCCCGGCCACGAGTCCCGGAGCACTGCCGGCGTACAGGATTTCCGCGTTCGCGCCCGCGATCTCAACCGTGACCGGCAGAACCGGCGCGGGAAGCGGCGGCGCGGCGGGCTTCCCGTCCATTCCCGGAGGATTCGTCTGCCCCGTCCCCGTTGCAAACAAGCTGATAATCGACCCTCTGGGCGCCGGATTCGCCGCTGAGTTCAAGCTATTGTCCTGGTTGAGCGCCGCTGCCTGCCCTCTTCCGGAGGAGTCGAGCGTGAAAATGCCCGGCGCCGCCTGAGCCACCTGCGCCGTGAGGGCATTGGACTTCTGGCCCTGCGCCTCGATCTGAACCTGAACGCTGCTCCTGCCTGCGACGGCGTAGGGCACGACCGCGTTGACTTGTCCGGCCTGCGCGAAGATCATTGGGGAAGGCTGGCCATCGAAGAGCGCGCGTGTTCCGGCAAGGAACGTTGTCACCAACCCGGCGGAGTTGAGCGTGGCGCCCACACCGGCGTCTGGCCCAATGCCGCCGCCGAAAAACGTCACGATCTCGCCCGGAGCCACGGGACCGGCCAAATAGCTGGCGGCACTGGTCAGCGCCGCGATTCGGACCGCCGACCCGCTCTTGCCTTCCATCACCGCCGCGTGAGCGGTGACGGCAGGCGCGTCGGCTGGCCCGTAGATCGTGTAGTGATCGTAGTCCGGATACAGCGAACCGTTGTCCTGTAGGCCGGCCAGCATCCAGATCAAGTCCGCCGCTCCGCCGCGCCGCTCGACGGCGTCGAGCCACGTCCGGAAAACCCCATCGCGCGTCGGCTGTTCCTGCCAGCCGTACTCTTCGAGGAGTACCGGTTTGCCCGCCTCCACGCCGGCGGCGATGTGTTCTTCAATCCACTGGGCGCCCCAGGCAATATCTTTGCCCCAGGTGTCGGCATACAGGTGCAGAGTGCCGAAATCGATCGACGCCGTCCGCAGGAACGCGTCGAAGTCCACGCCTTGGCTGCCATTGCGCAGCCAGTCACTGCCTCCGGAGCGGCGAAAGAAGCCTTCGTCGCCCACCGTGACCAGGTGTCTGGAGTCGTTCTCCTTGAGGAACGCACTCATCTCCTGCACCCAGCTAGTCAGTGTTGCCGGGATCCACCCGGGCGAGTTCAACCGGTCGATGCTGCCCTGGCAGCGCGGCTCGTTGGCCAGTTCCCAAGCCATGATCGTGGGGTCGTCTTTGTAGAGCACGCCGGAGTACACGTTCCGCCGGTTGAGTATGTGCAACGCCCAATTCTTGTACGCGTCGCGAGTGTTCGGGTGGGTATAAAACTCGTGATGAGAATTCAGCCGGTACCAGGTGACGTACTGATCGATGCCGCCGAACGGTTTCCAGTTGTTCACCAGCGGCAGGATGAGTTTGAGACCGCGTTGCCCGGCTGCGTGGACCACGAAGTCGAGCCGCTGTAATCCATTCGGACCATCGTTGAAAGCGGGCGCGCCCCGAGCCGGATCCCAGTACTGAAAGTAGACGCCTTCCTTGGCGCCGGGCGGATCGACATCGGGAACCGAGCCATCGAGCGAGCCGCGGTCCAGAAACGCCCAGGTCCGGATGCCCTTCAGGCCCATAGCCAACGCCATGTCGAGCACGGAGTTGATCATGAACTCCGATTTGTAGATCAGATAGTAGTTATTGGCGCCCGCGAAATAGAAGGGCTGATCGTTGAGCGTGAAGTGTGTCCCGCTGACTCCGGCGAATCCGCGTTGTGCCATGTCGCCCCTGCGCCCTAAGAGCGCTCAGTATACCAGATGACTCTGCTCGTGGAGGCTGTGAAAACTGACGAATACCGACGGCACCCGCGCCGAGCGGAGTCCATTTTGGACTCCAGTTGGACTCTACAGACCCGGGTGGGGAAGGTCCTGTGTCTGTAGGTCTTTGACGAATTTGGTCGGGCCGCCGGGATTTGAACCCGGGACCTCTTGCACCCCAAGCAAGCGCGCTAGCCAGGCTGCGCCACGGCCCGATGTCTACTTCATTCTACCGCACCGCGGTGCGGGCTTCGGCCACCTCAATTGCCCGGTCCACGACCGGGCTTGGCTGTCCCTCAACCACCGGTGAAGCGGCTCAGCACCACCAGGGCAGCGACGATCAGGACAATCCAGTACCACTCCATGAAGCGACCTCACCCTCATTGTACGCCACGGGAGGCGCGGATCGCCGGCGGCGCCATCAGGCCATAGTCCAGCACGTCGTATTGGGCGCCGGCGGGCTGCTGCTCGGCGAACGCCGCCCAGGCGCCGGGCCAGGAGCGCATGCGCGGCTTGGTGGGGTTGTGGAACGGGCCGAACACGTTGCGCGGCGTCGAGACCACGCGCACGCCGATCGAGTGCCGGCCAGGCGTGGCGGCGAACTCGGCCGCGAACGGCTGCCAGCCCAGCCGCGCCCTCTGCTTGCCGTCCAACAGAACCTCCACCACGCTGGCCTCGAACGCGCCCAGCTCCACGCGCAGCCGGTTCTTGCCCGCCGGCACGTCCACATCGGCCTGGTAGAGCACCGAGTCGCCGTAGAACGGGTAGCCCTGTTTGGCCCACGCCCCGAAGCCAAGCTTCGCCGGGGCCGCCAGCCGGAAGCCCTTCTCGCCCGGCGTCACGCTGAAACCGCCGCGAAGATAAACGTTCTCCAGCTCCATGCGCACGTCGAAAGGCCGGCCGGTGATCCTGACGACGTTTTCTCCCGCCCGCACCAGCTTCGCGACGCCCGCACTGAGGATGTGCGGATCGAGCCAGCGCCGCGCGCCGGTGAAGCTCACTGCGCTCCCGTTCAGCGTGATCTTGTACAACTCAGGCGCCTCGACCGCCAGCTCGAGGTTGCGGGCAGCGGTCAGGTCGGCGACCTCAAAGCGGAAGACCGCTTCGAATCCGGAATCCGCCGCGAAGCGGTTCTGGTCGAAGATGCGCGTCTTGAATTGCACCGCGTTGTCCCAGGCGGGGCGCTCGAAACCGTGCGCCTGCCAGAGCGTCCAGTTGGCGCGCCAGGTGTTCAGGCCGCGATGCTCGACGCCGGCAGTGGTGAGATCGCAGTAATCGAGAACCAGCACGTTGGGCGCGTCGGGAGTAATCCGCCACTCACGCGCGTCGAGCGGCGCAAACTCAACCGGCGCGCGGGCGGGCGCCGACGCACCGGACTTCTTCACCACGAACATCCGCGAACCGGCCGGCGCGAGATCCAGCGCGAAGCCGATCTGGCCCGCGCCAGCCGCCTGGAACGCCGCCGGGGCGATGCGACCGGCGACCGTATCCCACTCCTCCAGCCCGCCGCCTTCCACGGTGGCGCCCGCGGTCACCGTCTTCAAGCCGGTGTTGGCGAAGAACAGCACGCGGTCGCCGCTTTCGAGGAAGCGCTCGGAGAAGCCGACGCCGGAGGGCAGCTCACTATCGAAGCTCACTCGCGGCTTGAGCCGCGCGGCGATCTGGCCCGCGAGCGCCGCCAGAGCCGGCGCCGCGTGCCATTGGGCGGCGTAGCGGCGCCGCAGCGTCCGGACCTGGTCGCTCTCCACGCCGTCCACGTACGCGGCCGGTTCGGAGAGAGCCAGGATCTCGCCGCCCGCCGCGAGGTACTTCTCCAGCAGCGGCACCGTCTCGCGCCGCACGTTGATCATATTTTCGGGCCAGACCAGCAGCTCGTATGCGGCGCCGGCGACGCGGAGGCGGCGGCCTTCGACGCCGCCGAACCACTCCAGGATGTACTCGTCGGCGAGGTCGAAATCCACCTGTCGGTCGGCCAGGAACTGGATGAGCTCGCCGTTGTCGCGCCGCATCTTGTCCAGCTCCGGCGTAGGCCCGGCGCGGCGCGCCAGCAGGAATCCGCCGGTGGTCGGCGTCAGCACCAGCAGGCGGTTGCGGCTGCGGCCGCGGCTGAGCATGTAGCTGACGCGCCCGAGGTGGTCGCCGTGGAGCTTGTAGTAGCGCCACCACGGCGAGACGTCGGTGAAGCTCTGCGGGTGATCGCGCTTGCGGGCGCCGCGCACGGTGGCGAACGACAGGTGCTGGTTCATGAAGTCGATGCCGTGCACCATCAGCCAGTCGCCGAAGCGCTTGTAGTGCTCGAAGGTGCTGTCCCAGCCGGCCACGCCGTAAGCCTCGCAGAAGGCGCGGCGGCCGAGCTGGTGCGAGACGCTGGCCACCTGCTTGATGGTGAACAGCATGTGCGGGTCGGCGCCCTTGGTGCGGATGTTGACGCCCTCCAGCATGTCGATGCCCGGCACGTGCTCGTAAGCGTAGAAGGAGGCGTCGGCCGGCGTGATCCACGGGAACGGCCACTCGTGCTCCATCCAGTGCCCGGTGAACTGGAGGTTGTTGCGGTCGCACCAGAGGAACATGGGGCGGAAGAAGTTCTCCTTCCACAGGTCGTGCACCGTCTGCCAGTAGTCGAAGCGCACCTTGCGGAAGTCGCCGGTGTCCCAGAACAGTGAGGGCATCTCGGCGGCCAGGTCATAGCCGCGGCGCTTGCGGAACTCGGCCAGCGTGTTGAAGCTGAGCGGCAGCGACATAGCGCCGCCGTTGCGCAGCAGCGGCTCATCGGTGAAGGCCCAGCGCACCGTCTTACCGAACTCGGCGCCGAAGCGCTGGCGGTAGGCTTCGTAGGTTGTCTCCAGGAAGATGGGGGTAGTCTGCGGATGGGTGAGGTCGGTGTAGGGGAAGTGGCCGGTCCAGGGCGCGCCGCCGACGCGGGCCAGGCGAAACATAGCGGCCGACTCGCCCGCGCGCAGCTCGCCGGCGCTGCGGATGCGGCGCGCTGCGCCGACGCTGCCGTCGGGCCGCTCGGTCAGCGCGAACACGCTGACCACGGTGGCGGGGTCGAAAGAGAGGCCGGCGCGACCGGGCAGGAGCTGCGCCTGCACGTACTGGGCCGCGGTGTCGGGCGCGCGCGAGGGGACATGGCCGCCGGCGAAGCCCGAGGGGTAGCTGTTCTCGTCGTATATGTTGACCAGCAGCCCGAGCCGCTTGCCCTCTTCGATCGACTGGCCCCAGAGCTTGAACCAGGTCTCGCCGAGGTACTCGGTCATCAGCCCGGGCCGGGGATGGACGAACACTCCGCCGATGCCTTGTTGCTTGAACTGGCCGAGCTGCTCGGCCAGCCGCGGCCATTCCAGCTCGTCGTTCCAGACCCACAAGGGCATGGAGCGGTACTCGGCCGGCGGGTCGGCGAAGTTCTTACGCAACTGGGCCGCCGTCTCGGGCGCGGGTTTGGCGGGGAGCGCCTTGGGGTTGAGCAGCAGATCGCGGTCCGCGGCCGCGAGCGGCAACGCACAGCAGAGCATCAGCAGCGAGCGCAGTGTTCGCATGATGCATAGTGTACGCCGGCGGGGGTTGGGTTGTGGGAAGCGGGGAGTGGTGAGCCGGCAGGTGGGTGGCGGCACGGTGGGATTGTTCGGCAAAATTGCCTGAGGGCTGCGGCGGGGGCTCGGGATCTTCCGGGGCGTTGACCTCGATGACCTGGGGCGGGGGGATGGGCTGACCGGCGCGCCCGGCCTTCAGGCGCTGGAGCTCGTGCAGGGCGCGGTAGAAGCTGCGCTCGACGCGGGCTTCGTAGCGGGCCAGGATATTGAACTCGCCGGTGCGGCAGGCGAAGACGTAGGCCAGACGCCCCTGGATCCCGATGCCGACGTACTCTCGCTTGAGGGCCTCGTCGTGGTCGGCGAGGCGGATATCGAACAGGCCGGTCTCCATGGTACGGAGGCGGCGCAGGCGCCAGGAGGCGGTGACCAGTTGGTGAACGAGGTCGGTTTCGGTGGGTCCCTGCGGCTGGTGCTCGGCCAAGCAGGTGGAGAGGAGTTCGTCGAATGCCGGTTGTTCCTCATCCTCCAGGACGAGGTGTTCGGCGCGGAGGCCGTGTTTGAGGGCGTTGAAGCGGACGGCCGCCTTGCCCTGGGGCGTGTTGGGGCCTTTGGAGCGGCGGGCGTTGCGCCGGTTGGCTTCGAGTTTGCGGTCGGAGATCATGTTGGCTCCTTATGGCAGGAGACTTGGCGGGCCGGGCCCACGGCAAGGCACTGCCGCCATTATGTTAACGGGAAGGAGGATAGAACCGGGCTGAGGAGTGGCTGTAAGTTATTGATGGTGAAGGAGGACAGAGACTGAGGACATGTGTGAATATCCTCAATCGAACGGAACAGCGGTCGGCTGCATCACGCCGAAGGATATGCTCGTCGGGCGGCAGCAGGAGATTCAGGCCGAGAGGGATCGGAAGTTGGAGGCGGCGCGGAAACAAAGGCGGATTCGTCGCCAGCAGGCCGCAGGTTGGCGATGTAGTGGGGAGGGGATTGCCTACCGTGGGTCCCTGTAACTTTAGTCACAGACCTTCACGGTTCTGTCTGCTAGAGTCTGTCCAGTATCACATGGGAACTTCGCGACAGTGATAAGGAGACTGCCCTTCAATTCCGGCGGGCAACAATTCCTTGTGCTCTGGGAATGCGAATCTCACCCGGCACGGCGGGCCTTACCCGTGCGGAGGGGAAACCTCGACATGAACCGAATTATGAATCCGATGTTTGCGGCCGCAACATCCGGCAGGAAAAGGTCGTTCGTCCCGGCAGCTTTGATCATCACCAGCTTCCTCTGCGTTTCCGTCGCAAATGCCCAAGACACAGGCACCCGTGGCGCCAAGGCCACGGTCTCCACGGGAGCGAAGCAGCGGTCATTGTCCCCTGCCACGAACCAGCCGATGGTCGACGACTACAAGATTACAGTCCTCTCCGACATGATCCCCGGGCGCCGGACTATCAGCGAATGGGGTTTCTCGGCGCTTATCGAGATTACGTCCGCCGGCGTCTCCAAGCGCTTCCTGTTCGACACGGGCGGCAATCCGCAGACCGTTCTGGCAAACGCCAAGACTCTCAATGTCAGCGTCTGCGACATCCAGGACATTATCCTGAGCCACAACCACGATGACCACACCAGGGGACTGGGTACGTTGCGGAGCAGTTGCAGGGAGGTCAATCCCGACGGGCTCAAAAATGCGTATATCGGTGGTGAAGAAATATTCTGGCCACGCATCAACGCAACGGGAGCCAACGCCAACATCATGGTGGGCGAGAGGACGAGCTACCCGGCGCAAGGAGGAACCTTCATCGTAAACGGCCAACCGACCCCGCAGTTCCTGGGGCTTCCCGGCGTGTGGCTGACCGGCAAGATTGGCCGCAAACACGACGAAAAAACCTACCTGGTCCCACTAAGCATCCAGGACCCCACCGGCAAAGTCGGCCTGGACCTTATCCCTGAAGAGATTGCTTTGGTCATCAACACGGCAACGGGGATGGTGGTCGTGACAGGATGCGCACACGCGGGCATAACCAACACGATCGAGGCGGCGCAGGCCATCCTCGGCGGCGCCCAGCCTCCGGTAACGATCGTTGGCGGCATCCATTTCTTCCCCCTTCCTCTCGGTGAGGAAAACACCGAGGGGATAGAGGGAACGGTCATCTGGGAAGCCCACCAAATGCTGCGCAACGGAGTGATTGGAATCCTGGGCTCCCACTGCACCGGCCTTGAGCATTTTGTATACTTGCGTGACTTTCTCGGCTTGGACGATAGCGCCGCGGTGTTCAGCACCGTTGGCACCGTTCTGTCGATGTCCGGGGGATTCGGATACACGCTTCCATTCGCTGTGAATGCGCCTTTGCGTCCCAAGTGGCAGGCCCAGCTACAATCACTGGCTTGCGGCGCCAGTCCTCCGACGCCGTCGTGCCAGATATCGGTGAGCGTGTGGAACTATTATCTGGCCAACAAAGTCAGTTCGATGGCGCGACCCTTAGTCATCGGTGACGGCACGCAGATTATGACTGTGCAGCAGTATCTCGCGGCGAGGGCGGCCCTGGGATTGTGATTGGTATGGTCCTGTGGATGTCCGGAGGATTCGCGTAAGATCGCCCGGCCGGACCTTCGAAACAATGAATAGCGGCGCAGAGGCGTCCCCTTCTGTGCCGTCCCGGAATCACATCGGAAAGGATTCGATGGGCAGCGCGGGATTGTAACTGACCGGGAGAGGACAGGGGAACAGGCCGGCGCCGAGGTTGACGGCATCAAAGTCCTGGATACTCCATGCGCATGCTTCGAGCAGCCGCTCGATTTGTTGTCGCGCCTGTTGCTCGGGTCCTGCCGGCATGGGGGCACGGATAAGAGGGCATTCCTATTGTGCACTCAGCAAGGCGGCGTAGTCCAGAGCCTTGGCGTTGAGAAAATGGGCCTCCTCAGCAGAATTTGTGGGTTGATTCCGGTTCTGGGAGTCGTCCCAAGTT
>ERZ1292640.298-Hain-H43-02um-R1-298-length-40117-cov-11_pt1 | contig 23502 bp, 25 predicted proteins | sample MGYA00564404_ERZ1292640 | MGnify/ENA primary metagenome ERZ1292640 (study PRJEB36523, sample SAMEA6512636) | groundwater metagenome | collected 2019-01-08 | study: AquaDiva: Metagenomics assemblies of 32 groundwater samples
GCGGAAATTGACTTAACCCCCGCGATTCATTAGGATATCTTCTTTAATCCTTCCTGGAGAAGTAAAATGGAAGAGTTTCCGCGCATCAAACGTTTGCCGCCTTACGTTTTCGCCGTGGTCACCGAGCTCAAGTCGAAGATGCGCCGTGCCGGCGAGGACGTCATCGACCTCGGGATGGGGAACCCCGACCTGCCCACCCCCAAGCACATCGTGGACAAGCTCGTCGAGGCGGCGAGAAACCCCCGCAACCACCGGTATTCGCTTTCCCGCGGAATCCCGAAACTGCGCCAGGCCATTTGCGCGTGGTACAAGCGGAAGTACGACGTCGACCTCGACCCGGATACCGAGACGATCGCAACCATCGGCGCCAAGGAGGGGATTTCCCACCTTGTCATGGCGATCCTGGGGCCGGGCGACATCGCGATGGTGCCGAACCCCACCTACCCCATCCACGCCTATTCCGTGATCATAGCGGGGGCAGACGTGCGCTCCATCTCGCTCACGAGCGGGGAGGGGGACTTCATGGACAGGGCCCAGCGCGCCATGAAGACCCTCTGGCCCAAGCCGAAAGTGATGATCATCTCGTTCCCCCACAACCCCACGACCGAGGTGGTCGACCTGACGTTCTTCAAGCGCGTCGTGGCCTTCGCCAGGGATCACCAGATGCTGGTCATCCACGACCTGGCGTACGCGGACCTCGTCTTCGACGGGTACAAGGCCCCCTCCATCCTCCAGGTGCAGGGGGCGAAGGACGTGGCCGTCGAGATGTACTCGATGTCCAAGGGGTACTCGATGCCCGGCTGGCGCGTCGGGTTCGTCGTGGGCAACAAGAGGATGGTCTCCGCGCTCACCCGGCTCAAGAGCTACCTCGATTACGGGATGTTCCAGGCGATCCAGGTGGCGGCCACCGTCGCCCTCAACGGGCCGCAACGCGTGGTGGACGAAGCCGTCGAGGTCTACCGGAAGCGGCGGGACTGCCTGGTTGACGGCTTCGCCCGGATCGGGTGGGAGTTCCCCAAGCCGAAGGGGACGATGTTCGTGTGGGCGCCGTTGCCGGAGCCCTTCAAGTCGCTGGGGTCGCTCGAGTTCTCCAAGCTCCTGTTGACGAAGGCCAGGGTGGCCGTCTCCCCCGGGATCGGGTTCGGGGAGCACGGGGAAGGGTACGTACGCTTCGCCCTGGTGGAGAACGAGCACCGGATCCGGCAGGCGATTCGCGGGGTGAAGGCGATTTTCGAGACCCCGGCGAAGGTCAAGGTTCGATGAACGCCGGCCTGAAGGAGATCGGTGTCGGAATCATCGGGTTCGGCACCGTCGGTACGGGAACGGTGAAGCTCCTCCTTGCGAACGCGGAACTGATCCGGCGCAGGGTGGGTGTCCCCATACGCCTCCTTCGCGTCGCCGACATCGACCTGGGCCGCGACCGCGGTATCCCTCTCCCGGAAGGCGTTCTCACCACCGACGGGTTCCAGGTTGCGCGCGACCCGGAGATCCGGATCGTCATCGAACTGGTCGGCGGGACGGGAGTCGCAAAGGATTTCCTGCTCGAAGCGATCCGGAACGGGAAATCCGTCGTAACGGCGAACAAGGCCCTCATCGCGGAGCACGGGCCGGAGATCACCCGCGCCGCGTTGTCCGCCGGCGTGGACATCGGGTTCGAGGCGAGCGTGGGGGGCGGGATCCCGATCATCCGGGCGATGCGGGAAGGGTTGGCCGCGAACCGGATCCGGGAGATCTACGGCATCATCAACGGCACCTGCAACTACATTCTCGGCAGGATGAGCAACGAAGGGAAGGAGTTCCCGGAGGTTCTCGCGGAGGCCCAGGGAATCGGCCTCGCCGAAGCCGACCCCTCCTTCGACGTGGACGGCGTCGACTCCGCCCACAAGCTCGCGATCTTGGTGTGGCTCTCCACGGGGATGTACGTGTCTCCCAGGGAGATCTTCGTGGAGGGGATCCGGGACGTGTCCGCCGTGGATATCGCATTCGCTCGCGAGTTCGGGTACGCGATCAAGCTCCTGGCCATCGCGAAGGAGAAGAGCGGCGGCGTGGAAGTACGGGTGCACCCCACGATGATCCCGGTCGATCATCTGCTCGCGACCGTCGGCGGCGCCAACAACGCGATCTACGTGAAAGGCGACTTCGTGGGCTCCTCGCTCTTCTACGGACAGGGGGCCGGGATGCTCCCCACCGCCTCGGCGGTCGTGAGCGACGTGATCGAGATCGCCCGCAACCTGCGGGGCGGCGGCTCCGGGCGGATTCCGCCGAGCGGCTTCTTCCTGCACGATGCGGGGGAAAAGACCGCGGTGTCCCCCTTTTCCGAGGTCAGGGCCGAGTATTACCTGCGTTTCCAGGTCGTCGACAAGCCCGGCGTCCTCTCGAAGATCGCCGGGGTGCTCGGCGCGCACTCCATCAGCATCTCGTCCGTCATCCAGAAGGGGCGGAAAGAGGAAAGCGCCGTACCCATTTTCATCGTGACGCACCTCGCCAAAGAGAGCGACATGCGCGCCGCGCTCGAGGAGATCGACAGGATGCCCGTCGTCCTGGACCGGACCCGCATGATCCGGATCGAAAACAACCTGTAGAAGGACGCCTACGCGATGCACTGGCAAGGGGTCATCCGACACTATTCCGCTTTTCTGCCGCCGGTCCCCGACGACTGCGTGGTGACCCTCATGGAAGGGAACACCCCGCTGGTCGCCGCACCCGCGCTCGCGCGGCAGGTCGCACCGGGCACGGAGGTCTTCCTGAAATGCGAGGGCCTGAACCCGACCGGCTCCTTCAAGGACCGGGGGATGACGATGGCGGTGTCGAAGGCGAAGGCCGAAGGCTCCGATTCGGTGATCTGCGCCTCGACCGGGAACACCTCGGCTTCCGCGTCGGCCTACGCGGCCCGGGCGGGGATGAAGGCGTTCGTCCTGATACCGGACGGGGGGATCGCCCTCGGAAAGCTGTCGCAGGCGATGATCCACGGGGCGAAGGTGATCCAGGTCCTGGGGAACTTCGACGACGCCCTGGCGCTGGTGAAAGAGGTTTCGGAGAGGTACCCCGTCACCCTGGTCAACTCGCTCAACCCCAATCGCATCGAGGGGCAGAAGAGCGCCGCCTTCGAGGTCTGCGACGCGCTCGGCGAACCTCCCGACTACCACGTACTCCCGGTGGGCAACGCCGGGAACATCACCGCCTACTGGGCGGGTTACAAGGCGTACAAGGACGCGGGTAAGATCCGGCGGCTGCCGAAGATGCTGGGCTGGCAGGCGGAGGGCGCCGCGCCGATCGTGCGGGGTTACCCCATCGAAAAGCCGGAGACCGTGGCCACCGCCATCCGGATCGGAAAGCCGGCCTCGTGGAAGAGGGCGGAAGCCGCCCGGGACGAATCGGGAGGGCTCATCCGGATGGTGAGCGACGCCGAGATCCTGGAGGCGTACAAGATGGTCGCCGAGACGGAAGGGATTTTCTGCGAGCCGGCCTCGGCGGCCTCCATCGCCGGTGTGATAAAATTGGGCAAGGAAGGGTTTTTCAGGAAGGGGGACCGCATCGTCTGCACCCTAACCGGGCACGGCCTGAAGGATCCCGACAACGCGATCGCACAGTCCGTGGCGCCGGTTACCATTCCGCCCTCGATGGACGAAGTCCGGAAGGTCCTGGGTTTCTAGAAAAGGAGGCACGATGCCGGGGAAATACCTCATCCTCATCGGCGACGGAATGTCCGACTGGCCGATCGCATCGCTCGGCAACAGGACTCCCCTGGAGGCCGCCGATAAGCCCAACCTGGATTACATGGCCTCGCACGGCGCGCTGGGAATGGTCCAGGTCGTCCCGAAGGAGATGTACCCGGGGAGCGACGTGTCGAACCTGAGCATCGTCGGGTACGACCCCCGCAAGGTGTACACGGGGCGCTCGCCCCTGGAGGCCGCCTCCATGGGGATCCAGCTGGGAAAGGACGACGTGGCCGTCCGCTGCAACATCGTCGCGCTGAAGAACGACGGGGCCGACTCCGAGATGGAGGACTTCTCCGCGGGGCACATCTCCTCCTCGGAAGCCGCCGGGCTCCTGGGGGATCTGCAGTCCCGCATCGAGGGGCGCGGGGTGCGCTTCCACCCGGGGATCAGCTACCGGAACCTGATGGTGTGGCCGAAAGGGAACGACGCCGTGGAGACCACCCCGCCGCACGACATCCACGGGAAGAAGATCACGGAATACCTCCCGAAGGGGGAAGGGGCCGAGTTCCTGCTCGACCTGATGGAGATCTCCCGGGAGGTTTTCGACGACCACCCCCTCAACCGGAAGCGCCTCGCCGAGGGGAAGCTTCCGGGGAACTCCATCTGGCTGTGGGGGCAGGGGAAGGCTCCTCGTATCGAACCGTTCCGCGAAAAGTACGGCCTGGACGGCTCGGTGGTGGCCGCCGTCGACCTGATCAAGGGGATCGGCGTCTACTGCGGGCTGGACGTCGTCCATGTCCCCGGGGCCACGGGGTACCTCGACACCAACTACCGCGGGAAGGCCGAGTACGCCTTGAGGGAGCTGGAGCGGAAGGATTTCGTCCTCATTCATGTCGAAGCCCCCGACGAGGCCGGCCACAACGGGAATGCGGCCGACAAGGTGCGGGCGATCGAGCGGATCGATGAGGAAATGCTCGGCCCCATCCTCTCCCGCGCGAAGGACGGTGGGGACCTGCACCTGCTGGTCCTTCCCGATCACCCGACGCCGGTCGCGATCCGGACCCACGCCCAGGAACCGGTTCCCTTCGTCTTCTATCCCCCCCCTGCGGGAATGTCCGCGATTCCCGGCAAGCGCTACACGGAGGCTGACGCGAGGTCCACCGGGCTGTTCGTGGATGTCGGGACGCGACTCATCGGCTATCTCCTCGGTCGGGAGACAGGGGAGTAATTGGAGCACGTCGCCGACGTCCGAGTAATCTTCGCGGACACCGATGGCTCGGGGAAAGTCGTGCGCGCCCCCGCGGAGTTCCATGAGAACATTGGGCTTGAAAACAGTTCTGCGGAGAAAGGGGGATAATCGTGGATCGAAATCTGGCGATGGAAGTTGTCCGGGTGACGGAGGCGGCGGCTCTCGCGTCGGCCCGCCTGATGGGTCGCGGAGACAACGTGGCCGCGGACCAGGCGGCGGTGACCGCGATGCGGAAGTCCCTGAACTACGTCCAGTTCAAGGGGCGGGTGGTGATCGGAGAGGGGGAGCGCGACGAGGCCCCGATGCTGTACATCGGCGAAGAAGTGGGCGCATCCGACTCTCCCCGCGTGGACATCGCGGTGGACCCCCTTGAGGGGACGAGCATCGTCGCCACGGGGGGCAACAACGCGCTTGCCGTCATCGCGATCGCGGAGGAAGGCGGGTTCCTCCACGCGCCGGACACCTACATGCAGAAGATCGCGGTCGGCCCAAAGGCCAAGGGATCGATCGACATCATGGCTTCCCCGTCGGAGAACCTGAGGAGCATCGCCAAGGCCCTCAAGGTCTACGTGGAAGACCTTTGCGTCGTCATCCTCGACCGCCCGCGCCATCAGGATCTGATCAGGGAATGCAGGGAAGCCGGCGCTCGGATCAAGCTGATCGGCGACGGCGACGTGGCCGGTGCGATCGCCACGGCAAAGGAAGAGTCCGGGGTCAACGTGCTGATGGGGATCGGGGGGGCCCCGGAGGGGGTGCTCGCGGCGGCGGCGCTCAAATGCCTGGGCGGGGACTTCCAGGGGGTCCTCAAGTTCCGGAACAAGGAGGAGATCGTCCGCGCCAAGGCGATGGGGATCGACGACGTCAACAAGGTTTACCAGATGGGGGACCTCGCCCGGAGCGACGTCATGTTCGCGGCGACGGGGGTCACATTCGGCGACTTCCTCAAGGGGGTGCGCTTTTTCAGCGGCGGTGCGCACACGCAGTCGATCGTGATGCGGTCGAAGTCGATGACGATCCGGACGATCGACACGACCCACTATTTCGAATTCAAGCCGAAGTACGAATAGGCGGGAGAGATGCAGGCCCGGAACGCGGTGAAAAAGGGGGTCGCGAAAGCGGCCACCGGTTTCATCGAGATCGACTTCGAGCGGTGCAAGGCATGCGAGCTCTGCGTTTCCGCGTGTCCTAAGGACTGCATCGGGATCGGTGCGAGGATCAACCGGCAAGGGTACGCCGCCGCGTTTTTCGCGCGGCCCGACGACTGCACCGGATGCGCCATCTGCGCGGAAACCTGCCCGGACGTCTGCATCGAGGTCTGGCGATGAGCGTGGGGACGACCGTCATCCACCGCACCCTCATGAAAGGGAACGAGGCGATCTGCGTGGGCGCGATCGCCGCGGGCTGCCGGTTCTACTACGGGTATCCGATCACCCCGCAGAACGACATCCCCGAGTACCTGTCCGCCCACCTTCCGCCGATCGGCGGCACCTTCCTCCAGGCGGAGAGCGAGGTTGCGACGATCAACTTCATCCTGGGCACTTCGGCCTCCGGGCAGCGCGTCATGACCTCCTCGTCGGGGCCGGGGATCTCGTTGATGCAGGAGGGGCTCTCCTACATGGCGGGCTCGGAGCTTCCCGCCGTCATCGTCAACATCTCCCGCTCCGGCCCGGGGCTGGGCGGCATCGCCCCCTCCCAGGGGGACTACTTCCAGGCGGTCAAATGCGGGGGCCACGGGGGGTACAAGATGCCCGTCCTCGCCCCGCACTCCGTCCAGGAAATGTACTCGCTCACCATGCTCGCCTTCGACCTGGCTGACAAGTACCGGAACCCGGCGATGATCCTGGGGGACGCGATCGTGGGGCAGATGAAGGAGCCCTTCGAGCAGACCCCGTACGTCCCCCCGGTCGCGACGGAAAAGCCCTGGGCGCTGACCGGGTGCGCCGGGAGACCGAGGCGGCACGTGAAATCGCTGTACCTCAAGGACAACGCGATCGAGGTGCACAACTGGAAGCTTCACCGGAAATACCAGCGGATGCAGGAGGACGAGGTCCGGTTCGAAAATTACCACCTCGATGGGGCGAAGATCGCGATCGTCGCTTTCGGGACGGCCGCGCGCGTAAGCAAAACGGCCATCCAGTGGGCCCGGAACGAGGGGATCGCGGTGGGTATGCTCCGGCCGATCACCCTGTACCCGTTCCCCGAAACGCAGGTGGACGAGGTCGCCAAACGCGTGGACGTCGTTCTCGTGATCGAGATGAACACCGGGCAAATGCTGCAGGACGTCAAGATGAGCTCCACGTGCCACGACAAGATCCGGTTCCTGGGAAAACCGTGCGCGATGCCCACACCCGAGGAGATCCACGGGGAAATCCGCAGACTGGCGGGAAAAGCGGAATGAAGGAGAGGGAAAAGGGCGGGTTCGTAAAGAACGTGTTCACGCGGCCGGAAAGCCTCGTGGACGTGAAGACCCATTTCTGCCCCGGATGCCACCACGGGATCGCCCACAGGATCCTGGCCGAGACGATCGATCACTATGGGCTGAGGGAGAAGACGGTCGGCGTGGCCTGCGTCGGATGCTCCGTGTTCCTGTACGACTACATCGACGTCGACGTGGCGGAGGCTCCCCACGGCCGGGCCCCGGCGGTTGCAACAGGCGTGAAGAGGGCCCAGCCCGACCGGTTCGTGTTCACTTATCAGGGGGACGGGGACCTCGCCGCCATTGGGACCTCCGAGGTCATTCACGCCGCAAACCGCGGCGAGAACATCACCGTCATCTTCGTCAACAACACGACCTACGGGATGACGGGGGGGCAGATGGCGCCGACGACGATGCTCGGCCAGAAGACCTCGACGACCCCCTACGGGAGGGATTTCCGGAAGGACGGGTATCCGATCAGGATGGCGGAGCTGCTGGCGACCCTCGAGGGGACCGCCTATTCCGCGAGAGTGGCGACGAGCACGCCGGCGCAGATCCGCAAGGCCGGGGAGGCCGTCAGGAAGGCCTTCGACATGCAGCTCAAGGAGATGGGATTCTCGATCGTCGAGTTCCTCTCCACCTGCCCGACCAACTGGGGGATGAAGCCCATCGACGCGCAAAAGCGCGTCCTGGGGGAGATGTCGGATTATTTCCCGCTCGGTGTCTACAAGGAACGGAAGCAGGCGGACTTCCTGTGACCACCGACGTCGTCATGGCGGGGTTCGGGGGCCAGGGGATCCTGATGATCGGGAATCTCCTCTCCCTCGCCGCGATGGAGGAGGGGAGGCACGTCACCTATTTCCCCGCATACGGCGTCGAGATGCGGGGGGGGACCGCCAACTGCACGGTGGTCATCTCGGACGAGGAGATCGGCTCCCCCGTCGTCGGCTCCCCGAAGGCGTGCGTCATCATGAACGGGCCGTCACTCGAAAAGTACCTCCCGCATCTCCAGGGCGGCGGCGTCCTGGTGATCAACAGCTCGCTCGTCGAGCCCGCGAAGGTCAGCCGCGACGATATCCGCCTGCTGTCGATCCCCGCGAACGACATCGCCCGGCAGGTCGTGGGAAGCCAGCAGCTGGCCTCGATGGTCGCGCTCGGGGCTTACGTGGCCGTCACCGGGGTGGTTTCGATGGGGACGCTGTTCGACTGTCTCCCGAAGGTGATTTCCAGAAAATACGAGAAGTTCATCCCGCTCAACGTCAACGCCCTGAAGGAGGGGGAATCCTTTGCCCGAAATCACGCGTGACGAGTCGCTGGACGACCTGCTTTCAAAGATCGCGGAAGAGTCCGGGGACTGGGGCCCGGCCGCGGGCGACCCGGAGGTCCAGGTAGGGGATCACGTCCGGTCCTTCCGGGAGAGCCGGGGCGTATCCCTCCAGGAGCTGGCGGAAAAGACGGGGTTCTCGGCCGCCCTGTTGTCGCAGATCGAGAACCGGATGACCTCCCCGCCGCTGGGCACTCTCGTCAAGATCGCGAACGCGCTCGACACCTACGTTTCCGCTTTCATCGGCGGGAAGGAGGAGCGGGAGTTTTCGATCGTCAGGAAGCAGGACCGCTCGACCGTCTCCCGGGTGGGCATGAAGGAAGGGGGAGGGCAGTCCGCCTACACCTACGAAGCGCTGGGAGCCGGGAAAGCCGGACGGAAGATGGAGCCGTTCCTGGTCCGGCTGAAGCCGCTGATCGACCGCAACGTCGTGAGAAACTCCCACGAGGGGGAAGAATTCATCTATGTCCTCTCCGGTCGGGTAGAAGTTTATCTCGACAAGTATTCCGACCTGCTCAACGAAGGGGACTGCATCTACTACAACTCCACGATCCCGCACCACGTGCATTCGGCCGAGGAAAAGGAAGCGCTGATCCTGGCCGTCCTCTACCAGGGGAAATAAGACGCGGAAAGAAAATCCATTGACAAGGGAAGGTGAGTTTCTTATCATCATTGCCAGTTAACGTAAGGTGGGAATATGGGGTCGGCCGAAACCGCTCGCACCTACACGATCGGCGACTTGAGCCGGATGGTGAATCTCACCCAACGGACCATCCGGTATTACGAAGAGATCGGCCTCCTTCACAGCGTCCGCAGGATCGAACACGGAAAGCGCGTCTATACCGACGACGATCTCCGACGGCTGAGGTTCATCAACCGGCTCAAGGTGCTCGGCCTGTCTCTCGCGGAGATGGTCGAACTGGAGAAGATCTACCGCCAGCAGCGGAACAACCGGGAAATCATACCGAAGCTGATCGTCATACTCGACGAGCGGGCTGCGCAGATCGACGACCGGATCAACCAGCTGACGGCGCTCAAGAAGGAAATCCGGGAATACCAGGTCCGGCTCCGGGGGAAACTCCCGCAGGAAACGTAACGCCGGGCGAAACGTCGCAAAGGAGAAGCCGATGAAGGAAATCGTCATTACCGGGGCAGCGAGGACGGCCGTCGGAAGTCTGTCGGGATCCCTCGGGGAGTTCTCCGCTCCCAGGCTGGGAGCGGTAGCGATCGCGGAAGCGGTTTCCCGCGGGGGAGTGAAGAAAGAGGAAGTCGACCAGATCATCATGGGGAATGTGCTTCCCGCCGGGACCGGACAGGCTCCCGCGAGACAGGCGGGGATCTACGCCGGCATTCCCGTCTCCGCGGGGGCGCTGACCATCAACAAGATGTGCGGCTCGGGCCTCAAGGCCGTCATGCTCGCCGCGCAGGCGGTCGCCACGGACGAATTCGACGTGGTCGTCGCGGGCGGGATGGAATCGATGAGCCAGGCGCCCTACCTGTTGAAGAAGGCCCGCAACGGCTACCGGCTGGGAAACGACACACTCTACGATCACATGATCGTCGACGGCCTCTGGGACGTCTACAACGACCTGCACATGGGAAACTGCGCGGAGCTGCTGGCGAAGGAGCACCGCATAAGCCGGGAGGATCAGGACGCGTTCGCCGCGTCCTCGTACAACCGGGCGCTCGCGGCCATCCGGGACGGGAAGTTCGCAAAGGAGATCGTCGGCGTGGAGATCCCCCAGAAGAAGGGTGACCCGGTGGTCTTCAAGGTGGACGAGGAACCCGGCCGCGGGAACGTCGCGAAGCTTCCCGCCCTGAAACCGGTGTTCCAGAAGGAGGGCACGGTAACGGCAGGCAACGCCTCGACCATCAACGACGGGGCGGCGGCGGTGCTGGTGATGTCGGGCGAGAACGCAAACCGCCGGGGCATAAAGCCCCTCGCGAGAATCCTGGGCTATGCCACGGCCTCCCTCGAGCCGGTGTGGTTCACAGTGGCCCCGATCGACGCCATCCGGAAACTCCTCCGGAAGACCGGGGTCGACAAGGAGAAGGTGGGCCTCTTCGAAATCAACGAGGCGTTCGCGGGCGTGGCGGTGGCCGCGATCCGGGGCCTCAAGCTCGACCCGGAGAAGGTGAACGTGAACGGAGGTGCGGTATCGATCGGACACCCGATCGGCGCGTCGGGTGCGAGGATTCTCACGACGCTGCTCTATGCCATGGAGGACCGGAACGAAAAGCTCGGGATCGCGTCCCTCTGCATAGGGGGCGGCGAGGCGGTCGCGATGCTGGTGGAGAGGAGCATATGAACATAAAAACGATCGGGGTCGTCGGCGCGGGGCAGATGGGCGGAGGAATCGCGCAGGTTTCCCTCATGAGCGGGTTCACTGTGCTGCTCAACGACGTTTCCGGGCCGGCCCTCGACAAGGGGCGCGCCGGGATCGGGAAGGGCCTGGACATCCTCGTCCGAAAGGAGAAGATCACGGCGGCGGACAAGGAGAAGATGCTGGGGAGACTCGTCGCCACGACGAACCTCTCCGATTTCTCCGTCTGCGATATCGCGGTCGAGGCGGCCACGGAGCGGCAGGACCTGAAGCTCACGATCTTCCGGACGCTGGACGAGGTCGTCCCCGCGGGGAGGATCCTGGCCACCAACACCTCCTCGATCTCCATCACGGGAATCGCCGCCGCGACCCGGCGGCCGGAGAAAGTAATCGGGATGCACTTCATGAACCCGGTTCCGCTGATGAAGCTGATCGAGGTCATCCGGGGGCTTCAGACCTCGCAGGAGACGTTCGACGCGACGATGGAACTTTCCCGGCGGCTCGGGAAGGAGCCCGTTCCCGCCAACGATTACCCGGGATTCATCGCCAACAGGGTCCTGATGCCCATGATCAACGAGGCCGTGTACGCGCTCATGGAAGGGGTGGGGACGGCCGAGGACATCGACTCCATCATGCGGATGGGGGCGAACCACCCGATGGGGCCGCTCGCGCTCGCCGACCTCATCGGGCTGGACACCTGCCTCGAGATCATGAAGGTGCTCCAGGAGGGTCTTGGGGACCCGAAGTACCGTCCCTGCCCGCTGCTCAGAAAACACGTGGAGGCCGGTTACCTCGGGAAGAAGGCCGGCCGCGGCTTCTACATTTATCCGAAGGCATAGGGAGGAAAAAATGGAATACGCGAATCTCCTGGTTGCGGTCTCCGACAGGATCGCGACGATCACGATCAACCGGCCCGGCTCGCTGAATGCCCTGAACCAGGCGACGATGCGGGAGCTTTCCGCAGTCCTCGGGGACCTGGCGGAAAGGGAAGACGCGGGGGTCGTCCTGCTGACCGGGTCCGGGGAGAAGGCGTTCGTAGCGGGCGCGGACGTCTCCGAGATGCGACACTTCACAGCCAGGCAGGCGTTCGAGTTCACCCTCTTCGGACAGGGGGTTCTCGAGCGTATCGAGCGGCTCCCGCAGCCGGTGATCGGGGTGATCAACGGGTTCGCGCTGGGCGGGGGGTGCGAGCTGGCGATGGCGTGCGACCTCCTGATCGCGGCCGACACCGCGAAGTTCGGGCAGCCCGAGGTCAATCTCGGAATCATTCCGGGGTACGGCGGGACCCAGCGGCTTCCGCGGCTCGTGGGGCGGAACATCGCCAAGGAACTCGTGCTGACCGGGGAGATGATCACCGCGCAGCGGGCATACGAAATCGGGCTTGTCAACCGGGTCGTGCCGCGCGCGGATCTGATGAGCACCGCCCGGGAAGTGGCGGCGAAGATCCTTTCCAAGGGGCCGTTCGCCGTCCGCCTCGCGAAGATGGCGATGAACCGGGGACTGGATCTCGACCTTTCCAACGCCTGCGCGCTGGAGGCCAACGCCTTCGCCGTGAGTTTTTCCACGGCGGACCGCGTCGAGGGGATGGCCGCCTTCCTCGAGAAGCGGAAAGCCGCCTTCACGGGCAAGTAAGAAAGAGCCAACCACCAGACCTCAACAGGGAGACTGAGAAATGGTGTTCGACCTTACGGAAGAGCAGAGGATGATCCAGGAGATGGCGCGCAGCTTCGCGCAGAAGGAGGTCCTCCCCAAGGCCGCCGAGCTGGACGAAACCGGACGCTATCCCGCGGAACTCGTGCGCCATATGTCGGAGCTCGGCCTGATGGGGGTCGCCGTCCCGGAAGAGTACGGCGGAGCCGGGATGGACAACATCTGCTACGTGATCGCGATGGAGGAGATCGCGCGGGCGTGCGCCTCCACGGCTGTCATCATGTCCGTCAACAATTCGCTGGTGTGCGACCCCCTCATGAAATTCGGGACGGAAGCGCAGAAGAAGAAGTACCTCGTGCCGCTGGCTTCCGGGCAAAAGCTCGGCTGCTTCGGGCTGACCGAACCGGGGGCGGGGTCGGACGCGGGATCCCAGAAGACGACCGCGGTAAGGAACGGGGACCACTACGTCGTCAACGGGACGAAGAACTTCATCACCAACGCGCCCGAGGCGGACACCTGCATCCTGTTCACGATGACGGACAGGGAGAAGAAGCACAAGGGGATCACAGCCTTCATCCTCGACATGAAGACTCAGGGTATAACCATTGGGAAACATGAGAATAAAATGGGAATAAAGGCATCCCCTACCTCCTCGATCATCCTCGAGGAGGTGAAGGTCCCCGTCGAGAACCGTCTCGGGAACGAGGGGGACGGCTTCAAGGTCGCGATGAACACGCTGGACGGAGGGCGGATCGGGATCGCCGCGCAGGCCATCGGGATCGCCCGGGCCGCACTGGAGGACGCCCTCGCCTACGCGAAGGAGCGAAAGCAGTTCGGCCAACCGATCGCGGAGTTCCAGGCGATCCAGTGGATGCTGGCCGACATGGCCACCGAGATCGACGCGTCAAGGCTCCTGGCCTACCGCGCAGCGTGGCTCAAGGACCGTAAGGCGAAACACTCCAAGGAGTCCGCGATGGCGAAGCTGTACGCCTCCGAGACCGCCATGCGGGCCGGAGTGAAGGGGATACAGATCCACGGAGGGTACGGGTACATCAAGGAGTACCCGGCCGAGCGCCACTTCCGCGACGCGAAGATCACCGAGATCTACGAGGGGACCTCGGAGATCCTGCGGCTGGTCATCGCGTCGGCGCTGCTCAAGGACTAGCGGGAGATGCGATTCGAACTGACCGAGGAACAGCAGCAGGTGCTGTCGATGGTCCGGTCGCTCGCCCGAAAGACCCTCGCGCCGAAGGCGGCGGAGATCGACGAGGAGTCCCGCTACCCGGAAGATCACATGCGGCTGCTTGCGGAACTGGGACTCCTGGGGATGCTTTTCCCGGCCTCCTGCGGGGGCTCGGAGGCGGGCGCCCTGGCCTACAGCATCGCCCTCCGGGAAATCGCCGGCGGGTGCGCCTCCACGGCGGTCGGGATGGCCGTGACCAACATGGTCGGGGAGACGATCTGGCGGTTCGGGAACGAGGAGCAGCGGAAAAAATATCTCCCGGGCCTCGCGTCGTATTCGATCGGGGCCGGAGCGTTCGCGCTGACGGAGCCCTCGGCAGGGTCGGACGCCGGGAGCCTGCAGACCACCGCACTGGAGGACGGGGACCGGTACATCCTCTCCGGCAGCAAGGTGTTCATCACGAACGGCGCTTTTGCCGGGGTGACGATCGTCGCCGCTGTCACGCAAAAGGAGCCCCGGAAGATCGGCGCCTTCCTGGTGGAGCCCGGGACGCCGGGCTTTTCCGTCGGGAAGGCGGAGCGCAAGCTGGGGCTGAAAGGCTCCAACACCGTCTCCCTGACCTTCGACGAGTGCCCCGTGCCGAAGCAAAACCTGCTGGGAAACACCGGCGAGGGTTTCCGGATCGTCCTGGCCGCCCTGGACGGGGGGCGCATCGGCATCGCCTCCCAGGCGCTCGGGATCGCTCGAAGCGCGCTCGATACCGCCACTGCCTACGCGAAGGAGCGGAAACAGTTCGGGCAGTCGATCGCCGATTTCCAGGCGATCCAGTGGATGCTCGCCGAGTCGGCCACCGAGCTGGATGCCGGCCAATTGCTCACATACCGGGCCGCCTGGCTCAAGGAACAGGGGAGACCCTTCACGCGGGAGGCCTCGATGGCGAAGGTGTTCGCGACGGAAGCGGGGAACCGGGCCTGCCACAAGGCCGTGCAGGTGCTGGGGGGGTACGGCTACATCCGGGAGTACCCCGTGGAACGAAACCTCCGTGACATCCGGGTCACGACGATCTACGAGGGGACGTCCGAGATTCAGCGGATCGTCATCTCGCGGTCTCTCCTGAAGTAGGGGGCGGTGGATGCGGAAAGGGGCCATCGGGAAAGGGTACGTCCAGGTCTACACCGGGAACGGGAAGGGAAAGACGACGGCCGCCCTCGGGCTGGCGGTGCGTGCCGCGGGTCACGGCCTGCACACGGTGATCCTCCAGTTCATGAAAGGGTGGATCGACTACGGGGAACTCGAAGGGGTCAGGATGCTTGCCCCGCATGTGGAAATTCACCAGGCGGGCAGGGATACCTTCGTGAACCGGAAGAACCCCGACCCCGAGGACACGCGGCTGGCGCGGGAGGGGTGGGAGCTGGCGAAAAAGGCGATCCTGGGGGGAAAAGCGGACATCGTGGTCCTCGACGAGATCAACTGCGCGATCGATTTCGGCCTGCTCCCGCTCGAAGAGGTCATCGAGGTCATCAAGAGAAAGCCGGACGGGATGGAACTGGTCCTGACCGGGAGGGGAGCCCCGCAGGAGCTGATCGAGGTCGCCGACCTCGTGACCGAGATGAGGGAGGTCAAGCATTATTACGCGAAGGGTGTCGATGCCCGCGTTGGCGTGGAGCGCTAACATCACGGGGAGGGCGAGCCGGTGTACGAAAAGAAAAAAACCGTAAAGATCGCGAATGAGAAGGGACGGTGGGAGAAGGAGACCCTGGGGAAGACGTTGTCGCGTTCTCCGGGGCGGATCCCGCGGTTCTCGACGGTGTCGGACATGGAGATCGCAGCGCTCTACACGCCGGACAATACCGGGGAACTCGACTACGCCCGCGATCTTTCGTTCCCCGGGGAATACCCGTTCACTCGAGGCGTCCAGCCCTCGATGTACCGGGGGCGCCTATGGACGATGCGGCAGTTCGCGGGGTACGGGTCCGCGGAGGACACCAACGCCCGGTTCAAGTTCCTCCTGGAGCAGGGGCAGACCGGGCTTTCGACCGCGTTCCACTTCCCGACGCTCATGGGGTACGATTCCGATTCGCCGCGCTCGAGGGGCGAGGTCGGAAAGTGCGGCGTGGCCATCGACTCCCTGAAGGACATGGAGATCCTGTTCGACGGGATCCCGCTCGACAAGGTCACCACCTCGATGACGATCAACGGCCCCGCCGCGATGATCTTCGCCATGTACCTGGCCGTCGCGGAGAAACAGGGGGCTTCATTCGAAAAACTCGGCGGCACGATCCAGAACGATATCCTCAAGGAGTACATCGCGCAGCACGCGTGGATCTTCCCGCCCGAGCCGTCGATGCGGATCATCACCGACATTCTGGGGTACTGCGCCGAGCGGGTCCCGAAGTGGAACACGATCAGCATCAGCGGATACCACATCCGGGAGGCGGGCTCCACTGCGGTCCAGGAACTGGCGTTCACCATCGCGGACGGGATCGCCTACGTCCAGGCGGGGATCGATGCCGGCATCCCCGTGGACAAGTTCGCCCCGCGGCTTTCCTTCTTCTTCAACGCCCACATGGACTTCTTCGAGGAGGTGGCGAAGTACCGGGCCGCCCGCCGCATGTGGTCGCGGATCATGAAGGACCGTTTCAAGTCCCGGGACGAGAACTCCTGGAAACTGCGGTTCCACACCCAGACGGCCGGCTGCTCCCTGACAGCCCAGCAGCCGATGAACAACGTAGTCCGGGTCGCACTCCAGGCGCTCTCGGCTGTTCTGGGAGGCACCCAGTCGCTGCACACCAACTCGATGGACGAGACGCTCGCGCTCCCGACAGAGCAGGCGGCGACCGTGGCGCTGCGCACGCAGCAAATCATCGCGGAGGAGTCCGGGGTCGCCAACTCCATCGACCCCCTGGGCGGTTCGTTCCTCGTCGAGAGGCTGACGGACGAGATGGAGGAGAAGGCGGCGGCCTACATCGCAAGGATCGACGAGATGGGCGGGATGGTCGCCGCGATCAAGCATGGATACCCCCAGCGGGAAATCGCCGACGCGGCGTTCCATTTCCAGCGGCTCGTGGACGCCGGGGAAAAGAGGATCGTCGGGGTCAACGCCTACAAGATGACGGAGGATCTCCTGATCCCGATTCTGAAAATCGACGAGGATGTCGAGAAAAAGCAGGTCGCGAGAACCCGGGAGGTCCGCCGGAAACGAAGCGCGAAACGGGTGAAGTCGTGCCTGAAGGCACTGAGGGAGGCCTCCCTCTCGAGCACGAACCTCATGCCGCTCCTCCTCGACGCCACCAGGGAGTACGCGACTCTCGGGGAGATCTGCGACGTGCTGCGTGAGACAATGGGGACCTACACCGACCCGGCGATGTTTTAGACCGGCGACAGGGGGACACGACATGGCAAGCGCATTGGCAAAAAGCATGGAAACCCCGAAAGGAAGGAAGCCGGCCCGGAAGGTCCGCATCCTGGTCGGGAAGCCGGGGCTGGACGGGCACGACCGCGGTGCGAAGATCATCGCGCGCGCCCTGCGCGACGCCGGCTTCGAGGTCATCTACACCGGTCTCCACCAGACCCCGGAGATGATCGTGAGCGCGGCGGCCCAGGAAGACGTGGACGGGATCGGACTATCGATCCTTTCCGGCGCCCACAACTACCTTTTCCCCAGGATCGTCTTGATGCTCAGGGAGAAAAAGATGGAAAACGTGGTGGTCTTCGGCGGCGGGATCATCCCCGACGAGGACATCCCGAAGCTGAAGAAAAAGGGGGTGGACCGCGTGTTCACCCCGGGGACGCCGCTTAAGGAGATCGTCGAATACGTAAGGGAACGGGTAAAACCAAGGAAGTGACGGGAAGCGAAGGGAACGATGTACGGCAAACCATATCAGGAGGGGAGAACGTGAGACCTGTCTACATGGTATCGGGGGGTGTGAGCAAGTTCGAGAAGGCCCGTCCCGACGCGACGTTCCAGAAGATGGTGAAAGAGGCGTTCGACTACACGATGGGGGATGTCCCGAAGCTTAAGCCCTCGATGATCGACGGCTCGGTGGCGTCCTACTTCTCGGACCACTTCACCCGGCAGTTGATGGCGGGGATCATGGCCACGGACTACCTGGGCCTGTGCCCAAAACCGAACAAGCGGGTCGAGGGTGGCGGCGCCACGGGCGGGCTATGCTTCCAGGCGGGATGGGAGGCGGTCGCCTCGGGAAGGATGGATGTCTGCCTCGCGTTCGGCTTCGAGACGATGTCGCATGTCCAGACCTGGAAGGGGAACGAGTTCATCGCGCTGGCCTCCGACGTCAACTTCGACTATCCCGTCGGGGGCTTCTACTCGGGCTACTACGCGATGATGGTCAACCGGCACATGCACGAGTTCGGTACGACCGTCGAGCAGATGGCGATGGTGTCGGTAAAAAACCATATGAACGCCTACGCCAACCCGTACGCGCAGAAGCGGAAGAAGCTCACGATCCAGGACGTCCGCAACTCCGCGATGGTGGCCTACCCCCTGACGCTCCTGGACATCTGCGTGATGTCGGACGGGGCCGCCGCCTGCGTCCTGGCAAGCGAGGAGATGGCGTTCAAGCTGACGGACAAGCCCGTCAAGATCACCGGAGTGGGAACCGGGACGGACATGATGCGGATGGCCGACCGCCCGCACGGGGAAGTGATCCTCGCCCCCAACGAGAAGAAGAGCGACTACAGGAACCTGAAGTACCCGGGGGTCCACTCCTTCCGCGCGGGACGATCCGCCGGTCTCCAGGCTTATAAAATGGCGGGGATCACCGACCCGATCCGGGAGATCGACTTCGTCGAACTGCACGACGCCTACACCTCCTCGGAGATCCAGACCTACGAGGACCTGGCCCTCTGCAAGTACGGGGAAGGGGGCAGGTTCGTCGAGGAGGGGCATCCCTTCATGCCGCAGATCGATTACGGACTGAAACTGAAGACCAAGGGGACGATCCCGGTCAACCCCTCGGGGGGCCTCATCGCCTGCGGCCACCCTGTCGGGGCCACGGGGCTCATGCAGGCCGTGTTCGCCTTCTGGCAGATCCAGGGGACCATCAAGAAGCACTACGGGTCGCCGGAGCTCCAACTCAAGAAGGCCAACCGGGGCCTGATCCACAGCCACGCCGGCACGGGTACCTACGTCACCGTGTCGATCCTGGAACGGGGGTGGTAATCATGGCGAAGAACGGGATCAAGACGAAAAGTTCCCCGCGGCGCAACTCCGCGGCCAAGATCGAAGAGATCATGACCGGGACCACGGTCTTCAACGTCCCTTTCCCCAAGGACCTGAAAACCCTGAAGACGATGTCACCGATCGTCATCAAGCACCCCTACTACGTCGAGTACGTCCACTCGTACGGGCAGGATTCACCCTTCTTCGCGGGGCTCGCCAACAAGAAACTCTTGGGGACCTTCTGCGGCAAGTGCAAGTACACCTACGCCACCCCCCGCCTGCACTGCACGAAATGCGGCAAGGAGACGAAGTGGGTGGAACTTCCCCGGGAAGGCCGCGTCCACACGTTCACGACCTGCTATTTCGGCAGCGAGGAATTCCTGAAGGAAACCCCGTTCCACCTGGTGCTCGTCGAGTTCGACGGGGTGGACACCCTGTTTCTGGCGCGGCTGATCGGGGTCGAGGGGCCGGAGGACATCGAGATCGGGATGAAGATCCGGGCGAAGTTCCGCAGAAACTCGCAGCTCAAGCCCACCGACGTGTACTTCGTCCCGGCGGGGTAGGGTGTAGATGGACTTCCAGCTCAAGCCGGAGCACGTAGCGCTCCAGGACATGGTTCGCTCCTTCGTCCGGAAGGAGGTGCGTCCCTTCGCGCGGCAATGGGACGAGGAGGGGAAGTTCCCGTCGGACACCGTCGCCAGGTTAGGCGAGCTGGGCCTCATGGGGGCCATGGTCCCCGAGGAGTACGGCGGCTCCGGGATGGACACCGTCGGCTATGCGATCGCCGTGGAGGAGCTCGGGAAAGGGGACGGTTCCCTGGGGCTCACCGTGGCGTCCCACAATTCCCTCTGCACCGCGCACATCCTCGCGTTCGGATCGGAGTCGATCCGCAGGAAATACCTCCCGGAGCTCGCCTCCGGGCGGATGTTAGGCGCGTGGGCGTTGACGGAACCGGGGTCGGGCTCCGATTCCCTCAACATGCGGACGAAGGCGGAATGGAAGGGTGACCGCTGGGTCCTCAACGGCAGCAAGATGTTCATCACCCAGGGGAGCGTCGCATCCGTCTACGTGATTCTCGCCGTCACGGACAAGGGTCAAGGAAGGGACGGTGTCACCGCCTTTCTCGTCGAAGCGGGGGCAAAAGGGCTCCAGGTCGGGAAAAAACTCGATAAGCTGGGGATGCGGTCCTCCGACACGGCGGAACTCGTGTTCGAGGACCTCGAGGTCAAGCCCGGGAGCATTATCGGTGAGGTCAATTCCGGCTTCCGGGACACGATGCGGAACCTCGCGGGGGGAAGGATCTCCATCGCCTCCCTCTCGATCGGAATCGGCCTGGGGGCCTTGAGTGACGCGATCGCATACGCGAAAGAGCGGATCCAGTTCGGGCAACCGGTCTCGGGGTTCCAGGCGGTCAAATGGATGGTCGCGGACATGGGGACCGAGCTCGAGGCGGCGGAGCTTCTGACGTTTCGCGCAGCATACCTGAAAGACGCCGGGAAACGGTACGTGCAGGAAGCGGCGATGGCGAAGCTCTTCGCATCCGAGGCGGCGATGCGGGCCACGATCAAGGCGGTCCAGATCCACGGGGGGTACGGCTACATCCGGGAATATCCCGTGGAGAGGGCCATGCGGGACGCCAAGCTTTGCGAGATCGGGGAGGGGACCTCCGAGATCCAGCGCCTGATCATCGCCAGACGGCTGGTCCGGGGAAATTGACAAAGGAAAACGGATAGAGATGGCGATTTCCCTCAAAGACGTTCTCGCCGGCGACGTCCGATCCGCCGCCCGCCTGATGCGGGACCTGGACGACGAAATCCCCGCCGCGCACCGGTTGCTCAAGCGCCTCTACAGGCACACCGGCCGGGCCTACATCCTGGGGATCACCGGGGCCCCCGGATCGGGGAAATCCACCCTGGTCGACACCCTCACCGATCACCTTCGCAGGCAGGGGAAAAACGTCGGGATCGTCGCCATCGACCCGACCAGCCCTTTTACCGGGGGCGCGATCCTGGGCGACCGGATCCGGATGCAGAAGCACTCGCTCGACGACAGCGTGTTCATCCGGAGCCTCGCCACCCGCGGCCACCTCGGAGGGCTTTCCAAGTCGACCATCGACATCGTGAACGTGATGGACGCGATGGGGAAGGACATCATCCTCATCGAAACCGTCGGGGTGGGACAGGACGAGGTGGAGATCGTCAAGGTCGCGCACACCAACCTCGTCGTCGTCGTCCCGGGCATGGGCGACGACATCCAGGCCATCAAGGCGGGGATTCTCGAGATTGCCGATATCTTCGTCGTGAACAAGTCGGACCGCGAAGGGGCCGACAAGACCCGCCGCGAGCTCGAAACGATGGTCTCGATGAACGACTACGTGGAAGGAGACTGGGTTCCCCCCGTCCTCCCCGCCGTCGCGCAGACCGGCGGCGGGATCACCGAACTCATGGAGGCGATCGAACGCCACCGCACATTCGTTTTCCTCGAGGAGAACCTGGGCCGTTACCGGGCGGGTAAAGCCCGGGTGGAGCTCCTGGAGATCCTGAGGAAAAAGCTCATCGAGAAAGCGGTGGACGATCTCGAGCGGCACGGTCTCCTCGAGCCGCTCCTCGAAGAGATCGCCGGGAAGCGGACGGACCCCTATTCGATCGTGGAGAAGGTCGTCGACCACAGCTTCGCTTTCCACTTGATCGGGGGAAGAGGACGGACCGGGTCAAAGGGGAAGAAAAAGTGAGCAGGATTCGCAGGGAAGGGGCGGTCGAGTACCGGTTCGAGCACCCGGACGATTTCCGCGCGCACGTTCGCGACGGGAAGAGCCGGAAACCTTCCGACAAGCTCCGCACGGCCGGGGAGGCCGTGTCCGCCTTTCTCCACGACGGCGACTACATCGTCTACGACTTCTCCAGCCTGACGCGCGGCCCGCAGGCGCTTATACGCGAAGTCATACGGCAAGGGAAGAAGGACCTCTGGATCGGGGCGGAATTCACCCTGCACGAATCGGCCTTGCTGACGGGAGCGGGCTGCGCCACACGGATCGACGTCGGGTTCCTGGGATACGGCAATTACATCGGGCAGGCGGTGTGCGACGGCCGCGTCAAAGTGTACGAGTGGACGAACGGCGGACTGGCCCTCCGGATCCTCGCGGGCGCCCGCGGAGTCCCCTTTCTGCCCACGAGGGATCTTCTCGGTTCGGACAACCTGGCTGTTTCCGCGGCGAAGGTGATCGAGGACCCCTACACCGGGCTACCGGTCTGCCTGGTTCCGGCCCTGAACCCTGACGTCGCTTTCATCCACGTCCACCAGGCGGACCCCCACGGCAACGCGCGGATCTTCGGGACGAACCTCTTCGCGCTCGAGGCTGCGATGGCCTCCCACCGGGTGATCGTCTCGGCGGAGGAGATCGTCGAACCGGACGAGTTCCGCAAGGACCCGATGCGGACGACGATCCCCTATTTCCTCGTGGACGCCGTGGTCCACGCACCCTTCGGCGCCTACCCGGGAGCGATGCCGGCGCGGTATGAGATCGACCTCGAGCACGTCGACCTGCTGAACGGGATCCGGACCGAAGAGCAGATGAAGAAGTACCTCGACGAATACATCTACGGCGTGGCCGACCACGAGGAGTTCCTGGACAAACGTGTTGGCGCGGCGAGGATGAAGGAGCTCCGCCGCAGGGCCTCCATCGTCGAGGGGTACCGGTAAGCGATGTCCCGCACGGTAGAGTTCACCGACACGGAGTTCATGATCGCGCAGGGGGCGCGCCTGCTCGAGGACGGCAAGTCCATCTTCGTGGGGTGGGGGATCCCGCAGATCGTCGCCATCCTGGCGCAGAAGCTCTACGTCCCGAACGTGGTCCAGCTCTTCGAGTTCGGGGCGGTGGGGCCGCAGTCCGTCCTCCCCTTCGTTCGGGGGACCATGGGAGGCCCGCAGAACACGTACCGCTCCCTGCAGTGGCTCAACATGAACTGGGCGTTCGCCTATTCCGCCTCCGGCTACATGGACTACGGTATGTTAGGCGCGCTCCAGGTGGACCCCTATGGGAACATCAACTCCACCTACCTGGGCGGCACGTTCGAAAAGCCCGAGAGGAGGTTCGCCGGGAGCGGGGGCGGGAACCAGGTGGCTTCCCACTGCTGGCGGACCGTCATCATCATCAAGCACGAAGGCAGGCGCTTCGTGCCGAAAGTGGAGTTCATCACCTCCCCCGGCTACTTGACGGGGCCGGGGGCGCGGGAGAAAGCCGGCCTCCCGAGGGACACGGGACCTTACCGGGTGGTCACCTCGAAGGCGCTCTTCGGCTTCGACGATATAACGAAGGAGATGACGCTCCTTTCGGTGCTGCGCGGCATGAAACCGGAAGACGTGGTGAAGGATATGGCCTTCCGGCCCCACGTCGCGAAGGACGTCACCGAGATCCCGCCGCCGACGGACGACGAGTTGCGCCTCCTGCGCGAGGAGATCGACCCTTCCCGGATCATCATCCGCGGGGAGCGGATGTCCGCGACCGCCTGAGCACCC
>ERZ1292640.1008-Hain-H43-02um-R1-1008-length-23496-cov-6_pt1 | contig 23496 bp, 32 predicted proteins | sample MGYA00564404_ERZ1292640 | MGnify/ENA primary metagenome ERZ1292640 (study PRJEB36523, sample SAMEA6512636) | groundwater metagenome | collected 2019-01-08 | study: AquaDiva: Metagenomics assemblies of 32 groundwater samples
CCACAATGTCAGGACGCTGGCAAAAAGCGTTTTGAATCAGTTATGGGACGCTCTCATTCAAGTGGTTGGATAAATAGGGGGTCCGTCATTTATTGGGGCGTTTTTACAAATCAGTCATCGCCATCCCCATCGTCCCCATCATCGTCATCTCCGTCATCCTCATCGCCGCTGGTATCAATCTTCTCATAATCCTCCTTGTCAACGGGCCCTGGCTTTCCCCCACTTTCCCCTTTTGCGCGCATGAAGATGATCCCTAGCACAATAAGGATGACGCCCAAAACCACCTGCCCAAAAAGCGCAAGAATGATTCCTATTAGTATGAGCAAATCATCAATAGCACGTTCGGGTTTTTAAGCACTTTTTAATGGGAGATCACGGTAATCTATCCTTAATTCAACCGACGAAGGAAGAATTGAGGTGATTCACCGTGAATCCGCCCACCTGTTTCACGGAATCCATGTTTAAAGCATTTTCGCAAGCCGTGGAGGCTTGCCTGAAGAGGCTTGTTCCCAACAAGCCTCGCGGTCCGCACCACGACCGCTTTGCCTTGTTCTGGATTCTGCTGCTGCGCTATATGCTCTGCTTTTCTTCCGAAAAGCATTTGCTCCGAATCCTGAAGGAAATGCCTTGGTTTGCCCGAAGCCTAGGCTTAACGCGCGTCCCTGCGCAAAGCGTTTTGACCGATTTTCGCTCGAAAATCGGGAGCAACGGCTTCCAGAAAATATTCAAATCGCTCGTTTCTCATTTCGTGGAAAGCGGCGGCATAGTTGCCGCCGATTCCTCGTTCTTCAAAGCGTTTGCGAACAAGTACAGGAAGCGCAAGAGCGACAAGGACGCGGCTTGGTACAAACGGAAAAGCAAAACTCTTTTCGGCTTCAAGCTGCACTTGTTGATAGATGCGGAATCCGAGATTCCGCTCGCGTTTTGCGTAACGCCCGCAAATGTCCACGATTCTCAAATCTTCCGCAAGCTGATTGCAAGAGTCAAGGCGGAAATCGCCTTGGCGGATACGGCGTATGATTCGAAGGAAAATCGCGATGCAGCACTCTCAAGTGGAACACTCCCGATTTTCCCGCATAATAAGCGCCGCAGCAAGCGGCGCAGGAAGCTCAACCCGCTCGAGCAGATTGTTTACAATCTGCGCGTTTCGATTGAGCGGACGTTCTCGCGTTTGAAGTTCCAGCATGCATTGGATGCGCTGAAAATGCGCGGCTTGGAAAAAGCCTCAATCCATGCTGCGCTGAGCGTTATTGCGCTACTCGTAAAGAAGGTGATAAAATGAGTTCAAAACCCGAACGCCCTAGTTCTATTAGAGCCTTTTCCCCCTAAATCTTCCCCCTCTTTTGCAGCACGTAATTCTGGGTGACCTTGCAAACCTCATCAATGCCGCGGATTCCCTTTGCAGAAAGGTCCATCAGGATTTTCTTGCGTACCTCTATCTCATCGTAAATGTCCTTTTTGGTCAGGCCCGTAAAGGTTGCAAGCGTTTGGATGAAATTGGATGGAAGGCCCGTTGGAAGAAGCTTATCCTTTGCGGCATCCCATGTGAAGAGGATTTGAAGCTTTGGCGATTCGCCCGCTTCCTGGTTGACCTCCGCAATTTCCGTAATTCTCCTGATCACTCCCTTGCGCCGATCATGCAAGCGATGCTGCATTATGATGAAATTAAGCGCCCCTACCATGATGGGGGGGACCGAAATTGGGGGGCTTTGGATCCGGACCAGCGTTTCATATGCGGAATTCGCATGCACGGTTCCAATGCAGTTTGAAACCAGCATCCCATTTGCTATGTAGGTGTGGTTATCCTCAACAGTAAGGTCGTAAATATAATCGTCAATTGCAACCATCCCGACGCTCTCAACTTCCTCCCACCTGATTTTTGCATCCGCAAGGTATTTCATCTGCTTTGAAATTTTGTTTTCAATAGCTTGGCAAATACGGCTTAGCATCCTCCTTGAAATCTGCCTGGCGCCGGTTTCATATGCCTCAACAATGCCCCTTGTTTTTACGCCAAGCCTTTTTGCAAGCTCTGTTTGGGTAAGGCCAGATTCCAGCCTTGCATCCCTTGCCAGCCTTGAAATGTTCGGTATCAAATCGTACGATGGCCCCGATTTTTCAATCACCAAATCCAAATTCTGCGCTTTTTTGCCATGCCCAAAGCCAATATGCGTCTTGAATTTTTCCAGATTCTCCTTCCCGTAGATGTTAATTACAAAATAAGGCCCCAAGTTGCCCTTTCCATCCTTCTTTGCTGCGTACGTGCTTGAGCTTATCCCAAAACGAAGGAGAAGGAGGGGGGCAATTTTTGCAAATGTGGGGTTTGCACTTGAGAGGCAAACACCAGAACTATGCAAATTCGCCCAGCCATCGCAATCATACATCCCCCCAAGGAACAAGGCAATTTCAGTGTTGCCTGATGTCAGCAGTTTGTTGTTTAGCTCGAAAATCTTTGTCTTGTTCCCAAATGGCACGCCATAATCCTGATGGAATTTTGCCGTGAGTGCCCTATCCCAAACAGCTGCGCGATAATAGTTCCCATAGTCCAGGCGGGTTACCTTATGGGCGCTGATTTGGGAGATTTCCCCTGCAAATGCATCTACAAGGGGTTTATTTGCGTTCACAAACTGGATAGCATTGGCATTGATGTGCCCATCGCCATAAATCAGCCCCGCAAGATAGGGTGAGGGCATTTTCCCTCCGTCATTTGCAACATTTAGTTCCGCAGGAAAGCCCAGGTAATCTCCTTTCTTGACCTCGCCGGCAGCAATTTCACTAATCCCCTCGTAAATTTTATACACCGGATGGTCGTTGGTGAAAGTTATTTCCTTCCCGGATTTGAAGGCGATTTTCACCATTTTCCTTTTGGTTTTTTTCCTCCAAACTCTCCTTACCTGTTTATCCTCCATTTCCAATGTTTTCTTATTCAGGCTAACCGCGAAAAGTGGCTCCTTAATTTCTGCATATTCGAACCCATCCTCCCTGCGGATGGCGCCCTTGTTGAAATGCCTAAGCGCAATATCGCTTATTCTCTCAATCATGCCATCGGACAATTGAATTAGTGAATTCCCATTCAAGGCCCCCCGATGGCCGGTATTCATTGCCGTGAAAAGCGTAAAGCCCTCCTCCCCCCGGATTTCACCGACAATTATCCTATCCGGCCTCATCCTAAGCGAATTTTTAACCAGTGTATCCATGCTAATTTCCCCCGTCCCCTCGGCGGAAGCTGGCCTGACCTCCATCCGGACCCAATGTTCAAGTGGAAGGGCGAGTTCCGCGGTGTCTTCAATAGAAATAATCCTCTCATCTTTTGGTATGAACGTAGAGAGCACGTTTAGCGTGGATGTTTTTCCAGAAGCCGTCCCTCCGGATACCAGCACGTTTGCCGGGAACGCCCCAAAACCATCGCTTATGGTCCAAAGGAAGGCGGCGACATCAAAATCCATCGTTCCGTATTTGATAAGGTCGATTACCGTGAAGGGATCCTTCCTAAATTTCCTAAGCGTCAGGGTTGAGCCATCAATTGATGCCGGCGGGATCGTCGCATTCACCCTCGAGCCATCCGCAAGCCTTGCATCTAAGAGGGGCGATTGGATATCGATCCTCCTGCCAACCGTTCTTGCCATCTTGTCGATGAGGTTGATAATGTCCTTATCCTCGTAGTATACTATGTTGGTTTTCATCATCTCATACTTGCGGTGGAAAACAAATACTGGCTTTCCGGGCCCAACGATCATGATTTCCTCCAGCATGTCGTCATCAAGCAGGGGATCAATTATTCCAAAGCCCGTCATCTCCTTGACAACCGCCTCTGCATAGAACTGCTTGGCATGGATTGGGATCTTGAGTTCGGGAGTGTTGGCGATGATTTCGAGCACTTTTTGCAGGTATTTTGCGCGTTTTTCATCACGTGCGAGCTTGATTGTTTCAGATTCGGATATTACCCCTGTTGTGATTTCAAGAAGGGTGTTGATAAGCCCGCGCTCCTCGCCCTTAAGGTGGGGCGCAGGCACCTCATAAATGTAAAGCGGCTCGTTTGGCTCCTTGTAGATGCGCACATCGCCATAGCTTTCGACAAGCAGGATTTCAGATTTTTTCTCCTCGGATTGCTTTGGCGCATCCTCGCCTTGCGGAGATTGGGCCTTCTTTTGCGCTTTGGCGCGATCAAGTGCATCTTGGAGGTTCATGTTTTTTTCAAAAAAATGAGCGCAGGGAAGTTCAAAAACCCATATGCAAGCATATTTATTAAAAAAAACTTTCGAAGGGGATGGGCGTAAGGAAATGCCCCTGAAACTGCCTGCAATGCGCCTTTTTCCCCTTTTTTTGGGCAAAATCCCAGCTTGAAAGCCAATTTCGCTATTGCGTTCGCCTATTATTGCGCAGAATCCCAATCCCCAGGCCAAACCGCATTTTTTACTTCCTTTTTTATCCCGATTTCCAATTTCAAATAGAAAGCTTAAAAAACAACATTTGATTTTGTTTGCATATGGGCATCGAATCTGACGTGCAGCTTGCAGCCGGCATACTGGTGGTGTTCGACATACTTTTCTTCTATGTGCTAAAACGGCTCTCAAAAGTGTACAACAAGCTCCACGGAAGGCTCGAGCGCAAGGCGGGCGATGTTGCCGTGTACCTTTCACACGTGAATGAGGATAGGGCGCACCTTGAAAAGGCAATGGCAAACAAGATAGAGCGGCAATGGGCGGAAACACACTTTTCGGCGGCGTTTTTGGATATGAAATCCGGCAGGGCCGAAAAAGCCCGGGCAAAACTTGTCATGTCTTTGAAATGAGGGATCTATATATGATGGCAATAATTGGCGGCGTTAATGACTTTACACTCCTTCTATTCGTTTTGGTATTTGCGGCCTTCATATGGATGCTAAAGCTTGCCTCCGATCTCAAGGCGGCGATACTCCAGCGCAGCAAATCGCTCGATTCGAAGGTCACGAATCTTGAGAGCAAGGCCGTTTCGATTCGGCGAGAGGTTGTGGAGCTGCACAAGGCCGTTTCCCAAAAGCTTGACCGGGAGGAGTTCGAAAAGCGCATAGATGGGCTTGTTGCCCTGGTTGGCAAGAAGAAGGAGGCGGAAAGGAAAAAGGACGTTAGGTGAATTTTTCCCCAAAGCGCCGGGCAGGCGGATCCCCCTGTATTTTCCAACCCACCTTGCGGATTATGTTTTTTTATCGCACAAATTTTATCCTTATCTGCGTCCCCAAATTTTCGCCTCCCTAGTTTTTCCTTTCCCCGGCCTTAACCAATATATTTAAACCACCAAACCGTAATCGCTTCGAAGAAAGTATGCACCTAAAGGGCCAATTTGCAATCGAGATGTTCTTTGCATTCACTTTTGCCATCCTTTTGATTTTTTGGCTCGTGAACTACCTTGAGGTGTTTTCGAACGTGTCCGAAAAGGCGCCCCTTGTGCAAACCCAGCGGCTAATTGCTAGGGATATCGTGCGCATTGCAAACGATGTATGCGTGTATGGGGGGAATGCCTCGATTTCAAGCCTCAAATCGCAAATTGATGCCCCCTGCCTGATACAGCGCCAGCAGAACTGGTATTACAATATTTCCGTGGATTCCGACCAAAAAACCCTGCTCATTTTCAGCGATGTAACAAATATCACGGTTAAATACAAGGCAGCGTGCATCCTTGACATCAATGCGAATTTGACAAGCTGCTCTGCGTTCAGCAAGCTTTGCATATTCAAATTCGAGTCAGGAGGCGAGCAAAAAGTGAAAATCCAGTCCGGTGCATGCCCATGAGGGCGCAATTATTCTCAATGGATTTTGTCATAGCAATGGCGATATTGACAATAGCCATAGGCGTAACACTGCAAACCGTTGACAATTTCCAAAAAAGGGTGCAATTCATTGAAGGGGCCCAAACTAACAATGCGGAAATGATTGCGCAGGCGTATGTTTCCAACTCAACCGGGCCGCCATGGTCCATACCCGGCTTTGCCAACGCAACGCCCTACTGCTACCAATTCTCAAACACTACTGGCAATTGCGATTTAGGCGGCGGCTTCAAATGCCCCAAAAACACTTTCACGGCAACGCGCCTTCTTAGGTGCACGAACACAGCGCTGCCTGCCGGCTATTATGCCTGCTCCATCCAGATCAGGGCGTGCGAATGAAAATTGATGCGATTATGTTTAATGAAATGCGAAAAAATTATTAAGGAAAAATACGCTAAATTGAAAAAATGAAGGAATTTGAAATTGATAAAATATAAAAAAGCGGCCCTAAACATGAATAATCATCAAAATCAAAAAGCGACTGAAATTGAAGCCCCCTCTAGCCAAAGGGCCTTCATCTTTACCATCGATGCCATGTTTTCACTTGGAGCAATTGCCCTCCTTGCGATGGTCTACATGATCCTTTCGAATTCCCATTTCGAAGCCCAGCGCTATTCCTCCCTTGAAAATCAGGGGAGGGATTATTTGAGCTTATATTATAGGCAAAATATTGCAATCTACCCGAATAATTTTTCAGTCCTAACTGGTAGCCACAGGGCGTATAATCTTGGTTATATGAGAATGACCTTTGACCACGGGCCCCTCAATTCCATTCGGCACTATTTGGTTAATATTAGCGGTAGTTGGTATGTGGAAAATGGCAGGGTTTATGTCACATATGATGATCCTGCCATCATAAAAAATGCTATAGCGCCATCCTTCAATTATTCCGATATGTATGCTGAAGTAAGTGCAATGTTCACTGCGAGTGGCGGCTCGGGGCCTCGCATGGGAATTGGCATAAGGTCCGGTTATGATGGAAAAAGATATGTGTGCATTATGGATGGTAGTAGCCAATTGGTATTGTGGGCGGCTAATAGCTGGTCGCAGGATTTAAGCTATTCTCAACCAGGTTACTTGAAAAGCGAATACATCGACCTTCTACAAAATAATGACTGGTATAAGATGTGGATATTGGCCAATCGGACGCAGATAAGTTGTGGAATCAGAAGCATCAAATGGGGGTTCCCGGAGCAAATTAATTTTGTCGATAATCAATATTCCTGGGGTTTTCCTACGCTTTATGCTGTGGAAAACGGTTATGGCAATGATGTATATTTTGATAACTTTTCCGTATATACTTTATCCGTTCCTGGTAATAACACTCTGCTTCGCAGCGTCCTTTATCATTACAATTACCCCTGCGATAATCCGATAAATGATGCGCCTTATGGGATCCTAAAAACAGATAGTTGCCTGAAATTTCAGGAGAATCTAACGCAAATTAGAAAAGAGGTTTGGATCTCATGAAAAAGGCGTTTTTCTCATTTGTAACAATAACGCTCGTTGCGCTAGTCCTCTTCATGGCGGTATCATATTTATACGCCTTCAGGGACCTGGGCCATATCGCCCAAAAGGATCTGGAGGTTAGGCGCGTGGCCGAAAGGATGGATGACATGAGGCTGGCACTTAACCGTACGCTGATCGATGCCATGATTGATTCGGGATATTACTCATACGGCTGCATTTCTGGCAGCAATGCTGTGGGATCTGGTTTTTGCACAAATTTCACCAATTATGCGACTTGGTATGCTGCAAACCTGTCTGCTGCCGCAATAGATGAGGTTTATGTCAATGTTACCCTGCTAAATTCCGGCTGCCTGGACGATATTCGAAGCGCCGGGCAAAGGTCCCATGGCAACACTTTTGTTAACGTAACGAAAAATATCACCATGTCCTACCAAATAATCACTTCCCTTCCGGCATCCAATTGGAAGGAAACACTCTATTACAATTTCTCCATTAATTTATCTAGATCCGACCTCATAACCGGCGGCTCGCCTAGATTTGTCATGTCCTACGATGGCATCACTTTGAACCGCTCTGTTCGCAACGAAACCATATATGTAAATTGCTGATTTAGGGTTAATCGCCATTCCCTGCCGCATTCCAACCTACTCCCCCTTCGAAACCCTTAAATAAACGCCCTGGGTAACCACTATGGGGGGAAAAAGATGCGCCAGGTTGCGGTGCTTATTGGGGTATTGTTTGTCGCATTGATATTCAATTCCATCCTTCCAAAGGGCAATGGCGCCGATCTGGATAGGGCAACGGTTGAAAAGTTCATCATCGAGGATGCAAGGACAACCTACGGCGAATTCGGATCCTATAAAATTGTAAAATTCGAAAAGCCGGATTCGAAATGGGCTGTTGAGCTTGATATTACGCTCAATTACAATGTCGCTCCGGGAACCCCTGCCTCATGCTCCAAAACCTTCCGGCGCTACTATGAGCTATTTCCCATAAAATACCGCGAGGAGCTCTACAAGTCAACGTGCTAATTTGAGCTGCTAGGCGCCGGATTTGTAGGTTTGCAATCCAATGGTTTGTCTAGCCTATTTTTGCCCAATTGCACTTTTAGTTGCATTTTATTAGAGGAACAATTTGCACCTTCCGCAAAACTCCGCTTTCTTCCTATCAACAAAAATGATGTTCGGGGAAAACGCCATCACGCATTTCTTGTTCCGGCAGTGCTCAATCCCCGCCATATGCCCAATTTCATGCATTGCCTCCTTGAGGATGCGCCCTGAGAATAGTTTTTCATCCGCATTCCGGCCATAGAAATGCTCGCTAAGCCTGAAATATGAAATGACCGCGTAATTCCCGCCCCGTTCCCCAAGTCCATAAACAAAATTCAGGGAATCCGCATACAGGTCGTATGGGAAAAGCGCAAGCACCATGAATTTGCCCTCCTGCGTTTTTTGGAATTTTTCATGCAGGAAGCCAATAATGCGCTCCGCATCCCATTTTTGCTTTTGCAAATTGAAGAATTCGTGAGGGATGCGTAGGATGGAATGATGGAGTGAGAGTTCCTTCTTGAAAATCGCATTCAGCTCCGTTTTCAAATGGCTTGATTGGGGAAAATGCGCCTCCAGCTCAACTAGGAGTATTTTCATGGAAAGCTTAGGCTCAAGTGGTTAATAAAATAATTGGAAAAAATCAGATCACGAGCATCAATATGCCTATTAGCGCCATGAATAGCCCAAATAGGATGAACCCGCCCTGCACTATTGCAATTACCATCGCCCAAATGCCTGCGCTTTGGAACCAAAAATACCAGCTTCCAGCTACGACAAGAAGTCCAATTAGGAGTGATATTATCCCCGGCTTACTAATTGCCATATCGATCGCCTAGTTTATGAAATCCTCCAAAAGTTCAACGGCCCTTTTAATGCTCTGCTCGATTTGCTTTTCACTCTTCGCCCCGGAGCATATGACCTTCCCGTTCTTGAACAAAAGAAGGGTTGTGCCAATCTCCTTTAGGCGCATGATGGCCCCCGGGAACTGCTCAGGCTCGTATTCGACGTTGTCGACTTCCATTGCAATATTGAAAAGGTCCAATTCGACCTCCAAATTGGCTGAAGCCACGATGTTTTCGACCTTAAAGCCCATGTTAATTTTATGATGCTTCTTCTTTGCCTTCTTCATTATTGTTTCGCCCCTTGCCTTTTACCGGCTTTATAAATTTAACGATTTCCCTTTATAAATAAGCGTCTTGGGGGCACCTTAGGTTCCCCCGCTACCCTTGGAAGCATCCCCCTCCTATTTTTGGCTGCGAATCAAAAAAGTCCCCGTCCTGTTGTTGCCCACTGCCCCCCTATTTAGCTCGCGAATCAATTGTTGCTAGCGCTAATACTTCTTTTGTTTTTTCCTCCGTTTCTACCCTCTAATTTGTCCCTAATCAGCCAGCCATCAGGAAAATGAGCCCGAAAACGAACACGAAGGTGAAAAACCAGCCAAAACGATACCAGTTCTCCCTAAGCAGTATTACGATGATCGAAAGCCCAATTACGGTATCAAGGCCCATGAGCCCCGGAATCCACTGCCTTAGGGGCATTAGCATGGTCCCATACGAAATCCCAAGATGCAAGTTGATAATGATGAGTGCAACTACGCCTATCATGAATACTGATACCCAATCTATGCCAAAATCAACGCCTACCGGTCCCATGCTCATGTTTTATGACACCCCCGCCCTAAGGGATAGGAAAAGAATTACGCTTGCGATGAAGGTTATGATTGAACCTGGCAAATACTTGACGAAAAATGCCGGCGCCAGCAATAGTATTCCATAAACAATCAACGGACGCGGCTGGGAAAAGAAGCCAACTATGGCATCCGAAGCCCCAAGCCCCGTCGAATAGCCAAAAACGGTTACGAATAACCATGCAATGAGCAAAATTGAGCCAATCCAAATCATCGGTTCCGGGTCGCCGTGCATAAGATCACATCAATGAAAGCACTACTATTTAGTAGTTACATGTATATATACTTTTTGGGCAATTCTGGCTCTATTTAAGTATAAAAAGTGCATCACGTGTTGCAGTGATAGGTGCAATCAGGTTTTGCTGCTAAATATGGGATATGGCAAGTTAGTCTATCTAATTCAAGTAAATAGGGGGGAGGCGGCAAGCGTCTTGGGGGAGAGGACTCCTCCGCTACCCTTGGAAGCAACCCCCTCCTAATTCGCAAATCTAACTAAGGGGGTAGAGGCAACCCGCGTAGGGGGATTATCCCCCTAGAGGGGTTGGGGGCTTAGCCCCCATGGGGTGTCGGAGAAACCTTTATATTGTTTGCAAGCAAAAAACAAATAAGCTAAGTTTACAAGAAGCTGCTAGCGGCGGGTCGGATTATTTTGGTTCATCAACCAATAGCATCAATATTATTACGGGGATGATTGCATGAAACGGTCGCATGGCAAATATGCCGGGAAGAGCAGGAACCTGAAAAGCAAGGGCAGGGTTGCAATCACATCCCAATTGCGCACATTCACACCCGGTGAAAAGGTCCGCATAGATATAAACCCAAGGTTCGCCTCGGGCCTTCCGCACCTTAGATTCAACAAGCGCGCTGGGCAAGTTGTTGGCATGCAAGGCCACGCGGTAGTGATTAAATTCAACGACATAAACAAGGAAAAAATCCTTGTCATTTCAGGCGCGCACCTTGTAAAAACCTAGCTCAAAATATTATTTGGTGATATTCATGAAAGTCATTGAGGAAAAGCCGATTTCTTACGCCCACGCACGCGATCTTCTTGCCAAGCGCAAAAAGGATTCCGAGCTTGGCTATGAGCAGCAAAACACCCTTGACCATCTTGAAAAGTTCGCAAAGCTAACGGAGGCGGAAAGCGAAAAGCTTGCAAAGGAATTGGCCGAACTCAACATCCTTTCCGATAAGCAGGTAATGGAGCTGGTAAACAACCTTCCCTCCAAGGAGGACCTTGTCAAGACCATCCTCTCAAAGGAAAAGCTCGAATTCAATGCCGAGCAAATCAAGGAAATCACCAAGATAGTGAAGAAATTCGCAAAATGAGCAAACTGCTTTTTATTCTTTGTTGAATTTTAGATATTATCGGCACGTTTAGGCTGGCTGCAATTTGTTTATTCGTTTTGCATAACCATGCATTCCCATAATTCATTTTTGATTCATGATTTTTTGGTTCGATAATTTGGCAGTTCAATAATTTCGTGGTTCAACATGTTTCGCAAGGAAGAGCACGCACTTGTTTTGGATTACCTGCCCCACGGGAAGGCGGGCGAGGGCAAGCAAGAGCCAACCGCGCAGGTCATGGGTGATGCCTACTTCACCCTTCTTGAAGTTGTGCTAAAACCCGGCATAGCAGTTGCCCCTTTCGAGCGCGTTTACATCGGAAGGGAAGTGCGCGACAAGGTCGAGCGCATCAAGCTTCGCCTGACCTACAAGGACCTAACCAATGTCGCCCAGCAGGAGGCGGAATTGGCAATTAGAAAAATCCTCCAAGCCCACGAGCAGGAATTCATCGGCTTCCTCAACCGTGCCGGCAGCATAAATATCCGCATCCATTCCCTTGAGCTTTTGCCGGGCCTGGGCAAGAAGAATCTTGAGGCGTTCCTATCGGAGCGCGAAAAAGTGCCCTTCAAGGGCTATGAGGACCTCAACGACCGCCTTCCGCACCTCCAGAAAATCGAGGAAATTATCCTGCACCGCGTCATACTGGAATTAAAGGCGGAGGAAAAATACTATTTGTTCGTGAAGATCCCCCCCCGCGATGAAGAGGAAGGGGAATTCCACCGCGAAGGAGGGCGGGGAGGTTTCCACCACTCCGGCGCAAGGGACTACCCAAGCGGCCGGGATGGCTACTACGGAAGGCGCGATTATAACGATCGGCGCTACTAGGCAAATTTTTTCGGATGCTGGCGATCTATTTTTGCCAACCCTAGTAATTCCAGTCCCAAGCCCCCTGCCCCTTATCAAACGCTTTTTCAATTCCATTCGTTTAAATTGGTTGCGTGCTTTACGCTTCTGCAAATGCGGGGCTAAACCAATATGACGCAGCTTAAGGCTAAAATTTTCGAGGTCGAACAGGGCCAAAATGAATGCGTGCTCAACAACCTTACTGCAGCCTCCCTTGGCCTATCCATATATGATCGCGTCCATCTGACCCTTCGGGGAAGGCAAATTGTTGCAATAGTTGATTTCTCCCACCACTTTATTGCGGAAGGTGAAATTGGCCTATTCGAGGAGGTCGCAAAATTGCTTGATGCAAAACAGGGCGAACTCATATCAATTGAATCCCTCCAGCGGCCGCTTTCCCTGGATTACATCAAGAAAAAACTCGACAACAAGATGCTCTCCCAAAAGGAGATCCATTCAATCATTTCCGACCTCATGGCTGAAAACCTCTCCTCAACCGAGCTTGCCGCATTCATAACCGCAATTTACATAAACGGCCTATCCATGGACGAAACCATTGCGCTTACAAATGCCATTGCGCAGTCCGGCGACATGCTTAAAGTCGACCACACAATTGTTGTTTCCGAGCACTCAATTGGCGGGGTTGCCGGCGATAGGGTTTCCATGATGCTTGTCCCCCTCATTGCCTCCCTAGGTATACGCATCCCCAAAACAGCTGCGCGCGCAATCTCTAGCGCTTCAGGCACGTCGGATTCCATGGAAGTGCTCTGCCCCGTTACCCTAACCGTTCCCCAAATCGAAGCCGTTGTGCAAAAAACAAACGGCTGCCTTGTTTGGGGCGGGGCCGTTAGGCTCGCATCCGCCGATGACAAGCTAATCCGCATAAGAAATCCCCTCCATCTCGATCCCAAATCCCTCCTGCTCTCTTCCATTCTGGCAAAGAAAAAAGCCGAAGGCGCGCAGTATGTGCTAATAGATATTCCCGTAGGCAGGGGCGCAAAAATCGAAAGGATCGATGAGGCCAAATCGCTTGCGCGGGATTTTGAATCCCTTGGCATGTCCCTTGGGATGACAATCAAATGCCTGATTTCCGATGGCTCTTCCCCAATCACATCCGGAATTGGCCCTGCGCTTGAGGCCCGCGAAGTGCTTGCCACATTTGAAACAAACGAGCACAACATGCTCTACGAAAAGGCATGCCAGATGCTGGGGATTGTTTTGCACATGGTCCGCGGCATCACCTACCAGGAAGGCTACAACATCGCCGTTGCGCAGATGCAAAGCGGAAAAGCGCTCCAAAAGTTCCGTGAGATAATTGGCGCGCAGGGCGGCAATCCCAACATCAAATCCTCCGAAATTGAGATAGGCAAGCTTCGCGCCAAAATTTTCTCCGATGAGCGCGGAAAGATCTCCCACATGGATAACAAGGCAATTTCCCGGATCTGCAGGATGCTTGGAGCGCCCTCGGACAAGAAGGCGGGCATGATCCTAAAGGTCCACAAGGGGCAATCCGTCGAAGTGGGCGATGAACTGGCGGAACTTGTTGCAACCTCGCAAACCAAGCTTGATTTTGTGCTTGCAAACGTCCCCAAAACGCGCATCTTTGAGCTTGAAAAAATAATAATTGATTTGGTGTAAAATAATCAAATATTTGCTTGAAGTTTTTTAAAAAATGATGGCAGGATCACGGATTTATTTATGATTGTTCTTTCGTTCAAATAATTCATTGATTTGGCAATTGCCGATAAGCTTTTTTATTCCAGTTTGTAATGTGGTAAAAATGCGTATAGCGTCGCCGCAGGAAGCGCAGGGCTTAATGGATAAGTACCAAATCCCCTATGCAAAAAGCTGCCGCGGCAAAACCTTCATCGAGCTCCAACGGGGCGCATTTGAGCTCAAAAAGCCCCTTGTATTAAAGCTCATGAGCAAGGATGCCATCCACAAAACCGATAAGGGGCTGGTTCGCCTAAACATCCATGACATGAAGGAGCTCCGGGAGCAATTTGAGGAGCTTAACACCCTTGCGCAAGGCCTTCGCATAGATGAATACCTCCTTCAAGAGCAGTGCGAGGGCGTTGAATTCATAATCGGAGGCAAGGACGATCCCAGCTTTGGGCGCGTCATGGTATTCGGGCTAGGTGGCATCTTTGTCGAGCTATTAAAGGAGCGGGCCCTTCGGGTGCTTCCCATCTCCTCGCAGGAAATAGAAAAAATGATCCTGGAAACCAAGGCCGGTGCCTTCATCAGGGGCTATAGGGGCAGAAGGGTTTCCAAGGACAAGCTTGCCGAATTAATCTATAAGGCATCCGAACTTATACAAAACGAGGACATACTGGAACTTGATTTCAACCCGGTGATTGCCCTTGGGGAGGAGATTTCGGTTGTCGATGCAAGGATTGTTTTTAGGGAATAATAAAAATGGATTAATGGAATAAAATTGATGGTTGGGTTAAGCGCTTGTTGGCATATCCCCGCTTCATTCCCTCTATCCGAAAAGTTATTTGCGGTAATTTTTATGGACGATTCGACAAGAATTGGCATGAAGGCGCTAACCGATCCCAAATGCGTTGCCGTAATTGGTGCCAGCGCAGACCCAAACAAGGTCGGTTTTGGCGTGCTAAAAAGCCTAATTGAAGGATGCGTATTCAAAAGCTACAACTGCAGCGCCTTTGCCGGCTCCGTCTATCCGGTCAATCCCAGGCAAAGTGAAATACTTGGAAGGAAATGCTACTCCCGCGTACAAGACGTTCCTGAGGCGGTTGATTTGGCGGTGATTGCCGTCCCATCCGCATCCGTAAAGCAGGTGATTTCCGATTGCGCCGAAAAGAAAGTGAAGGCGGCGGTCATAATTTCGGCAGGTTTTGCGGAAACCGGGCCGGAAGGAAGGATTTTGCAGGATGAAATAATTGCGCTTGCAAGGCAAAATGGGATCCGCATTCTTGGGCCAAACGTGCTTGGAATATTGCGCCCGCGCATTTCCCTCAACGCCTCCTTTGCCCTTTCCATGCCCGAAGCCGGAGGCATTGCATTCATCTCCCAAAGCGGCGCCCTAGCGGATTCCGTTGTTGACTGGGCGCTTGAGGCAAGGTATAGCTTTTCCCTCCTTGTCAGTTTGGGCAATTCTGCCGACCTTGATGTTTCCGATTTCCTTGAGTTCTGCCTCGAGGATCCAAATACCCGTGCAATCACGCTTTACCTCGAAGGCATACGCGATGGCAGGAAATTCCTCAAAGTTGCAAGCGCCGTCACAAAAATCAAGCCCATAATCCTCCTAAAGGGCGGGAAAAGCGCCAGAGGCGAAAAGGCAATTGCCTCCCATACTGGTTCGCTTGCCGGAAGCTACGCCGTCTATGAGGCGGCAATGAGGCAGGCGGGCGTATTCATGGCCGAATCCGTCGAGGATCTTTTTGATTTGGCAAAGGCCCTAAGTGAGCAGCCGCGTGTCAATGGGAAAAATGTAGCAATAGTGACAAACGGCGGGGGGGTTGGCGTCCTAACCGCGGATTATTGCGAAATGCATGGCCTTAATGTGGTGGAGTTTAACCCACAAACCATAAGCAAGCTCGAATCCTCCGGCAAAATGCATCCTGCCTATTCGCGCGCAAACCCCCTTGATCTGGTCGGTGATGCCCTTCCGGAGCGCTACGAGGCAGCACTTGATATTTTGTTGCAGGAAGATTCGATTGACGGAATCATTGTCGTGCAAACACTCCAGACCATGACACGCTCAAAAGAGGATGCACAGGTTGTGATTGCAGCCCACAAGAAATTCCCCAAAAAGCCAATTGTCTGCGTCTTCATGGGCGGAAAATACTCCGCTGAAGGCGTCACGGTCCTTCGCCAAAACGGCATCCCGGATTACAACGACCCGCTCAAGGCCGTGAAAGTGATGAAAGTGCTTTGCGGGGTTGTCTAATGACCAACCCAAGGGGGAGACCCCCTTAGTTTGGTCGGATGCCCAAACCCCCCGCTGCAGAAAAAAAGAATCCGGTTTATCCATAGCCCGCAAATCTCAATTTTACGCTCTCGCGCACCCACTTTTCATACTCCTTGCCCGCATGCTCAATTGGCAGGGCGATAATTGCCGGCATCTCGTATCCTGAAAGCTGCCGGATCTTTCTCTCCAAATCCAGGAAGGCGCCATCCGTTGTCTTGAATGAGATTTCCCATTCGCCATGGTTTTCCATTTTTCCCTCCCATGAGTAGAAGGAATCCACCTTATGGACATTCGCGCATGCCGCAAGACCCTCCTTAACCGCTTCTTTTGCGATTTTCTTCGCCTCCTTTAGCGTTTTGCAAGTCGCATGCACTGAAATTATTTTGGTTGCCATTTTGAAAACCTAACTTAATTGATGTTGTTGCAAGTGTTTATTCCATCCCTCCCCCTATTGATCTTTTCCCTTGATTTTATGCCTGCGCAATCCCCCCTTCCCTCAATTCCCCTCCGTTCACATCTTCCTAAGTATTGCAATCCTCTCCTCAAGCGGCGGATGGGTTGAAAACCAATTCCCAATTATCCTCTTGTTGATTGGGTTTGAAATGTATAGCGGCGCAACCGCTTCGCTTATTTCCTTATTGGGCGCCTTGTCATTCTTGATTTTTTCAAGCGCTGCCGCCAGTCCTTCAGGATATCGCGTAAGAAGCGCTCCGGATGCATCCGCCAAATACTCCCTTCTCCTTGAAATTGCAAGCTGCACAAGCTTTGCAAATATCGGTGCAAGAATTGCAAGCATAAGCCCGATGACAATTATTGCCCCGCCGCCTTTTCCCCTATCGCCCGATCCCCTAAAGCCCATCCGGATCATCATATGCGCAATTATTGCAATTGCCCCGACCATCACTGCTGCAAGCATCATCATGCGGATATCGAAATTCTTTATATGCGACATCTCATGCGCAATAACCCCCTCTAATTCTTGCCTATTTAGTTTTTTGAGCGTACCTGTGTTCACGCAAATTAAGGCATTCTTCGGGTCCCTTCCCGTTGCAAAGGCATTGATTGCCTCGTCTTCGATTACATATAATCTAGGCATTGGTATCCCCGCCGCAATGGAAAGCCCCTCAACCGTATTGTAAAGGAATAGGTAATCCTTCCTTTCAGCCGGTTTTGCATTCACAGTTGCCAAAACAATTTTATCGCTATAGTAATACGTTCCAACGGTCATTACTACTGCAATGATAATTGCAAATATTGAGATGAATTCGCCCAATCCGGTCATCAGCCCAAAAACGTAAGTTAGGGCGAATATCAAAAGCAGGAAAAATCCTATGTATAGGTAGCTCTTCATCTTGTTCTTGGATATCTGGTCGTAGAGTTCGCTCATATTTTATTTATAGGCAGCATAAGAGTTAAAAACATCCGTTTCCAGTAAACTGCGCGAATTGCCTTTTTTGCTCCCTTCGTCTAGCTCGGTCAAGGATTCCGGCCTTTCGACCCCATTTTTCTTTCTTGTAAGAAAGAAAACTAGGGATCCAAAAGAAAGAACTTCCGCAAGGAGGTTCGCTTTGAAGAAAGCCGAGAACGCGGGTTCAAATCCCGCAGGGAGCACTTGACACCCCATGGGGGCTAGGCCCCCACCACGTGCCACGCAGACTTGGTGTCTGCTGAGCCAAAAAATGGATTTTTCGGTCGCCGCCTCCCCCCTAATTTGTGCGCGAATCCATCACATCGTGTTGCCTTACCCCCTTTCTAATTAGCGCGCGCATTTGCCTTTTTTGCCAATTCTCTGATTTGGGCCAGGACGGATTGCAGGTTTTACTCATATTTGGCCTGCGCTTTTAGTTCTGATGCCTTGTTTTTCCCTCCCACTCAAAAAGCTTATAACCGCCCAAAGAATAGCTAGTAGTATGCGTTTTACCCTCATGATCGTGTTCCTGCTTATCCTGCTGATGCCTATTGTTAGGGGCACGCCAAATGTTGTCATTACCAGTTATGCGATATATGATAGCAACGGCATTCTTGCCTCAAACGGGTCCAAAATCGGCGGGGGGGAGGTTATAAATTCTTGCACGACATCGGATCCGTTCTCCCATGATGTGCATCAAAATATCTCTGCTGGGAATTGGTTTTGGGTGAATATAACCGTCCAAAACACCGGCACAGATGTAAACGACAATGAGAACAATGGCCGGATTTACCAAGACAATGTAATAGATCCCTTCGGCTTCTATTCGGGCCACAATTACCCCGATTCGCAAGGCAAAACCGACAATGCATCAATTGGCAATTTTTCAGAAATATATGTTGGAACCCTCACTCCAAACGAGATCAAAAATCTAACCGGCTCCATGAACATAACTGCCTACACATACATGGGATGGTATTGGCTTGAATTCAAGGCCTATTCCTCTTCAGGCGAGCATTGCCAGCGGTTCCGTTTGCCCGTCAATCAAACTACGCCATCAACCCCCCAATTCTATTTGAATATCACGAATGTGAATGTAACCGGCAGCGATATCATGGAAGACCGTCTTCCCCCAATTGGATTCACTTGCGGACCTGGTTTAAATAAGCCGTGCTGGGATTATTTCAATGAGTTTGGCCCACCATACAATTACAATTGGACCCTCTACCTGAACCTTACGGTGAAAAACCTTGGCGTCAATGTCCCCGATCCTTCATGGGCGAATGCATCCTCGATAATTTGCGGTGGCAACTGGGTTTGCGCAAACGTTTCCGTTAATCCCTGGCAGCAAGTTAGGAATGTATCCAATCCCATAAACAGCCAAAAGCAATACGATTGCAAATTACTTGCCCCAGTTGGCGCTACCCAAGCTGTCGAACCAAAAAATGTCAGCTGGTATGATTGCTACATCCGGCTTGAAAATTCCTCTTTCAATTTCAAGGCCTACAAGTATTTTCGGATAGGTCCGCTTGGCATCCTTCCAACGAGCAGTTACGTCCCGCCTTATGGCTGGGACCCGTTCATAACAAATCCATACCCGGCAAGCATTTATGCCCTCCCCGGGAACTATTTCAATATGAGCGTCCCAGTCATGGCATATGACTATGGGAACTACACATTTTGGGATAACCTGAACCTCACTTTTGATCTATACGATTCCAGTTACGGCCTTCTGAATGGCATGTCCGAATTAGTAATAAAAAACCCATTGGAAACCAGAAACTATACCACAGCCAGCCCCTGGTCGGTAAAATTGGTGAACCTTTCCATCTATGTCCCTCTAGGAACCACTCCTAGCAGGGGTGAAATAAGGCTTTTTTCCACGGATCAACTCACATATACGGCCCTCATGACCTCCGGCGATGAAAAGCTAGATAATGTCAACATCAACACATGCCCGGATGGCCATCATACTTTCTGGAACAATAAATCCTTCAATCCCAAATTCCAAAACATCTGCCTTTGGCCAAACGAGAGCATAGATTCGACCCGCCTTTTGTACCTGATAAATACCCCCGATTTGGTTTACACAGTTGCGCCGGGGGCAAAATACCTAATTCCATACGAGGTTAGAAACGGCCTTTCAAAGCAGGTGACCTATGGATTATCCTCCATTTTCCGTCCAAAACCGCTGCAAAACACTCCTGGAATTTCATTCGAATATTTCCCCCAAACAATAGTGGTAGGTGCGGCAACGTCCATTGACCCCGGCTCCAATTTTGGCAATATCATTGTGACCATACCATTCGATGTCAAGGCAGCAAACTACACCTACCTGATCAACGCCTCAATCCTTCCGCCGGATTTTGGCATCTGGGATACCGCAAAGCTTACCCTGGTCGTGTCGGCGCACGATGTGGAAGTGGTTGCGATCAAAAGGAAACCAGACAACATTGTCTATGACCCACAGCGAACCCCCAGGGTGGATTTAAGCGTCATCATCCGCAACACCCTCTCAATACCGGAAACCGTTACCCTAAACCTCACGGTTGGGGGCAAAACCTATGTCGGCTGCGGTGGAAGCCAAATAGGCCTTGGCCCGCAAAATACAACAGAAGTGATTTGCATCGATGGTGGCGATCCTTCGCATGCGGATTTAACGGGCCTAACCGGCAACAACATCGTTGTGGCCGCCGACCTTGCGCTCCTTTCCAATGTTGATACAAACTACGAAAACAACCATTTCGTTGACATTATTTCCGTGGTTTCTTCAGAACAAGTAACCGAAACCGTTCCCGAAATTCATCCGGCGCTTTTCCTAATACTTGTCATGTTATCGCTTTTTGCATTTAGACAACGCGGGCTAAAAATATGAATAAAAAAATAAATCTTGCATTCTTCCTTGCATTGATTTGCCTATCCCAAGCACTTTCTCCCGAGGATTTTTCCCAAAGGCTTGATAATTTCCAGCGCCTGCAAGCGGAATCCCTAACTTCCCAGGGAAAGCAAGTTCCCCCCGGAATCACAATTCTGATAACCGAGGCAAATAGGCTCTACTCCGAGGCGTTCGACGCTTACGGAAAGGGGGACGGCGCCCTATTAAATGAGAAGGCGGAATTGCTGGGCGCCAAGCTGGATGAAATTGAGGCAAATTCGCCGGGCTATTCCATGCAGGGGCTTAAATCCCTGGCCTTATCCGAACTAGGGCTTGTTAAACCGGAATCCATATTGGAAATCCGGCCCCAGGTTGTTGCAAATGTGCCAAATCCAACCGTCATCTACGCAACAATAGCCCCAACGGAAAAAGGCCGCCTCATCCCGACAATTTCCCCAGGACAGCTTAGGGGCAGGCAGAATTTTGTATACGCCCTTGGCGATATTTTATGGGAAAACAAGCTCCTCCTTGGGGTTTTCATTGCCGGGATTCTAATCCTGTATGCGGTTTATTCAAAACAAGATGAGGAATCCGATCTCGAGTATTCCGGCGATTAGGGGAAAAATTGCATATTTTATTGTAGCCAAAGGGGCAATGGCCCCGGCGTTTTTTTCAATATCCTTTTTTAGCTGATTATGCCCCTTAAAATTTTCCAAATGTCATCCGTTGGCCCCTTAATCCCGTCCTGCGCCTCCGAAAAAACACCCCTTACCATCATGAACACGATAATTACGAACATTATTACCGCGCTAATCAAGAGCAGGTATTCTATTGCGGTTTGGCCCTTTTCGTCCATTTCGAATCAGCCGTGCGTTTCTTAGGGGCGTTAACGGTTCAAATCCATATTGGTATTATTCTAAAAAAATATCGGAAATTGGCCAGGGAGTTTTGCCCCTATTCCCCCCTTTCCTTCCCCATGAGCCATAGGTAAATTGCCAGCATCATCATCCAAAGTGAAGGTATTGAGTATGCCAGGAGCCTTCCAATATCCTCAAGCCTGGTCGTGTAAAAATACCTAAGCCCATAGAACATCAGGATGACGGAGATGAATACCGCGGCAAAGCTAAGCGCCTGCGGAAGCGAGTTTGCAACATCATCCAATCCCATAGTATATTCATCCTTAAGGAAAGAGCAATGAAACGATAATTATTGGTGGCATCCCTCGAAGCCCTTTTTTGCCAAATGCCTTCCTGCCAATCCCTCTTTAATATTGCAATCCAACTGTTTGCTTTTTATTACGTTCCCGGAATCTTTTTCTTCTTGACTATCGGAAGCGCCGTGCGCGGGCTTTCCACAACAAGCCTATCCGACGGGAGGCTGATGGATTCCTTTGGATCCTTGCTGAAAAAATAAAGCTTTGTCCCCCCCCGTCCCGGATTCATATGGAGGAAGTACCGAACCCCCTTCTTATTGACATATGAATAGGACCCAACGATCAATTCCTTGAGCGAATCCGTGAATGCCATAATCTTGAAGCGACCTTTTTTTACCTTTTTTTAAATGAAAGTAATATAAATGAGTAGAGCCTACGTCTTTAAAGAGGGGTTGCAGATGAACGTCAATGACGTGGTATTATATTGCATAATCATTGCCAGTGCCCTCCTTGTGGTTTTGGAATTCCTTGCCCACAAGCACCAAAAGCTCATGCATCATCAGCTCTATGGGAGCAAGGAGCGCCTCTCCAAGCTTTCGCGCCTTGTTGAGGAAATAGAGGGGGTCGAAAAGCAGATGCATGTTGCGGCAACCGAAAAGGTCGATAGGCGGAATCTTGATTTGATCATGCGTGAAACGATCGATTTCCTTGGAGAAAAACGCACTTCATAAAAATGGTGGAATAATGGCACTTGCTGAAGATTTTGGGTCGCTTTCAATGCTCTCGTATGTGCTCCTAGTGGCATTTGCAATAATCACCGTGCGTGTTGTAATGCTTTTCCGCGAGCTCAACCGCACCATGAAGGATAGCGTTGGAAAAATTGGCGATAAGATGGATACCCTCGAGCACGAATACGTCCGGCTCAAGCCCAAGCTTGATGAGATCAATGCGACCCTTGATTCCAAGGTCGATTATGATTACCTTGAAAAGAAGATGCACGAACTGGTAAGTTTGGTCCTTTCAAAGCAGCAAAAAGAGACGATGCAGGTTCGGAACAGGTAGGGGGTTTCGAATTGAATCCAATTTAGGGGCCTTGCAAGCTTTTTGCATCCTGATTACCCAATTGCCTAATTATTGCTTGCAAATTGACCCAGTCCGCCTCTAACTTTTATTTCCCTTTACTTCAGTTTCATCCCCTACTTCTGCTTCCGCTCCCCCCCCCTGAAGTGGTACATCCCAGTCACATACCTGTGCAGCGAATCAAAATGCTCCATGCTCTTTTTGTACAGGTGCGAAAATGCCCTAAGGTCGCGGTTTAGAACGTATGAGGAATAGATTGCAGCTGCCAGCATCAATAGCGCAAGAAGCAAAAGCAATAGGTTGATTAGCACAATCAGCCAGGACAAATCAAAATCCGCGCTCTTCCCTGGCAGATTGATGCCATCGTACACATCCCCAAAAACCTTCGCCTCTACTATGTATTTACCCTCTGCAGGCGCATTCCCCCATTCCACCTTGAACACGTTTTGCCTCTTTGGATAAACCATCTGCCTCTCCGACTGCAAGTTTGCAACAGTTTCGCCGCTTTGCGTTTTAATGTCAAGGATCACATACGCCGGGAATTCTATGTTTCCGGTATTTTCAAAGTAGCTGCGGAATTCAACTAGCGGCGCAACAGGCCTATTGCTTGAAATGAGCGCTCCAGTTGAAGAGGATAGCGGCTCACCGTACGCGGGCACGATTTCCGTAATCTTGCCATCGTACCGAGGCGAGGGGAGGCCGTAGCCCTCAAGGTTGATATTGATATCGTTTTGCACCATTCCCTCGTCCTGCGGCTTTGTCCTAACCGTTGCAAATTTGATCAGGATTTTTGCGCCAGTGCGCTGCTTAAGCCAGCTTGCCGGCTCGGATATGAGCCGCCCAATTCCAA
>ERZ1292640.1009-Hain-H43-02um-R1-1009-length-23480-cov-11_pt1 | contig 23480 bp, 18 predicted proteins | sample MGYA00564404_ERZ1292640 | MGnify/ENA primary metagenome ERZ1292640 (study PRJEB36523, sample SAMEA6512636) | groundwater metagenome | collected 2019-01-08 | study: AquaDiva: Metagenomics assemblies of 32 groundwater samples
CAGCGCATTCTGATCGTCGAAGATCAAGAAGGGCCCTGTGCGGCGCTGATGATGATTCTTCGTCCCTTCTATCAAGTCGGGAGTGCGGAGACCGCTGCCGCAGCGCTTGAACTAGTTGTCCAGAACCCGATCGATCTCGTCATCATGGATGTCGGTCTTCCCGACTATAGCGGGATTGAGCTGCTTCGACGGATACGAGCGGCCGGAAGAGACGTCAAAGTGATTGTGATGAGTGGCGGGGGGAGCGTCGAGTCCGCTGACGATGTCCTGCAGTTAGGGGCCGTGGCCTACCTCCTCAAGCCATTTAACTTCCAAGAAGTTCTTACGCTGGTTCAGAATGCGTTGCAGGCCTCCTCTGTCGAATCACCGCCCAGGGTGCCAACGGGAGTCGGCCGCGCCTCATTAGCGTGAACGTGGATTTTGCCCGTCTTTCTCCTGCCGTTTTGGTTGAGCCTGTCTCCCGCTGTCACGTTGATCTCATTCCTTCAAATAGACTCATGTGGTTTCGAATATAAAGCGGGGTTGCTACAATGCGGCCATGCGAGTGAACCATTGTGCGAGCTTCTAGGCCCATGGCACAGCAGAGACTTCGCCCGGCGCTGCTCGAACGGCTTCCTGTTCGGATCGTAGGGCTGCTGCGAGAGATTGGGACGCTGGGGGATCAACGGGGCTGTCACGTCTATGTCGTGGGCGGTGTGGTTCGCGACCTGTTGCTCGGGCATGTGACGCTGGACCTCGATCTCGCAGTGGAAGGGGATGGAATCGCCTTTGCGCGGGCGGTGGCTGATCGATACCGAACAGGGCTGGCGGTGTTTGAGCGGTTTGCGACGGCGCGGCTGGTCTTCCGGGACGGGCTCAAAATGGATATCGCGACGACCAGGCGGGAGTCCTACGCGGAGCCCGCGCTCCTGCCGACCGTTCAGCCTGCATCAATCGAGGAGGATCTCTACCGGCGGGACTTCACCCTCAATGCCATCGCGATGCAGCTCAATCCTGGGCAGTTCGGACGGCTGCTCGATGTCTATGGGGGGCAACGCGATCTTCGTGCGCGCAGGATCCGCGTGCTGCATGCCGGCAGTTTTCAGGACGATCCCACTCGCATCTTCAGGGCGATCCGGTTCGAACAACGGTTCAAGTTCCGTCTTGAGCGGGATACATTACGGTTGCTTACGCAAGCAGCCTCCACGAATCTGATCCAGCAACTCTCCGGCCCACGATTGCAGAACGAAATTCTTGTGCTGTTCGCCGAGCATGATCCTGTGCGCGCGATTGCGCGGCTGGCGCAGCTGAAATTGCTTCGATTCCTCCACCGCCGTCTGTGTGCCACGGCGACGGTGACGCGAGTGGTCAGAGCTGTTCCCAAGGCGCTCGCCTGGTGGAGTAGTCGATTCCCTGATGCGGTGATCGATCGACCGCTCGTCTACCTCATGGCCTTGTCGAGCGAGTCCAGTCCGGTCGTGATCGCTGCGATCATCAGGCGGTTGGCTTGTTCACGCGAGCAGGCGATGAAGGTGAGCGCCGGAGGAAAGCAGGTCGATCGCATACTGAAGAGACTCACCGATAGAGGAACCCTACGGCCATCGCAGGTCTATCGCCTTCTTGTAGATCTCCCGGACGAGGCCATCGTGTTGCTTCTGGCGAAGCAGATTAGCCGTCAACAGACAGCGCGATTGAGCCTGCTGAGGCGATATGTAGTGGCCTATGAGAAGAATAGGGTGATCACGACGGTATTGAAGGGGAGAGATCTCCAAGCCATGGGATTGAAGCCTGGACCTCAGTATGGGACCATTTTGGGGAAATTACTGGATGCGCGGATCGACGGAATGATCACCAGCGAGGCGGAAGAACGAGCCTTCGTTCAGAAGCGGCTCGGCGTTCGCGGTGATTGCTGATGAGCCAGCAGGATGCTCAAAAAGTTTGTCCAGCGTGGCCGCAGCCGATGAAAGCACCGGAGGCGTAGCCTCGGGCTACGTTGAGGATGCTTTCGAGGCGAGAACAAAGCTGGCGAACTTTTTCAGCATCCTGCCAGCAGCCTGCTAGTTCAGCGAGGTGATGGAGAGCGATACTTCATTCGGCAGCAAGAGCGTCACGTTCGCCTGATGTGTCGGGTCCGGCTGAATGAGGGCAAACAGCGGCACAGGCTGAGGCACTCTGCTCGGAGGCAAGGCCAGCAGAACTGGAAAGTCGAGCAACGGAGAAACCGTCGTCAGGCTAGCCAGGCGCAGGCGGAAGGCCATCAAGATGTCGCGCAGCCGCCCGGTTTGATCTTCTTCTGAAAGGGATTGGCTCGTGACAATCCCCGATTCCCAAAGCGGTCTGGTGATCGTGACAGGGAACGTAATGCCGAGTTGCAGGGCGGTCGGCGTCACGTCGATCAAGGTCCCGGCCTGAATTGCCGCTTCCCGATCGCGAAGGTCTATCGGCATCACAGTGCCTTCCACTAACTCGTGCCCACCGGCTTGTTCTTGTGCGGGAGGCCCTTGAAGCTGGAGCGCTTCATTCTGTGCCGTAAGAGCCTCTGCGAATGTTTCGGTCTGGGCCGGGGCGGGAGCTTCGGTATCTGCCTGAGGCAAAGCCTTCACGATTCCGTCGTAGACCACGCGAGCTGATGCAGACCATGCCTCATTGAAGGGGCGGCCTGCGAAGGCGGCATCGGCGGCTTTCTTTTCGTCGTAGGTCAGGGATTTGGGTGGTGGTGTGTTGGTCATGTTGTAAGTGTAAGCCGCTTTGTTGGGATGTCAAGGGCTGGTGTGTTTGATGTTGATTCGGCAGCGATTATTCCGGCTGTAGCGTATCGTTGGCGGTCCAGGTGCGCCGCTGCAAGGTGCATGGTATAGTCTCGCGGCCATGGCACGAATCGACTTTTATCAGGTGTTGGGGGTCTCTCGCGATGCGTCTGACGATGCGATCAAGAAGGCCTACCGAAAGCTGGTCTTTCAGCACCATCCTGACCGCCATCCAGACAGCTCGCAGGCTGAATCCAAGATCCGTGAAATCAATGCGGCCTATGAAATCGTCGGCGATCCGGAGAAGCGTCGGAACTATGACCGGCTCAATTGGGGGGATGAAGCGACGAGGGATGAAGCGGCCGATCCGCTCGTTATCCTCGATGAGATGGAGCAGAAGCTCTTCGATGAAGGGCGCAAGGAAGTGTTCGCGGTCTTGATGAAAGACGTGATGCGGATCAGGTTCGAGCTTGCCGTGATTCGTGAGCGGACCGTGGCGGATCAAGGGTATGACACGTTCAAAGATGCCATGCTGCAGGCTCGGGCATCAGAGGTCATGGATGAGCTGGTGACTCCGGAGATGGAGGGGCGGAAACAGCGGCTCATTGAAGTGGCGCTGGAGATGCTATTGTCTCAGGGGGTGGCCAAGCGAGGCGATGCGGGAGGCGTGCGAGCGTTACGTGGGCAGCTTGAGGCGGTATTCCGCAAGGGGCGGAAGAAGGGCTATGCCGCCGCGCTGGAGCTCTTCTACGAGCGGCGTTAATCGTGAAAGGTGAAACGAAGGAGGCTCTTTTCGTTTTGCTGTTCACCTTTCACGTCTCACGCCGTCGACAGAGGTCCCGCCACGAACCGTCCCGCCTGCATGACCCCGATAATCCTGTCTCGGTCGCGGAGTTGCTCGATGTGGCGAAGTGGATTCCCCTCGAACAATAGAAGGTCCGCCAGTTTTCCCTTCTCGATGGTTCCTACCTGGTTGTGAATCCCGATTAAGCGTGCAGCGGCGGAGGTCGAGGCGAGAATCGCCTGCATCGGGCGCATCCCGAAGGCGACCATCCGTTCGAGTTCCTGGGCGTTCTCACCATGGAAATTAAAGGGCGTCCCCGCGTCCGTGCCCATCGCAATCTGGATTCCGTCCCGCAAGGCATTCTTGAAGCTCACGGCATGACGTTTCGTCATGGCTTTGGCCTTGTCGCGCGCGCTGTCCGGCACGCCGCACCCGAGTCGGCAGGAGGCGGTGGTGGCGAGCGCAGAGAGGGTCGGGACCATGAAGACGTCGTGCCCCTTCATGAGGGTGGCCGCTTCTTCGTCCATGAGCGTGGCATGCTCGATCGAATGGACGCCGGCGCGGATCGCATTCTTCATCCCCGACGATCCATGGGCATGGGCGGCGACTTTCCGCCCGGCCAGCTGCGCTTCCTCGACGGCGGCCCGGAGTTCTTCAATAGTCATTTGCGCCTGGTCCGGTGAGGTACCAGGGGTGAGGACCCCGCCCGAGGCAATGACTTTAATGACGCCGGCTCCGGCGGCGATTTGTTCGCGCACGACGGAACGGACCTGCTTGACCCCTTCCACTTCCTGACCGATAAATCTGGCATGGCCGCCGATCATGCAAATGGCCAGGCCCGCCCCGACAATGCGAGGCCCCTGAACGAGGCCGGTCTCGATGGCCTGTTGCAGCGTGAAGATGGAGTGGTCTCGCGATCCCACGTCGCGCACGGTGGTGAAGCCTGCCTCCAGGGTCTGCCGCGCGGCTTGGCTGGCTTTGAGCAGGTTCAGCGCGGGCGTTTCTTTGGCGATGGCCTCGACGACGTCCGGTTCGGCGCCGAGGCAGAAGTGCACGTGACAGTCGATCAAGCCCGGCAACAGGGTCAGGCCCCGGCCATCGATTTTGGCCGCGCCGCGTGGAATCGAGAGGTCCCGGTCCGATCCGACTGCGGCAATCGTGGCTCCGCGAATGATCACGGTGGCCCGTTCGATGGTTCGACCGGTTCCGTCGATGACGCGCACGGAGCGAATGGCGAGGGTGGTCATGGTAGATCGATAGGAATGGTGATGATGATGCCGCCCATCACATCGCCGACTTTGTAGTCGCGGCGCGGGCTATTGGGATGTTCGTTGTGGCAGGTGGCGCAGGCCTGGACCACCGCACGGTCCGGGTAGATGGCTTGGTAGTAGCGGCCTCCGTCGATCCTGACGAACCCGCCAACCGGCTTCGAGGGATCCTTGGCGACGGTATCAAGCCCCTTGCGTTCGAAGTCGGTCGTGGCTCCATTCCAGACATAGATCGGCGTCATGCTAGCCAACCGGAACGTGAACTTGAGATCTTTTTGCGCGACCAGCCGTCCGGATTCTAGGAGGAACTGTGCGGGAAGCGGGACGCCCTTTTCGTCGCGCCAATGTTCGACGGCTTCGGCCAGACCGGCCTGATGGAGTTTGCCGACAACGTTTTCAGTATAGTTGGTCCGGTTGGCCTCGATCAGCGCATGAATATAAGATGCGGCCTTGTCCGGCGGAACGAGATCCGATTTCATGTGATTGGCCAGCGTCAGGGCGAAGATCCAGTACGAGACTACTGCGACAAAGGCAAAGGCCCCGCCGCCGAGCACCCAGAGTAATGGTTTGTTGTCCATAGGGTCGATGTTCCTTTGTGGTCAGGATGCTATGCGGCTATAGACCCGTGCCGCAGCCTGGAGCGCGACTCCGGGAGTCGAGAACCAGCCTCGCCGGATAAACAGTTCTTCCAGGGCGTTGAGCAGGGTTAAGACATGCGCTTCAGTCGATGATTCACCCATCAAGCCGATGCGCCAGACCTTCCCTTTGAGTGGGCCGAGCCCTCCGCCGATTTCAATTCCATAGGTCGAGAGGAGGTTCATCCGTATCTCGGCTTCAGGAATGTGAGGGGGGACTGTGACACAGGTTAACATCGGGAGTCGATGGCCCGCCTGGGGGAGGGGCAACAGTCCGAGTTGGGCCAAGCCGGCGAGCAGGGCCTCGCTATTGAGCTGATGGCGGGCGAAGCGGGCCGGCAGCCCTTCTTCCTCGACGAGGCGCAAAGCTTCCCGCAGGGCATAGAGCATGGAGATTGGCGCCGTATGGTGGTAGGCCCTGGTGCCTTCGGCCCAGTAGTCCGCAATCAAGGTCATATCGAAGTACCAGCTCTGGCAGGGGCTGCGTCGGGCTTTGATAGAGGCCAAGGCCCGGTCGCTGAGGGTGAAGGGCGAGAGGCCTGGCGGGCAGCTCAGACATTTCTGGGTGCCGCTATAGCAGACATCGATGCCCCAACGGTCGATCTCGACCGGTATGCCTCCCAGCGAAGTCACGGCGTCTACGAGGAAGAGTGCGTCATGGGTGCGACAGAGGTTGGCGATCGGTTCAAGCGGTTGCCAGGCACCGGTCGAGGTTTCGGCCTGCACGATGGCCACGGCTTTCACCGGGCCGGATCGGCTCAAGGCCTGCTCAATGGCCGCTGGATCGATGATCTGGCCCCAGGGAGCTTCGACGCGAATGGCTTTGCCGCCGCAGCGCTCGACGACGCTGGCCCATCTCGTACCAAATACGCCATTGACCCCGACGATGACCGCATCGCCCGGCTCAACGATATTGACGATCGAGGCCTCCATGCCGGCTGAGCCGGTGCCGGAGACGGCGATGGTGAAGCGATTGTTGGTTTGAAACACGATCCTCAGCAGGGTTTGGATATCATTCATGACACCCAGAAAGGCCGGGTCTAGATGGCCGATGAGCGGCATCGAGAGTGCGCGAAGGACTCGCGGATGCACCATGCTTGGCCCTGGGCCAAGGAGCAGCCGGCGAGGGGGTGTAAAGTTCTGAACTGGCATAGTGCTCCGATATGAGAGGGGCAGTATAGCGGAGTTCAGTCGCTCTCGGCCACGGGTATTCTGCGCCGGTCCGTTCGTCCTTTCGCGCGAAAGGGGTTTCGAGCCTGAAAAACCGCGTGTTATAGTCGCAAGGATGATGGAACCAGTTTCTGCTTTCAAGGAACCGAAAGAGTACCGCTCGTGGTGGCGTGCCACCTACGTGCCGCCGTTGACCGGGTGCCAGCCCGGGCGATTTTCGCCCAGGGTGACGTGGCTGGCGGCCTTCGTGCTCGTGGTGGCCCTGCTGTCGGTTGTTCTACTGTCGGCTTCCTCCTCCAAGTTGGAGCGGGTCGAGGCGCCGGAGCAAGCGCTCAGTCTGATGGTCAGTCGGACCATGGATGCGCAGGAAGGACTGAAGCGAGCGCCTCAATGGGAGCAGCAGCTCTTTGCCTGGACCTCCGGCGGGAACGAGACGGAACAGGCCCATGCCATCGAATGGTATCGAGAGCTTGCAGGGGTCTCGACCGATCCGCTGGTGCCGCTGCAGTTGGCGATTCTCCAAGCCGAGGCAGGGCATGTGTCGCAGGCGCTCCTCTCCGCGCATGAGTGGGCCGATGCAGAGGATCCGCTGCCGCAGTTTGCCGATCTGGTGCGGGCCGCCTATGGCGAAGGCGCGGCCCCTGACGCGGACCGGTATATGTTGTGGCAAGCCGAGCTGGCCGAACTGTTGCCCTCCGGTTGGTTTTACGATCGTCTGGCCGAACGGCTGGCACGTCGCGCCAACGATGCTGCGCTGTTATCCAGGATCCAGGAACAAGCGGCAGTGCGCGTCGATCGCCAATTTGTCTGGTCGCATCGCATCACGCTTGTTGAGCTTGGCGCGATGGTCGTTGGCACGGTGGTCTGTCTGTTGCTGTGGCTCAAACGGAGCGAGGCGGCTCGTTTCGTCCGGCTCCATGAGCCGGGCGTGCCGCCGCCGTGGCCTGGCGCGATCGGGGTGGCCGTGTTGCTTCGCGGGGGCGCGCTGGGGGCGATAGGCACGGCGCTGTTTTTGATCTACGCGTCGCCGGATAATGCCTCACTCCGGGCCTTGGCCATTCCCCTGACCAATGTGCCGTTGCTCTTCTTGGCCTACCGGTACCTCTTCCGTCCGTCCGGTATGACGTTCGAAGAAGGGTTCGGCTTGGAAATCGGATGGGCGAATGTCGGCCGTCTGATGGTTGTGGTCGTGGCGGTGGTGGCGGCAGGGCTCTGGGGCGAGTGGGTGATGGATCGGCTGTCGGAGCCTTTTCATCTGACGAGCCATTGGACCGAATGGTTCGACGCCGATCTGGTCTGGGGCTCACCGTCACTGACGATCATTAGCGGCATCGAGTATGTCATTTTCGCGCCGTTGTTTGAGGAACTCGCCTTTCGCGGGATTTTGTTCGCGATCTTGCGCAGGAAGTTTTCCTTCCTGCCGGCTGCGCTGATCAGCGCTGGCATCTTCGCGATCGCCCATGGCTATGGATTGATCGGTTTCGCCAGCGTGCTCTGGAGCGGTCTGCTCTGGGCTTGGCTATACGAAAAAACCGGGAGTCTGTTGCCGGGGATTTTGGCTCATGCCATCAATAACTTGCTGGTCTGTCTCAGCGTGATGGCTCTCCTCCGCTTCTAGCAGGCTTGTGAAAACGGCCCCCAACATCGTTCTCGGCTCATCGCAATCCTCAACGTACCCTACGGGCACGCCTTCGGTTGCGACTCGCCTGCGGCCTTGCTGGAAGCCATTTTGACCATCCTGCGTTTCCTTCCGCCTCCTCATTTGATCAAGGAAAGAGCTTGGTAGAGGTCCGGGTGCTTCAGTTCATAGCCTAGCTCTGTTCGGAGTTTGGCGTTGTTGATTCGTTTTCCCGGTGAAGGGTCTTCTTGCGCTGCTGCCGAGGTTACGCCCCAGCGCTGCTGGGCCGTGTCGCAGATTCCCTTCCAGGTATATGGCACCCCGTCGCTGACGTTATAGACTTCGCTTGGCGTTCCCTTCTCGATTGCCTCCAGGCAGATCGCTGCCAGGTCTTCTCCATGAATCAGGTTCACGTATTTCCTCGATGGACCGACACGGCCTTGTGTGATCCAATCCAACGGGTTTCTTCCTGGACCGTAGATGCCTGCCACGCGCAGCAGGATGGCGCCGAGTTCGGTTCGTAAGTATTCTTCTCCCTGCACCCGTGGTTTCGTCCGGTCGATCGGGGCTGATTCGTCGATCCAGGATGGGGGATAGTCGGTGGAGTCATCGGCGACCTCGTAGGCAGAGGTGCTGCCGAGTACGACGAGGTGGTTGAATCGTGAACGCTGCGTCCCGGCCCATTGCTGCACGGCCGAGAGGGGAGTGGCTGGAAAGCACCAGATGAGGTCAGCTCCAGCTGGCAGATGGTCCCAGGTTGCAGAGCGGGCCAGATCGAATTCCAGTCGCTGCGAGAGAGGCACCATCGCGAGTTGTTGCGTTGGGTTCCGGCTGGTGGCCCAGGTTCTGGTCCCTCGCTGGACGGTCAATGGCAAGATGGACCTGCCTGTATAGCCGCAGCCAAGGATGATTAGTGGTCGGTCTGTTTGGCCAATGGGTGATTGCCGGTTGTTCTGTCGGTCCACCAACGTGGGAGGCCTTTCCGAAGGACGAGAGAGGCTAATGAGGTTCTGCTGCTAGAGCTGGCGGCGTTGGGTTGAGGCTTCCTCCGCCGTTAGCGAGCGAGCATCCGCAACTGTTGAAGCTGGGCCTCGTGGTCTGACGCACTGAGCCTCTCAAACGATTCCTGAGCTTTTGCATGAAAGACCGCCTGCTGGTCGATCGGGACTCCTAGAAGGGTGGCGAGCGATGTCACATATTCCCCCTCACCTCGGGCCAGGTCCTGTTCCAGATTCGTCTGGTTCAAGGCCGCGAAGGCGGTGAACTTATGTTCGGGGTGCAAGAGGCCATCTTCGCTGAACCAAGTGCGACCGGAGGTCGTGCCGGTCACGTTGGAGGTGGTATCCGTGGTCTCTTTGACCGTGGCCTTGAGCGTACAGCCTGACGAAAACAGCATGAGCAACGTGCTGCAGGTCAGCAGCAATGTCCTGAGAGTATGTCGCATCGGAAGACCTCCTCGGTGTGGAAGAGAGCGGATCTCTTCATCGTTGACCAAGCGCACTATACCACCGCATGAAATTCCGCCTCAAGTTCCGTGGGGCCTTCGCCGATAGCATTGATGAGCCTTTTAAGGCTGAAGCCCTGTTCCGCCCAAGGAGAATCGTTTGCAGCCTCAGGCCCTCACCCCGTTCGACCCGAGTCGCTTCTTTCAGCTGCCTGGGACTGACCCTCAGGCAGGCCGTACGATCATTGCGCAGGTTGGGGCGATTCACGCCTCAACAGATTTTTCAGGGAAGATGAGCGTCGTGACAGCAGAGGGCGATAAGGTGACCTTCAGCCTTAGCGCAGAAACTGACTTTCGTTACACGAACTACCAGTACAAGGCTCAGAGCAGTGATGCAAGTCTCGGCGTCAAAGGCGAGTCTGCCGAATCCTCTATGAGTCAGACGATGGGTCTGGCGGTGGAAGGTAATCTGAACGACCAAGAGGTCGCAGACCTGACCAAACTGTTTGCGAGCGTGACGAACATCTTCCGCAAGTTTTTCCGTGGCCAAGATGAGCAGGCGCTGGCGAAGACGGCTAACCTTGCGGAGGGGTTCGGAGACTTCTCGTCGTTGGGTGGATTGGATTTGAGCGTGGATGTGACCAGGTCCGTGATGGTGGTCGCGGCACAACTGGCGGCAGAGCCTGTCGCGTTACCTTCCGCTCAGGCGGAAGGAACTGCGAGATTTCCCATGCTTCAGCAGGACAGCCAGGGTGGCGCGCCCACCCCCTCATCACCCGCCGCGCTCGTTGCGGACTCACCCAACGGGACGCACCTCAGCGCTCCTGCGCAGGAGACGCAGAAACTCCCGTCACTGGTCCAGCAAGTCTTGGATGCCCTGGAGGGTACCAACTTGGATTCGCGCAAGGTCGGGAAGTATCTCCCGGACCTCCTTACGAAGCTGCGAGAGGATGTGCGCCATGAGCTACGTGCGGCGCGGACGGAAAAGCAGCAGTCGACGACCGATGTGCCGTTACCGACGACGAATAGCAACGCGCTATTTGCCTATCGGCCGACAACCCAGACTCCAGTCCCTCTCTCAATCAGAACCTAGGGCAACAGCGTCAGCCGCAGGGCTGGCGTCAAGTGATACGGCGAGGTGTGGAAATCCCACGCCTCGCCGTTGTCGTTTCAGCGATAGTGCATACAAACAGTTCGCTCACAATCGATGCCCCCTATTCTGCGCGTATGTGCTCGTTTGATGCGCGTAGCGAGGGATCAACCCGGGCTGCCTTGGAAGACATAAGCCAGTGAGTCTGGATGGACCATCGATAGGACGGTGCCGGGTTGGCGATGGCGCCTTTCGACACGCCGAGCCTGGGCGGACGAATCGGTTGCGCACGGCGGAGTGCGGCCCCCCCCGCCTTCCTCCACGCGTAAATGGTGCGGCTTCAGTCAGAAATGAAGGGTGCTACTAATGAAGACCACATAGGTTGAACTTGACGGAGTCAGTGAATTGGCTGAGGATATATCGGTATGCTCAATAGTTAGGCCACTTGAAGTCGAGGCCTTCCCTGGAGCTCAGAATGCAAGCTCTGGTTGATGAAGGTAGGAATTAACCGGACGAATATTCACGTTTGTTGGCAGAGTCACGGGCGCCTGGCAGGTCGTGCGCAGGGACGGCGTGCTCGGTGAGCCTTTCGACTTTCTCACCTGGTTTTAAGTACTCGCCGGAGCAGTCGGCGGCCTTCGAGGAGCTCGTCCTCAGCGTATGTGCGCCGGAGGAATGGAAGTCCGTAGATCAAGCGGTAGCTATCCGCCTTGTTCGCGATGCGGCGGCCTAACAAGTCGATGAAGCTGACGGTCGCCTGCAGGGCCCAAAGCTGAGAAGAGATGTTCCGCAATGGAGGAAAGAATGAATGAATCAAAATGAAGACTCCTCTTATGCCGCGCGGGAGACCGAGGCGGCGCTGTGTGCTTCAGAAATGCGGTACAGACGGCTCTTTGAAGCGGCGCAAGACGGTATTCTGATCCTCGATGCCGACACCGGAAAGATCGTGGACGCCAATCCCTTCATGGTGCAGATGTTGGGGTATTCTCATGCTGACTTCCTTGGAAAGGAACTCTGGGAGATCGGCTTGTTCGAAGACGTCGCGGCGTCGATGGTGGCCTTCCGCGAATTACAAGACACCGGCTACATCCGTTATAAGGATTTGCCGCTCAAAACTGCCGCCGGGCAGCAGATCGACGTTGAGTTTGTCAGCAATATCTATCTGGTTAACGACGAAAAAGTGATTCAGTGCAATATTCGCGAGGTCACGAAGCGCAAGCAGGCTGAGGAAGCGCTGCGCAAGAGTGAGCGGCTCAATCACAATCTGGTCGAACACCTTCCGCATCGTATTCTAGTCAAAGACCGTAATTCGGTCGTGCTGTTCTGTAATGCGAACTATGCTAAAGATTTGGGACTCTCACCCGAAGAGGTCAACGGTAAGGACGCGTTCGCCTTCTATCCCCGCGAACTCGCCGAGGCTTACCACGCGGACGACCAGGAGGTCATGGCCCATGGGATAATGAAGGATGTCGAGGAGCCATACCAGGCTGATGGGCAGGAACGATGGGTTCACACGGTCAAGGTGCCATATCGCGATGAGCAGGGACAAGTTATTGGTGTTCTTGTAGTCATTGAGGACATCACGGAGCGCAAGCGACTCGAAGCGCAGTTCCGCCAATCCCAAAAGCTGGAAGGCATCGGCCTGCTCGCGGGCGGCGTGGCTCACGACTTCAACAATATGCTCACCGTCATCCTGGGCTACTGCGACCTCCTTTCCAGTCGCCTGAGCCTGAACGATCGGCTTCTCAGCGACGTCTGGCAGATCCGGAAGTGTGGCGAGCGAGCGGCAGCCCTGACCCGTCAGCTCTTGGCTTTCAGCCGCAAGCAGGTGCTGGAAGTTCGGGTTCTGGACTTGAATGCGCTGGTCTCAGGCCTCGACAGGATGCTGCAGAGGCTTATCGGGGAAGATATCGACTTGCAAACCGTGCTTCCCTCTGACCTAGGCCTGATCAAGGCCGACCCGGGACAGATCGAGCAGGTCATCATGAACCTGGTAGTGAACGCCCGTGACGCGATGTCGACGGGTGGCAAACTCACCATCGAGACGGCGAACGTCTATCTCGACCAGGATTACGCTGGCAAGCATCTCGCCGTCACCCCGGGTCCGTACGTGATGCTTGCCGTGACCGACAGTGGCTGTGGCATGGACAGTGCGACCAAGGGCAGGATATTCGAGCCATTCTTCACGACCAAGGAGCAGGGAAAGGGTACAGGACTGGGTCTTTCTACCGTGTACGGCATCGTCAAACAGAGCGGTGGCAACATCTGGTGCTATAGCGAGCTGGGTCACGGCACAACCTTCAAGATCTATCTGCCGCGGGTTGAGGAAGAAGCCGTGGCTGTCACGTTGGAGAAACTTGCTCAGGCGGTATGCGGCTCCGAGACGGTGCTCGTGGCTGAGGACGAAGAGATGGTTCGCACACTCATCGTGCAGCTGCTCTCTCTTGACGGATACAAGGTCATCGCGGCTAAGAATGGCGCCGAGGCTCTGCGGGAGTGCGAGAATTTCCAGGGCCCCATCGGTCTTCTCATCACCGACGTGGTTATGCCGGGCATAAGCGGATATGAACTCATGCAGAGCATGGCAAAGATCCGTCCTGGTATGCAGGTGTTGTTCATGTCCGGTTATACGGGGGATGCCGTGCTGCGCCACGGCATGATCGAGGACGGAACGGCCTTTCTGCAGAAGCCCTTCACCAGGGCCTCCCTAAGTCAAAAGGTGCGTGAGATGCTAGACCGTTGAGGATTCTATGATTCCGGGGGACCTCAATGTAACCCCTATACTCCTGGAGGTCACGATCTCTTGAAGGAACGGGGTCGGGTCTTGCAATCGCACATGTAGGAAGCAAACTCATCCCCCTCGCCAGAAATTAAGGGGTTTGACCCCTTAATTTGTCAGGAACCATTGAACCGTCAGAATGTGGACGAGAAGAGAATTAGTATGAAGGGGAAGATCTATGGGACCTGAAGACCTGGTTCGTGTGGGCTCGTATCTGTCCGTGCTGGGCGTCATGGCTACGTGGGAACTGTTGGCGCCGCGCCGGAGGCTGACGGCTTCGAAGCTCTGCCGGTGGGGCGGGAATCTCACGATTGTGGTGTTGAATACGATTATCGCCCGGCTGTTGTTTGCAGGAGGCGTCGCAGCGGCGGCGGTGATGGCGCAGGAGCGGGGCTGGGGTCTGTTGAACTGGGTTGAGTGGCCGGCTTGGCTCGAAATGGGCCTGGCGGTGGTGCTGCTCGATTTGGTGATCTACTTGCAGCATCAGGTGTTTCATGGGGTTCCGCTTCTCTGGCGGTTTCACATGATGCATCACTCCGACCTGGACTTGGATGTGTCCAGCGGGGTGCGGTTTCATCCGGTGGAGATGGTTATCTCGCTGATGGTGAAGAACGCGGCGGTGCTGGCCTTGGGGGTTGCTCCCTTGGCGGTCGTCGCCTTTGAGATCGTGCTGAACGGCATGGCCCTGTTCAACCACAGCAATGTGAAGATCCCCTTGAGCATCGAGCCGTCTCTTCGGTGGTTCGTGGTGACTCCGGACATGCATCGCATCCACCATTCGGTGGACCCGCGCGAGACCAATAGTAATTATGGATTCAATGTGCCCTGGTGGGACCGGCTCTTCGGGACCTATTGCGCAGAACCGGCGTTAGGACAACTGGGGATGAAGATCGGCCTCGAACACCTCGGCCCTCCGGTCTGTTTGAACCTGTTCATGATGCTGCGGTTCCCGTTCGTCGCGACGCTCGGGCGGTATGTCGGGCGTACCCAACCGTGATCCCCGTCTAGCAGGATGCTGAAAAAGTTCGCCAGCGAAAAAGCCGTGAAGCGTCCCTCGTGAAGCGTATCTCGTAAGAAGCCCGCATCGGAGCTTGCGGCGAGATACGAACGGCGCTTCACGAACGACGGACAAAGAGGACGGCCTTTTTGAGCATCCTGCGGAGAGCGAAGGGGTTTGACAGCTTAAATTCGTCAAGAGTCGCTTGGGTCTGGCTGTTTTGGATTTTTAGTCACAAAGGGTTATAATTCCCCGGTGAAATTTGAGTGGGATGCCCAGAAGGCCGCAAGGAATTTCGAGAAGCACGGCGTGACGTTTCAGGAGGCCTCGACGGTCTTTCGCGATCCGCTTTCGGCGACGGCTCATGATCCCGACCACTCATTCCGTGAGCTCCGGTTCGTGACCATCGGACTTTCAAGGTACGGCAGGTTATTGACCATTTCTCATAGTGAGCGCGAAGATCGTATCAGACTTATTAGCCCTCGCCAGGCGACAAAAGAGGAGCGAAGAATTTATGAAGAAGAGGAAGCCTGAATCTGCCGATGGGCTTCGGCCAGAGTACAAGCGGTCCGATTTAGGGAAGATCGTTCGCGGCAAGTATGCCGATCGGATTCGCGCGGAGAGTAACGTGATTGTGCTCGATCCGAAGGTGGCGAAAATGTTCCCGAACGATGAAGCGGTGAACACCGCATTACGTGGGATTATGCAAGTCGCGCAGACTTCGGTCCGCGTTGCAGCGCAGGCTGCGAAAAAGCGTGGCAAGTTGGCCCGCACCGGTTGATGTTACGCTGTTCATGAGTGTTGACCAAGGTCTCAATCAATCCCCCCGTGCCGCGCGTTCCACATCATCGTCTACATGAACCATTCCGGACCATACGCTATCGGCTATATGCCATAGGCTCTTCTCTTCGGACGAGAGACGAACGACGCTTCACGTTTCACTTCCCCCCAGCCGCTCCATCGCGACTCGCTTCAGGCCGCGCAGATCCATTTTCCCTGTGCCTAGCACCGGCAGGGCGTCGACTTTGATGAAATTCGTGCGCGCGGGAATAAATAAGTTCGGCAGGCCGTTTGCCGCGAGCTTGGCGACGAGGCTTGGGATCTGCGACTCGTCCAGGGTGTGCAGGACCGCGAGCTGCTCGCCTTTTTGTGCATCAGGAATGCCTGTGACGGCGAAAACCTGTGTCTCCAGGCCGAGCGCCTGATGCAAGGCCTCTTCTACCTGCCCATGCTGAACCATTTCTCCTCCAATCTTGGAGAAGCGCGAGAGCCGATCCGTGATGGTCAGAAATCCGTCGTCATCCATCGTGACGATATCGCCGGTGATGTACCAGCCATCGCGCAGGGCCTGGGCCGTCAGGTCTTCACGCCCCAAGTATCCCTGCATGACGTTGGGACCCCTGACCAGCAACATGCCGGGAACGCCTGGCGGCAATGGCGCGAAGCTGTCCGGATCGACGATCTGCACGGAGATGCCCGGCAGCGGTTGGCCCACGGTTCCTCGCCTGGAGGTAGGCTGATAGTACCCGGCGGCGCGGAAGTCCGGACAATTGACGGAGATGACGGGGGCGCATTCGGTCACGCCGTAGCCTTCGATGGGGGCGATGCCAAATCGATCTTCGAAGGCCTGCGCGAGCCGGAGCGGCAGTTTCTCCGCGCCGGTCAGGACCACGCGCAGGGAACTGAATTGCTCCGGGGTGCAGCGGCGTTGGTAGAGTTGGAGAAAGGTCGGCGTAGTCACGAGGAACGTGAGGCGGTAGCGGCGCACGAGCTCGCCGATGGCGGTGACGTCGAGCGGGGAGGGGTGAAAGACCATACCCGCGTTGTTGTGCATGATCAGCCAGAAGATGAGATAGCCGAATGAGTGGAAGAAGGGCAGGATCCCTAGGACTCGTTCCTGCTGGTAGAGGTGGAGCATCTGGCTGGCTCCCTCCACATTGGCGTCGATGTTGAAGTGAGAGAGCATCACCCCTTTGGGCTCGCCGGTGCTGCCGCTGCTGAAAATAATGGTTGCCAGATCGTCCATCGTCACTGGGGTCTTTTGCCCGCAGGCCAGTTCGATCAGCCTGGCAGGGGCGCAGAGGGCGAGGAGACTCGCTGCGAGTTTCTGCCTTGGGCCGATCGTACGCGCGATGTCTTCCAGCCACACAATCACCGGTCCGTCCGGCAGATCCAACTTGGCCTTCTCGACAAAGGTCCGGCTGGTGACGATCGTGCGGAGGCCAGCGAGCCGTGCGGCTGCTTCGAGGCCTGCTTTGCCGACCGTGTAGTTCAGGTTTACGCTGGTCTTCCCGCAGAGAGGCGCTGCCACATTGACGAGTGCGGCTGCGACGGTCGGAGGGAGGAGGATGCCGACATGGCGCTGGCCCTCCCAGAGAGGCCGCAGCGTTCTGGCGAGTACGATAGAGCCGATCAGGGCCTGGAGCGACGAGACATGCGGGCGGGTCTGGTCCGCCATGGCGAAGCGGAAGGGATGTCTCCTCATGGCATGGATGAAGGCCCGGTGCAGCGGGCAACGGTCCTGCTTGCGGAGGCGCCAGGCCGCTTCGCCGAGGGAGCGAATGGCGCGGCGGATATCATGGGCCGAGGTTTCTGGCGGCAGCGGCGCCCCGAATGAGACGGTCACGGGATAGGGGATGCGCTCCGGCATTTTCGAGAGAAACTTTCCTCGATTGAAGCTGAAGATACTGCCCCAGATGCGATCCAGATGAACGGGAACGATGGGGGCGCGTTGGCCTTTCATGATCCGTTCGAATCCCCGGCGAAAGGGGAGCAGGGTCCCGGTTCGCGTGATCTGGCCTTCCGGAAAGAGACAGACGATCTCGCCCCTGTCGAGCGCCGCTCCTGCCTCGCGCAGCGCGCGCAGGACGAGGCGGAGTCCGCCCTGCGACGAGATCGGAATCACGCCGAGCAGCTTCATGAAGGGTTTGAGGATCGGCAGGTCGGCATAGTGAGAATCGACGACGAAGCGGATCGGCCGGTCGAGGCTGGCGATCAGCAGGAAGCCGTCGATGAACGATACATGGTTGGGGACCAGCAACGCGCCACCCTGGAGGGGGACATGTTCATGGCCGATAATCCGCAGACGGTAGAGACTATTGGTGAGGAGAACCAAGACCGCTCGGAGTAGCGCGTCCGGGAGGAGCCAAAGGGCCCAACCAGTGCCGATGACGGTGAACGAGGCCGTCACGAGGAAGATTCCGGTCGTGGAGACTCCACTCTGAGCCAGGGCTCCAGCGCCGAGCGATCCGAGCAAAATTCCGGTGAAGACGCAGGTATTTTCGAAGGCGATGACCGAGCCCCGGCGCTCGTTCGGCGCGCGCCATTGGATGAGGGCGTTGAGCGGCACAAAGATCAGCGCGCTCGCGAGGCCCAGGAGGCCCATGAGTACGAGCGTTGCTGGCAGGTTTGGCGCGAAAAATCCCACGGCGGACAATATGATGGCGACTCCGGCCGCGCCCAGCGGGATCAATCCATATTCCACGCGGGCCTGTGACAATCGTCCCACCAGTTTGGCTCCAAGGCCGATTCCGATGGAGAGCGTCATGAGCGGAAGGCCCGATTGCCAGTCGGACAGGCCCAGGACCGCCTTGGCATAGATCAGAATGTTTTGGGCGAAGAGGCTGGCGATGGTCCAGAAGAACACCGCGCCGATCACTGCGAGGCGGAGCATCCGATCCATTGCCAGCGCCGACCATGCTCCCTGGAGGGTATTGCAGAGGCCGCCTGCTGATCGCGCCGCTGGAACGGGGGGAATGGTCCAGGCTGCAGCCAATCCGCCGAGCGAGAGGAGCGCGAGGAACAGCGGAGCCAACCAGAGCGAGGAGCCGGAAAGGGACAATAGAATACCTGGCGCGGCGGTTCCGGTGAGGATGGCCAGGAAGGTCCACATTTCAAGCTGCCCGTTGCCTGCCGCCAGTTTCTCGTGCGGCAGGAGTTCGGCCAGAATGCCGTACTTGGCCGGGCTGAACAGCGCGCTGTGGATGCCCATACAGCCCAGCACGATCAACGGCAGGATGCCCCCGGCTGGATTGCTCCAGAGGGCTGCGGAGGCCGCAGCCATCAAGAGCACCTCCACCGACTTCATCATGATGATGACGGTGCGTTTACTGACGCGATCGGACAGGACACCGGCGACGATGGAGACCAGGGCCAGTGGAAGGGTAAAGACGACAAAGGCCAGGGCTGTCTGGGTTTGCGCGGCGGTTTCAAATTCAGGTCCTGGCGCAATGGTGCTGGCAAGTTGCCGGATGGCGAGCAAGGCCACCATCAGCTTCCAGGCATTGTCGTTGAAAGCGCCGATGAACTGGGCGATGAGAAGGCCGCGGAGCGGATGGGATGTCGCGGAAGGTCCTGTGCTGATGGGTGTCGTCACACTATGCCTTAGACGGTGTGGTCCGGTGAGGTTCCTGGGACCGGCAGCCCTTCCAGCTGCATGATCCGCAGCGCGTTGGTCGTGGGACAGGGGCCTGGCCTGAGCTGGTAGTCGAAGAGCAGTTCGCCTGCTGCCACCGTTTCCTGGAAGTGGGCATTGGTCATGCTCGGTACGCTGTGCTCCAGCTCCGTCAATTCTAAATCGTGGGTGGTGACGAGGCCGAAGCCGTGGCTCTTGGCCAGGGCGGTGATGAAGGAGCGGCTCCCGATCAACCGTTCACGATTGTTGGTCCCCTTGAAAATTTCGTCGATCAAGAAGAGCACCGGTGGTTGGCTCCGGTCCGTCGCCGCGTCGAGCAGCGATTTCAGCCGTTTCACTTCCGCATAGAAAAACGAGAGGCCTGCGTCGAGCGAGTCGTCCACGCGGATGCAGCAGGCGATTCGCAGCCAGGTCCATTCGAATTGACTGGCGCAGACCGGCGCGCCTGCTTGCGCGAGGCACAGATTCATTCCGATGGTGCGGAGAAAGGTGCTCTTGCCGGACATGTTGGAGCCGGTCACGAGCAGAATCTGACCGAGGCCCCGGAGCGAGAAGTCGTTGGCCACGCGCGCTGCAGCCGGGATCAGAGGATGAGCGAGATTGCGGGCGGAACAGAGAGCTGCGGCCCCGCTTTCCTGGTTGTTGGCTTGGAGTGATGACGGCCAGATATAGGTGGGGTGCAGATGGGCGAAGGTGCCCAAGGCGGCCGCCGCTTCGACCTCGGCCAGCCGATCCAGCCAGAGGGGAAGGTGATCACGGATCTGATCCTGAATCTGGCCCAGCTCCCTGACGTACCAGAGGTCCCAGGGGCAGAGGGCATTCGCGACAAGGTGCACGAGCGGATGGGCTTTGATGCTGACGGCATGGAGTATCCTCGCTGCCTGCCGGATCAGGCGAACCGGAGCTCTGTCGCTGTTGGCGAGCGGAGCCCAGGTGCGAGCGAGGGCCGAGGGAGATCGTTTCGCATGCTGGTCGATGTATCCGAGGACCTTGCCGAGCTTTTCCACTTCATGGTGCAGGCCCACCGCATGTTCGAGCAGTTCTTCTCCCTGGTCCGTGAAGAAATAGAGCAGGGCGTAGAGGCCGAAGGAGAACATCCAGTAGCCGGGCAACCAATTCATGAGCGCGGCGAATCCGAGCCCTGCGGTGGTTGCTGCGAGGATGGCTTGCAGGGGCAGGATGATGTGTAGCCGCGGAATCTCCAGGCGATGTTGCAGCACCGCAGCCAAGCGATGGCCGTCGATTTCCTGCTCGCCGAGCAACCGGGCTTCCAGCGTGAAACGATCTCGAAAGAGTGAACGTGCCGCAAGTTCGCGGATCAATGTCTGGCGCTCCGCCCATTCGTCAGGGGCCGGAGGCTGCGTGAGAAGCCAGGAGGCCAAGCGCTCGCGGCCCTGCGAAGAGACTGTGGTGTCGAGCAGTTGGAACAATGAATGGGGGCCGACGAGATCCAGATCCTTGGCGTAGAGATGGCTGTCGGGCGCTGGGTAGGCCCGTTCGGGGAGCCGGTCCCAGTCGAGGCGGAGGCGGGCCAGATGCGTCTGCTTGATGTGTTGCCAGAGGCGGATCCGATGAATCCGCTGTTCCAGCCTGGTATGATAACTCGCGACGAGCAGGAAGAAGGCGAGGAAGCTGCCGAGCGATAGATTGCCGGCTTGGTACCAGCCGAGTCTGTAGAGGGTGATCGTGCAGAGCAGCGCGGTCACGAAGAGGATCAATCGCCAGCGCGTCAGGGTGGCGCTGGCTCGATGACCCTTCACGAGCAATCGCGCAGCTCGACTCAGCAGCCGCTGCAGCGTCTGTTCTCGCGAAGAAGTTTCTGGGGGGCGTTGGTCGTCCTGCATGGTCGCTTCGACCTTACTGGATGGGCCTGGCTCCGTCAATAATGAAGAGGACATGGTTTCATGGCACAGGACTGGATTGAGGTTACGATTCACACCGATATCGATGCGGGCGAACTGCTGGGCGCTCTGGCTGATCCCTTCGCGCAGGGGGCCTGGCAGGATGGTCAGACGATTCATCTCTACTGGCCGAGCGACCAGTGGAGCGCCGATCATGTGGTGGCTCTTCGGGCTGTGCTGCAACAATTTGGTGATGCCGCGGCCGAACTGTTGGTGCAACAGGTGCCGGACCAGGACTGGAACAGGCAATGGGCTCAGTCGGTCAGGCCGATCAGGATCGGCCGGCGGATTGTGATCAGGCCGAGCTGGGAGACGACGACATTGCAGGCGGGGGACATTGAGATTGTGCTCGATCCGAAACAGGCCTTCGGGACCGGGCATCATGCGACGACCAGGATGTTACTCGAATGGCTGGAAGAACGTATTCACGGCGGCGAGTCCGTGCTGGATGTGGGGTCTGGGAGCGGCATTCTGGCGATGGTGGCCCTGCGGCTGGGGGCTGGCTCGGCTGTGGGAGTGGAATGCGATCCTGTCGCGGTGGATTGCGCGAGGGACTATGCAAGCGAGAATGGTTTTGGACAGGAATTGGAATTGGTCTGCGGGACGTTGAGCGATGTGGCGGGGCGGATCAACCCGGATTTGGTGTTGGCGAATCTCGATCGGCAGACGTTGCTCTTGTTGTGCGATGAACTCGCGCCCTATGTGAATCATGGCGCGCGGCTTTTGCTGTCCGGCGTGCTGCTCGATCAAGAAGAAGAAGTGCTCGCGGCCTTTTTCAAGGCCGGCGCCTGCTTCTCTCGACGGCGGGAACAGGATGGGTGGGTGGCGTTGGAGTTGCTGAGAGCTGAATCCTGCGAAGGGGCGTCGCGTGACTGAAACAGAGCGACCATCCCATCCCTGTCTGTGCCAGATTAATGTGTCAGATGGGGGTGTGCCGAAACGTCCGGTGCCGGAAGCTATGATCGCCAAAGCCGGCGTCGAGGGCGATCGGCAACGAAATTTCAAAGTGCATGGAGGGCCGGATCGGGCCGTCTGCCTCTTTTCGCGTGAACTGCTCGAACGGCTGCAATCAGAAGGTCATCCGATCGAGGCCGGGTCATCGGGGGAGAATTTGACGCTCGCTGGCTTGGAGTGGAGCCTCATGAAACCTGGCGTGCGGTTATCGATCGGGCCGGACGTGCAGCTGGAAGTGACGAGCTTTACGGTTCCTTGCCGCCACAATGCTCAGTGGTTTCAGGATGGGGACTATCACCGGATCTCTCAGAAAAAGAATCCTGGCTGGAGCCGGGTCTATGCGAAGGTGTTGCGCGGAGGAGTGGTGAGGTCTGGCGACGCCGTAGAGGTAAAGAGCTGATAGCGGAGGGTGAGGTTTCGTATGGTACGGTTGGCTAGATGAGTGGTTCGGCCCCCTGCGATCTGCATGCCCGGTGGTTCCGGGAGGGGGCCGCACACACACGTTGCCAGGAAACAAGATTCAGGAAGGGTTTAGTTCAATGCATCCTTCAGTGCTTTGCCCGGCTTGAATTTTGGAACTTTGGCTGCTTTGATTTTGAGGGCCTTGCCCGTACGAGGGTTGCGGCCTATGCGAGCGGCCCGGTGGCTCACTCTGAACGTGCCAAATCCGACCAGAGCAACAGTCTGCTTTTTCTTGAGCGTGGCTTTGATCGCTGCCAATGCCCCTTCCAATGCTCTGCCTGCCGAGGCCTTTGAGAGGCTGGCATGTTTGGCGATCGCTTCAATGAGTTCAGTTTTATTCACGTGATTCCCTTTTCTCTAGTGGAAGGAAAGTGACAGGGAAACCCTGTGCGTGCTTTTATAGCAAGCCGTTCTGACTTGGTCAAGCAACGGAGCCGCCTCTGGCAGGATGCTGAAAAAGACCGCCAGCGGCGTTCTCGCTTCACGAAGAGGCTCAACGTACCACAAGGGTACGTCTCGCCTCTTCGCTCGCTGCGGCCTTGCTGGACGGTCTTTTTGAGCATCCTGAGGCGATTGAGACCGCTAGGCCATCATATGGAGTATTTCACCCGTGCTGTTCGCATACACCGAGTTTTTCTGCCGCCTGCTAGGCTCTGGTGCTGAGTGTCAGATCCGTAGGGGGCGGACGATGCTGCAGCGGCAAGAGTTGATCGCGGAATAGCAAGACAGAAGACTGATGGGGGATCTGTGAACCGAATACTCGAACCGGAACTGATGGAGAACGACGCGCAGGCCCAGGCGTATGCGGCGGCGGATTTCTCGCAAGAGAACCAGGGCTTCGTCGATCGCTTTCGCACATACTTCCCTGATTTCTCCGAGGGCCATGTGCTCGATCTTGGTTGTGGTCCCGGCGATATTCCTATTCGTTTTGCGCGCGCAATGCCGGGTTCTCGTGTGACTGGCGTCGATGCGTCGGCCCCGATGGTGCAGTTGGCTGGGGAGGCGGTGCGGCAGGCGGGCCTGTCTGGTCGTATCACCTTTCGCTGTGAGCGTTTCCAGGCCGTTGCGCTGGGTGAGCCGGCCGATGCCGCGATCTCCAACAGTTTGTTGCATCATGTGCCGAGCCCCCTTCAGTTTTGGCATAAGCTGCGATTGGCGGTGAAGCCTGGCTCGCCGGTGCTGGTGATGGATCTCTTGAGGCCTGAGTCGCCGGAAGAGGCGCAGGCCATCGTCGATTT
>ERZ1292640.1010-Hain-H43-02um-R1-1010-length-23476-cov-42_pt1 | contig 23476 bp, 20 predicted proteins | sample MGYA00564404_ERZ1292640 | MGnify/ENA primary metagenome ERZ1292640 (study PRJEB36523, sample SAMEA6512636) | groundwater metagenome | collected 2019-01-08 | study: AquaDiva: Metagenomics assemblies of 32 groundwater samples
CGGCTGCGCCGCCGCCAGAAGAGTAAGCAGGACTGCGAACATATCCAGAATTGTAACGGAATTTCGCTGACAGCCGGCCCCAGTCAGCCGCGTTCGCGGTTGCCGCCTTCGTACAGGCCGCGCTTGTTGCCGCGCACCAGCGCTTGCCCCATGTGCAGCCCGGTCACGATCGAGCACCGCGAGGGCACCGAGACCGTGCTGCCGGGGCAGAAAGCGCGCGATGCGAAGGCGGAGCGTGGCGATCGAACAGGCGTATGCCGCTCGGCGCGCACGCGGCGATCCCCGGGGCCGGAAGTCGGGCGGGATCGCCGGAGCTGATAGTCCAACATGGCCGGCACGCGCTGAGGGAAAAAACGGCTCCTCTCGGCCATCAGGAACCCATAAGCGGCAATGCATAATGTGGCGTGACTGTGTTTTTGTCTTTTTAACACAGTAGAAGTGAGCGAGTGGTCCAGGCATTTTTTCGCAGCCCCTTGAGTGTGCAGCGGCGAGCTTCGGCTCGCCGTGTTGGCTGCGGCTATGCCCCGATATGGTAAAGTCAGGGTTGCCTTTGACGGTCCTTGTTTCCATCCTCTGAGCCGCCGGGCTTCGCCGAGCCCCAGATGGGCGCGGTCGTGTAATCGTCCGCGGCTCAGCCCTCCCGATCCACAGCCTATCCAAAGGAGGACTTTCCATGCAGCTTGCCCAATGGGGATGGAACAACTACTTCAGCCGCGCGCTCGCGGCGTTGTCGCCGGAGCTGGCCCCCGCCAGGGTCGTCCGGACGAACCGTGGCGTCCACCGTCTCCGGATTGAGGGTGGGGAGACCGACGCCCGCCTCAGTGGCGGCTTTCGGGAGCGCGGAACGGCGGAGCGGCCCGTCACCGGTGACTGGGTCGCCGTCGATCCGGCCAGGCGCCTGATCGCGGCGGTGCTGCCGCGGCGCACCAGGATCTCGCGCAAGAAAGCCGGACGCGGCGTCGAAGAGCAAGTGCTGGCCGCCAACGTGGACGTGGTCTTCGTCGTGACCGCGCTGGACGGCGATTTCAACCTGCGCCGGCTGGAACGCTACCTGCTGCTGGCGAACGAAAGCGGCGCCGCGCCGGTGATCGTGCTCAACAAGTCGGATCTCTGCGACGCTCCGGTCGCGGCGTTGCGTCAGGCCGACCGGATCGCGCCGCCGGGCACGCCGGTCCTGCTGATGTCGGCGCTGGAACCGGGCTCGGTGGCGCAACTGAGTCGCCACGTCGAGCCCGGCCACACCGCGGTGCTGGTGGGCTCCTCGGGCGTGGGCAAATCCACGATCCTGAACCGGCTCCTGGGCGCTGAGGTTCAGACGGTGCGGGCGGTGCGGGCGCATGACCGCCGCGGGCGCCACGCCACGACTTCGCGCGAGCTGTTTTTGCTGGGCCAGGGCTGGTTACTCATCGATACACCCGGGCTGCGCGAGTTGGAGCCGTGGGCCGGACCGGAGTCCGTCGAAGCCGTCTTTTGCGACATCGAGGCGTTGGCCGTCGGTTGCCGGTTCCGCGACTGCCGCCACGACGGGGAGCCTGGGTGCGCGGTCGCACAGGCGATCCGGCAAGGCGCGCTCGACGCCGCCCGGCTGGAAAGCCTGCGCAAACTCGAGGGCGAGCTCGACCACTTGCGGCGCATGGAGGACGAGCGGGCGGCGCAAGAGCACAAGAAGCGGATGAAGCGCCTGCACCGCGCGTTGCGCAACATGCCTCTGCGGTGGTGAACGCCCCGCCGCCGCGCCTCGCTATACTGGATTCCGTCACTGGGAGGCCACATGCTCGGATCGTCGCGGGGCCAAACCAGCCGCCGAGAGTTCATGGCCCTGGCCGCTGCGGGGCTCGCGGCTCCGGCGCCGCAGGGCCGCATCGACTGCCAGAGCCACCTGTTCGTGCCCGAGTTGCTGGCCTGGATGGAGAAGCGCAGGACCCCGCCCTATGTCTACCGCAAAGGCGAGGACCGCTACGTGGTGGTGGGCGAGTGGGAGCGCCGCATCCTGCCCAACCACACCGATGTGGCCGCCAAGCTCGCCGCCATGGACAGCGCCGGCATCGAGCTGGCCGCGCTGAGCATCAACGACCCCGGCCCCGAGCTGTTCGGCAAGGACGCCGTCGCGATTGCGCGCATGGTCAACGATTACATCGACTCGGTGGCCAGGCGGCATCCGCGGCGCTTCTTCGGGTTGGCGGCACTGCCGATGCAGGACAACGATTCCACCCTGGCGGAGCTGGACCGGTGCATCGGCAAGCCCGGCTTGAAGGGCATCCTGCTTTACTCCAACCTCAACGGCCGGTTCCCCGACGAGCCGCAGTTCCGGCCCCTGTTCGAGACGGCCGCGAGGCGGAACATCCCCATCCTGCTGCATCCCGCCTACCCGGTGACGCACGAAGCCACCAAAGGTTACTCGATGGCGGCCGGCCTGGGGTTGATGTTCGACACGACCATCGCGCTGACGAGGTTGATACTGGCCGGCGTGCTGGAGCGGCATCCGGACCTGAAGCTCGTGTGCCCGCACGTCGGCGGCGCGCTGCCCTACCTGATCGGCCGCATCGATCACCAGACGCAGGTGCTCAAGCGCGGCGCCGAAAACATCCGCAAGCCGCCGAGCGAATACCTCAAGCAGGTCTGGTTGGACACCGTCTCGCCGATCGCCCAGGCCATCCGCTACGGCATCGACTTCGCCGGTGTGGACAAGATGCTCTATGCGAGCGACCACCCGTGGGTGGATCCCTCGCTCATCGCCGGCCTGGTGAGCAGCCTGAAGCTCAGCCCCGCCGACGAGCGCAAGGTATTCGCCGAAAACGCGCGGCGGCTGTTCGGGCTGAGTTCGAGGGCTCAATCCTGACCGCGCCGTAACCAGCCTCGGCGCCGGGCCCGTCCGAGCCAGTTCTGCACCGCGCGTTTTAGGGCGCGGGCCCCGCCAGCCAAGCTTGGGGACACGGTTAGCAGCAGAACCGTGAGGGATCCCCTTGGCGTCCAGCGGCACTGGTTGGCCCGCCGGTAAGCTTCCAGCGCCTCGCCGAGGCGGCCGGCGTCAAAGTGGGCGCGGGCCGCCTTGATCTCCCCCGCGGCCCGAATGCGGCGGACCTGCGCCTCAATCACCGCGTTGAGCGGGTGGCCGGCGCCTATGAGACCTTGGAACTTCCGGCAAACCTGGATGGCCGTCTCGAACTGCGCCCGGGCGTCGGAGGAAAGCGTGCCTTCGCGGTCGCGCCGCCGGCCGAGGGCTGCTGTTCGGCAATCCATCCGGCTGCCCCGCCAGGCCAGCCGCAGCCACATGTCGAAATCCTCCACCCGGCGGAGGTCTTCGTCGAAGCCGCCGGCATCCAACACCGCTTGCCGGCGGACAACAACACAGGAAGCGACCGGCACGCATTTGCCGGTCAGCAGCCTTTTCAGCGTTACCGGGCGCCGCGAAGGAGCCATCTCGGAAAACCTCCGCCCGGCCCAGGGCGTGCTGCCGAATATCACGCTGTCGCACCAGACCATGTCCAGGCCGGGGTCGGCGTCGAACATGGCCATCTGCTGCCGCAGGAAGTCTGGCTCCCAAAGGTCGTCCCCGTCGAGCAGCGCGATGAATTCGCCCCGGGCGGCGCGGATGCCGGTGTTGCGGGCCCCGCTCAAGCCCCGGTTCTCCTGCTTGATGTAGACCAGCCGGGGCAGATACGGTTCCAGCACCCGCTCCAGGGCCTCCGTGTCCGGGCAGCCGTCGTTGACGACGATGGTCTCAAAATCCCGCCAGCTTTGCGCGAAGACCGACTCCAGGGCTTCGCCGATGTACGCGGTCACCTTGTAGGCCGGGATGACAACGCTGACTCTAGGGGCGCTCATCGAGGCAGGCTCTCTTCTCAAAGACGAATTCATTGCACCCCAGCGTGCCGCCGCACGTCTTCAACTTGGTCAGGGTGAACCCGCGGTCGCGGTAGAACTCGAAGATCTGCTCCGGCCGCGCGACCTCGAAGGGATAGCCGCCCACCCAATCGACCAGGTCCCGCCACGGCGACATGCCGCGGTTCTTCTTGTAAGCGGCCCAGGAACGGCCGGGGCGCCCCTTCAGCAGGTCCTTCACCGCCGGCCGCCACCAGAAGTAAACCAGGCCGGGCCAGGTGACCAGGAACCGCAGCCGCGGCGGGAGCCGGTTGTAAGCCTTCTTGACCGCCAGCCACCGCCGGCTCGCTTTGCCCTGGTCATTGTAAATGGCGAGGAAGAGTCTGCCTCCGCCGGCCACCAGCGGCGCCATGTTCTCCAGCGCTTCCCACATGGCGCCGGTGTGGTGGAGCACTCCCCAGGCATAGACCACGTCGAACACGCCGAGCGCGCCGCGGTAGTCCCGGTCGAGCGCCGAGCCTGGCTCGATCGTCCAATCTGGGTCGTCCGGAAAATAGCGGCGCTTCAGCTCCTGGCCGCAGGCCACCGCTTGCGGGTCGTAGTCGAAGGAGTGCACCCGCGCTCCGAGGCGCCGGGCGGCCAGGCTGAACAGACCGCTGCCACAACCCACGTCCAGAAAGCGGCGGCCGCCCAGGCTTTCGACGGCCAGCATCTGGCGCAACGATTGCTCGGCGGTCCGGATTCTCTCCGCGCTGAGATCAGCCAGAAACCGCGCCCAGTTTTCGCCGAAGGCGAAGCGGCCGCCCTGCCGGATCTCTTCCTGTGGAGTTCTCATAGCGCCGCACCGGGTAGTGCGCTAAATCTGTGTTGCTATCGCAAGTGGGTTTTAGCCGCTGCATCTAGAAACTGGCCATAGCGGACAAGCGCTTGGTCGAGAGTCCTCGCATCTTTCGTGCCGCAGGTAGCAGCGATCTTCCTGAAGAGCGGGTAGAACACGTTCAGATACCATTCGACGGTGTTCGGGGCTCGAGAGCTGAGCAGCCGTCGAACTGCCGTTCTCACGCGCGCATCAAGAAGAGGGTAACGTCCTCCGCTGATGAAGTGCAGAAGAGCTGTCCCGCGGGCCAGCCCGAATCGTTTCTTTACCACGGCTCCGGTTTTGCGTACGTCCGTGTAATTCATTTGAGACCAACGATTCAAGAAGTCAGCCGCGTCCTTATCGTCGGTCGGGCATTCTGGCAATTCTGAAGCCGCCCGCCTCCAGATTTTGTAAGCGACCATTGCGACATCCGGTTTCCACTTCCCGGCTGCCCAAGCATTGTCTTTCCAGCGGCCGATTCGCTCAACATCTCTGGACGAGAACGATTTATGTTTCGCAATGTCGATTAGATCTCGGTATACCTGTTCGTCCCTACCGGGTGTCAGGATGCCCCAAATTTTGAGCCATTTTTTCGGGGAGATCTCGCTTCCATCCGAAGAATGGAACGTGAGCCGATTCATGAGCGCAATTATACGACATCACTCTCTCTGAAGCCGTGATAAAAGTTGTGTGGCCTTGGCTCACGCGGTCTCCAGCAACTCTCGAGCCACACACTTTTAGCGCACTACCCCGCACCGGATCCCGATGCCAGCCTGGCGTAGTAGTCTTCCAGCCGCCGCACGGCGGCGTTTATGTCGAAGCGCTCGCGGCAGCGCTCCAGCGACTGCCGCGCCAACCGGGCCCGCGTGGCCTCGTCGCGCAGCAGTTCGATGATCGGAGCGGCGAAAGCCCGCGGATCGCGGTCGTGCACCACGTAGCCGGTGACGCCGTCCTCGACCGCCTCCGGGTTGCCGCCCACGGCGGTGGCCACTACGGGAAGGCCGGCGGCCATGCACTCCAGGAGCGCGTTCGAAAAACCCTCGCTGGTCGAGCACAGGCAGCCGACCGCCATGCGGCCGAGGTAGTCGGGGACCGCACCATGGCCGTCGGTGAAGAAGACCTTCTCCGCAATGCCGAGTTCTTCGGCCAGGCGGCCGAGCTCGCCGCGCAGCGGCCCCTGGCCCACCAGCAGGAAAACCGCGTCCGAGACCTCGGCGGCTACCACCTTCGCCGCCCGCAAGAACAGTCCGAGGTCCTTGACGGGCCGGTAGTGAGCGACGATACCCACCACGCGGGCGCCGGCCGGAACACCAAGCGACGCCGCCACCGAAGGGTCGCCGCCGCTGGCCGCGTAGCGCTCCATGTCCACGCCGTTGTATAGAACGTCAACCCTCTCCGGCGCGGCGCCCTCGATCTCGATCGTGGCCCGCCGCGCGCCTTCCGAGTTGGCCAGCAACCGCGTGGTATGGCGGTCGAGGCAGCGGAACAGGCGGACGTAAAATGGCGTCTGCCAGTAGCCGAGATTCCGGCGGGCGGCGACGATGGCCTTAGCGCCGGAGCCGCGCGCCGCCGCTACCGCGACGATGTTGGACTTCTGCATGAAGGCGTGCACGATGTCGATCCGCTGCCGGTTGATGTAACGGCGCAGCCGCCAGATCTGCCGCAGCCCGTTGAGCCGGTAAATGCTGGTCAGCGGAAACACTGCGGTGGCGGCGTAGCGCGCCAGCTCCCGGAGCCGGCGGCTGTCTTCGAAGCAGCACAGATGCACCTCGAACCTGGCCCGGTCGATGCGCGCCACCAGTTCGGCGACCTGGTTCTCCGTGCCGGCGTCTTCGGCGACCGAGTCGATGAGGATCAGCAGCCTGATGGTATCCACGAGCGGGTCTGGCCGGGGGAGGTCCCCCCTTCAAGGCTACCCGACTTCGCGGCTGGGCGCACAGCCGATGAGTGAGAATAGGGGGGATGCTCGCCGCGGCCCTGTTCAGCGCCGGCCTCCTCTTTGTGCTCTACGTGCTGTTCGGCTACCCGCTGCTGCTGGCGCTGATCGCCCGCCTGCGCCCGCGGGCGGTCCACAAAAGCCGCCAGCGAAAGACGGTGTCGGTGTTGATCGCGGTTTACAACGGAGAGCAGTTCATGGCCGCCAAGCTGCGCTCGGTTCTGGCCCTCGACTACCCGCGCGAATTGATGGAGGTCCTGGTGGTCTCGGACGGCTCCACCGACGCCACCGACTCGATCGTGGAGAGTTTCGCCGCCGAGGGCGTCCGGCTTCTCCGCGTGCCGCGGGGCGGCAAGTGCGCCGCCCTGAACGCCGGCATCGCCGCATGCGGCGGCGAGATTCTGGCGCTTACCGACGTGCGGCAGACCCTGGCGCCCGACAGCCTGCAACACCTGGTGGATTGCTTCGCCGACCCCGCGGTCGGCGTCGTCAGCGGCGAGCTGGTGATTCGCCAGGGGCAGAGTGAGCCGGAGGCGGCGCTGGGGCTGTACTGGCGCTACGAGTTCTGGATCCGCGACCGGCTCAGCCGGATCGATTCCATCTTCGGCGCCACCGGCTCGTATTGCGCCCTGCGGCGGGAACTGGCGGTGCCGATCCCGCCCGAGATGCTGCTTGACGACATGTATCTTCCCCTGGCCGCCTTTTTCCGCGGCTACCGTCTGATTGTCGAGCCGCGGGCGCGGGCGTTCGACTACCCGGCTTCTCCGAAGACCGAGTTCCGGCGCAAGGTGCGGACGCTGGCCGGCAATTACCAGATTCTGCGCGCCTATCCGGCGCTGCTGACTCCGCGCAACCGCATGTGGTTCCACTTCCTTTCATACAAGCTCGGCCGCCTGTTATTGCCGGCCATGCTGCTGTTGATGGTGGTCACCGCTTTGCTGCTCCCGCCGCCGTGGCGCTGGCTGGCGGCCGGCTGCCAGGCGGCCTTTTACGGCTTGGCCGCACTGGATCTGCTCATCCCCGAAGGCGCCGTACTTAAGCGCCTCTCGGCCCCGGCGCGCGCCTTTGTGGTGTTCATGATCGCGGCCGCCTGCGCGGTGGCGGTCTTTTTCGTGCCGCCGCAGCGGCTGTGGAAGGTGACCAGCGCCGGGGGGTAACCGCCCCATGCTCATTCTGACCAACATCGCGCGTTTCCCGGCCCGGTGGACAACCAGCGGCGGCGAGCGCGGGCAGGCTGTGCAGGTCTCTTCGCTCGGCGGGATCCTGCGCCAACTGGGCCGCGCCCACCTGATCCTCATCGACTGCAACCCGAAGCTGGTCCTGCAAGTGTGCGCGCTGTTCACCGCCTTCCCGTGGATGCGCCGGCCGCTGGTGGCCAACGACCTGGTCCTGCGCCAGCCGGAGAGGCTCAGCCACCGGCTGCTGCTCGGCCCGAAGCGGCTCCTTCTCGCCCGCGTGGACCACTTTATTCACTACTTCAAGGACCTGAGCGGCTACCAGCGCTATTTCGGCATCGGTCCCGAGCGCAGCTCCTTCGTGCCGTTCAAGCCCAACCTCCGCGGCCACTACCACGGTGGACCGGATGCGGACGGCCAGTATGTGCTCTTGTTCGGCCGCTCGCTGCGCGACTTCGACACCTTCTTCGACGCCATCGAGCGCCTGCCCTATCCGGCGGCGATCGCCAGGCCCGACTTCGCCGAGCTGCGCGCCCACGGCGCACGCTTCACCCGCCCGCTGGACCGCCTGCCGCCGCAGGTGCGGCTACTCGAACACCGCACCGGAGAGATCGAGTCGCAGATTCACGCGCTCCGCGGCGCCAGGCTGGTCGTTCTGCCGCTCTTGAAATCCTGCCTGGTGGGTGTGGGCACCTGCCTGAACGCCATGCTGCTGGGCAAGTGCGTGATCATTTCCCAAGGGCCGGCCACCAACGGTCTGCTGGCCGAGGAGGCGCTCATCGTTCCCCCGGAAGATCCCGCGGCCCTGGCGGAGATGGTCCGGCGGGCCTGGGTGGATGACGGACTGCGCGAGCGGACGGCGGCCGCCGGCCACCGCTACGCCTCGAGTCTGGGCGGGGAACGGGAACTGATCCAGCGCCTCCTCGACTGCGCCGTCGCCTGGCGCCGCCAGAGCCAGTGGGCGCGCCGCGGCCGCCCGGGCCCGTTGTAGTAAACTACGGTTCGCACCTTGTCGCAGCCCGGCCCCACCCTCACCCGCAGCACGTTTTGGTTTGCCGCCGCCAAGTCGCTCGGATACGCGCTGGCCGTGGCCCTGCCGCTGGTGCTGGTCCGCCTGCTCACACAGGCCGAATTCGGCTTCTATAAGCAGGCCTTCCTGATCGCCACCACCGCGGTGCGCATGCTGCCGTTCGGCTTCGGCTTGAGCGTGTTCTATTTCTTCCCGCGCTACCAGGACCGCCAGGGCGAGACGGCTCTGAACGTCCTGCTGTTCAATCTCGCGGCCGGCTTGCTGGCCTTCACGGCGCTGGCGGCCTTTCCGGGCATCCTGGTGCTCGCTTTCGGCGGCCCCGGCCTGGTGAACTACGCGCCGCTCATCGGCCTGGTGATCCTGACCTGGATATTCTCTTCCTTCCTGGAGACGGTGGCCACCGCCTTGCAGGACGTTACGCGCTCGACGCTGTTCATCGTCGGCGCCCAGCTCACCAAAGCCCTCTTCATGCTCTCGGCCGCCCTGTGGAACGCCTCGCTGCCCGCGCTGCTCTGGGCGGCCCTGCTGCAAGGCGTGGTGCAGAGCGCCGTGCTGGTGGCCTACGTGCGGGCGCGCTTCCCGGGCTTCTGGCGCCGCCTCGACTGGGGGGTGTTCAAGGTTCAGTTCACCTATATTGCGCCGCTCAGTCTCGCCAATCTGATCTACGTCTTCCGCTCCGACCTGCCCGGCTACTTCGTGGCCCACCACTTCCCCGCCGCCGAATTCGCGATTTACGCCGTGGGCGTTTTGCAGTTGCCGCTGGTCGGCATTCTTCAGGAGTCGGTCGGCGCGGTCCTGCTGCCGCGGATCAACGAACTCCACCACCGCGGCGAGTTCGGCGAGCTGGTGCGCCTGCTGGCCCGCGCCACGCGGAAGATGTCCGCCATCTACTGGCCCTGCTTCGCGTTCTTCCTGATGATGGCGCCGCAGTTCATTGTCGCCTTCTACACCAGGGCCTACGCCGCCAGCGCCCCGATTTTCATGGTCAATCTGTTGATTGTCCCGCTGGCCATGCTGCCCCTGGACCCGGTGTTTCGCACCTACACCGAGCTCCGCTACTACCTGCTCAAGCTTCGCCTGGTGTTGCTGGCGGCGATGGCGGCCGGCCTGCACTTCGGCATCGCCTGGATGGGCATGCTGGGCGCGATCGGCGCGGTCGTATTGATCACCTTCGTGGAGCGGTGCTTTCATCTCTGGAAGGTGGGGCAGACGCTGCGGCCCAGGCGGCAGGACCTGGCGCCGCTGCTCGACATGGCCAAGTTCGCGGCGGCGGCCGCGCTGGCAGCCGTGCCCACCCTACTGGTGCGCTACGCCTGCGCCGGCTACAAGCCCTTCTGGATTTTGGTGATCTCGGCGCCGGTGTTCGGGATCGCTTACGCGGCCGCCGTGCTGGCGCTGCGGATCCTCTCCCCCGAGGAGAAGACCATGCTGTGGGGCGCGCTCGCGCGCCGGCAACGGCCCGCGTCCTGGTGGTAGTGTGCTGTCTCCCATGCTGAAGAGCGGAACGCGATTGGGCGCCTGGCTCCTGCTCGCGGCGCTGGCCGGCGGCGCGGCGCCGCAGCCCTCCGGTCCCGCCCGGGCGGCGCGCCAGTGGCGACTCCGGCACGAGCGGGCCATCCTCGACGAGTTCATCCAGCTCCTTTCGGTTCCCAACGTCGCGGGCGACCTCGCGGACATGCAGCGCAACGCGGCGCTGATCCGGCGGATGCTGGAGAAGCGCGGCGTTCGGACGCGGCTGCTCGAGGTCCCCGGCGCGCCTGCGGCGGTGTTCGGCGAGCTGGCGACGCCAGGCGCGCGGCGGACCGTCCTTCTCTACGCGCACTACGATGGCCAGCCGGTTGAGCCGGCGCAATGGGCCGGCGGCGATCCGTTCCGTCCCGAGCTGCGCACCGGGCCGCTGGAAGCCGGCGGCAAGGCGATCCCGCTGCCGGAACCCGGCCGCCGTTTCGACCCGGAATGGCGGCTGTACGCGCGCTCCGCCGGCGACGACAAAGCGCCGATCGTGGCGCTCGTCGCCGCCCTCGACGCGCTCGGAGCGGCCGGCGTACGGCCCACTTCGAACATAAAGGTCTTCTTCGACGGCGAGGAGGAAGCGGGCTCGCCGCACCTGGAGCAGATTATCCGCCAGCACCGGGAGCTTCTCGCCGCCGACGCGTGGATCTTCTGCGACGGGCCGGTGCACCAGAACCGCCGCCAGCAGGTCGTCTTCGGCGCGCGGGGCACGGCCGGGCTCCAGGTGACGGTTTACGGCCCCCGGCGCGAGCTGCACAGCGGCCACTACGGCAACTGGGCGCCCAATCCGGCGCTGATGCTGGCGCACCTGCTCGCTTCGCTGCGGGACGAGGACGGGCGGACGCTGGTGCGGGATTTCTACGAGGGCATCGAGCCGCTGAGCGAAACCGAAAAGCGGGCGCTGGCGCAGGCGCCGGATTTTGACGCCGAGCTGAAGAAGGAACTCTGGCTCGCGCGCACCGAGGGCGGCGGCCGCCGGCTGGACGAGCTCATCAATCTCCCCGCCCTGAATGTGCGCGGCCTGGCCAGCGCCGGGGTCGGGGCGCAGTCGCGCAACGTCATTCCAGCCAGTGCGACCGCATCAATCGAGGTTCGCCTGGTGAAAGGCATGGACCACCGGGTCACCGTGGACCGGGTCATCGAGCACATCCGCCGCCAGGGCTACTACGTGACCGAGGCTGAACCGGACGCGTCGGTGCGGCTGGCGCACCCGAAGGTGGCCAGGGTGACGAGACGGGCCGGATACAACGCCGTCCGCACCTCGATGGACCTGGAGATTTCCCGTCGTGTGATCGATGCGATCGAGGCCGCCCACGGGCCGGTGATCAGACTGCCCACGCTCGGCGGCAGCCTGCCGATCTTCCCCATTGCCGAGATCCTGAAAGCGCCGGCCATCGTCGTGCCGATCGCCAACCACGACAACAACCAGCACGGCCACAACGAAAACATCCGGCTCCAGAACCTGTGGGACGGGATCGAGACGCTGGCCGCGCTGCTGGCGATGCGGTAGCTAGGGTGCTTGCTTGGGACGCAAGAGGTCCCGGGTTCAAATCCCCGCGGCCCGACCATACCTTTGGAAGACCTACCGTCGTTCCCTCCGCCCCGCTGCCCCGTTTCTGGTCCAATTCAGGTCCAAACGCTCCTTTGGGTCGCAGGATCAGTCCCGCTCCGATGTCCCCCTTCTCAATCCGTTGCCATACCACGACTTCGGATCGTGCGACGGATGGGGAGACGCTTCACGTGTTCTTCGTCGTCTCGCGAATCAGGAGACGAAAGATGTTCCTCCCTTATAAGGAGATCGGACGGCCCCGTTCCCGCTGAGCATCTTCCGCATGATCCTGTTGGCTTGGTCTGGCTGTCACCGTCGGATCGGCTGCTCCGTCAGGTCAGCGAATGCCGGCTGTTTTCTCCGCACGAGCCGGCCTTACTGTATGCTGTAAGCTTACGGTCGAGGCAAGCGGAGAATTCGATCTCTAAGGCGTAAAGGAGGCCACTCTCATGCCATTATCTGCAAAGGTAATTGAGCAGGCGGCTGCGGAATTCCAATGGAGCCAGGAGGAAGAAAGCGAGGCGAACCAACTGCACCAGGAGTTCCTGAAGCTCTATCCGCGCGAGCGAATTCCATCGCTGACTTTGGATGAGTACGCGCTGGGCAAAGGAAAGGGAACCTGCTGGTGGCTCGAGTTCGGTACCGAGAAGCTGGGTCGGATCGGAGGCGCAACGGCCTTCAAGCACATCGTGTTTTTCGACACCAAGCTCAATCAGTGGCGGTACAAGAATTATGCATCCGAACACGAAGCGCTGCAGGCGGTCACGGCCGGATTGCTGAGATTGCTCGAACTCGCGGAGCAAGGCCGGTTCGCTGAAATCGACGGCGTTCCGCCGTTCAAAGGGCAGAATCTGACCCGGGGCAAGTGGCTGTATATGTACTTCCCCGAAAAGTTCCTCCCGATCTTCAGCGTCCAGAATCTATCGGACTTCGGCCAGATGTTCGGCCTCCCGCCCCCCGCCCCGCCCTCCTCAACACTCCTTAACCGCGCCCTTCTCGAGTACAAGCATTCCAATCCGCTCTTTTCCGCGTGGTCAAACCTTCACTTCGCAAACTTTCTGTACGCGAAGTTCCCGCCCGTCAGCATTTGGAAGATCGCCCCCGGCGAGAAGGCGAAGTACTGGGAGGAATGCAGAGCGGGCGGGTATATCTGCATCGGGTGGGACGAGGTCGGAGAGCTGACGCAGTACGACGATCGGCAGAGCCTCACGAAAGCGATGTTAGAAACCTATCCGAAGGACAAGAGACGCAAAACCTCCGAGATCTGGGGCTTCAGCCATCTTGAAAAAGGTGACATCATCGTTGCCAACCGAGGTATGACCTCCATTGTCGGCGTGGGACGCGTGACAGGAACGTATTTTTTCAACGATCAGCGCAATCACTACAAACACTGTGTTCCTGTGGACTGGTTTCATACGGCGGAATACCCGATCGCCGACCAGAACGCAGTCTCAGACTGGTTCGGCTTTACCGTCAAGAAGTTGACGCGAGAGGAGTACGAGAAACTTTCGCCCGGCGCGCAACCGCCCGGGGTTCTGCGTTGGCGGCTACGCGCTGAGACCTCGTTTGACCTATTGCTGGAAAACATCGAGTCCATGAATCGAGAGGCCGTAGCTGAGCTTTACGACCAGTTCATGAGAAGCGAGTGCACGGCGCAGCCTGGCTTCAGCGAGTATCTCCGAGACGACCTTTCATCGTGGGTCGGAGATCCAGAGAAGCCTCTCCCTTCCGTCGCGTATGTATCCCTCAGCAACTGGTTCACGACCTCGCATGCGGCGCTGAAATCAAGCCCGCGGGCCACCGCTGCCCGGGAGCTTTGGGACTGCCTGTTCCTGTGCGCGCCGGAAGAGCGGCTTTCATCTCCTGACTCAGGTCAGAACCACATCGTGTTGAAGGAACCGTTCGAGCGATGGTGGAAAAAGCAGTTCGAAGTGCAGGGTACAGCCCCGTCTTCATCACCGCCACCCGAAAAGAACGGCGGTCGATTCGCACAACTGTGCAAGGAAACGTTTCTCCCTGTGTCCTTCTTCGTCGATTGCGAGAAGCTCCTTGAATCCAAGCGGCAGTTCATCCTCCAGGGCGCCCCGGGCACAGGCAAGACGTACGTCGCCGAGAAGCTTGCGGAGTGGTGGGCGGGCAAAAGCGGTCACGTGCTGTCCGTGCAGTTCCATGAGTCGTACGGGTACGAGGATTTCGTCCATGGCATCCGGCCCCGTTACGATGCTAAGAGCAACAGCACTCGCTTCATACCGGAAGATGGTGTATTCGTGAAATTCTGCGAGAGCGCCCGAAAGAAGTCGGTGCGCCACGTTCTGATCATCGATGAAATCAACCGTGCCAAGACTGCACGGGTGTTCGGAGATCTCTTGTGGCTTCTGGAATATCGGGAGAAGACCATCACGCTCCAGTACGGCCAGGAGTTTTCCATACCGCCCAACGTCTACATCATCGGCACGATGAATACGGTCGATCGTTCCATCGCGCTCGTCGACTACGCGCTGCGCCGCCGTTTTGCCTTCATGACGCTCTGGCCCGTCCGCGACGGCAAGAGCGTGGTGCTTAATGCCTGGCTCAAGTCGCGCGGCATCGCAAACGCGGAGGAGATAGACCGGGTCTTTGTCGCCCTGAACACGGCCATTGCTGAAAAAGAAGAGGCGCTCATGGTCGGGCACAGCTATCTGATGGTGGAAGAGGCTGGCAAAGCAGGCCGGTTTGGTGACGACCTCTTGGAGTTCATCTGGCGATCACAGGTCCTCCCGCTGGTGTCTCAGTACGAATACCAGTTGAACTCAAGCCAAATCGAGGAGAACTACGGGCTGGCGGCAATTCGAAAACGTGCCGGCCTGTCGTCGAAAGCCGCGGTCACATGAGCGAGGGAAGCCAAGGGCGGCTTCTGGTGCTTCACGAGCAATGCCCCGAGCAGGTGTGGTTGTGGGAGGAAGACGCCGCGCTCCTCAAAACGCTTGATTTCGACCTTGTTCGTCTCGCTGCATCGGATACGACCGGCGCTGACCTCCACCCCGGCCAAGCCTATTTCCTGGCAAACCCCAAGCAGTACGTCGCACACCTGGCGTTACCGTCCGGCAGTCTTCTTCTGGTTGAACCCAAGATCAACCCTGCAAACGTATTCCGGATGCTTGCCTACGTATACGCCGGCTGGAACCGGGACGTGTTCCGGAACGCTGAGGTGTTCTACTCGACCGACAGATTACTCTTCGAGCCTCTGGTCGAGCTCTTCAGCGACTTGGTCGCTGCCCGCGTGCGTCGAGGCCTCGGCCAGGACTACGTGAGGCACGAAGAGAATCTGGCGGTCATGCGCGGCAGGATCCTGTTGGAACGGCAGGTCGCCGCGAACGCGGTCAGGCCGGACCGCCTGTTCTGTCGTTATCACCAGCAGACACCTGATATCGAAGATAACCAAATCGTCAAGTGGACGTTGCGGCACCTGGCGGGAGTGGATGGCTGGTCTGCGCGTACCGTGCACTCCCTTCGAGTCAATCTACGTCACTTCTCGGAGGTAAGCCTTCGAGCGCCAGACCGGGGCGCTCTCTCTGGCCGGGTGTACAACCGCATGAACGACGACTACCGACTGCTGCATGATTTCTGCCGATTGTTCCTTGGGAACGGAGCTATCACGGAGCACGCCGGAGATTGGCGCTTTAGGGGCTTCCTGCTGGACATGAATCTACTGTTCGAGGCGTTTGTCACTGAGGCTTTCTCGACAGTAGCGAGGTTCACCTGCTTCTCCGCGCATCCACATAGGCCGGACCTCCTTTCGCAACCGCCGTCCACACGAATACGTATTCGGCCGGATGTGACTGTATGCGACCGCGGCCGCACGGCCGCGATTGTCGATGCGAAGTACAAGCGGCTGGCAGGCACGCTCGCGAACCACGACTTTTACCAGATGATTGCCTACGGCACGGCACTGCAGTGCGGCCGTGCTTACCTGTTCTACCCTGCGACCGAGTGGGATGACGACGTAGCTATAAAAGTGAGGCATAGTCCAATAACGATCCAGGTTCGCCGAATTGACATCGGTCATCCGGACTGCGTATCACTTGTCGAGCAGGCAGCAAGAACCATCCTCGACGAGGCCGCGGCGGACCCAGCGCTGCCGATCACCTGAGCCGTCGAGCCCGAGGAGGCGCTTCGGCTGCACGAGCGTCGTTGTCTCTTGACGACTGAACCGCCGTCCTGATATTGAGAAGATCAGAACGCTCGCGTAGCGTTCCCCCAGAGGGAGGCGGACCCTCTCGAAACAAACCCGCAGCCCCCCGAACGGCGAGCGCGGGGGCGTTCGTGAATCCTATCTTATGCTCCCGGCAGACCCGCGTGGCCGAGCAACGGTTAGCACAGACTCGCGCCGCGGGGCCGACAACGCCGGCGGTCAACGCGCTCAGTCTGGCCCAGGCGGGCCTGGATGCGGCGTCGAGGAAGAAAGCGGCGCTCCTCATCTCCAGAGCCGGGGATCGAAGCGAAATGCTACCGGCTTGCCGATCTTAATGCGCTTGAAATCCCGGTGCGCGGGATTCAGCAGGAAGTTGCGTTCACTCGGGATCACTGCCGAAGGGACCGACAGCACCGCCGTGTTCTGGCGGCGGACCCAGCCGGCCCCGAGCAGTTGAAGATACTCCGGCGCCGGCGCTCTCTCCCATCCCGCGGGCAGGTCAGCGATCGCAACGCTCTCAGTCTGTACCCCGTCCGGGATCGTGGCCCCGATCGAGACGAGATCCTGCGGCATATCCTCCGGGTCCAGGTTGACGAACATCTCCAAGGCAGCCAACGCCAGGCTGCCGGACGTGTACACCACGGAAACACCGGGCGGGTTCCAGCGTCCTCCGTATAGCCGAGATCCCTCCCCTTGCAATGCCGTCCTGGAGCGCCGCCTGGAGCAGATGCGCCAGACTTGCACTAACTATACACCCCGTGCTCGATCCGGCCGAGAACGGCTTCGACCTGGCGAACCCCAAGGTCAGTATCGAGCAGCGTCAAGGGTGGAACGCTTTCAAGCGCGCGGTTTGGCTTCCGTAGCCACCGGGCGGCCTTGGCTGTGTTGCCCAGCACATCCGTCGCCCGAGCCAAGACCCTCGCCAGCCGGTACAGCCGATCGGACTCAACCGCCGTCAACCGTGCCTGGCCCCTCCGGCGGGCCAGGGTGCGCTTGGACAGGGCAAGGCATTCGGCCATCTGCTCTCTGGTAAAGCCCAGCAAAGCCGCGAGTTCATCCACCGCCGTGGAGGGCAGCCCGCGGCGAAGGACGGGGATGAGATCGCTTTCTTCCATCACTTTCCCGCCCAGCGCCCTCTTCCCACCGAGGATCGCCAGAACAGTGCTTGTCATCTGACATCCATTATACTGCCAAATGGCAGGCCCTTTCGCCCGCCCCAGGCGTTTGACACCGGCCCCGTGCCGGCATAAAGTGGCTAAGCGATCGGTCAAAGCCATGCCCCACTTCCGCGTCGGCATCACCCCTGACTTTTACGTGGACGCCAAAGGGCGCTTCGAGCGCGTGCTGGAGCAGACGCTCTCCGGGATCGCCCGGCTGGAGTTTGCGCCCATGCCGCCGCAGCCCGGCAAGCTGGCGGCGCCGGAGGCGCTCGACCAGTTCGACGCCATCTTCGCCCTGGGCCTGAAGTTCACCCGCGAGAGCCTGCGCGGCCTCCAGCGGCTGGCGCTGATCGCCCGCTGGGGCGTCGGCTACGACATGATCGACGTCGAGGCCATCACCGAGGCCGGCGTGCTGCTGGCCATCACCCCCAAGGCGGTGCGCGGCCCGGTGGCCGAGGCGATCCTGACGCTGATGTTCGCGCTCTCCAAGAACCTGCTGGAGCAGGACCGCATCACGCGGCAGGGCCGCTGGCGCGGCGACCTGAGCCGCCTGGGGCGAACGCTCGACGGCAAGACGCTGGGCTCGCTTGGCTGCGGCAACATCGCCCGCGAGCTGTTCCGCCGCGCGGCCTCGCTCGGCTTCGGCCGCTTCATCGCGCACGATCCCTACGTCGAGGCCGAAGCGGTCCGCGGGCTGGGGGTCGAGACGGTCTCGATGGAGGAGCTGTTCCGCGCCAGCGACTACCTCGCGGTGAACACATTGCTCAACGCCGCCACCCGCGGGCTGGTTGGCGAGCGGCAGTTCCGCATGATGAAGCCCGGCGCCTTCTTCATCAACACCGCGCGCGGGCCGATCGTCGAGCAACAGGCGCTGGTCAAGGCGCTCCAGGAGCGGTGGATCGCCGGCGCCGGCATCGACGTGTTCGCGAAGGAGCCGCCCGACCCCGACGATCCGCTGCTCAAGCTCGACAACGTCATCCTGGCCCCGCACGGGCTGGCCTGGGCCGAGGAACTGGCCCGGGACAACACGCTGGAAGCTTGCCAGAACATCCTGACGGTGGCGCGCGGCGAAGTGCCGGAGGCGATCGTCAACCCGGCGGTGCTGGAGCATCCGGCCTTCCAGCGGAAGCTGGCGCGGTTCAAGGCAGCGCCGGCGGGATAGCGCGGGCGGGCGGTCGCCAGCGCATCGTATCCAGCTCAAAGCGGCGGCCGTCGGTGCGGATGGTGACAAAACCCCAGAGGTCGGTGCGCAGGACCGCGGCGCGGCGCTCTTCCAGGCGCTGCAGCAATTGGGGATGAGGGAGGTTGAAGGAGTTCTCAAAGCCTGCCGAGATGATGGCGAAGGCGGGCCGGGCCAGCTCGAGGAAACGCGCGCTGGTCGAAGTCCGTCCGCCGTGGTGGGCGACCTTCAGCACGTCGGTCTTTTGAATCTGGCCTCGCTCGACGATCTCCGTCTCAACCCGCCGCTCGATGTCGCCGGTGAGCAGGAAGCTGTGTGCGCCGTAAGAGAGCCGCAACACCAGCGAGTCGTTGTTGTCGGGCTCAGCGGCGGGCGCGTAGCCCGCGGCAGGCGCCAGAACTTCGACGCGCGCTCCGCCCCAATCGAAGCGCTGCCCGGCCCGCAGCGGGACTACTTTGACGCCCCGCCGCAGCGCCTTCTCCCGCAGCTCGCGCCAGGCCGGGGTTTCGGGTATCACGCCGATCCACAGCTCGCGCGGGCGGAAGTTGTCGAGCAGTGCGCCGAGGCCGCTCAGGTGGTCTTCGTGGCCGTGGCTAACGGCCAGCGCATCGAGGCGGCGGATCGACCGGCTCCACAGGTAGGGCGAGACGACGTCCTCGCCGATGTCGAGGCGCGGCCGCCGCGCGCCGATGGCCGGGAAGCCGCCGCCATCGAGCACCATCAGACTGCCCTCCGGAAAAGCCAGGAAGAGGCTCTCGCCCTGGCCGACGTCAATGGCGGTGAGCTCCAGCGCGCCTCGGCGTACCTCGGGCGCGAAGGGGTGCCAGACCAGCACGGCCAGCAGCGCCGCCGCGGCGACGCCCGAGCCGGCGAGCATGAGGCGCGAAAGGCGCCATCCGAGCGCAACGAAGATCACGGCCGCAGTGAGGCTGAGGGCCAGCCAGAGCGGCGGATGCGGAATCCGCCAGTTGGGCTCCCAACCCGCGTGCCACTGGACGACATGCCGCGAGATGTCCACCAGCCAGCCCGCCAGCGCCGCCGGCACACTCCAGCCTGTGAGCACTGCCAGGAATCCCACCGGCACCGCGATCGAGGTGAGCGGCACCACCAGCAGGTTGGCCGAGAGGCCGGACAGGGACAGACGGTGGAAGTAAACGGCCATCGGCAGGGCCAGGCCGATCTGGACCGCGGCGGAGATGACCGCCAGCTCGAAGGCGAAGAACACGACTCGCAACGGCGCGGCCAGCGGCCACAGGACCCACCGTTGCGGCAGACGCATCCACAACGACACGGTCTCGGCCAGCAGCCGCAGCTCCACACGGAAGTGAGCGGTTCGCGGCGGCATGGTCAGGTCGCGCGCCGTGTCGCCCAGACCCGAGAGGCCGCGAGCCAGCGGCGCCGACGTGGCCTCCAGCAGCGGGACCGCCAGCGCGCCGATGGCGGCCACCGCGAGAAACGAAAGCTGAAAGCTGGCCTCGAAAAGCTGCTCCGGGTCGAGTATCAGGAAGCCGATGGCCACCGCCGCCAGCAGGTTAAGTACGCGCAGGCGGCGGTAGAGATAGCGGCCGGCGGCATATAGGGTGAAACCGGCGGCGGCCCGCACTACCGGGGCGTCCCAGCCCGAGACCAGGGCGTAGAGCCAGCCTGCCAGCGTGGTCAGCGCCAGCGCCGCGCCCTCGGGGAGCGGGCACAGGCGCAGCAGGAAGAGGAAGAACGCCGCCAGCACGGCAACCTGGAGGCCGGAGATGACCAGTGCGTGGTAGGTGCCGGTGCGGCGGTAGTCCTCCGTCCAGATCTTCTCCAGCCGCGCCGGCTCACCAATTAAGAGCGCCTGCATCAGCGCGGTCCGGTAGGCGCTGCCGCGGTACAGCTCGGCCAGTCGCTCCAGCGCGGTGGTGCGCAGGCGGTAGATCAGGCTCCGGAAGCGCGAGCCGCAGTCCTCGCCCAGGACGTGGATGGGCGTTCCCCGGCGGGCCGAGATGATCCAGTAGATCTGGCGGCGCGCCAGATAGCCGGCGTGGTCGAACGCGCCGGGATTGCCGAAATTGTGCGAGCGGCGCGCGCGTCCTTCCAGTTCGATCCGCTGGCCGTAGCGCAAGGGCGGCGGGGCCTGGCCCTCGGCCAGGTAGAGGTTGACCCGCGCCCGCGCGCCCGGCTCCAGTTCCAGGACAAACTGCTGCCGGTCCTCCGAGAGCGCCGGCGGCTCGACCACGCAGCCGGTGAAGATGAGGATCTCGCGGGACTCCGCATCCAGTTCCGGCGGCGGCCCGGGCCGATGGACGACGCTCACGAGAGCCCCGGCCAGCGCCAGCGCGGCCAGGCAGCCGAGCGTGGCCGCACACCGCGTGCCGCGCCACAGGGCGAACAGGCTCAGGCAGAACAGCGCGGCCAGGCCGGCGAGCAGCTCGCCGGTCTCGAAAGAGACCAGCCGCGCCGCCAGGATGCCCGAGGCCAGCGCCAGCGCCGGCAATAGAAGTGGTTCCCGCACCGCCCTCACAAACTAGTGGCTGCGGGCGCGCTTTCCTCGCAGGCCCAACCAGTGGTAAAACCGTGCAAGGAACGCACAGATGATGGTGACACGGCATACATTCAGGAGTGCTTCGATTGCTGCCTGGCGCGGCTGGCGCGCGGCGCCTGCTTCCCGCTGATGTGGAGCGACAAGGTGGCGCCGGAAGGGCTGATGGCGCTGGGCGTCGCGCGCGAGGACGCCTGGAACTACATCGCGGTGGGCTGCAACGAGCTGGCCATCCCCGGGCAGTTCTACTTCAACCCGGGCGCGGACCTTCGACGAGTGTGCCGCGCTGTTCCGCGTTTTCTTGCGGGATTCCATCAAGACCAGCTACGCGGCCGAGATGGCCGCCGCCTGCGCCGCCACCTTCCAGGGCCACGAGCGGCTGCGCGACGAGCCGATGAAGGAGATCTGCCGCGACCCGCGCGACGGCACGCGGTTCGGCAACTGTCACGTGGTGCGCAGCTCGGCGGTGCGCACCGGCGTGGTGACGCCGGCCACGTCCGACGGACGGCTGGCCGGGACGCCGCTCGCCAGCTCGGTGGCGGCCTCGGTTGGCTGCGACTCGAAACCGTGAAAGCCAAGCTCGGCAGGCGGCGGGTTCGTCTTAGGGTGACCGGGAGGGGGCTTACGCTGGTCAAGCGAAACAGGAGTTCGAGTGCGCCCGCCTGTACCTGCGCCATCCGGATGGCCGCACAACTGTGGCGCCGGCCCCCGCCGGCGAAACCATCGGCCCGGGCCTTCTGTCCAAGATCCTCCGGGACGCCGAGATCGGCAAGGCAGAACTGAGCAAGAAACTCTGACGTGGGGGCGCTCTGACCCGGGCAGGCGCCCGCCTGCCGCAAACGGCGCGGCGGCGGGTGATGCCCAAATCGTCAGCCCGGTGATCGCGCTCTGGCGAGGCGGTGTTGGAGGGCAACGCGATGTCAAAGATCGATGAACTCAAGGCAGAGATCGAGAGACTTCCGAGTGAGGAGTTCACCGAGCTTTTCCGGTGGCTATCGGAAGAGGACTGGGAGAGGTGGGACAAGCAGATCGAAGCCGACTCTCAGGCTGGAAGGCTCGATTTCTTGGTGCGTGAAGCGCGCGAGGAGAAGGCCAAGGGGACTCTCCAGGACCTGTGAATGCATCGCACAACCGCCGGTTTCTGGAGCTGCTTTGCGCGTCTGCCAGAAGCTGTCCAGGGAGTGGCCCGACAGAACTTCGAACTCCTGAAGGAGAACCCAGCACACCCCTCGTTGCGTTTCAAGAAGGTCGGAAAGCTGTGGTCCGTGAGGGTAGGGATCAATCACTGCGACCTCGGGAAACGGACCAGTTGGGCGGCGGCCAGCCTCAGCTCCCAATGTAGCGGGCATACAGGCTGCGGGCAACGCCCACGTCGGTGGTGCCTTTGATGATGGCGCGGCCGGCGCCTTCCAGGTGCACGAAGGTGCGCAGGCGGCAGGCCTGGCAATCCGGCTGCGGGCCCGGCTGTTGGATCTCGCGCACCTCGCCGCTCCAGACGTCCACGGTGGTGATCCGCACCCGCACCGAGGCCGTCCCCGCGCAGAGGATCTTCATCGCGTCGGCGACCTGGATGGCGGCCACCACCGGCGTCACCTCGATGCCGGAATTGGCCAGCGCCAGCCGCCGCGCCGCCGCGATGGCCTTCGGCAGGCCCTCCTCGGCCTCGGATTCCTCGTAGAGCCAGAGGCGCTGGAGGTTGCTGCGCCCGACGTAATCGCGGTCGATCCCGCCAGCCCGCTGATCCCGTCTGCCGCCCCCTCGGCGCCTCCCGGCCAGCGCCGCGGTGGTGGCCGCCACCGGCTACTCCCTGCTTCACCACAACCCGTCGCCTTGCCAGGCATCCGAGGCCGCGATTCAATGCTGACAGAGCGGACAGGGCAGCGGTTCAGTCCAACTGATTCTTGGCCCACCGGTTGCGGGACCGAGGCTTCTCTGCCGCTCCGCTGGCTCTGAGCGCCGCAACCGGCAGCCTAAGAATCCTCTGAGTTATGCCGCCCCGATTCGACAGGGTGGTAGAATGAATTGCGATGGGAACGCTGCTGGAAAAGGCGATTTCTGAGGCGTCGAAGCTTCCTGATAGTGAGCAGGAAGCGATCGGCGCCTGGTTGCTCGCGGAGATGGAGTCCGAGCACCGGTGGAGTGAACTCTTCGGGAGATCAGGCAGCGCTCTGGAACGAATGGCGGACGAGGCTCTGGAGGAGCACGAACATGGTCTGACGACGCCACTCGATCCGGACCAGTTGTGAATTCGCACACCACCCCGGACTTTCGGAAGCTGTTGGCCGCACTACCTGATGATGTTCGCCGTCAAGCCCGCTCCGCGTATCGTCAGTTCATGGAGAACCCTCGTCACCCAGGTCTACGCTTCAAGCAGACTCACGGATCGGATCGGCTCGTTTCGGTCCGCATCAGCCGCGGTTACCGTGCGGTGGGTGTCCGAACGATGACGCGGGCATGTCAAGGGCATGCGCCCGCCCGCCGCAAAACACGGGCGGCGGGTGATCCCCAAATCGCTAGGCCGGCAATCGCGGTAGAGTGGATGGTGGTTGCCCAGATGTCAGTTCCAT
>ERZ1292640.1013-Hain-H43-02um-R1-1013-length-23472-cov-6_pt1 | contig 23472 bp, 17 predicted proteins | sample MGYA00564404_ERZ1292640 | MGnify/ENA primary metagenome ERZ1292640 (study PRJEB36523, sample SAMEA6512636) | groundwater metagenome | collected 2019-01-08 | study: AquaDiva: Metagenomics assemblies of 32 groundwater samples
GTCTTTCCGGGCGCCCTTGCTGCCAAGCGCGCCGCTCGCCGTTGGGAAGCCGAAGCGGACCGTCCGCGCGAGTGGTACGATGATGCATGCCAGCGCGCCGGCTGATTCTGCTGATCCTCATCGGGTTGGCGATTGCCCCATATTTCCTCAATCTGAATGCCACCTCCATCATCGACGCCAACGAGGCGTTTTACGCCGAAACGCCGCGCGAGATGATCGAGGCCGGCGACTACATCAACCCCACCTTCAACTACGAGCCTCGCTTCAACAAACCGCCGCTCTCGTACTGGGTGGTGGCTGGCATCTACCGCGTCTTCGGCGTGTCGCTCGGGTCGGCGCGGCTGCCGATTGCGCTCGGATCGCTCGTGATCCTTGCCACGGTCTTCCTGCTTGGCCGGGCCGTCGCCTCGACCGAGGCCGGCCTTGTGGCCGTGGTGACGCTGGCGGCGACGCCGCGGTTTCTCTTGTTCTCGCGCCGCATCATCATCGACATCTACACGGCGGCCTTTCTCGGCCTGACGTTGCTCTTCTTCGTCATGGCCGAGACCGATCCGCCGCGCCGGCGCCGCTACCTCGTCGCGATGTACGTCGCGATGTCGCTCGGTATCCTCACGAAGGGCCCGGTGGCCCTGGCGCTGCCGGCGCTCGTCGTGGCCGTCTATCTCATGGCGGCCGGCCGACTGCGCACCGTGACGAGGCTGATGCTCCCGGCCGGCCTGCTCATCGGCGCCGTCATCGTGGTGCCCTACTACGCGGCGCTCTACGCGCAGCATGGCTGGGACGACATCGTGACGTTTCTCGTCCGCGAGAACCTCGCGCGCTACGCCGAGGGCGTCGGGGCGCCAGATCGCGGCCCGTTCTTCTATCTGCCGGTCGTTTTGGCCGACCTGTATTTCCCGTGGTCACTCATCCTCCCTGCCGCGCTGGCGCTCGTGCCCTGGACACGCGTCTGGACCTGGCGCGGATGGACCGGGATCTGGGGCGAGCCGGCCGCGGCGGCGGCCAGCGCGACGCGCGACGATCTCCGCCTGCTCTACGGGCTCTGGATGGCCGTCATCGTGGTGTTCTTCTCGCTCTCGAAAGGCCAGCAGGATCTGTACGTGCTGCCGTTTGTGGCCACCGGTGCGCCGCTTGTTGGCGCGGCGCTCGATGGACTGTTCACGGGCACGCTCGGGCCGCGCGTCGCCCGCGCGACGTACGGGAGCGTCGCGCTCATCGCCGTTGTGCTCGCCGTGCTCGGGGCTCTGGTCGCCTGGTTCATCGGCGCATCAGGCGATCCCATCCACATCGCCGGCGCACGTGCGGCTGGCGTTGCGCTGGTCGTCGGATCGGCAGCCGGCTTCATCGCCTTCATCCGTTGCCGGGTGTGGAGCGGCGCCATGACGCTGGTCGGCACAGTCATCGTCGGGCTCTGGATTCTCGTTTGGGTGGCGCTGCCCGACTTCGAACGCTACAAGCCCGTGCCGCACCTGGCCCGGACCATCGACAAGATTGCGAGCGCCGGCGCCCCGGTGGGCACCTACCACGTCGCCACGCCAAGCCTCGTATTCTATCTGCGGCGGCACGTCTATCAGATGTTCGATCCCGTCCAGGTGCAGACGTTTTTCCGGGTTCACCCCGAGGCGTACTGCCTCATGCGCGACGATGACTACGCCGTGGTCGGGCCGGGCATGGGCATCCCGACCCGCGTGGTGGTGGCGGCGCCGTACTTCGAGGCCCGGTTGCGCCACTTCCTCGACCGCTCGCCCCTGCCGAATCTCGTCATCGTCACGAACCGAATGCCGCAACCGCAGCGTTGACGGGCAACATGGGTCAGTGCCTGAGGAGGCCGGCAGGCGAGGCGCCGGCTGGATCCGGATCGCCCTGTGCAACGGCGTGGCTGCTGTGTAAAAGGGGCGCTGCTCATCCACCGTAATGTGGCGAGGCCTTTCACGAACCGCTCCCGCCCGGCCTGGCTTCCCGTGGGGCTCGCTGTCGTGCACGCCCTCTGCGGCGCGTTTTGACTCGACAGCAAGGCGGGACCGATTTGGTTTGTAGTCGGCGACGGCTGGCGCGACAATGAGCACGGCATCCCAATCAGGAGGTTGACATGAAGGCACGAGTGACTCGGGCACTGACGGCTGTGCTCCTGTGTGCGCTCCCCGGATCGGCACTCGTCCTATGCGATTGACAGCTTTGGCTACACCGTGTTGTCGGTCGGGCAGATTCAGGGCGCGACGTGGACGTTTACATCAGAGGTGCCTGGACTGAAGACGCGCGCCGTCCTGAAAACGTCAGGCGACAGTTACACATCAAAGAGCGTGCAGCTGTTCGGATGACTCAGCGCCGAGATGCTCTTCGCTTCGCGCTTGAAGCGCTCGCAGAACTGCGGATCGGCGGCCAACGCCGCCGGGAGCACTTTAAGGGCGACGATGTTGATGCTCGCCGGTCCGCTCTCAAGGAGGCTTCCCATGACTTTCGGGCGCCAAGAGGGTATTCTGGGATCACACAAGGGGGACTGGCAGTGACTGAACTCGTGTTTCTTGTCGAGGAGGCTCAAGAGGGCGGATATACGGCTCGCGGTGTCGGAGATGCCGTGTTCACCGAAGCAGACACGATGGAGGAGCTCCGCCAGGCTGTGCGCGATGCGGTCCGTTGCCATTTCGAGCCAGGCGCCGAGCCCAAGGTCATTCGCCTGCATATGGTTCGGGATGAGGCAAGGAGAATGCCTGTTAGTGCTTCTTGCCGAAAGGCACGAGCACTACAGGGGGGACGCCCGCGGCACCGACCGCCTTGTTGAAGTCCGTGAGCTCCGCATCGAACACCGTCTGGAGCCGCTCCGTCACACCCGTGAGCTGGGCCTTGAGGTCCTTGTAGCGCGCCAAAATACCCGCCGTGGGTTTCGCGTCGGCCGTGTCGGCGACACCGGCCAGACCCGCAAACTGAAAATCGAGTTTCGGCAGGTAGTTCAGGGAATCCTGATTGGTCTTTAAGTTTGGGTTGTAGAGTTCGTCGGCAATCGCGGTCAGCTTCTCCAGCAATTTGTCTGCGCTGGCCTTCAGGGCCTGGCCCTTCCCGATCGCTTCGGCCCGTTTCATCAGGCCGGTGATCTGCGTTTTGACGTCTTTGATGCGCCTGATCGCGTTGTGGATCCCCGCCAGATCATCCCGAACCGTCCTGAGGAAATCCGCCTGCGCCGCCAGATCAGCGGCCGGGACGCTCGCCGCCGGGTTCGGCCGCACGTCGAAGGGCGCTTCAACGTTGTCCTGGCCGACACTCAGCCTCACGGTGTATCTCCCAGGCGTGACGCGGACACCCTGCGGCGGAAAATCTCCGTAGGTGTATCGCGGCATGACGAGCCTCGTCACCGCCTGGCGCAGGTCCCAAACGAAGCGATTGACGCCCGCCACCGGCTCGATCGGCTTGTCCTTGTCCTTGTCTTCGTCTTCGTCCTCCTCGCCTTTTTCCTTCAGTTCGTCGTCGCCCGGCGTCGCCACGCTCGAGAAGGTGCGCAGAATGGATGTGCCGTCGAGGAAGTCGAGCGTCACCGGCACGTCCGCTTTCGGTTTTTCCTTCAACCAGAAGTTGACGATCGCGCCGCTGGGCCTGTTCTTGCCGGCGTCGGTGCGCGTCCCTACGTCGCCGGGCAGCCGAAAGATTGGACGCGGCGCGAACAGGCGGACCGGCGCCTGCTGGATGTCCGGTTGCCACTGGCGCAGCGCCGTCAGGTCGTCGAGGATCCAGAACGCTCGACCCTCCGTCGCCACGACAAGGTCCTCGTGCTTCACGGCCAGATCGGTGATCGGCACCACCGGCAGGTTCCGCTGGAAGGGTTGCCAGTTGGCTCCGTCGTCAAAGGAGATGTACAAGCCCGTCTCGGTGCCGGCATACAGAAGCCCCTTCCGCGCGTTGTCTTCGCGCACCACGCGCGCGAATGTCGTATCGGGAATGCCCGTGACGATCTTCGTCCACGTCCTGCCGTAGTCGTGGGTCTTGTAGATATACGGACGCAGGTCGTCGTGCTGATTCATCATCGCCGCCACGTAGGCGGTCGCCTTGTCGTGCGGCGACACCTCGATGGCGTTGATCCGGATCCACTCGGGAATACCCTTCGGCGTGACGTTGGTCCACGTCTTGCCCGCGTTGCGCGTGAGCTGAACAAGCCCGTCGTCGGTGCCCGCCCAGATGGTGCCGGCCTCGTGCGGAGATTCGACCACGTAGAAAATCGTGTCGTAGGTTTCGACGCCGGTGAATTCGTGCGCGATCGGGCCGCCACTGTAGTCCTGTTTCGTCTTGTCGTTGCGGGTCAGATCCGGGCTGATCTCCTCCCACGACTGGCCGCCGTCGCGCGATCGGAGCAGGGTCTGCGCGGCGTGGTACAGCGTGTCCGGGTCGTGCGGCGACAGCAGGATCGGTGCGGTCCACTGGAAGCGGTACTTCAGGTCGCGTGCCGCGCGTCCATCGATCACCTGCGGGTACGCAACGATCTCGCGCGCCTCCCCGGTCTTGTGGTCATAGCGCGTGATGGATCCGCCGTAGCCGCCGCCGAAGACGATGTCCGGATTGCGCGGATCGGGAGCAATCCAGCCCGACTCGCCGCCGGCCACACTGTGCCAGTGGGTGCGGGTGATGCTCGAATCCCGCACGCCGCTTGGGATGGCAATGCTCGTGTTGTCCTGCTGCGATCCGTACACCCAGTACGGGAACCGCGAGTCGGTGGTGACGCGGTAGATCTGGGCCGTGGGCTGATTGTCCTCGGTCGACCACGACTGGCCGCCGTTCACCGTGATCTCGGCGCCGCCATCGTCGCCCAGAATCATCCGCCCCGGGTTGTCAGGATCGATCCACAGGTCGTGCGTGTCGCCGTGATGAACGCGGATGCTCGACAACGTCTTGCCGCCGTCGATCGACTTCAGGAACTGGATGTTCGGGACGTAGATGACATCCTCGTTGGTTGGATCGGCGAAGACGCCCGAGTAGTACCAGGCCCGTTGGCGGATCCGGTGGGAGCCGTTGACCAGCGTCCACTTGTCTCCCCCGTCGTCGCTCCGATACAGGCCGCCTTTTTCCGCTTCGACCATCGCCCACACGCGCGAGGGCCGCGATCGGGAAACCGTGACCGTCACCTTGCCGACGATGCCTTCTGGCAGTCCGGTGGTGAGCTTCTTCCAGGTGTCGCCGCCGTTGATGGACTTGTAAAGCCCGCCGCCGGGTCCGCCGCTCTGCATGGTCCAGGCCTTCCGGTAGACCTGCCAGAACGCGGCGTAGAGGATGCGCGGGTTGGCCGGATCCATCATCAGGTCGGACGCGCCGGTCTTGTCGTCGACAAACAGCACGTGCTTCCACGTCTTCCCGCCATCGAGTGTGCGGAAAATCCCGCGCGCCTCGTTCGGACCCCAGAGATGACCCTGGGCCGCGACGTACACGACGTCAGGATTCTGCGGATTGACCCGGACCCGTGCGATCTGTCTCGTGTCGGCGAGCCCGACGTTGGTCCAGGTGGCGCCGGCGTCGGTCGACTTGTAGACGCCATCGCCATGCGAACTGGTGCTGCCGCGAATCGCCGTCTCACCCATGCCGACGTACACCACGTTGGGATCCGAGTCGGCCACCGCAATCGCGCCGATCGAACCCGTCTTGAAGTACTTGTCGGACACGTTCGCCCACGTCGCGCCGCCGTCCGTCGTTTTCCAGACGCCGCTGCCAGTACCGCCGAAGTAATACAGGAGTGGCTTCCCGCGCACGCCGGTCACGGCGACCACCCGACCACCACGGAACGGCCCGATGTTTCGAAACTCGAGACCTGGAAACACATCAGACAACGAGGGCGGTGTCGCCGCCATGGCCTCGGCGCCCTTCGGCGGCGAGGCAACAGTGCCGGCGGTGGTCGGAGGTGCCTTGCCCGGCGCCTGGGCCGCTGGCGGAGCCTGCGCGAGCACGGTCCACGACAGAATCACCAGCAGGGCAGCCACAGTTGGAACACGGACAATCGGCACGACTCACCTCCGCACGGGGAACAGGATCGATACGGCGCAGAATATCACGCGCGACCCCGTCACTGACCCGGAGTTGACCTCCATATCGAAGTCGCCCCGTCTGCTATAGACTGGCCGGCACCATGACGACACTGGACTGGCTGATCGTCTTGCTCTACTTCCTGTCGCTGGCCGGCCTCACCCTGTGGGTGATGAAACGCAACAAGGAAACGGCCGACGACTATTTCCTGGCCAGCCGCAATCTGGGCTGGCTGATCGTGGGCGCTTCCATCTTCGCGTCGAACATCGGATCGGAACATCTTGTCGGACTGGCGGGCTCTGGCGCCACAAGCGGTGTGGCCATGGCCCACTACGAGCTGCACGCCTGGTGTCTGCTCGTGCTGGGCTGGCTGTTCGTGCCGTTCTACGCCCGGTCTCGCGTGTTCACCATGCCGGAGTTCCTCGAGCGGCGCTTCTCGCCGGCCGCGCGCTGGATGCTGTCGATCATCTCGCTGGTCGCGTACGTCATTACGAAGATCGCGGTGGGCATCTTCGCCGGCGGGGTGGTCTTCGGAACGCTGCTGCCCGAGATGTCGCTCGCCATCGGCGGCGTAGTGTTCAACGCGTTCTGGATCGGATCGGTGGCGGTCGTCCTGCTGACCGGCCTCTACACCGTCATCGGCGGGATGCGCGCGGTGGCCTATACCGAAGCGCTACAGACGTTGATCCTGGTGATCGGCTCGGTGCTGCTGACCTTCTTTGGGCTGCGCGCGCTCGGTGGATGGGGCGAACTGCGCGCGGCGCTCGACCCCGACATGTTCAATCTCTGGAAGCCGCTGATCCCGGCTGGCGTCGAAGGCACCTGGGCGCCGGTGAAGGAAGCGGGCCGCATGGCCTGGTACTTCAATGACAACTATCCGTGGCTGGGCATGCTGATCTGCGCGCCGGTGATTGGCCTCTGGTACTGGTGCACCGATCAGTACATCGTGCAGCGCGCGCTGACGGCGCCCAGCGAGCGTGAGGCACGGCGGGGGACGATCTTTGCCGCCTACCTGAAGCTGCTGCCCGTCTTCATCTTCATCATTCCGGGCATGATCGCCCTTGCGCTGGCGACGACCGGCCGCGCGCCCGGACTGGCCTCCATGGTCGGAGCGAACGGCGCGGCGGTTGGCGAGTACGCGCAAGCGGCGTTTCCGCTGATGGTGCGCGAGATCCTGCCGGTCGGCATTCGCGGGATGGTGGTGGCCGGCTTGCTGGCCGCGTTGATGAGTTCCCTGGCTGGGGTGTTCAACGCCTGCTCGACGCTCTTCACGATGGACCTGTACCAGAAGTTCCGGCCGGCAGCGTCGCAACACCAACTGGTGTGGGTGGGACGCGTCGCCACCACGGTGATGGTGTTGGTGGGCTTGTTCTGGATTCCGGTGATTCAGGGCGCCAAGGGCCTCTACGACTACCTGCAGGGCGTGCAGGGCTATCTGGCGCCGCCCATCTTCACCGTGTTCTTCCTGGGCGTCTTCATGAAGCGGCTGAATGCAAAGGGCTGCCTCTCGGCGCTCGTTGTCGGCTTCCTGATGGGCGCCTTCAGACTGGCCGTGGATACACCCGTGGCGCTGCACATGGCGGGCTACGAACAGGGCTACCCGACCGGGTCGTGGCTCTGGATTGTCAACAACATCTACTTCCAGTACTACAGCGCCGTCATCTTCATCGTGTGCGTCGTCGTGATGATCGCCGTCAGCTACGCCACCGCGCCGCCAGACGAATCGCGACTCGCCGGCCTCACGTACGGCACCGTCACCGACGCGCACCGCCAGCAATCGCGGAGCAGTTGGACCCAGTGGGACATCGCACACTCGTCGGTCGTGCTGCTGTTGATCCTGATCGCGTATCTCTATTTCAACGGATAGAACACACAGAGCCTACGGCACCGCGATCGGCGCCAGGCCCGCAGCCTTCAGCGTGGCATTCAGCGCCGACAGGTCAATCGTCGTCAAGGTGGTCCAGCGGGCCATCACGCGCGCGCCGACTTGCTGAGCTGCGGTGATGGCGGCCAACTGGATGGCCGTCGGCTGCACGTCGGCGCCCTGCAACGAGTTCATCAGGCCGCCAAACGACGCCGCCACGCCTGGCAACGAGTCGGGCGCGGCCGCCGGGCCTCCGATCCCGCTTCGGCCGCCCTGGCCTGCAGCTCCGCCACGACCGGCAGGACCGCCTTGAACGGCAGCGGCAGTCTGGCCGACAGCGGCGCCCTGACCGGCACCTGCGCCTCTGCCGCCAGCCGCCCCTCCACGCCCGCCAGTTCCCCCGCCAGCCGGGGCCGGGCCCTGCAGCGCCTCCGCCTTCTTGTCGAACGCGGCGAGCGCGTCTGCTGCGGCTCCCTGTGCCTGCGGCCGCAGTTTGGCCACCTGATCGCGCAGGGCCGCCAGCTTCGCTACCCTGGCCTGCGCGTCAATCGCTCCGTAGTACAGTGCGTGTGTCAACGAGTAGACCTGCTGCAGGACCACCGCTGGCGTTTGCACACGAGGATCCGCCTTCACCGTGATCGGTGTGGTGTAGCTCCTGCCGTTCACCGTCAGCTTCACGGTGTACGCGCCGGGCGCCACCCACGGGGTCGTCGGCGCGGGCACGGTGTTGTACGGCACGGCCGCGATCGGCAAGCCTCCACGGCCGCCTCCGCCCGTTCCGAGCGGCTGATAGTGCACGTCCCACAGGAAACGATGCATGCCGGCGGCGCTGGACAGTGCCTGTGGCGGCCTGAACCAATACGCCGGCAGCGTGGATGTGGACGGGTCGGGAATGGGCGCGATCGGATCGGTACTCGAGTAGCAGCGCACCAGCCTGTCGTCCTGTTGCAGGATCTCCAGCGTGACCGGCCCCGATGCCGCCGACTTCAGATAGTAGTTGATGATGGCGCCTTCGGGCGGATTCGGCGCGTTCGGTTCGTCGGGCGGTAACGGCGTGTCGGTGTTCGTGTTCCATCGCACACGATACGCTGCCTGAGGCTGGAACAACACGGCATCGCTGTCGGCGGTCTTGACGTCGATCTGCCGCAGTGGCGTCACATCATCCAGAATCCAGAATCCCCGGCCATGCGTTGCGGCAATCAGATCGTCATCCTTCACGGTCAGATCGCGAACCGACGAGGCCGCCATGTTGAGGCGCAGCGACTGCCAACGGTCGCCATCGTCGAACGACACGTAGACCTGGCGCTCGGTGCCGGCGTAAAGCAAGCCTTTCTTCTTGGGGTCCTCGCGCACGGTGCTGGTGGGACCGCCGCCCTCCATGCCCGCGACAATCTCTTTCCACGTCTTGCCGCCGTCGTGCGTGCGGAAGATATGGGGACGCATGTCGTCCAGACGCAGCGTGTTGACGGCCGCGTATGCGGTCAGCGCGTCAAACCGTCCCGCGTCCATGTTGAACACCTTCATGAACGGCGTCATCTGCGGTGGCGTCACGTTGGTCCAGTGCAGTCCTCCGTCTGTCGTGGTCTGAATCACGCCATCGTCGGTACCAATCCAGATGCGATTGGCGTCCACGTATGACGGCGCAATGGTGTAGATCACCTGCGCTGGAATGCCGCCCTGCTGGCGCGACTGGACCTGGGGCAGGTACTTGCCGACGGTTGCGGGCACGTCCCAGGTGGCCCGGGTCGGATCGTCGCTGATGCGCTTCCAGGTGATGCCGCCGTCGATGGTCTTCCAGAGGTAGTTGTTCGCGAAGAACAACATCTTCGGATCGACCGGAGAGAACGCCACCGGCTGCGTGCGCACGGTGTGATAGCTGACCGACGACCAGAAGGCCTTTCGCGCAGTGTGGCTAGCCGCTCGCGGTGCAAGTGCGTCACCCGATGTGTTCAATCGTCCGCAGCAGACTGTCGGCGATGGGTCCGGCCTCGGCCACGCAGTTGTTGATCGACACGCCGTGAAAGGCGTTGCCGGCCACGGCCAGTCCCGGGTGCCGTTCGAGCGCGGTCGAGATGCGCGCCAGCCGATCGAGGTGGCCGACGGTGTACTGCGGAATGCCAACTCGATGGCGGATGACCCGGCTGAAGACGGGTGCCGCGCTAATGCCCATAGCGGCGCTCAGACCCTTTTGCGCCACCGTCACACTCACCTCATCATCCAGAGCGACTGCGGTGGGATCGCTGGCGCCGCCCAGCATCACGCGAATCAAGGCGTGACCCTCGGGTGCGCGACCGGGGTACACGCTCGAATCCCACAGCGCGCCAAGCAGCCGAAGCCCTTCTCCGCGCGGCACGAGGAACCCGAACCCGTCGAGCGGCGCAGGCAGTTGATGAGTGCGGTAGCCCAGGCACACCACGGTCATGGGCGCGCTCGGAATCTCGCTTAGTCCGGCGGACAAGTCCAGGTCCATCGACCCCACGAGATCCGCGCTCGCGCGCGCACCGGCCGCGAGGAGCACAGCATCGGCCTCGATCGGCACGTGAGCCTCGGTCTCGATGCGAAATCGCCCGTTGTGGCGCACGGCCTGGGCAGCTGTCGACAGGCGAAGCCGTCGGCCGAGGCGCGCCGCCAGCACGCGAATCAGCTCCTCTGTACCGTCCCGGAACGAGGTGAGCCGGCCGAGGGGCGACCCGACGCCATCCCCGGACCGGATGCGGCCCTCGCGACGCTTGGCCAGGAACGCCTTGACCAGGCCGCCATGGTCGGTTTCCATCTGCCACATCTTTGGGAAACACGCGCGCAGCGACAGCGCCCTGGCGTCGCCGCCGAACACGCCGGCGACCATCGCGTCGATCAACACGTCGGCGGCCTCGCGGCCAATCCGGCGCGACGCAAAGGCATGAATCGTCTCGTCGCCGTCCGGGCGGCGGCGGGCGAACGGCTCTCCCATCACGCGCAGCCTGCCGGGAACCGACAACAAGCCACTCGTCAGGAACGCAATCGGGTTCTCGGGAAGGCGGTGCAGCCGCCCTCGCCGGTACAGGAACCGTTTCCGCGCGGCATCGGCGCTCACGTGCAACTGCGGGTTCAGGCCGATCTCCCGCACAAGCTCCAGCGTCGTCGGGACGTTGTCGAGAAAACCGTTCGGCCCCGCCTCGCACAGGTATCCGTCGACGCGGTCGGTCCTGATGTTCCCGCCTGGCCGCGATGCGCCCTCGAGCACAACGACGTCGATGCCGCGTTCGGCGGCGCCCCGCTCCAACAGCTGGTGTGCGGCGGCGAGTCCGGCAATGCCCGCTCCGATGATCGCGATGCGCGTCATGCGTGCGCCTCGAGGTGCCGCTCGATGAGCCCGGCGAGGGCGTCGATGAAGTGCGGGTGACTGTTGAGCGCGACGCTGCGGACGAAGGTGATGATCCCTGCCGCGTGCGCGCGTGCCGCGAACTGCACGTCGATTTCGTACAGCGTCTCGATGTGGTCCGAGACGAACGACACCGGCACGATGACGACGTCGGTCGCGCCTTCGCGGCCAAGCTCGTCGAGCAGGGTCGGCACGGCGGGTCCAATCCACGAGACCGGCCCCGTCCGCGACTGGTAGCCAAGCAGGTGACGGTTTGGCACGGCAAGCCGCGACAGCACGCCCCCGACAGTCGCCCGGACCTGCGAGACGTAAGGATCCCCGCGAGTGACGAATGAGGTGGGCAGACCGTGGGCGCTGAAGAGCAGCACAGCCTGCGAGCGGCGATCGGGCGCGCAACAGGCGAGCGCGTCCCGGACCGTGTCGGCGAGGGCATCGAGGTAGCGTGGATCGTCGGCGTACGCGTCGATCGCGCTGACGGTGAGCCTGTTCCTCGCCGGGGATTGCGCCCGCGCGCGCTCCAAGGCTCGAAACGACGACCCGGTGGTGGCGAGGGAGTACTGGGGATAGAGGGGGACAGCCACTACCCGGGACACGCCCGCGTTGACGAAGCCGTCGAGCGCAGCGGCAATCGTCGGATGCCAGTAGCGCATGCCGACGCGCACCTGGAAGCGACGGGCCGTGCCGTTCAGCCGCTTCTCGAGCGCCTCGGCTTGCCCGAGCGTGAGCGGGAGTTGTGGCGATCGCCCGCCGATCAGGGCGTAGTGCTTCCGCACCGACGGGGCGCGCGCCTTCGAGAGCGCTCGCGCAAACACAGGTTGGATGAGCGCTCCGAGCGGCAACTGGATGATGTCCCGGTCCGAAAAGAGGTTCACCAGGAACGGCTCGACCGCGTCGAGACTGTCCGGGCCACCGAGATTCAGCAGCAGTACGCCGACAGGCGCGTCACTCACGCAGGCACCCTCACACGGTACGGGAGAACACGGGCGTGCTGCCCGTCTGCTCCCGGAGATGGCGATCGAAGATCATGCAGATGTTCCGCACGAAGAAACGGCCCATGGGCAGGACGTCGATCCCGTTGTCGTCGAGCGCCACCAACCCGTGGGTGGCCGGACCCTCCGCCAGCACGCGCCGTTCGCCGGCGAAGTACGCTTGCGCCTCGATGCCGAATCGTTGCTGGACATCCGCCCAGGCCACGCGGAAGTTGCACATCAGCTGGGTGATCACGTGACGCCTGATCCTGTCGTCGGCATCGAGCACGTACCCGCGCTCCACAGGGAATCGTCCCGCGTCGAGGTCCTCGTAGTACGTGCTGAGCTTCTTCGTGTTCTGCGCGAAGGCTCCGGCGACGTCGCCGATGGAGGACACGCCCACGCCCACCATGTCGCTGGCGGGCTTGACGGTGTATCCCATGAAGTTGCGATGCAGGACGCCGGCCTGTGCGGCCCTGGCGATCTCGTCGTCTGGAAGCGCGAAATGATCCATGCCCAGTTGCACGTAGCCCGCGTCGAGCAAGCGATCGCGCGCCTCGAGGAAGAGCGCAATCTTGGTTTCGGGCGCCGGCAGGTCGGCCGGATCGAGGCGCTTCTGGTTGCCACGCACCCAGGGGACGTGCGCGAACGAATAGACTGCGAGCCGTTCGGGGCGCATGGCAATGACGGCGTCGACAGACCGGCCGAAGGAGGCGACCGACTGGAGGGGCAGCCCGTAGATCAGGTCGACGTTGATCGACGCGAACCCCGCCGCTCGCGCGTAGTCGTACATCCAGCGCGTGTCGTCCTCGCTCTGCACGCGGTTGACGGCGATCTGCACCGCCGGCGTGAAGTCCTGCACGCCAAGAGACAGCCGATTGAACCCGAGGCGGCGCAGGACATCGAGGTGGGCCGTGGTGGTCACGCGCGGGTCCACCTCGATGGCCATCTCCGCACCCTCGTCCAGGTCGAAGTGGCTCCGCACCGCGCCGTGCAGGGTCTCGATCTGGGCAGGGTTGAGGTAGGTGGGAGTCCCGCCGCCCCAGTGGTACTGGGCCAGGCGGCGGCGGTTGCCGAGCGCGTGCGCGAGCAACGCCAGTTCCCGCTCGACGTACGTAAGATAGCGCTCGGCGACGCCGGGCTTGCGCGTGATGATGACGGAGCACCCGCAAAACGTACAGCGCTCTTCGCAGAACGGCAGGTGCACGTAGAGCGACAGGGGCTGGCTGTCGCGTGTCGCTGCGGTCGCCAGCCGCGCCCGGTACTCGTCGGCACCGAACCCGGCGTGGAATTCCACCGCCGTCGGATACGACGTATACCGCGGGCCCGGGCGGTCGTACGTCTTGATCAACGCCAGCAGCGTTTCGCGGTCGACGCGAAACGCCTCGCCTGCGGCGACGGGGGTCGGGGACGCGTGTTCCAGTGCCATCAGCAGCTCCGCGCAGACCGTTCGTGGACCGCGTCCACGAGCACCTTCGCATGATCGGGTGGCGTACTTGGCAGGATGCCGTGGCCCAGGTTGAACACGTGCCCGATCGGCCCATGTTCGTCTGACGCAGGCCGCGCCGATGCGAGCACGGCGGACACCCGTTCCCGAATGACCGACGGCGGCCCGAACAGCACCGCCGGATCGAGATTGCCCTGGAGTACCACGGTCGGCCCGATCGCCCGGCGCGCCTGCGACAGGTCCGATCGCCAGTCGAGGCCGATCACCGTCGCGCCCGTTTCCGCGCAGCGGTCGTACCACCCGGCGGCATCGCCGGCGTAGTAGATGAACGGCACGCCAGCCGACGGCGCTCCCAGCTCCTGACGGATCGCATCGAACACCTTCCTGGCGTACGGCCGGACGAACCGATCGATGTCGACGGGCGACATGAGGCCAGCCCAGGTGTCGAACAGCATCACCGCCTGCGCGCCCGCGCGTATCTGCTCGGACAGGTGACGTGCCACGGTCGACGCACAGCGATCGAGCAGCAGATCGGCCGTCTCCGGTTCGTGGTAGAGGAGTTCTTTCAGCCTCGCCAGGTTTCTCGACCCGCCGCCTTCGACCAGATATGCCGCCATCGTGAGTGGCGCCCCGGCGAATCCGATCAGCGGAACGTCCGGGGGCAGCTCCTGCCGAATCGCGCGTACGGCGTCGAGCACGAACGGCATGGCTTCTGTCGGGTCGGGCACACGCAACGCCTCGACCGCCGCTCGCGTGCGGATGGGCTGCGCCAGATACGGCCCTGGCGAGAAGGTGACGTCGGCGCCCATCGCGATCACCGGAATCAGAATGTCCGAAAACAGGATTGCCGCGTCGACGCCGAGACGGCGAACGGGCTGAAGCGTCAGTTCGCACGCGAGCTCGGGCACCCGGCAGGTCGTGAGGAAGTCGTACTGTTCGCGAATCGCGCGGTACTCGGGCAGGTAGCGCCCCGCCTGCCGCATGATCCAGACCGGCGTGTGCTCGGTCCGTTCGCCCCTGCAGGCCCGCAGAAACAATGGCGCGGTCGTCTCAGCCATGGGCACACTCCAGCGCGGCGATGGTGGCGGCCGCCGTCTCGGCGATGTCCGCCTCGGTGTGGGCGGCAGACAGGAAGTTGGCTTCGAACTGCGACGGGGCGATGAGCATGCCCCGGCCCCCATACGCGCGCACCGGCGAGTTGACGCCGCCGGGCAGCAGTGTCCGGGCGCGCTCGAAGAGCGCGTGGCTCACCGGGGCACGCTCGGCGGGGAGTGACGAGGACGAGTTCTTCTGGTGCATGTCTGTCATCAGCGTCAGCCGATCAGCCGCGCGGCCTCCTTGGCGAAGTAGGTCAGAATGATGTCGGCGCCGGCGCGGCGGATGCACAGCAGCGACTCGAGCATCGCGCGCGGTTCGTCGATCCAGCCAAGCCGCGCGGCCGCCTTGACCATCGCGTACTCGCCGGACACGTTGTAGGCGGCCACGGGCACGCCGAAGGTTGTTTTCACCCGGTGCACGACGTCGAGATACGCGAGCGCGGGCTTCACCATAACGATGTCGGCGCCTTCGGCGAGGTCGGCTGCGACCTCGCGGAGCGCTTCGTCGCTGTTGGCGGGATCCATCTGATAGCCGCGCCGATCGCCGAACGCCGGCGCCGAGCCGGCGGCTTCGCGGAACGGCCCGTAGAAGGCCGACGCGTACTTGGCGGCGTACGAGACAATGACGGCGTCGCTGCGCCCGGCATCGTCGAGTGCGCGCCTGATGGCGCCGATGCGGCCGTCCATCATGTCGGACGGGGCGATGACATCGGCGCCGGCCTCCGCGTAGGTGACCGCCGCGCGGGCCAGCAGTGGCAGGGTGCGGTCGTTGTCGACCTCGGGCCTGCCGTGCGGACCGGTGACGATCGGGCCGCAGTGCCCGTGATCGGTGTACTCGCACAAACAGACATCCGCCCACAGCGAGAGGTCCGGGCACTCGCGCCGAAGGGCGCGCAGCGCCCGGGGCACGGGGCCTTCACGATCGCTGGCCGCGCTGCCCTCGGCGTCCTTGGCTGCGGGGATGCCGAACAGGATCACGCCCGAGATGCCGAGCGCCGCCACTTCGCGGCACTCGTCCACGAGGACATCGACGCTCATCTGGTAACAGCCGGGCATCGCCCCGATTTCCCGCTTGACCCCGTCGCCCTCGCACACGAAGAGCGGGGCGATGAAATCGGACGGCGCGAACGTGGTTTCACGGACCATGCGACGGATGGTGTCGGTCTGACGAAGACGTCGCGGACGGTGAGTGGGAAAGGCCATGAGATCTCCTTCGGTCAGGGAACCAGGCGCTGGGCCAGCCCGTCGGCCAGCGAGAGCGCCGTGTGCAGTGGGGCTTCGAGATCGGGAGGTGCGCCGAGCGCGCGCAGCGCGGAACTCGTCGTGGGCCCGATGCTTGCGACGAGCGTATGTCCCGACAGACACGCGAGCGAACCGCGGCCTACCGCCGCCGCGAGGCTGGAGGCGGCCGACGGGGAGAAGAACGCAACGGCGTCGAAGACGCGCGCGTGCACATGACGCAGGACACTCGTGGCGCGATCGGGCGCAATCGCGACCGTGCGATAGGCCACGACCTCCGTCAGCCATCCGCCGGCAACCCGGACCTGATCGGCGAACTCGCGGCGCGCCATGCTGGACCCTGGCCAGAGTAGGCGCACGCCTGTCAGCGTGCCGCCATGAACGGCGACGATGGCCGCTGCCAATCGCGCGCCGCCGCCCTCATCGAGCTCGATGTCCGGTGGGTATCCGCGCTGGACGAGCCGTCGAGCGGTCACCGGTCCGACAGCCGCCAGGCGCAGCCGCATCGGCGTCGGTGCGTTCCACGCGTTACGCCAGAGGGGATGGTTCACGACAGCGTCCACCGCGTGGCGGCTCGTGAAGACAATCCAGTCAAAGGCCGCGAGCCTCGTGAGCGCCGCATCGAGCAGCCTGGGCTGTTCGGGCGGGACCACGGCGATCGTGGGCATCCATTCCACGTCGATGTTCCGGCCGGCGAGCCGGTTCGAGAAGATCGCATCCGGTTCGTCGGCCCGCGTGACCAGCACGACGGGCCGGCCTCGACGCGGCATCAGCGTCCCTCCGCCGTTGTCGGGCCCTGCGCACCGGCGCGGGGCTGGCGGGCGAGCAGGCGCGCGACGCCGCTGGCCAGAAGGTCGTCGGCGATGGCGACGGCGCACGCGCGGGCCTCGGTCTCCGAGGCCACCGCCCGGCGATCGCGTCGGCGTTCAACCGGGTTGCCGTCCGGGTGCGCCACGACGGCGCGCAGGTCGATGAAAGCGCCGTCCCATTGGGCGAGGGCCCCGACCGGCGCGTGGCACCCAGCCTCCAGCCGCGCAAGCACGGTGCGTTCGGCTGCCACCACGACGCGCGTCGCCAGGTGATCGAGGCGCGCCGCCCGCGATCGCGCGAACGGATCGTCGCGCCGGACCTGTACCGCGACGGCACCCTGCCCCGGAGCCGACAACAGTTCGTCGGGATCGAACACGTGAGTGACCGCGTCCTGAAGACCCAGACGCTTCAAACCCGCCAGCGCCATCACCACGGCGTCGAACTCACCGCGTCGGAGTTTGTCCAGGCGGGACGGGACGTTGCCGCGCAGGTCGAGCACGCGCACATCAGGCCGGCGGTGCAGCACCTGCGCGCGACGGCGAAGTGAAGATGTGCCGACCCGAGCGCCTCGCGGCAGCGTGGCGAGCGTGAGTCCGGGCGGGCCGACCAGCGCGTCGCGCGGATCCTCACGTTCGAGGATCGCGACCACTTCGAGACCGTCCGTCTCTCGCGTGGGCAGATCCTTCAGGCTGTGGACGGCCACGTCGGCCTCGCCGCGCAGGAGCGCCTGCTCGAGTTCCTTGGTGAAGACCCCGACCTCGCCGAGATCGGCCGGTCTGGCATCGAGGGCTCGATCGCCCAGCGTGGGGACCACGACGCGTTCGAGACGAAGCTCAGGCTCGTTGTTGAGCAGGCGGCGGCCGACCTCGTCGGCCTGCCACAGGGCGAGGGCGCTGCCCCTGGTGCCGATACGAAGGGTTCGTGCTTCAGCGGCCATGCTCGGATTCCTTTCTTTCGCCATTGCTCTCGCCTTCCAGGGCAAACAGGTGCCGGACCGCTTCGAGGCTCATCGCCCCTCCCTCCGATGCGGCATCGATCGTCTTGAGCCTCGCGGTCGGGCCGTGCAGGAGCCGATTGATGATGGCCCGCGTCAGCCGCTCCACGTGGAGGTAGTCGGCCTCGTTGAAGTGACGCAGGCTCTTGCGGACCTCTTCGGCGCGGAGCCGCTCGAACTGCTCGCGAAGCTCGCGCACGACGGGTGTGGCGCCGCGGCTGCGCGCCCACGCCACGAAGCGATCGCACTCGTCGCGAATAATCGCCTCGGCGCGCGGTACCTCCCGTTGGCGCTTGGCCAGGTTCTGGTCGACCATGGTCTGCAGGGCGTCGAGCGGATACAGGAAGACGTTCTCGTGGTTCGCGGCGCCAGGATCGATGTCGCGCGGCACCGCGATGTCGACCAGCACGAGCGGCTTTTCGGGCCGCGCCGAAACCGCGAGCCGGACCATGTCTGCGGTGATGACCACGCCCGGCGCGCTCGTGCCGCTGATCACGACGTCGCATGACACGAGCGCGGAAGGGAGCGCCGACCACTCGACAGCGTGGCCGCTGAACTCCTCGGCGAGACGCGACGCCCGATCCAGCGTGCGATTGGCGATCACCAGCCGGCCCACCCGGCGTTCGGCGAAGTGGCGGGCCGCCAGACGACCCGTGTCGCCAGCGCCCACCACCAGGACCTCGCGGCCGGCCAGGCTGCCGAAGACGCGCTCGGCCAGGGAGACGGCGGCCGAGGCGACCGAGACGGCGCCGGTCGCAATGCCCGACTCCGCGCGCGCCCGTTTGCCCGCATGCACGGCGCTGCCCCAGAGCCGATCGAGAATCGGACCGACCGTCGCGGCCTGGCGCGCGGCGACGTGCGCATCCCGGACCTGGCCGAGGATCTGGGGTTCTCCCAGCATCATCGAATCCAGCCCGGCCGCCACCCTGTGCAGGTGCAACGCGGCGTCGGCGGTCGCGAACGCGTAGCCGCTCGCCGCCCCGCCACCCAGGTCGACATGCGCGTAGTCGGCGATGACGCGGCGGAGGTACTCAAGTCCCTCGTCTGCGCCGTCGGCCACGCCGTAGAACTCGGTGCGATTGCACGTCGACAGGATGGCGGACTCACGCAGGACGCCGTCGGCCTGGACGCGGGCCAGCGTGCGCTGGATGCCTTCGGCATCGAAGGCCAGCGAGGCCCGCACGTCGGCCGTGGATGTCCGGTGGTTCGCTCCAACGAGTACGAGATCCATGGCGTCCTCAGACGAACGCGTGAAAGGACGGCAACGCGAAGGCGGTTGCCAGGGCCGCAGCGACCAGCAGGAGGAACGCCGCGAGCAAGAATCCGATAGCGCGCCGGCGGCTCCACTTCAACCAGCGGTACGCGACGAGCACCGACAGATACGCCAGCCACACGGCGACGGTGAGCGCCACCTTCGGATCGAACACGAAGCCCGGGAACGTGCGGCTCGCCCAAATCATGCCGAGCACAATGGCCACGCCCAAAAAGCCCACGCCGACGGCGGCGGCGCTAAGGCTCATGCGCGTCAGCACGTCGAGCGACGGCAGGCGATTGAAGATCACGCCGAATCGCTGGCGCTTGAGCGCCCGGTGCAGTTGGAGCGACAGCACGCCGTAGACGGCCGACAGCCCGAAGGCGGCATAGCCAAGGACCGCGGATCCCGTGTGCAGGCCGAAGAGCGGACTCCGAAGCAGCGCCGGAAATTGCGTGACCGGTTCGAGCAAGGCCGTCGACAGGGTCTGCAGGATCCAAACCGCGCCGATCACGAAGGCGCCGGTCCGTTCCACGCCCGTGCGGCGCTCGACCAGCAGGTAGACCCCCGCGATGGCGAAGGCCACCGTGCCCATGACCTCGGCCCCCGAGGCGAGCGGCACATGGACGTAGAGCACGCCGCGCAGGCCGAGTTGCGCGGCGTGAAGCGCCAGCGCGACATTGAGCAGGCGGCGCGCGGACCGCGCGGCGGCTGGATGGAACCCGACGAAGTCGAAGACGTAGGCGACCACGGCCAGCAGGTACGCCATCGGGACGACGGTCGTCAGCAGACGAACAATGGTGTCCACGAGATACGCTCCTTCAGCGCCGCCATCGGCGGCGCGGCCTCAACTGAAGACGGCTTCAGCCCAGGCCAGGACGCGAATCGAACACGAGCGACTTACAGAGCCGGGGCTGACGCGAGGAGGGAGAGACGAGGCGGAGCGCGCGGGGCAATGCCCAGGATGTGCCCCGGGGCCGTGGCGGCGGATTCAAGACCGGACAGGAGCCAGAGCCGGCGCAGCTCGAGGCCCACGCGGGCAGTGTCGTTGCGAGTCCCGGCGCGGTGCAGCACGAAACGCACCGTGGCGAGGGCGCCAGCCGCGGTCGCAGGCAGAACGACGATGACGACGAGACCGCCAGAACCGGTCGCCGTCTCGGCCGATGGCTGCGGTCCTCCCGATATGCTTGCGTGAAGCAGGGCGACCAGCACCCAGACGACGGCCGCCTGCCGACTGCGTGTGAGCGGGATGCCCGCGCGTTGCAGGGCGACGAGCCCGCACACCAGCACCACGCCCACGGCCCAACGGACCGCCACGATCGGGTCGAACACACGGCCGTCCACCATGGCGGAGATGAACAGCCACAGGTGAAGAACGACCAGCCCGGCCGCAGCGATGGTCACCAGCGCGGCGAGACCCGATCTGACCGAGGACACGACACGACCCATTGCCTTAGTCTAGCTGCAAGAACTGATCCCGCGCCAGAAACCGACCAATTGGCGGGGCCGGACACCCCCGCGCACATCCGGGTGTCGTGTTTCCGGCAGTGCCTCCGCGCCGCCTGAGAGCTGGAGATCGAAGATGAGACCGATGATGCGCCCGGTTGGCAAGACGCGAGACGCGAGAGCATGGCCTGTGTCTGTAGCCGTCAAGGGCCTGGGAAATCGCCGCACACGGTCATCAGTAGCCGCGCGCCGAGCCTGAACCGCGCGGATCGGCTCCGCCACGAAACTGCGCGGGCTTTCCGTCCGAGTCGTACGCGATGGTCAGACCGTGCGCGTTGCCCAGGGCGCGCACGACGCGGATGTGATGGCCCAGCGCAGTGAGCGCGTTGCGAACCTCCACCGGAATGCCCTCTTCGACGGCCAGCACGTCGGGCTCAACGAAACTGATGCGCGGCGAGGCGATGGCTTCATCGATGCGCATGCCGAAGTCGATCAGGTTCATCACGATTTGCGGCACGGTCTGGCCAATCGTGTGCCCCCCAGGCGTGCCGAGCGCCGCCCAGGGTCGGCCATTTCGCAGGATGATCGTCGGGCAGTCTCCCGATAGCTTGCGGCGTCCCGCATGCGCGTCCATCGGGTTGCCCTTGGGTTCAAACGTGGAATACGCCAGCGAATTGTTCAACCAGATTCCGGTTCCGACCGGCATGATGCGACTGCCAAACGCGTTGCCCAGCGTCTGGGTGGCCGACACCACGTTGCCCCAGCGGTCGGCCACCACGAAGTGCGTCGTGTGGCTGTCCTTGGCGCCAGACGCCTTGGGTGGAACAAACGGCTTCGCGTGTTTTGCATCAATACGCGCCGCCTCTTCGGTCCAGTACTCCTCCGACAACAGCCGATCCAACGGTGGTGGCACCACGCCCGGATCGCCTGCGTAGCGCAGCCTGACCCAGAATCCGTGTTTGGTGACCTCCGCAAAGTGGTGCAAGTACGCCACGCTGTTGTGGCCAAGCGCCTTCGGGTCGAAGCGGCTCATCATGCCGAGCCGAACCAGATAGTCGAATGCGTTGGCAGGCGGAGACGCGGTGTAGACCTCATAGCCGCCGTAGTCGATCTTGATAGGGTCCCACCATTCGGCGTGGTCTTTCTTGAGATCCGCGATCGACAGGAACCCCTCCGCCTGCCGCATGGCTTTGTCGACCGCCCACCCGAGTTCCCCGCCGTACAGCACTGACGCTCCGCGCTTTGCCACAAGCTGGAGTGAGGCGGCGAGATCCAACTGCACCAATCGCTCGCCGGCCGCCAGCGGCTTGCCGTCGTTGCCGAAAATCCGTTTGGCGTGATCGGGGAAGTCGCTGAAGGCCGCTTGAATGGTGCTGGCGCCGCCAGTGCCCAGCACAAACCCCTGTTTGGCCAGGCGAATGGCGGGGGCAAACAACTGCGGCCACTTCAGCCGGCCATGTTTCTTCGACAGCGCCTCCCAAGCGTGCAGATTGCCGGGTGTGGACACCGCCTTTGCGCTGACTCGATTCTGCAGGTAGTTCGGCGCGGGCGCACGAAAGAAGTCGGATTGCACCCCCACGGGAATGCGGCCGCTCGAGTTGAGGAACTGCACCCGTTGCGCGTTGGCGTCGTACACGAGAATGGTGCCGTAGCCGCCAAGACCCGACATCGCCGGTTCAACCACATTCAGCACGGCGGCTACGGCCACCGCGGCGTCGAACGCGTTGCCGCCGGCGCGCAGAATTTCGAGTCCAGCTTCGGTGGCCAATGGATGCGCGGAGCTGACCATGCCCGAGCTGCCCTCTCCGGTCGATCGGGCCATTGCCGCCGCCGTCGGATCTGGCTGGCCTTGCGATATGGTGGCAGCCTGGCTGGCCAGCGTGAGGAGAAGGATGAGCGCAGCTGTCGCGCGATCCGCTGTCTGTCGCATATGCCGACCTATTTCATCTGGGGGAAGCCGAGGTTCACGCCGCGGTGCTTGGGGTCGGGCCAGCGGGCCGTTACCACCTTGCCCCGCGTGTAAAACTGGATGCCCTCGCGGCCGTGCATGTGCGCGTCGCCAAACAGTGACTGCTTCCACCCGCCAAACGAGTAGTAGGCCATGGGCACTGGAATGGGCACGTTGATGCCCACCATGCCCACCTGCACCTCGTTCTGGAATCGACGCGCGGCCCCTCCGTCGTTCGTGAAGATGGCCACGCCGTTGGCGTACCGGTTGGCGTTGACCAGCTGCAACGCCTCGTCGTAGGTGGCGGCGCGCACGATCTCGAGCACGGGTCCGAAAATCTCGTCGGTGTAGATCGAGGTGCCCGGCTTCACACGATCGAAGAGACTTGGGCCCACGAAGTAGCCCTGCTCGTGGCCGGGAACGTTCACCGCTCGGCCATCCTCCACGAGCTCGGCGCCCTCGGCCACACCCTTGTCGAGATACGACAGCACCCGCGTGTACTGATCGCGCGTGGACAGCGGTCCCATCTCGGCACCGGGCTCGAGGCCTGGCGCCACCTTCAGCTTGTGGATGCGCTCGCGGATGCGCGGAAGCAGGCGATCGGCCACATCACCGACGGCCACCACCACCGAGATCGCCATGCAGCGTTGACCGGTCGAGCCGTAGGCCGCACTCACTGAGGCGTCGGCGGCCAGTTCCAGATCCGCGTCGGGCAGGACGACCATGTGGTTCTTGGCGCCGCCCAGGGCCTGCACGCGTTTGCCCGCGCTCGTGCCCGTTTCGTAGATGTAGCGCGCCACCGGCGTGGATCCGACGAAGCTGACCGCCTGAATGCCGGGATGCGCCAGGATGGCGTCGACGGCGGCCTTGTCGCCGTGCACCACGTTGAACACGCCATCGGGCAGGCCAGCCTGGGCCCACAGCTTCGCGCACAAGACGGACACAGACGGGTTCTTCTCGGACGGCTTCAGGATGAAGGTGTTGCCGCAGGCGATGGCAATGGGATACATCCACATGGGCACCATCGCCGGAAAATTGAACGGCGTGATGCC
>ERZ1292640.498-Hain-H43-02um-R1-498-length-32014-cov-43_pt1 | contig 23418 bp, 19 predicted proteins | sample MGYA00564404_ERZ1292640 | MGnify/ENA primary metagenome ERZ1292640 (study PRJEB36523, sample SAMEA6512636) | groundwater metagenome | collected 2019-01-08 | study: AquaDiva: Metagenomics assemblies of 32 groundwater samples
ATACTTATACTGATTTTTTGGATCAGGGGGTAAGAATCTATTGACCAATCCCTAACTTTCCAAAACTTTTCCTTGACAATATTAGAAACTTGAGTATACTTAAGTTTCTACAAAATCCCAATACAAGTAAGGAGCAAAAGTATGTTTAGAAAATGTACTCTCTGTCAAAAAGGCGAACTTTCAGGTAAGCTCATAACAAGAAAAGGTCAGTATAAAGCCAAAGGCGGCACCGGAAGCAAAATTGCCCGCTGGAGCAAACGTAAGTTTCTGCCTAACCTGCAAAAAATGCGCATTATCGTCGAAGGAAAACTTCAAAGAGCTTTCGTCTGCACAAAATGCCTCAAAAAAGGCGTTGTACAAAAAGCCTGCGTCAAAGTTAAGCCTTCCCTTAATAACGCGCCAAAAGAACTATCCTTATAAGATTATCCCGGGATTATATCTTTTAATTCTAAAATAATCGAATTTTGCCCTCCCCATGTATCCATTTTGGGAGTATAAACAAGGCCAAAATTATCCGCCATTTTAATACTATCTTTAAAATGGCTCATCCTAAATCCTATTGCCGCGAAAGTGACAAAGCCGTCAGTCACCCAAAATTTTAATGTCCCCTTATTTAAAATCTGCGGTTCTGATTTTAATTTAAGGTTTCTTGTGTAAAACAAGGGTTCGGGATTACCTTTTCCAAAAGGCTCCAAGGCCTCTAATTCTAATATCGTTTTCTCATCCAGGTCCGTCAAATTCAACTCCATATCAATATCTAAACTCGGAATCAAATCTTCAAAACTCAATCTATTATGGGCGAGGCGATTAATATTCTCCCTAAACTCCCCAATATTATTCCTGTCAATGGAAAAGCCGGCGGCATGGGCGTGGCCTCCGAAAGAATCAAGAGATTCCCCGCAATCCGAAAGCGCGTCAAAAATATGAAAATTCTTTATTGAACGGGCAGAGCCTTTGCACAAGCCTTCATTTAAAGATATGACAATAGCAGGACGATAAAACCTATCCGCGATTTTTGACGCGACTATCCCCAAAACTCCCTGATGCCAATTTTCTTGGGCGACAACAATAACCTTGTGTTCCTTAAAATTAACTTCTTTATTAATTAAATCCTCCGCCTCTCCTAATATCTTAGCCTCTATTTTTTGGCGCTGGCGATTATGTTGCTCTAAAATTTTAGCAAACTTGCCTGCCTCCTCTGGCGAACGGCTCAAAAGTAAATCTAAAGACGCGTCCGCGTTATCCATACGGCCGCTGGCATTTATGCGGGGAGCAAGTATAAAACTAACAAAGGTAGAACTAAATTTCTTATCTGCTATTCCGGCATTATCTATTAACTCGCGCAGGCCCGCTTTTTTTGTTTGAGACAGCCTCAACAAACCTTCTTTGGCAATAATACGGTTCTCGCCAATAAGAGGCGCGGAATCCGCGATCGTGCCCAGACAAACCATATCTAAATCTTCGAGCAATTTAGAATCGCAAATCGCGCAGGCAAGCTTATACGCGACACCCACGCCAGCAAGGTCCCTATACTTATATCCTGAATCCTTTAACTTAGGATTTATAATTATTGTGTCTTTGGGCAAAGCCGTTTCTTGCGGTTCATGGTGATCGGTTACAATTACTTCAATACCGGAACGCTTAAGCTCCTCTATTTCTTTATGATCGCTTACACCGCAATCAACCGTAATTAAAAGCTTTATATTTTTTTGCTTGGCGAAATTGACGGCGTTTTTATTTAAACCATATCCTTCTTTAATTCTATGGGGCAGATAATGCGTTACATCCGCGCCCAGTTTTAAAAACATATCCTTGAGTAACGCGGTTGAAGTTATGCCATCCGCGTCGTAATCCCCGAAAATCATAATTTTTTCTTTTCTTGCCATCGCGCCCTTGATTGAATGGACGGCCCTATGCATATCCAGAAAAGAATAAGGATCCAATAAGTGTTCTGTGGTTGGCTTTAGAAATTCATGGGCATCGCTGACAGTTTTAATCTGGCGGTTTATTAATACCTGAGCGAGAATCTTGGAGACACCTAATTCATTGCTAAAAGTATTCTGAAAAGGAACCGCGGCAATAGGAATTTTTAATATTTTATGAGTGTGCATTTAATAAATAAATTTCTAAAAAAACTTTAACCTACATCGCGTAGGGGTGGGCTTGCCCACCCTTTTCTCTCTTTTGGGCGAGCAAGCGACCGAGGGCGAATGCCCGAGGAAGTGTCGCGCCCAACTGGGCGGGACCTCGCCCCTACGGGTCGTCGTATACATTTCAATTTTTATTCGTAGTAATTCGCGCCCTACATCTTTTCCGGGCTCAAAACACCTAATAAATCGAGAGATGCCGCCAGAACAATCTTTACCGCCTTAATAAGGCTAAGGCGCGCCTGTGTCAACTGCTCATTATCTCCCAATACCCGATGCAGGTCATAAAATTTATGAAAACTCTCGGCAACTTCCTGCGAAAATACGGTTAACATATAAGGATCCTGAGTCATCAAACAGGTATTTAATATATAAGGAAATTGCAATATTTTTTTTAACAGCCTTATTTCTTCATTTTCTTTTAATATACTAAAATCCACATTCTTCTTTATCTTTACAGGGCTGCCTCGCAGAATACTGCAAATCCTGGCGTGGGCATATTGAACATAATAAACCGGATTTTCCGAAGTATGTTTTTTAGCAACCTCTAAATCAAAATCAAGGTGGCTGGAGGTGCGGCGCATCAAAAAGAAAAACCTGGAGGCATCTTTTCCCACTTCATCAAGCACCTCCCGCAAAGTTATATATTGACCCTTACGGGTAGACATCTGCACGGGCTTGCCTTCCCTGAATATTGTTGCCAACTGAACTATAATAACAGACAGAGAATCTCGCGAATGGCCAAAAGCCTCTACCGCGGCTTTAATCCTGGCTATATAACCATGATGATCCGGACCCCAGAGATTTATCAGCCACTTAAACCCGCGTTTATATTTTTCCTCATGATAAGCGATATCCGGAGCCAGATACGTATATAGGCCGTCACTTTTTATAACCACCCTGTCCTTGTCATCGCCGAACGCTGTTGACTTAAACCAAACCGCCCCATCGAGCTCATACAAAAAACCTTTTTTCTTTAATTTCTCTAACGCCTTTTTAATTTTACCGCTTTTATCAAGAGATTTTTGGGAATACCAACAGTCAAATTGAACCCCAAAATCAACCAATTCTTTTTTAATGATTTCTAATATATGCTTTGACGCATAATCAGAAAAATTTTTAATTTTTAATTTTTCATTTTTAATTTCCCTAGCTATATCATAAATATAATCTCCCTGATAATAATTCTCGGGAAACTCATTTTTTTCACCCTGTAACTCTTTAAGCCTTAACTCTACGGATTTACCCAATATCTCAATCTGATTACCTTCATCATTGAGATAATATTCTTTTCTTGCCTTAAAACCCAAAAATGCCAAAATATTCGCCAAAGAATCTCCCACCGCCGCCTGCCTGGCGTGCGCCACGGATAAAGAACCTGTGGGATTAGCGCTCACAAATTCAATCAATACGGGCCTGCCCTTGCCCTTATCTATCTTTAATACATTAATTCCCTTGGAAAGAAGGTCTTGCAATTGTTCATAGAAATATTTATTTTCAAGATAGAAATTTATAAATCCAGCGCCCTCGGCCTTAACCTCTTTCACATAATTTTTTAAGGCGCTTTTTTGTAAACGTATTTTTATGGCTTCTGTAATGTTCCCGGCAATCTCTAAAGGCGGCTTTTTTAAAACCTTGCTTAATTTTAAGGCGATATTAACGGAAAGATCACCAAAGCGTTCATCCGTGGACAAATCTAAATAAAAATCTTGTATTAACTTACTATCTATCCTGAGATCCTTTAATGCGATTTTTATTATCGCGATTAATTCTTCCTGAATATTCTTTTTCATCATAATTTAAAAATTCTGAATGGTAATTATAAAATAAGGAAGAGGTATTTTCGGGGTCCAGCAATCTACATTTCTAAATTCCGGCGACCGAGGGCAGAATTGCCCGAGGAAGTGTAGAAGCCCAACTGGGCGAGACCTTCCGCCGGAATGACAAGAACGCTTACTAAATTCTATCCGTCACCCCGGCGAAAGCCGGGGTCCAACTTATCTGGATTCCAATTTCTTAACGCTAGAGGTAAGCCTTACTTTTTTCGCGTCGCTCCAGAGATTCTCTAGAGAATAAAACTCTCTTATCGGTTTATAAAAAATATGGACAACCACAGAAGCAAAATCCAACACTATCCACCCTGATTCGTCATTTGGCGACACGGGAGAAAGAGGTTTTATTTTCTCTGTACTTAAATCTTTTATAACCGCTTGGGCGATCGCGTTTGCCTGCCTTAAAGATGTCGCGCTTAAAATAATAAAATAATCGCAAAAGCTAGAAACCTTGCGCATATCCAAGGCAACAACTTTCTGAGCCTTTTTCTCTTTGACAGTTACCGCGATCCGTAGTAGTAATTTCTTCGGTTCTATTGGGCCTTACCTCCTAAGATTTTATACATACCAGTATTACAATCAGGGCATTTACCCTTTACCGCCGGGCGCCCATTTTTCATTGTTACCTTCTCTTCATCTTTCATCTCTTTCATTGTTTTGCATTTCACGCAATAACCTTTTTCCGCCATTTGTAGCCTCCTATTATTATCAATCAATATAAACCTTACTTAATTTATATTATACCTCTAAAAACAAAAGGGTCAATATTTTTTTTGTCAAGTGTTGGGAATGATACCATAGATCGTTACCCCCCTGCTTATGAGGGAAAGTTAACGAAATTGCTTTGTATAACTAAAGAGGTTTTTAAAAAATTACTAAAAATTACATCGGCGACCTCTGATTACGGAGATTATAAAAGATTACAGAGATTTTACCGACGGAAACAAATCGCTGTAATCAGAGATTGCTGCCTATTTTTGGATTTTTTCAGCAATCTCTTAGAAATGTCCTATTGTTACCAAAATAGAACGGATGTTATTTCGCGATAATTTAATATTTATTCGCGATAATTCGCGTTAAATAATAATTCTATTATTTGGGCGGTTCGCGAACCGCCCGTATAGATAAAAAACCCCGCGCTCAGATTTCTCTGAACGCGGGGTAATTATAGTTACCGCGTAGGGGCGGGACTTGCCCTGCCCTCTACTATCTTAAAAACCTAGAACACCAGAAAAAAGATAGCCTCTCTGCTTGAGTGAATTTTCTATTTTTAAGAGCCTGGCTTTATCCTGGAGATCGAATTGACCCGCATCGATAATCTTTCTCCTCAACATCTTTTCTAATGCTCCATAAAGCACAGCGGCACGGCCCGGCCACTTCTGATTATAAAAAGCGTCCGCCGCCAAAGCAATATATCTCTTAGCAATAATAGTAACGTCATTCCTCTTTTCTTCCGAAAGATTACTATATCCTTCAATATCCATCTGGATAGCCTTTAAGTCAATACCGCCGAGGGTCTTCTTCTCCAAGAAACTGCTTACGCCAGCGGCTTTCATAAGTATTTCTTTTATTTCTGCCGCGTCGCCTGGAATAGCAATACTTCCCCATGCATCACCAAGATTTTCTGTAATCGCCTCTCTCATTAGCTCGCTATATTTTATACCTGTGCTAGTGTTGATTGACTGATGCTCCATACCTTGTACTGTAACGATGTACCTGCTATAGCCAAAATCAATTTCTTCTTTTTTATTTTGGGTAAACTTTCTCTCCTTAACAGGCATTTGCCCATAAAAATCTGCCAACCAATCCGCCGCCGCAACAATTTCTTGTCTCTTTTTCGCGGCCCTTAAAATTTTTGCGTAATGTTCACTTACTTCCCGGCCAAGCGTAACAAGCATGGTGTTTGTTTCATCGTTTATCTCTTCCACTATTATGGATACACAGGGCACCTTTAACGACACCGTATCGTCATTACCTTTAGCTAAACCATAGAGCGCCTCATTACGATCTAATCCCTTATGCCTTGGATTAGAATACTGGACATCTTCTTCGCTCAAAACCTCATCTTTAGGAAAGCCTAAATTTTTAGCAAATATGTTTATGCCAAAATAATGAAATGCCTGCCCTAATACACCTTCTATTATCAGGTGAGAATAACGAGGCAATATACCTATGCCAAATATACTTTTGGCTAATTTACTTACATTTTTTGCCCAGCTTTCTTTAAACTTTTTAGCAAAATCTAGTTTGTGTTGATTATTTGTCATTAACATAACATTACTGCGTTCTTTACCATCTTTTACCAGGCCTAAAGTTGATAAATGCATAAATTCTGCTATTCTCTTGGCCAAAGAATCCTCTCCGCTGATATCCTGATAAATCCCTTTAAGGCCTTTTATTAATTCTCTATCCGCGATTATATCTGGTGGACCTAAAGAAAACTTAATCTCTTCAATTCCTAACTTCTTTGCTTGTTCTTTTGCCACAGCTTCATCTATAAACTCACTTTTATCAACTTTCGCTTTTTTTGCTTCTTCTAACTTGTTCATAGCCGCGTTAAAATCTTGAACTATTTTTAAAAATACTTCTGTTTTCTCGACTGCTTTAAGAGCCGCGCCTTTATGAACACCGTTAGCTTCGGCAAAGGCATTAATAACCAATTCTCCGTCCAAGCTTTTCAAAAAGACCTCGATAACATCTTGTTCAGAAATACTTAATTTATTAGCTATTTGAGAAAATAACTCACCAAAAGAAACCAAAGAAATATCGTCTATTTTTACTTCTTTTGGCGTAAGCGTCTCTTTTGTTTTTTCCTTTCCGAGAATAAGCGTCTCACCCAAATTCTCGCGTTTTACATCAGCCATCTCTTCCAGTCTTCCATCTGAATTTTCGCGAACATATTTTACTTCAGGATTAGTAGCATAATCCTGATCGATAATCCTGGCATAATAAACCACAAAATCCTCTACAAAACTCTGGAATGCCGCGGTATTTTTAATGCTCGGTTTATCCATTTCTATAATTATTATAGGAATTCCCATTTTTTGCATTTCTTCCGCCTTTTTTTTGGCCTCCGCATAATTAGGCAGATCTTTTCTCAAAAGCCAAAAAGCAATATGGGAATCAGCTTGATTTAAAATCCCCTGTATAGCATGCGGCTCATCCCCGTAAAGATACCGGTTCATAAGCAGTGTATTTCCAGGCTTGTTTACTCCTTCCATCCAATTCTGTATAAGCGGTTCAGTGGCGCCCCAAAGGACTCCGTCGTCATTTGTAATAAAAGCAAACTGATTACGCCTTCCTAATATCTGATTTTTATGCACAAACTCTCCTGACTGCACTGCTAGACTCTTTCCTTTTTTAGTAAAAGCAAGGTCTTTATCACATTCATCCGTAGTCAGCATATATTGATAGGCAAAACGCTTCTCACCAAGTTCACCATATTTCTCTTTCAACTTTTGTTCTTGTATTACTATTTTGCTTTCTAAGGCATTTCTACTTTCTTTATCCGCAAGCGGTAATTTCCCCATCTTCTTAAGTAAGCTTTTAATCTTCCCAACTTCGGCGCTATGAGTAATTCTATCCTCTGGTTTTCGCCCAATTTCATCTAAAATATGCAGGGCACAATAACACATAGAAGTTTTTCTGCGCATATATCTTCCGGCTACATCTGTACGAAAATCCAACCGTAGAACTGTAGGTGTCTCTCCTTTGTCTCTCTGCTCTTTTATCAAACCTTCAGCAGTCTTAAACAAAGGACCTTTATTAGAAAAAACAATAGAAATAGAAAAATCTTTACGGTTGTTAAACAAAAATACCTTTAATGGTTCTTCAGTCTCGCCGCTGCGGGACTCATATATCATTAAGGTATTATCTCCTTTAGCGAGAGGATTTCTCTCAAGAAACTTCGCAAACTCCAAATTATTATTTATAACCACGTAGGTAATACCGTCTTTATAATAACTATTATAGGTACCGCTTGACTGATGGTCATACTCTTCATTACCTCCTATGCCAACCTTAACTACATATTTTACTTCTTTACCTTTTTCTGTATAATTAATATCTAAAAAATCCTCCATTGGCTTAGCGGTATTAATTAAAAAATCCCTATTATAATACTCGGCAACATTACCTCTATAGACTAATTTTTCATCAGGATCCCGGGTATAAGAATGTTTTTTATCTCTTTCTGCCATCTCTTCTCTTTTAATAGAATAATGTTCATCAAGGATATCTACTTCTTTTTTGCTAACCACGATTTCAGACTGTGCCAAATTAACCTCTAAATCACCTATTTTCTGATATTTCCAGCTTAATTCATCAATAAAAGGTGGCTGGATATTAGTTTTGTCACCTTCAGTAATCTTTGGTTTCTTGCTTAAATCAATCTGACTTAGCCTAAATTTACTAAGTACGGGTTTAATTTTTTCTATATCTTTTAACTTTCCTAATACGTCTTCAACGCTAAAATTACTAAGCTTGGCTAAACTAGGGATAAGCTCTGTTTTAACTGAATCCAAAAGAAAAGAAACGCCCTTCCCCGCGTTAATCCCCTGAAGAGAAAAAAGCTTCGCGAGGTTCTTGGTAAATTTATTCTTGCTCAGCGAACTTGCAGCTATGGATGATTTTGATGTTCCTGAAGGATTAATAATCTCTAAGGCGCCACCGGCAAGAGTCTTTGATCCAGAACCATTAAATAAAACCGCTGTATTTGGCATTTTTCCAGAGGCAAAAGTGTCTGTATTTACGTTTCTTTTAGGAATAATCTCCATAACTCGATTGAGTGAAGAACCAGCAATATCAACCCCGCCGCTAAAATACATCCGGTTTAGACCGCCTAAGTTTGCTTTTATCTTATATTCACCCTTTGAATAAGACTGAACATACTCCTGCCAGACAGCGTCCCTTGACCAAGGGAGTTCCGATTCTAAACCGTCTGTCTTTCCGGAGTTGATATAGGGAGCGTATGGAGATAGGCTATCAGCTATCAGCTTTCGGCTTTCAGCTTTAAGATTTTGCTGATTGCTGACAGCTGAAGGCTGATGGCTAACCTTTCTCTTAAACCACTCTGCCAGAATTAACGAATAATAAACTTGACGTAAAGGCGCGTATTGACTAAGATTATTTACATCAGAAGTAAGCTGGGGAAGAATAATTTCTTTGGCTAATTTCTCGGAAGCAACATAAGTTCCATCCAGAGGTGAAACCTTTAAATACTCATTTTCTGATAAAACCTTTAATTTCGCGTCTAAAACTAAAGCGCCATCCTCGGTTTCCACAACCCTTGCCTTGTCCGGAACAATCCAGACCCGTTGAGAAGTAATTATCTTTTTATTTTTAATGTTCTTTATGCCTAAGGTATCATAGAGTTTCGTCCAGAATTCCTTTCCTTTGGAATTATCCGGATGAAAATATTTGGCTACATCCTTTTTTAGCAATAAATCCACATCTAAAAGCGTCTTTCCCATTTCTGTCCTTAAGAGTTCATCCGGAACCACTCTATTTGGCTGATTAGGCTGTAAATTCACCCAGATTTTATCTCCTGCCAAAGTCAGGCCTAAAAAGAAATAATGGATGAGCTTCTTTGCTTCCTGATTTAGATTCGTATCTCGTTGTTCAACGTCTAAAAGAAAATTAAAATAATTATAAGAGTTAGCGGTATTTATGCTTAGATACCGCAAAAGAGGCAGTTGAGCTGGCAGGACCGGCCTAACTCCTTCAAAGCCCATGCCTAAAGGAATAAAATTATTAAACAAAAAACAAGTTATTACTACTACGTTAAGAATTTTTTTGTACATTTTGGTTCCTCCTTTTTTTTGGGTACGGCTTGCCTCGCCCCTACGGGTCGTTTAAATTATCACGTTTTCGAGCCGGATAAATCCGACCCCTACATTCAACTAAACCCTATAAAACAGAAAGCCGGACTGACCTTTCTCGTCAATCCGGCTCTTATATTCTACCGTGGCTTATCCCGACTACCTCCATAATCAGGACAAACCGGAATGAACTTGTTTAATACTTAAAATAAGTATAACACATATTTGAGACTTGTCAAGTTTTTTTTATTTTTTTGTCAAGCCAAAATAGAAATGTCGTATTGTTACCAATACATAAAATAAAGAGTATCGTTGCCTCATAAAAACACGAAACGATTAAATTCTAAGCAAAGCTACGGGTTACCGCGTAGGGGCGGGCTTGCCCGCCCATGCGGGGTCGTTAGATTCTTGCGGGTTTTTCTTCTATCTCGCCTATGATTTCTTCCATTAAATCTTCCAGAGTAACCAATCCCAATGTTTTCTTATTTTCATCCACAACAATGGCAATCTGAATTTTTTCGGATTGAAACTTTTTTAAAAGCTCGTTCACCCGCATCCCACCCTGCACAAAATAGGGGCTGTGCAAAAGGTCTTGTAATAAAAATAGGCCTTTATCTCTAAGGATATAAAGAAGGTCTTTAGCGTAAACAATACCGATAACATTCTCTTTTGAGTCATTATATACAGGAAGCCTTGCGTGTCCTTCTTCCACAAAGATATTTAACAGTTCTTCAGATGTAGAATTTATATTTACCGCGGCCATCTTATCTTTAGATATCATCACTTCGCTTACTTTTATATCCCCGAACTCAAAAATACGATGTAGCATTATTCTTTCTTCATCGCTTAACACGCCTTCTTCCTTGCCCACCTCTATCATAGTACGCAATTCCTCTTCAGTTATCAGGGGGGACCTTTTCGCGGGGGAAACCTTAAAAATCTTTAAAATAAAATTGCTAATCCCTATAAAAAAAGCGGTAAACGGCTGAAGAATTTTTATGCATATCTCCATTATAGGCGCGATGAATAAGGCAATTTTTTCTGTATGCTTTATGGCTAAGATCTTCGGCGTTATTTCGCATAAAACCAATACCGCGAAAGTAGTAACAAATGTGGAAACCAAGACTCCCCACTTATAACCTAAAATTTGGACAGATATCCCGGTAACAATAGCAGAAATAGCGATATTTACAATGTTATTCCCTATTAAAATCGCGGCAATGAATTTATCTAATTTTATTATTAGCCGATGAACGCTTTCCGCCCTTTTTACCCCTTGCGCGATCATATGATGCAGGCGAATTTTACTTAAGCTTATAATGGAGGTTTCTGATAATGATAACAGGAAAGAGAGAGCGCACAAAATAAATAATAAGATGAATATGCAGGGTAATGACATAATATCGAGCGGATAGCGGATAGCGTAGAGCATATAGTAAAAAACTTTGTTTTAAGGGTCTGTTGCGAAATGCCTCCGAATTGTCATTCTCTGGCTTGACCAGAGAATCCAGAAGTTTTTGCCGTCGAGATTTATGATCTCTGGATTCCGGCAACCGAGGGCAGAATCGCCCGAGGAAGTGTCAGAGTCCAACTGGGCGAGACCGTTCGCCGGAATAACGATTTTAAAACATTTCACAACAATCCCTCTTTAGGATAGTCCCAGTAAAATACTTACGACATCTGTTCTTACGGCTTCTGTTAAACGAGAATATTGAATGAACACTCCCATAAATTCTCATTTTCTTATAAGCTCACACAGACTTTTTTCCAGTCACTTTCTGTCCATAAAAATTTCCCTCATTTAATATTATTAAATAATGAAGATTCCTCTCCGATGTTTGGATTGACATAATCATATTCAATCCTGGCAAAAGTATTAAGCACCGCAGAAAAGATTACCTCTGACAATCTCGGAGGCACCGCCATTCCGATTTGCTTACGAACGCTCTCTTTAGCGCCTTCAAAAATAAAGGAATCCGGAAATGTCTGGATCCTCGCTCTTTCTCTGTTCGTTAAAGCCCTCGGCTCATCCCAATGATAACCGTGCGTGCCTCCACCGCCACTGCCTGTCAAAGTATATGAAGGCTTATCCGGATCAAGACGCCTATAAATCTGGCTTAATTTAGCCCCGCGAACGTTCAGCTTCAATTCATTAGGAATATCAGCTGTCCAAGCATTTTGCCCTGGGCGGATATATTTTAACCTCTCAACAACGGTCTGTGATTGTACAATCGTATCATTATTTGGTGCATTTTTAGCGATGGGCGGATTTTCTAAGGCCTCTTTGGCAGTTTTATACTTGCGTAATGTGGTTGGAACCGGAACTTGAAATCTCAAATTGAATGATTGTTTTATGCCAACGATAATAACGCGGTGTCTCGTTTGAGGGATGCCGTATTCTTCGGATTTATACAGATGCGCGGTCAACCTATATCCATTTCCGGCATTCTCTAAATCAGATAAAATCTTCTTAAACGACTTCCCATCATTAGCCGTCGCAATGCCGCCAACATTTTCCGCAACGAAAAATTTTGGCTTAAAATAATCCAGAATATTTATTCCATAAGTATAGAGCGGCCCGAATTTTCCTTTGAATCCCTTTTGCTCTCCGACAATACTGAAATCATTACAGGGAAAACCATACGCAAAAGCATCAATTGGAGAAAGCTTTTCAATATTTAATTCGCGCACATCACAGCAAATGACGCTCGCCGGATCATCAGGGCAGATATTTCTTACATAGGTCTTACAGGTATCAGAATCATAGTCATTAGCCCATGCATGCCAGACTTCATAGGCGCTGTCATCTGTCTGAACTTTAGATGAAAATGCGCCAATCCCAAGGCCGCCCGGACCGCAAAATAGTTCACCAAGCCTGAAAGTGATCAGCGATCTCTTTCCAGCTTTGACTGCTTTTTGTTCAACCCTTTCAAGAGTTTTCATTCGAACATCTCTCCTGCATGTTAATTAATTGTGATGCCCGATCCAGCCTTTTGCTTTTCATCGGTAAAGCTAAAGTACTCATTGTCACCAATAATAATATGATCTAAAACCTTGATCCCCATCAATTTTCCAGCATTGATTAAGTCTTCGGTAAATCTTCGATCTTCTCTGCTGGACATTATATTCGCACTTGGATGATTATGCGCACAAATAATTGAGGCCGCGAATTTCTGCAGAGCAAAATGAATAATTTCCCTTATGATTGGCATCGCTTCATTAACTGTGCCACGAGTCACATCAACAATATCAATGACCTTATTATCAGCATCAAGACAAACAACCTTAAAAACCTCTGTCTTAAGGTCACGAAGCTGTGGCATGATAATATCCACAATATCCTTAGCGGAAGCAACCTTTTTCTTTCCTACAGAAACATCATCTTCCCGGTAACGTCGCCCAATTTCGAGCGCGGCTTGTATATGTGCTATTTTTGCCCCGCCCAACCCTTTAAATTCTTTCCAATCACGCGAATCAATATGCGCCATGTTTCGGAAAGTGCCAAATTTCTTCAACACTCTTCGAGCGAGGTCAATAGCGCTAATGCCCTTAGTACCAGTACGAAGAAGAATCGCAAGAAGTTCAGAATTACTTAAAGCCCCCGCACCCTTTTTTAGAAGTTTCTCCCTTGGCCTATCATCCATCGGCCAACTTTTTATTCCAGATATATTATTTTTATCCGCCATTTTTTACTTGTTCCATATACCTTGTGGCAAAGTCTTATTTACAAAAAGTGTATAAAACATTATAATCCCGAATTTGCAATAGAAACGGAATTCGACATGAAATAAGGGCGCATCTTCTAGCTAGAAAGCGGTGGTTCGGCTTCCCTATAGCCGAAGCCAAATCTGCACCCTTCTTTCACGTCTCGGTTCTGTGTTTTTATTGCAAAATCTGAGATAATCCCGGATTTTGCATTAGAAATGGATGAAGAATGCAAAGATTTTGGAGATAAAAGACTTACAAAAATACGAAGCGTACTTAAAGAATACGGTGAGGATTTTTGTAAGTCTTTTAGCCCAAAAGATTTGCGTTATTCGCCATTTTCTAATACAAATTCCGGGATAATGGAAGTCTCTGATAACGACAATAAGAAAGAGAGAATGGCCAGAATAAATAATAAAATGAATGCGCTGGTTAAGGACATAATAGCGAGCGTTTAGCGTATAGCATATAGCGCATAGTAAAAAACTTTGTTTTAACTATCCGCTAAACGCTATACACTAAACGCTATTCTACGCCGATCTCCTTACGGATTTTCCCTTCGATGGGCTCAACTGGGCCGATTAGGCTTAAATTTAATTTATCTTCTTTAAATACCAATCGCGCGACACGGCGCACATCCTCTCTTTGGACGCTATTTACTTCATTTATTATATCCTCAAGAGAATAAGTTTTATTCAAAACAGATGTGGTTTCTCCTATCCAAAGCATATGATCAAGGCTGTCTTCCAAAGAAAGCATAAGCTGGCCAAAATAGAATTCCTTCGCGCGCTTAAATTCATCCTTTGTTATCAACACGTCTTTAGTTTTCTTGAGCTCTTTAGAAATCAGTTTTATCGTTTCAACTACCTTACGATTATCAATACCCGCGTGCACGATAAACGCGCCGGTATCCTGAAAACGTTTTACGCCTGAGCCGATTTCATAGGCAAGCCCTCTTTTTTCCCTTAATTCATTAAATAGCCTGGATGACATATTAGCGCCTAAAACTATATGTAATATGCCTAACGCGTGCTTTAACGGATGTTCTCTTTCAAGGCCGTGAAAACCCAAAGCCAAATGAGTCTGTTCAGTATCCTTGCGCAGTACCTTCATTTGCGGGATATTCTGTTTAACCTTCGCGGGAGAAAAAGTATTTACATTCGTTTTCTTTAAAGAAGAAAATAGCTTTGTTACCGCCTTAAACAATCTTTCATAATCCAAATTTCCGGCCGCGCTTACTATGATATTTGATGGTGTATAAAATCTGGACTTAAATAAATCCAAATCTACTCTGGTTATTTTGCTTACTGACTCCTCTGTTCCTATTATAGGACTGCCCAAGGGCTGATTCGGCCAAAGAAGCTCATCAAGCAACTCATAAACATAGCTTTGCGGCAGGTCCTTATACATTTTTATTTCTTCCAAGATTACTGTTTTTTCTTTTTCAAGCTCGCCAGCCGGCAAGGTTGGATTTATAACCATATCCGACAAAACATCAAGGCTATTTTCTAAATATTGGTTAGGGACCTTTACCAAATAGCAAGTTAATTCTTCAGAAGTAAAACCATTTAAGACACCTCCTATGCCCTCGATAGACTCTTTAATCTTACGACAGGAATATTTTTTTGTGCCTTTGAAAAGAAGGTGCTCCATAAAATGTGAAATACCTTTATTTTTAGAAGATTCGTACCTGCCGCCTATTTTTATCCAAACACCTAAAGCCAAAGATTGCTTAGCGCTCATATGATGCGCGATAATCCTGACACCGTTATCTAATGTTATTTTTTTATATAGTTCGGCCATGTTCTATTTATCTCCTTTCGAAAACTCTAAAAACACGAATGACCACGAATTTTGGGCAAGGCATGCCTTGCCCCTACGCGGTCGTTACGCAATCTCTACGAATCGCTACCGCGTTTTTGGGCGGGCAAGCCCGCCCCTACGCGATAATTTACGCGATGATTTACGCGATGATTTGGGTAATTCGTGTTCATCAGTTCCCGGACAAAATTACCCACTTTTTTTACTAAGTCAGCTTTTCCGATATTATCCTTAATTTTTTTTACAATGGCGCTGCCTACGATTACGCCATCAGCAATACTTTGGAGCTCTTTGACTTGGGAATTTGTAGACACGCCAAAACCCACGCAAACCGGTTTATTTGTATGAGCCTTTATCAGTTTTATATTTTTCTTTATATCTTGCGGCAGCGCCGAACGCGCCCCAGTTACACCGGTCAGAGAAACATAATAAATAAAACCACTCGCTATTTTAGATACAAATTTTATACGTTTTAACGCGCTTGTTGGCGAAAGAAAACAAACAACACGAAGGCCTATTTTATTCGCGTCCTTAATAAATTGTCTGCCCTCTTCAGGCGTAAGGTCAGGTATAATTACCGCGTCAACCCCGCAGGCACTTGCCTCTTTTATAAATTTATCTTCGCCAAAACAAAAAACAGGGTTGTAATAGGTCATCAGGCAAATCGGAATATCGGTTTCTTTACGCGCTTCTTTTACTAAATTCATTATGCCGGTTAAATTAGTCTTTTTTTTCAAGGAGTATTCTGATGCTTCCTGGATTATCGGGCCATCCGCCAAAGGATCAGAAAACGGCACGCCTAATTCTATGATGTCCACGCCAAGACGGGCAAATTCAAAAATTAGCTTCTTGGTAACATTTAAATCAGGGTAGCCGGCAGTAATAAAAACAATAAACGCCTTTTTACCCTGCTTTTTTAACTCTTTGAATTTTTTATCGATTCTGTTCATGGTTTTATCTAAAAAAACAATCTTATATCTTCAACCTCTCCGTAACTATCCCCAAGTCTTTATCTCCTCTGCCGGAAAGACAGACAATAACAATAGAGTTCTTCTTTATTTTTTTCTTGAGTTTAGTTAAATAGAAAATTGCGTGCGCCGGTTCTAACGCAGGAATAATGCCCTCTTTTTCAGAAAGCAGTTTAAACCCTTCTAACGCCTCTAAGTCAGTTACTGCGGCATAGTTAGCCCTTCCTGTTTTTTTATAATAGGCGTGTTCCGGCCCGACTCCCGGATAATCTAAACCCGCGGCAATTGAATGGGTAGCTTTAATCTGGCCAAATTCATCTTCTAAAACTAAGGATTTTGAACCATGTAAAACACCTACTTTACCTTTAGTCAAAGTGGCTGAATGCTTTCCGGTTCTAAGACCAAGGCCTCCTGCTTCCACACCAATAAACTGGACAGATTTATCCTTAAAAAAGGGGTAAAATAATCCTATGGAATTGCTTCCGCCGCCTACACAGGCAACTAAATAATCAGGCAATCTTTTTTCTTTTTCTAAAATTTGCCGTCTTGCCTCGCGGCCAATAACAGACTGAAAATCCCTTACCATCACCGGATACGGATGCGGGCCTGCCGCAGAACCAATGATATAATGAGTGTTACGCACATTTGTCACCCAATCCCTTAGGCCTTGGGTCATCGCGTCCTTCAAAGTCTTTGAACCGCTTTGAACCGGAATTACTTTAGCGCCTAATAATTTCATTCTAAAAACATTCAGGCTTTGCCTGGCAATATCTTCTTCACCCATATAGACATCACATTCAAGGCCGAAGAGCGCTGCTACTGTGGCTGTGGCTACGCCGTGCTGGCCCGCGCCGGTCTCGGCAATAATACGCGTCTTTTTCATCCTTAACGCGAGAAGGACCTGCCCTAATGTATTATTTATCTTGTGTGCCCCGGTATGTAACAGGTCCTCCCTTTTTAAATATACTTTGTTTATACCTAGATATTTACTAAGATTAGCGGCAAGATATAGAGGCGTGGGACGACCGGCATATTCCTTGAGGTAATAATTAAATTCCTGGATAAATTTTTTATCGCGGCGCGCCTTTTTATACTCTTTTTCTAATTCATCAAGCGCGTAAATAAGCGTCTCAGGCACAAACCTGCCGCCAAAACCATTAAAATGACCTGTTTTATCCGGTAACATACTACTCCATTAATTAAACTCCAACAAATCTCCCTCATTATTCATTTAAAAAAGTATTATATAATACTACTGATACAGGGTCAAGCACTAATAATTTTATGTCAAGCCAATTTAGAGAGGTCACTGAAAAATTCCTAAAAACTATATCAGTGACCTCTGAGATTGCTGCCTATTTTGGATTATTTCAGCAATCTCTTAGAAGTGTCGTATTACCAAAAGAAAATCTGATATAGTCAGGGGAGCTAATTAATGCGGGAGGTAATCGATATAAAAAAGGGCGGGGCTTGCCCTAAAATTGAACAGTAGAGACGCAAAATTTTGCGTCTCTACATAATGGCCCGTAGGGGCGGTTCGTGAACCGCCCAAATAAAGGTTAAACGAGACATCCGTGCGGGCGTTCGAGATCCGGGAACAAAAAGTGGGGTCAGACCATAAAACTACGGTAATGATCGTAAGGCTATATTTTAGTTTTAGGGTCTGACCCCATTAGTATGACCCCACTAGTATTTGACCCCACTAATATGCTTTTCTCTATCATCTTATATTCCTCTTATCTTGTGAAATTAAATGGGGTTTTACTACGGTTACAAACTCCTTGACTTTGTTGTAGTCCTTTTTCCCCGGCCTTATCTCCAAAGAACTGGACGCATCTACCCATGCCGGATTTACAATTTTTATTGCCTCTTTGACATTTTCCGCATTAAGGCCGCCTGACAAAAATACAGGGCAGTTTATTCTGCCAATATTATCCAAAAATTTCCAGTTAAAAGTTTTTCCGGTTCCGCCGGGCATTGATTGGACAAAGGTATCAAAAAGATAGGCAAAGGTTTTGTATATTAATATCTTGGATAAGTTAATCTTATTCCTTACTCTGAATGCCTTTATTATTTTATATCCTTTAAATTTCTTACAAAATTCTGGCGATTCCTTACCATGAAATTGCAGCATATCCAATTTGCATAACTTAGCTATGCATTTGATAATTTCTTCTTCGGCATCGACAAACACGCCAATTTTTATAATATTTTTCGGCAATCGCTCAATAATATCCCTTGCCTTGTCAGGCTCAATATAGCGCGGACTTTTTTTGTAAAATACAAACCCTAGAGCGTCGCACCCATAATCTACCGAGACTAACGCGTCTTCCAAATTCGTTATCCCGCAAATTTTTATTTTTACCATTACTTTGGTTTATTTGTATTTAATAAAAAGGGCGGGCAAGCCCGCCCCTACGCGACACCACCGCCCCGTAGAAACTTATGACTAAACTACCATCCCATTATCTCTTCAACTTTCTTCTTAATGTCCTGCGCCTCCATAAAAGCCCCCCCTATTAAAACAGCGCTTACCCCAAGAATTTTTAAAAACAGGACATCTTGATAACTTTTAATGCCGCTCTCCACCACCACAATCTTATCTTTAGGAATTAAAGGAAAGAGCTTTTCCGTTGTTTTAAAATCTACCTCAAACGTACGCAAATCGCGATTATTTATACCGATAAGCGAAACTTCTTTAAACTTTAATATTTTCTTAAGCTCCTTTTCTGTATGCACCTCAACAAGGCAATCTAGCCCTAACTCCGCACAAAGGCCTATAAATTCAGATATCTCTCCTTGCGTTAACAAAGCCGCAATCAGCAAAATAGCATCCGCGCCATAAAAACGCGACTCATAAATCTGGTAAGGCTCTATTATAAAATCTTTTCTTAATATTGGCGCGCTTGCCAAACCCTTAACCTCATTAATAAAAAAGAGGCTGCCTCCAAAATAATCCTCTTCAGTTAAAACAGAAATTGCCTGCACGCCTGTTTCCTGATAAATTAGCGCTATTTCCTGAAGGTTAAAATTTTCCCGAATTATGCCGCGGGAAGGGGATTGTCTTTTTATTTCAGCGATGAGAGATATTGTCCTTGGCTTATGTATTGCCTCAATAAAAGGCCTTGTTGGCGCAAGGCTTTGAATCCTTGTTTTTAAATCAACTTCTGACAATTGTTGTTTTGCCAGAAGAATCTTTTCTTTCTTTTTGGCTATGATTTCTTTTAAAATATCGTTTTTGGGCATATGATTAAAGAAAGATTGGTCGAAATGACAGTCTTATGAGTATCCCCTTAATAAATTTAGTTTCTTCAAAGCGCTTCCGGAATCTATTGATTCAACTGCTAATTTTATTCCCTCTTTTATAGAATCAGCCTTATCCGCGGCGTATATGGCTGCGGCGGCATTTAGGGCCACTATGTCACGCTGTGGAGAGCTTTTACCGTTTAAAATATCCAATAAAATCTTGGCATTTAAAGCCGCGTCTAAACCCTCCAAGTCATTGAGAAGCGCCTTTTGAATTCCGAAGTCCTCGGGGCATATTTGATAACTCTTAACTTCACCTCCAACAACTTCAGAAATCAAAGTTTTCGTTGTTGTAGTTATTTCATCCAAGCCATCTTCTCCATGAACCACCAACGCATGCGCTGTGCCTAAATTCTTTAATACATTCGCCAGAATCTCTACCCAACGCTTGTCATACACACCCATAATTTGATGTGTCGCGCCGGCAGGATTACTTAAAGGGCCTAAGATATTAAATATTGTTTTTCTGCCTAACTGCTTTCTTGCCGGCATAGCGTATTTCATTGCCGGATGTAAATTTGGCGCGAATAAAAAAACAATGCCAATATCATCAAGGCATCTTTCTAAAACTTCCGGAGGCATATTTATATTTACGCCCAACTCTTCCAACACATCAGCGCTTCCGCAGCGGCTGGAGACCGCGCGATTTCCGTGCTTTGCCACAACTACACCCGCGCCGCTTGCCACAAAGGCAACCGCGGTTGAAATATTGAATGTCCCTCTTTTATCCGCGCCTGTTCCGCAAGTATCTAAGATTGTTTTGTGTCTTGAATTTATTTTAGCCGCGTGCTTTCGCATAACTGCCCCCGCCGCTGTAATCTCTTCTATACTTTCTCCTTTTTTGTCTAAAGCAACTAAAAAAGAAATAATTTCCGGCGTTTGGGCATTGCCAATCATAATCTCTTCCATTACGGCAGTCATTTGAGCAGGTGTCAAATCTTCGCCTTGCGATAAAATATCTACTGCGTCTTCAATCATATTTTTAAAAAATTAGCCAGGATATCCTTGCCTGCTTTTGTTAATATTGATTCCGGATGAAACTGTACTCCCCACAAAGGATATTCTTTGTGTTTGAGCCCCATTATTTCTTTGTCTTTTGTCCAGGCAATTATATCAAAACATTTGGGCAGAGAGCTTCTTTCCACAACCAGAGAATGATACCGCGTAGCCTCGAAAGGATTAGGGATAAGGCGAAAAATATCTTTTTTATTATGGTAGATCGATGAAGTTTTTCCGTGCATAAGCTTTTTCGCGCCAATGATACGGCCGCCGAAACAAAAGCCGATTGCCTGATGGCCAAGACAAACGCCTAATATAGGAATCTTTCCGGAAAACTCTTTTATAACTTCACAAGAAACGCCCGCGTCCTCCGGCCTGCCGGGCCCGGGAGAAATAACTATTCTTCGCGGTTTTAGGCTCTTAATTTTTTGTATGGTTATTTTATCATTTCTAAATACCCTGACATCCGCGCCTAATTCTCCTAAGTACTGAACAAGGTTATAGGTAAAAGAATCGTAATTATCGATCATTAGAATCATAATTATTACCTACAAATAAGTATCTGGGCGGGCAAGCCCGCCCCTACGCGATGCTATTCTTTCTCTCTCCAAATCTTAGCGCCTAGGCTTTCTAATTTTCCTTCCAGATTTTCATAACCCCGTTCCAAATGATAAATTCTGGATATCGTGGTTTTCCCGCGGGCGCCAAGGCCTGCCAATACAAGGCAGGCTGAAGCGCGCAAATCAGACGCCATAACAGGCGCGCCTGAAAGCTCTTTTACGCCATTCACAATCGCGTGAGGCCCCTCTCTCTGGATATACGCTCCCATACGATTAAGTTCGGCTACATGCATAAACCTATCAGGATAAATCTTTTCAGTAATTATACTAATCCCGGGAGTAATACTCATCAACGACATAATCTGCGCCTGCATATCCGTAGGAAAACCCGGATATGGAAGCGTGGTGATATTTACGGCTTTTAATTTCTTCACGCAACGCACGCTGACAGAATTATCTATTCTAACCAAAGACGCCCCTGCTTCTTCTAATTTATCAATTACCGCGCCAAGATATTTTGGAAAAGCATTCTTTATCGTTATATCCCCGTCAGTAATTAAAGCGGCAACCATCAGTGTAGCCGCTTCTATCCTATCCGGAATTATCGTATGAGTCGCGCCATGAAGATGCTTTACTCCCTCTATTTCTATAACCGGTGTTCCATGGCCTTTTATCTTCGCGCCCATCTTAATCAAAAAATCCGCCAAATCCACAACCTCTGGTTCACAGGCGCTGGATTCAATCACGGTCTTATCTTGCGCGAGAGCGGCGGCCATCATTACATTACCAGTAGCAAGCACAGAAGAGCCATAAACTCCTCCTAGATATATATTAGCGCCTTTAAGTTTAGAGGCCTTTGCCACTACATAACCGGATTCAATACTAATATCTGCGCCTAAAGCTCTTAGGCCCTTAAGATGCAAGTCTACGGGCCTTATCCCTATAACACAACCGCCCGGCAAAGAAACTTTTGCTTTTTTTAATTTACCTACAAGCGGGCCTAAAACGCAAAAAGAAGCGCGCATTGAAGAAACAAGCTTATAATCCGCGACAAAACCCAAGTTCTTAGTTGAACTTATTGAAACTATGTTTTTATCAAATTCAACGTTCTTACCTAATGAACGCAAAATCTTAACCATGGTATTAGTATCGCGTAAATTCGGCACGCTCTTAATAATACAGGCATCGTCAGTTAATAATGTTGCCGCCAATATCGGTAATACAGCGTTTTTTGAACCTGAAACCACAACTTCTCCTTTAAGCCGGACACCGCCTTCGATAACAAGTTTATCCATTTTTATAATATCCCCCTGATATCAGCTATCAGCATACAGCTTACAGCTTTCAGCTATCAGCTGACGACGACTTGCGACTTACAGCTGACGACTGACGACTTACGGCTGACGTCTGACATCTGACAGCTGCGCTGCGCTATTATTACTCTATCTATACCGCTATAATCCTTAATCACTTCTATTGCCTTAAAGCTTCCTGAATTTTGAAAAATATTTTCTATGGCAATCCTTTGGTCAAATCCTATTTCCATAATTAAAAAAGCGCCTTCTTTTAAATAGCGGGGCGCTTTATCAATTATACGCCGATAAAAATCCAAGCCATCATTACCGCCGTCTAAAGCAACGCGCGGTTCGAAACTTAATTCTGGCTGTAATTCATCAATTTCTTCGGTTTTAATATATGGGGGATTGCTTACAATTAAATCGTAATTTGTGATTTGTAATTCGTGGTTCGCGAATAAATCACTTTCTATAAAATTTACTTTAACATTATTTTGAATAGAATTCTGTTTAGCAACCTCTAACGCGGCAAAAGAAATATCTGTTGCTGTTATATCAGCATGGGACAAAAATTTAGCCAAAGACACCGCGATACAACCCGAGCCCGTTCCAATGTCTAATATCTTAAACCGGCAAACCGGCAAACCGGCAAACCGGCAAACTATCTTCATCGCTGTTTCAACCACAATCTCTGTCTCTGGCCTGGGGATAAGTACATCCGAATTTATTTGAAATTCCAACCCCATAAATTCAATTTTCCCAAGTATGTAATGTAGGGGTTCGCCGCAAGCCCTTCTTTTTAACGTGCCGGATATCAAAGAAGATTTAGCTTTATCTAAAAATGTATCCTTATTCAGATATAGAGATAAACGATTACAATTTAATACCTCTGTAAATAACAGTTCTGTCTCGGTCATTTTTTTCTTTTAGACACCGTAGGGGGCAGGCATGCCTGCCCCCTACATC
>ERZ1292640.1018-Hain-H43-02um-R1-1018-length-23385-cov-17_pt1 | contig 23385 bp, 24 predicted proteins | sample MGYA00564404_ERZ1292640 | MGnify/ENA primary metagenome ERZ1292640 (study PRJEB36523, sample SAMEA6512636) | groundwater metagenome | collected 2019-01-08 | study: AquaDiva: Metagenomics assemblies of 32 groundwater samples
CCAATCAACGCTCAAATCAATAGCAAACCCTTGTATGACAACGTAGGGCAGGCTTCAGCCTGCCGTGGGGCCGGCTTCGTGGCGCACGCTTCAGTCTGCCGCTGCGGGCTTTCCGCTTGCGGACCTCCGCTTGCGGACCTCCGCTTGCGGACCCGTTCCCGGGCGTTCCCGGGCGTTCCCGGGCAGCCCGCAGGTGGACAATCGGTGATGCTAGAATTGATGCGTAAGAAGTCATCGCTTCACGCATATGGCGCGTTCGCTGCAACGCACAACCATCTCACTCCCCAAGGGCTTGTTGGCCGGTGTGGATCGTCTGGTCCATGACGGTCTGGCGGAAAGCCGGAGCCAACTGATTGCCGCGGCCGTGGAGGCGGAACTACGGCGCCGGCAGCGCTAAGACATCGACGCCCAATTCGCCGCCATGGCGTCCGACGCGGACTACCAGGCCGAAATCGCCCAGCTCATGCGGGAGTTCGCAACGGCCGATCGCGAAACCTGGGGATGACCTCTACGCCCGGGCACACAAAGGTCAACGGTAGGCCTCGGATCGGTGGCGCACGCGGAATATGACGATCATATCGGGGTGCTGAGGCAGAAACCGGACGCGCCAATCGCCGGCTCGCAGGCGAAACCCGAATTCTGGCGCGCGGAGCTTCTTGACGTTACCCTGCTCCGTTGTGGCATAACGGTCAACCGCATCGCGGATCTGGCGCGCCACTTGAGGATCCAGCCGCCGCATGTCGCGGAGTGCATCCGGGTCCCAGCGAACCGTCTTCACAGCTCGAGTTCTTGAGAGAGCTGTTCTGTGGTCAGGAGCTTGGCGCGCTCCAGGCGCCCGAGCGTTTCCGCGTCTTCACGGAGTTCGCGCTCCCCGTAAGGCTCGTCGTCGAGTTCGGCTGCCACCAGGGAAGGCCAGCTTCCGGCGGCAGCCATGGCGCGCAGATACAGCAGCGCACCCTCGAGCTGCGGCTCGGTAAGCTGGGAGACCGCTTCCATCACTTGTTCCCGCGTGGACAATGGCAACCTCCAGTTCCTCTGCTCATCTTATCACGCCTCTGGTCGCGGCGCATGTGTTTGCAGGCAGTTACCGAGCCGCGACCGGAGGGAGCGGTCATGCGATTCGGTCTTCCCCAGAACCGTTATGCACCCAGCACCACCGGCCACCCACACAAGACCCGCCTCCGCGGGTGTGCGCCACTGGTGGCGCACGCTTCAGCCTGCCGCGCCAGCTTTCCGCTTGCGGACCTCCGCTTGCGGACCTCCGCTTGCGGACCCGTTCCCGGGCGTTCCCGGGCAGCCCGCAGCCTCCCCCGCCGCCAGTCACAACCGCAACGCCCCGTTGAATCAATCGATTACGCATTGAACGGCAACTTGCCGCGCTACCATGGAAGTGATAAGGGGCTCTCGCATGAACAAGAAGAAAAAGTTTGTCCTCGTATGCAAGGGGACGTCGCGCGGATGGGGGCCGCCGGCGCTCGATGCGCCGGCGCCGCAGCCGCCCCAGGAAACCCGGTTCGGCGGGCCACTGGATTACGACCCGGTGCTCGACCCCATCCGGGGGCGGAAGCGCCCCACCGCCGTGGAATCCTGGCGCATGTCGAACTGGTGCCAGAAGGATCGGGACTGAGGACTTCCTCAGTCACGAGACAAATGGCCTGTGAAATCAATGAGTTGCCAGTCCAACTGCCAGGGCGCGGTGTAAGCTGGAAGATGAAGGAGATTGTTTATGAGTGTTTCCGGGTATTTCAACAAGCGATCGGAAGACGAACTGCGGATGCCGCGGCGCGAGCCCGGCGAGCCCGACGAGCTCGGGATCAGGTACGAGGGGGACTTCCTGACGGGTCGGATCACCCTGGCGGAGGCCCTGTCGCGTGCGGACCTCGCCGCGCGGGTGCGGCCGGCGCCGGACAGCCAACGCTTGTCTGTTCGGAGGGACGGTGGCGTGCCGCTGAACACCCTGACGCCGGCGGAGTGGGCAAAAAAAATCGCTCGTGAGCGAGCCGCGCGGGCGCGGGCCACCGCGCCGCGGCGCAAGAAATAAGCTCGTGTGCGATCGGACCGAGCTAGCCCTCAGGGTCTTTCGCCTTCTGGGTCGGCGCCATCGCCGTGCTCTCCGGCATCATGCTCGCCATGCTGCGGTCTCTCCCCGCAAAGTAATGTCTCGTGGGGCCCGCTTCACCCCGCCGCCACCGCCCGGCGCGCCCCGGCGCTCCCCTCCACCCGCCGCGCGCCTGGAACGTTCTTGAGAGGTCATTCCGTAAGCTCCCACTCTTCGCGGGAGATGCCGCCCTCTCTGAGGAGGCGCGCCAGCAGACCGGTGCCGATATCCCCGCTATGTGGATTCGGAATGCGCAAACGAAGTGTCCCGCGAACCATAAATGGATGACGGCCCTCCTGGTATGGCCCCGCAAAACCCAGTGCGCCCAGGCGGCGCACAAGCTAGCGCCAGCGGATCGGTCCCAGCTTAGACATCCACCGCGACCGGCTTGCCGGACTCGACCCGAATGCCGTCAATCTCCGGGAAGGGATGGCTCAGCCGCAATCCAAGCGAAAGCCAGTCCTCAAGCACTTCCTGCAACTCCTCGCGGCAATGTTCCAGCGTCTCTCCCGTGGCCCACACACCCGGGCATTCGGGGATGTGACCGTAGAAGGGCTTCTCGCCCTCAACCATTTCGTAGTGGGCCTTTCGCATCGCCGCCTGGATGTAGCGGGTGCGCATGGTCTTATTGTAGTCTTTGGCTGATCTCCGTGGCGTGGGCTTCAGCCTGCCGTTGCGGGCTTCAGCCCGCAGGTGTGGGCTTCAGCCGACCTGGCCGCCCCACCAAACCCAGCGCAGAGTCACGCCCCCGCGGCCACCGCCCCGCGGTTGCTCGCAGTCTGTCCAAACACGGCCATGAGCCCCCTGTCCAACTCGTCCTTGTAGCCGGGGCTGCCCGATTCCTTCAGGAAGGGTTGGTTGTGATACCGCACGTCTTTGTAGTCCGTGATCCTGTTCTCGTCAAAGGCGGCCTTAACCTCCAGGACTCCGTCTTTCAGGCGGTACTTGCATTGGAACCCAAGCCGCAGGCGAATCTTGTTGAAACTCACCCGGTAGTTCCGTCGGTCGGCATTCTCGACCTGCTCGAGGCGGGTGTCGGGGAAGACTTCTCGTACGATCTCGCCCACCTCCGAAAGCGTGTGGTTGAGCCGGGAATCTCCCACGTTGAATGTCTCTCCGCTCACCAGCCCGACGGGAGCGTCCAAAACCAGCAACATTGCCTCCACCACGTCCTTGACATGGATGAACGGACGCCACTGCCGCCCGTTGAAAATCGTGATTACACCTTCCTGGCAGGCCTTGGCCGACAGCAGATTCACCACCAGATCGAAGCGCGGCCGGTTGGATAGTCCGAACACGGTCCCAAGCCGCAGGATCGTCGGATGGAAACTCCCGTTTCGCGACTGCAGAAGCGCGTTCTCCGAATCCACCTTCGTCTGGCCATATACCGAGATCGGCTCCACATGCGACTTCTCGTCCACCTCCTGATCCGTCGCCCCGTACACACTGCAGCTCGACGCGAACACGAACCGTTCCACGCCGTGTCCCTTGGCTACTTCCACCAGCATGCGCGTGGCGGCGAAGTTGGTCTCCAGCGCGGTCTGGCGCTCCAGCTCGCACGCGGGGTCGCCCACGATCGCGGCCAGGTGTACGATTGCCCCCACACCTTGCACCGCCCGGACCAGGTCCTGAATGTTGCGGCAGTCGCCCACAATGAGTTCCAGATTCGGGTTTGCCAGGACCCCCTCTAAGGGGGAGTATCCGTACATCAGCGTGTCCAGTACCTTCACCGCGCGGCCCTGCTCAAGCAGGCGGCGAATGAGGACCGACCCGATGTACCCCGCGCCTCCCACCACCAGCACTCGTTCTCGCTCGGCGCCCGCAGGCAGTCCGTTTCTCGGCCTGACCACGAAGTGCTTCTCAACTGCGCCCTTGATCAAACGCGCCGAGGACAACGAGATCCCCGCCAGAACCACGAACGGAACCGCAACACTTCGGCCCAGGTTCGTGTGCCCGAAGAGAAGGAAGTTGGCGCCGAAAAACACCACGATGGCGGCTACCACCCCCCGCAGTACGACCCAGGTCTTGTATCGCCCCCTATACCCGCGCGAGTGAGTGTAGAACCCGTTAAGCAGGAAGACAGCCGGGAAGATCGGCGAGAGAAGCCAGAAGAAAGTCGCGTAGTAATGCCCAAACTCGGAGACCAGCACTTCCGCTTGAACGCCGTGTCCCCGCGCCGTCCTGTACACAACCGACACCGCCAGGGCGCCGATCATGCTCAAGTGCACCATCAAGAAGTCCGCAGCAAGCCTCGGCATGGCTTCCCGCCACTTGAGGTTGCCCAACGCCTTCCGCCTTGTCACCTCACTGCCTCCTCCTCTTGGGCTAGTGCCGCCACCGCCATTGCCACCTTCTCCACCGTCTCATCGGACAGCGACTCGTAGATAGGCAGGCTCAGCACTGAATTCGAAATCCTCTCCGTGTTGTTGAGGTCCCTGCCGGCCGGCTCGCAGACTTCGCGGAAGAGCCTTTGACGGTGCAGCGGGGGAGAGAAGTACTTCTTCGTTTCGATGTTGTCCGCAAGCAACGCCGCCGCCGCTTCGTCGCGGTCCATCCCGAACTGGGCCGGCCAGACTAACACCGAGAAGTCCTTGTACGTCGAAACGTCCCCCCCATGAACCTCCTGAAACTGCAGTCCCGGCACGTCCGCGAGCACCTCGGTATACCGCTGCGCAATCTGGTTGTGTCGCCGCACCTTCTGGTCCACTAGGTCCAGCCCAGCCAGGGCCAGCCCGGCGTTGAACTCCGTCATCCGCGCATTCAGCCCCAGCAGCGCCGGGTCGTATTGTCCCGTGTCCCCGTAGTTCCGGCCGGCCCGGACAAGAGCCGCCAGGGTAGCGTCATTCGTGCACACCAGCCCTCCCTCGCCGGCGACCAGGAGCTTCGTCGGCGACAACGAGAAAACCTCGGCATCCCCAAACTGCCCCACGGGGCGGCCGTTGTGGGTACTCCCGAACGCGTGTGCGGCATCGAAGACCAACTTGAGGCCGTTCTTGCTCGCCAGACGCTCAAGTTGTTCGATTGCCGCTGGGTTCCCATACAGATGGACCGCCAAAATGGCGGAAGTCGCCTCCGTGATCCTCGACTCGACATCTTCGGTATCAACCGTCCACGTATAAGGGTCGCAATCCGCGAAGACCGGGCGCAGGCCGTTCCAAAGGACGGCGTGACCAGTGGCGAAAAATGTGAAGCTAGGCAGGATCACATCCCCCCGGACGCCGAGCGCCTTCAATACTAGCATCAGTCCTGACGTGCAGCTCGAAACGGCAATGCAATGGCGGACGCCCAGTCGCTCGCTGGCGGCAGCTTCAAAGCGCGCGACTAGGTTGGCGTTAGTGATCATGCCCGATGCGTAGTGCTTCTTGTAAAGAGAAAGGACCTTGTCGTACTCCGGGAGGGTAGGGCAGATGAAGGGAAACCGCCGGGTAAACAGGGGTTCACCACCTCCAATCGCGGGCACAGGTCTGTTAGGAGCGATTTTTGGTGCAGACATTCTGGAGCTCAGGAAAGTGAACGAGCGAAAACTGAGACGGTAGGCTGACCAGCTATAAATACGAGTCGCCGGCCTGGCGTGGCCTCACGACCCGTGCCGGCGTGCCATAGGCCACCACATAGGAAGGTACATCCTTCACAACGGTGGCGCCGGCGCCGACGACGGTGTGCTCCCCGATCGCCACGCCGTGGATCACGTTTGCGCCCAGCGCGATGGCAGTGAACTTCCCCACTGTCACGTTGCCTCCCAGCGTGGCGTTTGGGCCCAGGCTTGAAAAGTCGCCCATGCGCGAGTCATGGCTAAGCGACGCCTTTGTGTTGACGATACAGAAGGCGCCAACGCGAGAATGCGAGTTACTGATTACGAGCGCCATCGCGACGGTTCCCTAGCCCAGTGTCGTGTGGTGCCCCAATTGAGCCGACCGATGAACGGCGCACACGAAGCCGAAGCCTGGAATCACAGCTCCGATCAGTTTCACCACCAGATGTCGGCTTCGATCAGTCAAGCGCCATTGCACTTCTCGCAGACGAGCCAGAGAATGCCACTCTTAAAATCCGTCCCGCTTAATGAAAAAACAGGGTTTGCGGACGCGCCCCCCCTGAACTGTAAAAAGGTCCGAATCGCATCTGCTAGCTGGGCCAAGCCTTAGATACGACCCGGGGGATCGCCTCCGAGTCTTCACGGTTGTGATAGCCAGCGATTGCGAGTCTAGGCTTGAACTTTGAGAGAGTATACTGTGCACCAAGTACGGCGGCCACCTCAGCCCCCTCGATATCCATCTTGACAAAATCCACCCGCTCAAGGTGGAGCTCGCGGACAAGCTTGTCAATGGTCGTCACCGGCACTCTCAACAGGCCCCGGGACCTATCCGACTGATCTTCGCTAACGCGCCGCCCTGCCCCCGAGCCTGAGAAGAACAGGCAGTCATCGTGGTCCCAAACCCCCTTCGGGTATACAATCACACGTCCCGTGGCAATCTCACTCGCCAGGTTCCTGCGAAGGCACTCCACATCGTCAGGTGCCGGTTCAATAGCCACCACAAGCTTGGCCCCTAAACCGAGCGCGTGCCGCGCATAAGAACCGACATTTGCGCCACAATCCACTACGACATCACCAGGACGGACCGCAATCTCCCCCTTGCCGTAAATGTCGCGTTTCTGTTCTGCCAGAACCTCAAACAACCCCCAGCTCTCGCCCCCTGGGATCCACCACGAGTAATCGGAAGTGCTCCACAGTTCGTACCCGGCCGGGTCTCGCTGCAATAGTCGGGCCGTGGCTTTGACGTCTGCTACCTCTCGTGTGTGGTGCTCGTGATTCCTGGAGTAATTCAGGACGTCCCTGAACGAGCACGCGCGACTCCGCCCCACCCACCTCCGCAAGAATGCAGGAGTCACTGACCGTGTCACTGACCAGTAGACGGATTTTGCAGACAAATAGAAGGGAGTGTGTTTCAGAACGTTCTCCGCCCACCCGCCAGCCCGAGTTTTGCGCAGATAAGGAGTCGCCAACAGCGCACTTTCCACTAACGCGAAGAGCAGGAACGAAACAATGATCAAATAAAAGGGAGTGTGTTTGAAAACGTTCTCAGCCCACCCCCCAGCCTGATTGCTCCGCAAATAAGCAGTCGCCAAGAGCGCACTCCCAACTGACCCGCCGAGTAGGATCCAGACAGCGACCGTCCTGTGTCTCACACGACTTCTCCTATGACCTAGATTGTGGAACCCATGCAGAATACAAATCTGTCACGCCCCTTCTACCTTGCCAATCGCAGTGGCCGGATTCCCGAACACCTTGACATGCGGCGGCACATCCCTCACGACAACGCTGCCGGCGCCCACAAAAGCCCAGGCCCCGACCCTAATCTGGGGAATAATGCACGCGTGACTTCCAAGAAACACGCCCTCACCGAGAACTGCGTGTCCATTGATCCCACAGAAGCTGCTGATCTGACACCAGTGCCCAATGACCGTGTCATGTCCCACGTTGCTCAACGCTCCAATCGACACGTGATCGCCGATACGGACATCGGACGTTAAGGACGAGAAAGGAGCCACGACAATTCCGGTTCGGAGTTGCACATTCCCACCAACGTTCGCCAAAGGATGGATCAAGTTGATGAAACGACCGCCTTTTTCGATGATGGGCGAGCAGCACTTGACTTTGACCTTTGGATCGCCGATGGCACTGACAAAAACATCGTCTTCCTCAATCTCGTAGCCATCGATATCGCCAATGACCTTGCACCCATACTTGTACCCATCAAGCGCATCCGCTCTGGCGTCGAGAAATCCTTTGATTCGCCATGGGGCTCCGGCAGCAATCGACTGGACTGCCCACGTGAAGACGTCACGGCCGAGGCCGCCGGCGCAGATGATCACAAGGTTCTTCTTGGCGGAGTACGAGGGCGCGGCAGGCAGGGTACCAGCAGGCGCTGCGCGTTCCACGAACCGCGGGCCGACCGCGCAAGTCGGAACGGTCCGGGATTCAGTCCTTGCCTGTGCGAAAGAAACTCTTCTTTCATATCTCGCCGTGCTAGGGCAGGGACGGCGGCCTCGAGTCTCCAGGAGCATTCTAATGAGGGTGCCCAGCTTGTCGGGTGTCGGCGATTCGAGGAAATCATCAAACGTGATATCGACGGCAAAACGCTGATGAATGCGATGCAGCAGAACCGCGGTCAAAAGCGAATCACCACCCGCATCGAGGAAATTGGAGTCCAAGCCGATGTTGTCCACTTGCAGCAATTCCTCAAACAACTCCACGACTTCCTCTGTCTCCGGCACCGCACTCAGAGGCTCGGGCTTTGCGCGCGGCTCCGCCCCTTCAAAGGGATTGGGCAATCCCTTGCGATCTGTCTTCCCGGTAGGTAGGGTTGGGAAACCGTCCAACACGACGTAATGCCGGGGCACCATGTAGTCAGGCAGCCTTGATTCCAGGTGCTTCTCCACGTCCTGTTGACTGAACTGGCTGGCCTCCTTGGTGATGACATAGCCAACCAGTTGGTCCTCGCCCAGTCGGTTCTTCACGACCCAAGTGGCGCCGTCGGCCACTCCGGGTGCGGCAGCCAAAGCATGGTCGACTTCCGCCAATTCGACGCGGTAACCCCGGATCTTGACCTGGAAGTCCTTACGTCCAACGTGGATCAGGCAGCCATCCGGTTCAAGCCTGCCCAAATCGCCGGTCAGATACACGGGAGTCTCATCCGTGTCGAGGCGGACGAATTTGCCCCGACTGAGCGCCTCATCGCGCCAATACCCGGTGGACATGTAGTTGCTCCTGACACCGATTTCCCCCACGCTTCCGGCCGGCAACTGGTTACGCTCGTCATCCACAATAACGACCTCGCGGTCTTCTGACACCGTATACCCCCCAGCTACGTTGACGCCCTCAATGGGGATATGATGGTCCACTGCATAGAGGCGGTAGTTGTAGGATTCACTGGTCCCCAACTGGTTCACTAGGTGGCTTCCCACCGGAAAGTGCCGGCGGAAGAGTTCCACCTCCCGTACAGTGAGCGGCTCGCTGGCCATGACGACGATACGGACGTCCTGGAACACAAAATCGTCGGCAACCGTCCGCAAAAACTGCCGGAAAGCACTCGGAATCCACTGGAAGGTCGTCACTTTCTCCCGAACCAGCCAGTCAGCCATACCAGTGAACCCCTGAGTTTTCGCGTCCCAAGGATACAGCGCGCCGCCGTTTGTCAGACAGCAATAAATATCCACAACCGAAGCGGAAAAGCTAGCGGAATGGAGCCAAGTCACTCGATCGCTGGGGGCGAAAAACAGGCGGTTTGTCAGGCACATCGTGGTGTGCAAAAGGTTTCGGTGCAAAAAGGCAATCCCTTTTGGCCGCCCTGTGCTGCCGGAGGTGAAGAGAATATAGGCGCGGTCGAGGGGGTCGCAAGCCACCCGCGGGTTTGGGGCTTCAGCATGGCGTTCTATCCTGGAACTGGTGATGATGCGAACACGCTTTCCAGCAAGTTCGTCGGCGAGTCCCATGTGTTGATCATCCGTCAGCAAGACCGCGGGTTCAGCGTCCTCCACCATGACTTGCAGGCGTTCTTTGGGGAAGTTGGGATCGAGGGGCACATAGGCCTTGTGCGCCTTAAGCGAGGCCAGGATGGCGATTATCATTTCCGGAGCGTTGGGCAGCAGGATGCCGGCCTGCGCCAACTCTCTTCCGCTAGCCGAAAGTACCGCCGCCGCTATCGAATTGGCAAAGCCGTTCACTTCCTCATAGGTGTAGGTAACGGCTCGCGTTTTGAGGGCGACATTGTCTGGGTAGAGGCGCACCTGATCCTCAACACGCTCGTGAATGCCCCGCAAGATGGATTCCTTTCGGAACTCGATAAAAGCGTGAGGACGAGTGACGTCAAGTCTCCTCGGCATTGGTCGGCACCGCCTGCGTTTCCACTTGCAGATGCCTTCACCAAGAGACGGAGTGTGGCACGTCTCTTCCGTGATACACTTTTGCGCCGCAACGCATCTGATTTGACAGCCTCAGCTGGTCTCGGTCGACTCAACAGGCTTGCGGAAACTCTTCCATCGCGCTCCCGTACCGCACCGTGGCACGCTTCTTCACCAGGCCATGCCCTTGCACGTTAGCAAACGGAAAGATGACACTTTCGGCTGCGCCACCGACCTCGGCCACCGGAGGCCGACGACCGTTTCCCGCGCCAGGGTCACAGCGGGGTGCAGTAGTGGGTTTCCACCGAAGTTGTTCAGCCACGCGAACTTGATCTTCGCGAAGCCGGCATCTTCCGTTGCTCGAGATGAACAGCATATCCATCCGGCGAGTGTTGGACCTAGTCCCCCGGAAGTCGCGAAAACCCGGTACGAATAAGTCCCGGCCGAGCGTGGTCACCGCGGGGTTCACTGGTGTTCCCCGTGGAACTCCGGCATCGTTGCGTCCCCGGCATGACTGATCCCCTCGCCCCTGAAGACCTTCCAAATCGTCATCCACATAACCTTAACGTCCAGCCAAACACTCCAGTTCTCCACGTACCAGACGTCTATCTTCAGGTGCTCTTCCCAACTTAGGGCGTTACGGCCGTTGACCTGAGCCCAGCCTGTGATACCTGGCCTCACGTCGTGGCGCCGCGCCTGAAAAGAGTTGTAGCGCGGAACGTACTTTACGATCAGGGGCCGTGGGCCAACAAGGCTCATGTCGCCTCGAACCACATTCCACAACTGTGGCAGTTCGTCCAGACTAGTCGCTCGGAGCGCACGCCCAAGTGCGGTCAACCGCTGCGCATCCGGGAGTAAGCAACCCGCCGCATCGCGGGCCTCGGTCATAGTGCGAAACTTGTACAGTGGGAAAGGTCGCCCTCTCAATCCGCCCCGCTCCTGCCGAAAGATCGCTGTAGAGCGCGTGCTTCGGCGCACGGCGATTCCGACAAGCAGCATCACTGGAGAGGCGACGATCAGACCCGTTGCTCCCCCAAGGACGTCAACTATTCTCTTCAGCCTCCTGCCGATCATGCCCCGGCGAGAAGTACATCGAGACGGAATTGTTTCGCACTGGACAGGAGCGAGCAAGCGGCGGTATTCCGCTGCAACCAATTCCGATATACGCTGTTCATGGAAGTGCTGACTGACAAACGCACGTCCGGCAGCACCCATTCGACTCCGAAGCTGGCCGTCTTCTATAAGCGATCTCAGTGCCTGCGCGAGTACCGCAGGATTCCGAGTCTCAACCAAAAAGCCAGTTACGCCGTGTCTAACTGCGTCAACCGTCCCATTGATTCGGGTTCCTACTACAGGCACTCGCATCGCCTGTGCCTCAAGCATCACGTTCGGCAATCCCTCGCGATACGAGGGCAGCACACAGATATCGAGCGCAGCATAGATCGCTGGCATGTCGCCTACTGTTTCGCCGGTTAGGCGAACTCGGGGATCACCCCAGAGCCCACGCATGACATCCGCCTCAAGTGGATCCTCGGCTTCAGGTCCACCGCACAGGAACAACCAAAGGTTAGGACACTCCTCGCGAAGAATCCGCCAAGCCCCATACAGATCCGCGATTCCCTTATCGTGGACCATCCGTCCAACATAGCCCAGAACCGTGGCGTTCTGGGGCAGTCCGTAACGAGAGCGAGTGCGCTCGCGGTCCGCGCCATTTCGGCGGTCGGGATCGAACTTGTTCGCATCGACCCCATGACTCCCCCCGTAACCAAGCGTGCGCACCTTGCCAGCGGGGCACACGCCTACCGCGACCGCCTCCTGGCGCAAGGATTCGCTTACGCAAAGCGCCTGGGTCGCCAACGAGCAAGCAAGTTTGTCGGCAAAGAAAAGGATTGCGCGGCGCAACCCGGAGCACGTGCTGAAGCGCAAACCATTGATGGTGTATATGCGAACGGGAACGCGAGCGAGGGTGGCTGCGATCATCCCTAACAGGCCGGCCTTCGGCGTGTGGGTGTGCACTATCGCCGGTCGCAGTCGCCTCAGCTCCCAACACAGCCGCAGCGACGCGGAGAGGTCCGCGAAAGGACTGATGCGCCGCTCCATGGCGACCGCGTGCATCGGCACGCCGATGTTATGCCGACACTCATCCAGTTCCTCTCCAGGCGAGCTGATGGTCTGCACATCGAATCCTATAGACAAGAGGAATCGGATCTGCTCCTGAAAAAAGCCGCGCAAGGCCTTCGGGGATGTCGTCATGATCACCACGCGTTGATTCATGTGAAATTCGGGCGGGGTCCGTATCTGGGGACGGCCTGTGATGAGAACACCACAACCGCCCGGACTTGTCCGTCGCTCTTTTTTATTGGGAAAGTTCCCAACAACGCACGCTTCCGAATCCTAAGGCAGAGCTCCGGAATCTGTACCATTTCTGGCGCAACTGGGAGCCCGGCGCATGTATTCCCCTTTCGACACCTCGTCATACAAATTTTGATACCGTTGGACGATGTGATCTATTGCAAAGTTCTGACAGATTCGCTCCCGCGCCCGCCGGCCCCGAGACGTACGCTCCTCCTCGGACATGGCTAACACTTTCAGTATTCCTGTAGCCAGTGCCTCCGGATTCCGTGGTGGAACTATTACTCCGGTGTCAGCGACCAGCCGCGCCGAATCCCCCACGTCCGTCACCACACACGGGGACCCGCAGGACATTGCCTCTCCGATGACCATTGGAAATGCTTCTCCGCTCGCTGCCGATACTACAACGATTGAAGCAGCAAGGATATCGCTCACATCATCTCTCCGACCGAGCAAGTGGAAGTGACTACCGAACGGTGTGCCGGCGACCCACGAGGCCAAGATTCTCGATTCGGGCACCACACCATCGCCACACAGAACGGCGTGCACGCGCCGGTACTGCGCAATCACGCAGCTCGCGGCGTCTATGAAGGTTCGGTGATCTTTTTGTGGATGGAAGCGTCCAACCAGTGCAATGAAGGCCACATCATGGTCTAGCCCGAGTTCCTTGGCTAGCCGGCCTGCTGCGGCTGGGTCAGGCCTGTATCTGTCGGTGTCGAACCCGTTTTCTATCACCACGGACTTTCCTCGGCAATACCCCATCTCGCCGTGGTACCGCCGCGTCGCGTCCGAACAACACACAATGCGCGTCGGCGACCAGGCCGATATTAGGCCGCAGGCCCTCGCTGTTATCCGCGTGAGCCATTTGTCACTCTCGAGCGACGAGTGATGGAGCCCCCAAACGACGGCTGTACCGACGCCGGCTAGAGTAGCTGCGAGCGATCCGAGGAGATTGGAATGGTACATCCAACACTGCAGTATGGCAGGGCGGTAGCGAGACAAATAGCGAGCCATCCGTGCCAGCCCACTTGGGTTCGGCACGCCTCGTCTCATACCCAAAGACCACACTCGGATTCCCAGTGCCTGAATAGACCTCCCAACCGGACCTATGCCGGTCATGGAGACCACATCGCTTGTAAATCTTGAACGATCCACGCCTTCAAGTAGGCGGCATAACATGACCTCAGCCCCACCGGTATCGAGGTCCGTGATCAGGTGCGCAACTCTGGTCATTCTCTTATTCGTGCGCGACATGTCTCCAACGGATCCCCAATGGATGCCTGAATCGTACCAGGCGCCGCTTGAGTCTCGCCGCGTACGCCCCCCAACGCTGAAGTACGAGGTCCACTGGACTCGGTTCCCGCCGCATGTAAGCAGCTTGCACCTCCGAGATGAAGGTAAGCCGCTGTTGGTAATTGTGTAGATCCTTACGAAACCGCTCAATGTCGGTTCGGGTCCAGCGGTTAAAGTGGATACACACGGTCCAGACTCCAAGCGGTGCCCATCGGAATCTGCCGATTTGTTGTGGGACCCAGAGAACGCCATACCTGTCGCAACTAGGATAAAGGGAGTAGCCATCACTGATACAAAGGACGCCGAGTTCCTTCAGTATTGAAACAGTTAGCAAGTCAAAGGAGTGACCGGGAGCCACCCATACCTCGGTGGCGATTCCTTCTCGCAAGAAGATCTGCCGCGCTGCAGTCAACCGTCGCATTTGGGAGTCGGCACTCGTGCCGGCAAATTCGCTATAAGCGTTCAGCTTCATCACCCCGCGGTCCCGAGTGACATAACAGTGCTGGTAGCCGTGAAGTGCAATAGTCCAACCTCGTGACTGCCAGCGTCGAACCTGTGCCCAAAAATCCGCTTTCGGAGGTCCCACAACCAAAGTGGGATCGTGGTTGTCGGGAACTACGGCCAAGATCGGCTTTACGCCACACTCGCAGAACATCTGCTCTAGTTCCTTCCAGACTGACCAGCTCATAGTCGGGCAGATGTCGTCACAACGGACCAGATACCGTGCAGCCATTGGTTTATTGGAACGCAGCACCTGCAGTCAGGCGCTGTCTGAGATTTCTACCGTCTTGAAGCGGTGCGGGTGTCACAACTTGACTGCCAAAAACTCCTCCGTACTGTCGCCGAGCCGTCGCTGCCAGCGCACACGGAAGCCCGCCGTCTCGAGGTTACGCCGCGTGGCTGCTGTCAGCGAAAACGGAGTTGGAAGCAGTTTACGCCCGACAAGCAGTGCCAGCGGGGGAGAGAGCCAAAGCAGTACCTTTCTCCACAACGGACGCTGCTCGGTGAGAAGTCGACCCGCGGTTCGAATCGTCAGCCAGAACGAGCCACCGGCGCGCAGGACGCGCGCTGCTTCGGCGCAAACAACATTCTCTTTTCGTGCATGATAGATGGCGTCCTGGCAAACCACGACGTCCACCGATTCGCCGGCCAATGGAATGGCCTCCATAGCGCCTCGCACGTGGTTGACTTTTGCTCGCCTCCTTCTGCAAAGATTAAGGCTAAAGCCGAGCATGAGAGGGCAGAGATCCACCCATACGACCTGCGCCGTACCTTCTAGAGACAGCGCCACACTCCAGGCGCCCGGCCCAGCTGCTAAATCTAGCACTATTTTGCCGCGAAGATCAATTCCGCTCTTCTCGATCTTTCGCTGCAGCAGACCGACGTCGAGTGCGTTCTCAAGGCGCTCAGAGTACGCTTGGGCGACACTTCCGGTCATGACAGTCTTGAAACGGAGAAGCCAGTGACGCTGAAAATAAGGAGCGGCACTCCGTCTTTCTATCATAAGTTGAGGCCAGACGGCTTGTTGACGGCGTTCGGATATCCGGAAGGGTGTGGGACACGGCCTGGTACCACACGGCAGCAGCGGGCGTCCTCGAATCCTACCAGCGGAACAAGGAAGAATGGTAGCAGTTGAGCGCGCATCCTGGAAAGCAGGCCCAGATTAGTCGTCGAGGAATAAACAAGCACGAGCTCGATGGCCAGGGCGGTCGAGAACGTCCAGTACGGCTGGCGTATCAAGTGCTTGACCAGCCTCCCAAGCGAACCCAAGCGTCTAAGAGAAAACAACACCAGCCATGCGTTCTCAACGGCAGCGAGAGCTGCGTTGAAGTTGTGAGCTTCCCAAAGGAAAGGTCGGAACAGCACCTTGACAATTCCCGCTGGGAGGCCCCTGATAACCTCCGTCACGCTTAACGCGGGCCTGTACTCAACTGCTGAACCTCCATAGGCATTGCCGCGTGCCCCCACGTCGTTGCGCGCCAGTGCGGCGCCGACACTGACTTCCTGCAATCCGACGAAACCCTTCGCCAGGTGCCCCACACCCAGCAACATCGCGGCTAGCACGACTAGCGTAAGTGTCCCTTGAACCCACGACGCAGCTTTCGCTGTGCCGTAAAAAAGGACCTGCGAAACCAGAAAGGCAACGGCGACAAGGAACGCAATGTGGGGGCGGAATACTAAAATCACCAACATACCTGCAGCGAGGCGTGCCACTCCCTTCGCAGCTTTCCCTCGCAACCATAACCCGTAACCATGGGCACTGAGGCCCAATCCCAAACCGACCCAACTGTCCTTTCCGTGGATGCTGGTCCACATGGAATAGGACGGCAGAAAGAACATCATCAGTCCATACACCCTGGTCTGCCGGGGTGCGCCGAACAGCGCGAATGCTTTATAGAGAGAGATGGCGGCCCCAAGACCAACGAACATTGACACAAAGTAGAGAGCGGTCAGGTTTCCTCCAAAGGGAGCGTAAAGAAGCCCGGTCCAAATCACAAATGCTGGAGTGCCAAACTCCCACCGAAGCCGGTCCCAGGCCCCCGCCCGGATCGCGGTGGCCGCTTCCAGGCCCTTAATGTGATAAGCAATCGCGTCGGCCCTCCCTTCGGCGTAGTACGGCAGCGCCCATAGGACGAGGAACAAGAATACTCCGAATCGCCAGAGGAGCAGGCCAGGCAGAAGCATGCGCAAAAACGCACGCCTACGGCAGCTCTCGCTAACGAGTGCACCCCCGACGAGAGCGGCCAGGGAGCCTAAAAGGATCCCTGGCACAAAATCATCCGCTGGCATCATTCGAGTGCCGCCGAAAACACCAACCCCACTCGAAGTCAGTCGTCGTGCTCAGTGCCCGACCCGGAAGCTGGGGGTCGCTAGCGGAGAAAGTGCTTTAGCAAAAACCACGCCGCTGCCAGCTCCCCATGATAGAAGCGCCCCGCGACGCGACGCAGAAAGTAAGCTGCCAGGAAACACCTGGACAAACAGTTCTCTCCACCCGGCGACTCCTTCAGATAGCGCCGCGCAACAACGCAGGATTCCACCACCATACGTCCGGACTGCGAGCAAGTCTTGCTGGCGCGATGTTGTCGAGCCCGGGCGAGGACCTCGTTGATGTACACCACGGGGCACACCCGGACCAACCGAGTTATCAGGTCTTGGTCCATGCAGTAGTGCAGATTCACATCGAGCCCGCCCACTTCCTCGTAAGCACGACGAGGAAAGAAGACACCCGGTTGGCTGAAGAAGGATTTCCCAGTCCAGATCTCCACCATGTCCTGGAAGTTCAGGTTTCTCGGACGTAGTAATCGGTTCCGACCGCTGGGGTCAGCGAATAACATCACATTGCCTGCAATCACAGTGCCAGGATTCTGGCGGTAGGCCCGCCCGACGGCCTCAAGCGCACCAGGTTCAAGCAGGTCGTCGGAATTGATCCACCCCATGACATCGCCGGTCGCGCGGGAGAATCCCTTGATCAAGGCAGCGGCCTGGCCCGTGTCCGCTTCGCTAACGTGCCACGTGATCTGGTTCGAGTATTCTCGAATCACATCCAGGCTGTCATCCGCCGAGCCCCCATCCACTACAAAGTACTCCAGATGTTCGTAGCGCTGCCCTATGACGCTCTCGATCGTTTGTGCCAGATAGCTCCCCTGATTGAACGAAGGCGTCACCAGTGTGATCTTAGGCATGGCCGTATTTATCGTTAGCTCACAAGTGCGGCTCGCGCGGTCTTCTTCCGGGGATCAAGCACCGGGCGAGGAGTGGTCAATCGGGTCTTTCCTACACGAACGCTGTTTAGGGCAGAGCAATGTAGCACCCCCGTATTAGTGACGTTTTGGTGTGCCGGGCACGGTAGTGACGTCATAGGCGTAGCAATTACATTGGCGGAAGCGTGCGGCCAAGTAGCCGCACACAATTGTGGCGACGGTCGCCAGCGATAACAGCGGGCGTGGCGCCCTTCGAACCGGCCGTACTCGTTTGGAGAGCATGGTGGTTATGCGAGCTGCATGACCAATTCGCCGTATGCTGCGGCGCACCGCTGGATCGAGAAATCCGCGACGGCACGGGCACGTGCCGCCTGGCCCAGCCTGGCCCGAAGAACGGGATCTTCCAAACACCGCAGAATGTAGCACGCAAGGTCGTCGGGATCGTTAGGGCGGGCCAACAGACCACTGACGCCATGAGTAATCAATGTACGGACACCCGCCACATTGCAGGCGACCACCGGTAAGCCGGCCGCCATCGCTTCAAGGACGGAAAGGCCGAAGCTCTCCGCCCGCGAACTGAAGCAATAGACAGTGGTCTTCGAAAGGAGATCCTGTACCGCGTGTCCGTCCTGAAAGCCCCAGAAGGTGACGTCGCGTTCTACTCCGAGAGCAGACGCTAAGCCACTCAGCGCCAGCTCGAGGCCATCCCCCACAAGCCAGAGACGAGCGCGCGCACGCGCACGGACGATTGCAAAAGCCCGCAGGAGAGTGGCCTGATCCTTTCCGTGAGAGAATTGACCGACCATGGTGAGGTTCGCGATTTGGTCTGACCCCGAGAATACTGCGCGGAACGCCCCAACGTTGACTCCGTTTGGAACGACCACGCAGCGCTTGGCTCGGAGCGCGGTGCCGCAAACTCGGGCTGCTGCCTGCAAGCAATCCGTCGACACGAAGCTGATGCAGTCGCCGAATGCCGCGCCCAGGGCGTATTTGATCTTGAAGATACGGGAGTCACAGAAATGGGCATCATGGTCAACAAGAATCCACCTGGTTCTCATGCCACTTATCAGCTGTAACAAGGGTCTGCAGACACCGGCGGGCACGTTATGGGACACGATGACCTGGGGTCGGTCGCTACGAATGACACCCGCGATCGTGCGGAGGCTGCGGAGATCAAAGCCGGGCGTCTTAACCACGTCATAGTACCGAATGCGAGCAGCCTCAAGCGGATCCGTGTACCCCACGAACGCTGGGAGGACGCCCCAAAAGACGACGGTGCACTGAAATCCGAGGTGCTGCATTTCGATAGCAACATCCGAGATGACTCGCCCCACGCCGCCCCCGCGTGCGCCGTACCCAAGATGCAACACCTTGATTGATACTTTTGCGGAGACCGCTCTGGTCTTTGTCATATGGTCAGCCTGCACGCAATTGGTTTGTGCGACTAACGGGCGATTTCCTAGCGGCTAATTATTTCCCTCCCGGCTGCTACAGAAGAGCGGGCGGCGGCTGACAAAGGGTCAATGTAGATCGACCGATCTATGGGCCAGCGTGGTTCCGCATAGCCTGCGAACGTCAACTACAAATGCGGCCAGCGCCAACGCTTCACACCCGGCCACCCACAGTGGCACCGCGGCTGTGGAAAGCTTGGAAACAGGCCAGGCCAGAGGCAGAAACGCCAAGGCGCCCGCAATCGGCAGGACCGCTGCCGGGACCCTGAGCCGTCCGCAGGCGACCAACGGAATAGCGTAAATAGACTCCAAGGACATCGCGACGACAAACAGAGCGGTCGCACAGGCCTCCACGACGGATGGCTGCAACCTTCCGCCCGTCCACGCGGAAACCAACCAAGGCGTTACCAGCCCGAGCGCCATGACAGCCGGAGCCAGGAGAAAGCAGACGAGGTTCCGGCTGCGGCTCAGCGTGCTGCGGATCCAATTGTGATCGCCGCGGGCCTGGGCGTCGGCATAAGCCGGCCACAAAGGCATCCAAAACAGCGAGAACACTGTCATGGGAACGCTAAGGACCTTATAAGCCAGCGCATACGGGCCGGCCTCCGCCGCACCGAAACAATTCCCAACCACTAGGACCGGAGCGCCAACTAATGCGAAGGTGCCGGCTGACGCTAAAAGGAACTGAATGCCGCCGCCCGTCAATGCGCGCGCTCGCCGCCATTCGAACCAGCGCCACCGCGGGCGCAACCACGGCCTTCGCCAGCAGAACTCCACCAGCGAGTTCCCCGCAATAGCGATCAGCGGCGCCCCTGAACTGGCAAGCACCAAGATGGGTAAACTGGCTCCGAGAAAGGCCGCAACCAAGGTCCCCGCCAAACCCAGGCTTGCCGCCAGGGCATCCCACGTGTACGTGCGAAAGCCTTCCTGGAAGCCAACCTGCACGCGCCCGGCAACGCCCAGCGGGATGGCTGCCAGGTAGCAGATCACGAACAGGGCCGCTGCCGGACCTGCCTCGCGAACGGCCAAGGGCGTTCCCAGGTTGAAGATCCGGTTCCAAGGGAGGTCCTGGTACAGCGCGAGGAACAATGCCAGCAGCGCCGTTGGGATGGCTAATAACACGAAGAACGCGCTGGACAAGTCCCGCTGCATTCCCTTCCTGTCGTTCTTCCCGTTCGCGGCGGAGACGGCGTTCTGTAAAGTACACCCCAAGCCGAGATCGGCGAAGCTGAACGACAGTGCGATCAACGAGCTGAGGCTCATCCAGAGACCGAAGCGCTCCGCCCCTAGGTACCCCACGGTCACGGGCACGGCCACGATGGTGGTCAGCAGGCGGATGCCCTTGTTCACGCCGGCGGCAACGCCGGACAGCGCGGCGCAACGGTAGCGTTCTTTGGACCGGCCAGCCTCGGTCGAGGTGTCGAACGCGCGCAGGCGCAGAAGGGGAAGAACGCTTCGGATGCGCGCGCGGACGCTCCTGAGGCTGGTGGCCGCGTCAGCAATGACGGGCATCGCCGCTACCGTAGCGGAGACGCTGGTAGGCATCGTAGACTGCAATCGGCGTCAATTCCTTACATCTGGCCCGCAAGATGAAGCGCCTCAGTCTGGACCTGAGTTCGGGTGATGCGGCATGCACGGCGATGTGGTTCGCTTTCGCCGGCCAGTACACATTGAATCCCGAGGCAGCGAGTTGTCGGCGGGTCCAGACGCTTACGTGCTTTTCGAGGGGGTTCCCGCAAAGGTCTCCTTGGGCATAAAAGCGTTTTGGGGTGCTGACGACGGCCGCCCGTGCGATGCGCCGCATCTGGTTGAGAAGCTCGAAGCCATCTTGTGCCCTCAAATGCTCGAGTACGTCGATAAGCAAACAGCAATCATAAGATGCTGAGGGCAGCGTCCTGCAAGCATCGAGGCCGTTCTTCTCGATGATGCGGTCGTAAATGCTGCGTTGGAGTTCCCGGATATAGAATGGGCAGGCTTCCACGCCATCAATGACAACCTTCGGCTCGCCCGCTGGGCTCCCCGTCGTCTCGCCCGGCGGCAGAAGTCCAATGGCGGCACTAACGTCGAGGTACTCCCTCAGCAGGAAACCATACTTTCCAAACCCCAAACCGAGATCGAGAACGGACCGGGGCCGGATGCACTGGACAAGCGAAACGATGTGCGGAATCTGGTCTATCTGTGATGTTGGCATGTTAGATAGATCCCGCAACGTGGCACTCTACAGAATTATCACCACCGTGACAGGCCCCAACAACCGGAAGTGATCCGCGGACGACGGCCCGGCGAGTTCTGCTCAGCTCCACAGCTCTCAAGGGGTGGCTGTTGGCAATCCCTGCATCGCTTTCCGCAGTCGGCGCTTCAGAATGGAATACACATCCGCGTTGGGCCCCCAAAAAACTGGGGGACACGATTTACACACATCGAACGATTCCTCATACCTCATCAAGTAGATATTGCGGACGACTCGCTCTCTCAGTCGGCTTGACCACACTTCGGCAATTGTGTTCTCGTTGATATTACCTAACACTGAGGAATTGCCGAAATCAAAACAGCATATATAGGTCTGACCATTTGGTGCGATGAAGATCTCCCGAAGGACCCGGTCAAACTGGTCACACAACTCACTTTTCTTGTGATTCAAGAACGACTGGTACTTGTGCAGCGCAATCGCAAGCTGCTGTATGGTGTCGCCTGCACGAAGGATAGGGGCCATCGCGTGAATTATCGCTTGTCCGTCATCTCCAAACAGCCCTTCTTTCCCTTCAATCTCCTCAGCAAATTGCTTAGCCGTGATGAAATAGACATGTATTCGGCAAGCGGACTTCATTTCGTTTCTAAGCGTTCCGAACTGAGCAATATGGTGGCGTACCAGCGAGTATTTCTTGTGGCGCTTCACATACTCGTATGTCGGCTCTGTCGCTCCGTCCAGGTTGAAATGCAGTTCGGTGAGACCATGATCGAGAAGCGCCCTTGCCCGACTCTCGTCCATCAATATCATGTTGGAGAACAGGATGATGTCATTCCTGGGAAATCGATTCCTGATTTCCCTTACGATGTCGAGAAACTGAGGGTGCGTCAGCGCTTCACCGTTCTCACTTAAAGAGAACGACCCTTTGAAAGCATGGTCTGCGGCTTCTTGGAGGACCTTATGAATTAGGGCCATTGGCATCGTCTTGGGGTGGATCTGTGGAGCGCGGTCCGGGCAGAAGACGCAATTCGCCGGACAACGTAGCGACAGGCACAAGTTTATACGTTCCGGAAACTTCGAATGACTGGCCCACATACGATCGACTGTCGCGAGGTTTAACTGCCTGGCACACTTCACCAGGAGCCGTTTAGCGATCAGGAAACCATACTTTGCAAACTCTAAGCCGAGATAGAGATCGGGCCCCTGGGGGTTTCGCTGGACAAGCGAAACGACGTGCGGAATCTGGTATATGTGTGATGTTGGGATGTTAGGCCACCAGTCGGCCACACGCCAAGGCCCAGTCTCGCCGCCGAGCATCACCTGGGCGACCGCGGGAGAGTACGCGGCATCCCCTCTCCCGCCAACCAACACTCCGCGGTCTTCGTGTACCTGAGTGCCGTCTATATTCGGATCGACCAGACTTGTTGCGGTGCGATTGTCATTTGTGGGTGCGGCCTGGAAGTTCGGGGAACTGCATAACCGTCGACTCGCTCTGCGAGCTCACAGCCTGGCACCTCGACACAGAACTGCCAAGCTAACGCCACCAACCGTCGTCGCAGCGCACCCGGGGTTTCCCACGTACATCAACATGCGAATCGGCAATGCCAACTTCTGAACCAGACGCTTACGTCCAGATGGCGCGAGAAAGCCCGGTGTAAATCGACAGTACAAGGGAAGGAGTCCAGAGGAGGTGATCATGTTCAGCGCGGAGGCTGTGTTCCAGAAGCTGATGTGACCAACCGGCCCTATTCGGCGGTTCCACTGGTCGCAGATCAGTACCGACAGTCGATCGTCGAGAGGGATGTGTAGCGCAACATAACGGCAGCGACGCGCTACAGCCGCCAGCAGAGTCTGAGGGCATGTCACGTGTTCGATCACATCGTTCAAGGTTGCCAGGTCGACCTCCACCCCATCCTCGGCGAAGTCGGCCGTCTTGAACTCTACTTCGGGACTCCTTGCGGCCGTCTCGTGCCACGCCGATGCGATGTCATAACCGATCGCCCGCCGTAGCGGAAATCCGCACTGGATGAGTTCCTTCTAAAGTGCGACAAAAACGCCGCCGTTTCCGCAGCCGACGTCCGCGTAAGACGTTACGGTATGTCCGTCAGGAATGTGCATAATTACTTTGCGCATTTCCCGCGCCTTCCACACATCGTCGCCGAAGTGAAAGTTGTAGTCACCAGTCTTGTACCGAACGGCCGCTGCGTTCACGTGATGCCTTTCAAAATGATCTTCCTGGCGGAAGCATACTACTTCTGTTCGCCGCAGGGTTCCAGAACGACAATTCCGTTTGGCGGAATTGGGAATCGTTTCGCCGGTCACAAGCGTGGGCTTCGTGTATCTCTGTGATCCTTGAGAGTACCGAGTTCCCGCCTATCAGTTAGCCTTAGATTCCGCCATCTG
>ERZ1292640.969-Hain-H43-02um-R1-969-length-23815-cov-5_pt1 | contig 23345 bp, 21 predicted proteins | sample MGYA00564404_ERZ1292640 | MGnify/ENA primary metagenome ERZ1292640 (study PRJEB36523, sample SAMEA6512636) | groundwater metagenome | collected 2019-01-08 | study: AquaDiva: Metagenomics assemblies of 32 groundwater samples
TCCAGCGCCGCTCCCGCCAGATGCCCGGACTCGAGTGCCTGGAGCAACGCGGCCTCGTCGACAATGCCGCCCCGGGCGGCGGAAATCAGGCGGGCACCGGATTTCATTCGTTTCAACGCGTCGCGGCCGATCAGGCCGCGGGTGTCATCGTTCAAAGGCAGGTGCAGGCAGATGTAGTCCGATTCAGCCAAGAGCGTTTCGAAGCTGGTCGGCTCGGTGCCGCGCCGTTGAAGCTCCTCCGCGGTGAGCAGTGGATCATGACCCAGCACTCGCATCCCGAAGGCGGCGGCGCGGCTGGCGACCGCCGCACCGATCCGTCCCACCCCGATAATACCCAGCGTCTTACCGGCCAGCTCTGAGCCGTGCAGCTCGGCCTTGCGCCACTCCGCCCGGCGCATGCTGGCATCGGCGAATGGGATCTGCCTGGCCAATGCCAGCATCAGACCCAACGTCAGCTCGGCCACCGCCACGCTGGGCGCCTCGGGAGCGTTGACCACCGTGAGCCCGCGGGCCTTGGCGGCTTCGAGGTCGATGTTGTCGACCCCGACCCCTGCCCGCCCCACTACTTTCAGGCGCGAGCCAGCCGATTCAATAACCTGTGCGCTGACCTTGGTGCGGCTGCGGACGATGAGGGCATCGCTTTCTGCTAGGGAGTCGAGCGAGGACGATTCAAATACCTGCGCCGCCTCGCTGAGTAGAGCCAGGCCCTGTTCGTCCAGGCCATCGGTCACCAGCACCCGCCACACAACCCGGGAATTGTACCCGTTGACCGAGCGGTCCTGGTTCTGGGTAGCTTGAATTGTGGAGTGCGGAGCAGGAGTCCTCTCGCGAGGGCGCGGCCTTCGGCCTATCGAGGTGGCTGGTGCTCAGCCTCGAGGGCCTTGAGTTCGCGCAGATGAGCGTCGTCCTCCGGGTTGGGCTGGTAAGCGGTGGAGAACCAGGCCTCCAGAATTTCCTTGGCGACCGCCTCGGAGGTGTTCCGAAGGGACAGGCAGAGCAGGTTGGCATCGTTCCAGCGGCGGGCGCCCCGGGCGGTCTCGGCGTCGGCGCAAAGCGCGGCCCGGACGCCCACGACCTTGTTGGCCGCCATGCTCACGCCGGTGCCGGTCCAGCAGAACAGCACGCCTTCGTCGGCCTGCTCTCCGGCCACATCCTCTGCGACCTGGCGAGCGACCTTCGGCCAGCCCTCGGGGACGTCGGCTAGCGGCCCGTAGAGCCGCAACTCGTGGCCGCGGCGGCGGAGTTCCGACACGACTGCGTCGGTTACCGCGTTGCGCTCGTCTGAGCCGACGGAGATTTTCACATTAGCTCCCCGATCAGATTCTATCAGGTCCGTTCGGCCGCTCGTGGCTGGATCGATGGGTAAGTCGTTTATGTCATAATACATGCCCGTTTTCGGGAGCATTCCTGGTGCATTTCCAGACCGTCTGCGTACTTGGGTTGGGCTATATCGGGCTGCCGACTGCCAGTTCCTTCGCCGCCCACGGTTTGAAGGTTCATGGAGTAGACACCGACCCGCGCGTGCTGCAAGAGCTGCGGGAGGGGATGATTCACAATCAAGAGCCCGGTCTCCGAGAGCTGGCCAAGCGGGCTCTCGACTCGGGGAACCTCAACCTGAGTGACCAGCCTGCCGAGTCGGACGCCTTCGTCATCGCGGTCCCAACCCCGGTGGGAGAGGACAAGCGAGCAGACCTGCGGCATGTCATCGAGGCAGCCAAGGCGATTGCACCACACCTGCGTCGCGGCAACCTGGTGATGCTGGAATCGACCTGCCCTCCGGGGACGACTGTGGGCACCGTAGCGCCGATCTTGGAGCGGTCGGGGCTCAAAGCCGGGACCGACTTCTCACTCGCCTACACCCCCGAGCGGGCGCTGCCGGGAAACATCGTGCAGGAGTTGACCGAGAACGCACGGGTCATCGGCGGCATCGATCGTCGCTCTGCCGAGGCGGGCAGTGAGCTGTACCGAACTTTCGTGGTGGGTGAAATCCTGCTCACCGACGCCACCACCGCCGAGATGGTGAAGCTGATGGAGAACACCTATCGCGATGTCAATATCGCCGTCGCCAATGAGTTTTCGCGTCTGGCCGAAAAGCAGGGCGTCGACGTATGGGAAGCCATTCGACTGGCCAACAAGCACCCGCGAGTCAACATCCTGCGGCCGGGTCCGGGAGTGGGAGGCCACTGCACCGGGGTGGACCCCTGGTTTCTGGTGGAGGCCTCGCCGGCGCTTTCCCCGCTGATCCGGCAGGCTCGCGCAGTCAACGACGGCCAGCCGGCCCACGCTGCTTCGATCATCGAGTCTGCGTTGGGGAAGCTCAGTGGGAAACGGATTGCCGCGCTGGGGCTGGCCTATAAATCGGGAGTGAATGACCTGCGCGAGAGTCCCGCGATTGAGGTCGTCCGCCATCTGATCGCCGCGGGAGCGCAAGTTCGCACCTGGGAGCCGTTTGCGCCGGACGGCAGCGTTGAGGGCGCCGAGTCGGTTACTTCCTTGAAAGAGGCCGTGACGGGAGCCGAGGCGATTGCGCTGGTGGTGGATCACCCTCAGTTTGTGGAGCTCGACCCCCAAGCGGTGGCGCGGGCGATGCCGGGGAGAGTGGCCATTGACTTGCGCGGTCGCTGGAATGTCGGTACCTGGAGAGCCGCCGGCTTCGCCGTATACGTCTTAGGCGTCGGCACGCCGAATGCCTGAGCCGCTCCGGGTTCTATCAATCTTCGGGACTCGCCCGGAAGCGATCAAGATGGCCCCGGTCCTGAAACGGCTGAAGCAGACCCCCACTGTTGAATCGATTGTCTGTATCACTGCTCAGCACCGCGAGATGCTCGATCAGGTACTGGAGCTATTTCAAATTCGGCCAGACTACGACCTCGATATCATGCGGCCGGCTCAGCCGCTGCACGAACTCAGCGCGGCGGTCTTTCAGGGACTCGAGCCAGTGTTGGCGAAGATAGCGCCTGACTGGGTGCTGGTCCAGGGGGACACGACAACGGTGATGTGCGCCGCGCTGCTGGCCTACTATCATCGGGTGAGGATCGGGCACGTGGAGGCCGGGCTGCGCACCGGGGACAAGTACCAACCGTTCCCAGAGGAAATCAATCGTCGGGTATTGGGGGCGGTGGGTGACCTGCACTTCGCGCCGACCCACTGGGCCAGGGACAACTTGCTGCGGGAGAGCATTCCGCAGGAACGGATCGTGGTGACCGGCAACACGGTCATCGATGCGCTGCACGACATCGTCGAGCGTCCCATTGACCTCTCGCGGGGCTCGCTGGCCGGGCTGGACAACGCGCTGCAGATTATCCTCGTCACCGCGCACCGGAGGGAGAACTTCGGCGGGCCGATGGAGCGAATTTTTCAGGCTCTACGCACGATTGCGGATGAGTATTCCGGAAGGGCTTACCTGATCTATCCGGTTCACCTCAATCCCAATGTCCAGGAACCCGCCCATCGATTGCTCGGGGACGTGCCCAATATCCGCTTGATTGAACCGCTGGACTACCTCAGCATGGTCCACTTGATGAAACGCGCCCACCTGATCCTCACCGATTCGGGCGGAATCCAGGAGGAAGCGCCTGCGCTGGGCAAACCGGTGCTGGTGCTGCGCGAGGTGACCGAACGGCCGGAGGCCCTGCAGGCGGGGACCGCGATCCTGGTCGGAACCGACACCGAGCGAATCGTCCAGGAGACCCGCCGCCTGATGGATGACCCCGAGGCATACGCCGCCATGGCGAGAGCGGTAAACCCCTTCGGAGACGGCCACGCGGCCGAACGGATCGTTGAAGCGCTCCTGAACAGACACGCATCACTCAGCCAGTGAGCCACGCCGTGTCCCGTTTGGAGAGGGTCTGCATGGTTGCGCGGCTGAGTGGCGTGGCGGGACCGGCGGCCTTCCAGCGCCGGCTGGTGGGCGGGTTGCAGGCGCGTGGAATTGGGATCAGCTTCAGCCTGGAAGATCGCCCGTATGACACGTTGCTGATTATCGGAGGAACGCGTCGGCTGGGCGGGGTGTTGCGGGCACGGCGCCAAGGAACGCGGATCGTGCAGCGGCTGGACGGAATCAATTGGATGCATCGCCGCACCCGGACCGGCCTGCGCCATTACCTGCGGGCGGAAGCGAACAACCTGTTGATGCGACTCGTTCGGGACCGATTGGCTCACCGGGTTGTCTATCAAAGCGAGTTTGCCCGCCGCTGGTGGGAACACCGCTACGGACCAGCGAAAGCCTCGGCTACAGTCGTCCACAATGGAGTGCCCCTGGAAATCTACAGCCCGGATGGCGGCGGCCAACCGCCGCAAGATCGGACTCGGTTGCTAATGGTTGAAGGGAACTTTGCTGGTGGGTATGAGCTCGGTCTGCGGACCGGCCTGGACCTGGCTGAGCGGCTTGCGGAGCGGCTAGCACGGCCGGTGGAGTTGACGATTGCTGGTAAAGCCCGCCAAGAGCCGAGCGGCGCGCGCAATGGGGTCCGGATGGATTGGCGCGGGGTAGTCGACCCCGATCAGATCCCGGCCTTGGACCGGTCGGCCCACATGCTGCTGGTGGGAGACCTGAACCCGGCCTGCCCAAACGCGGCGATCGAAGCCATGGCCTGCGGGCTGCCGGTGATCGCCTTCGAAACCGGCGCGCTGCCGGAATTGGTGACGGGTGATGCCGGTAGATTGGCCGCCTACGGTGGCGACCCGTGGAAGCTCGACCCCCCCGATATGGAAGCGCTGGTCATGGCCGGGCTGGAGGTTGTGAATGATCAACCTCGCTTCAGATCAGGCGCGCGTGCCCGGGCGGAGGCGGCCTTCGGGTTGGATCGGATGGTGGATGGTTATCTTCAGGCGCTGGCAGGATAGGGGTGAGATCCATCATTCTTGAGACCGCCGCCTGGGTTGCCAAAACCTTGCCAGACGGTATGCGGCGGAGCCTGTATCGCCTGGGCCCGCTCACCCGCGGCGTACGCGGCTTGCTGAACGCCGCCGTGCCGGAAGGGCTGACCGAAATTGAGATTGCCGCCGGGCCGGTCGTGGGCGCGAGGATGCGCCTCGACCTGCGGACCGAAAAGGACCTCTGGCTCGGGACCTACGAGCTCGACCTGCTCCAGGCGATCGACGATCTGGCTGAGGCCGGGATCCTCGCCTACGATGTTGGCGCCAACGTGGGCTACGTCAGCCTGGCGATCGCGCGCGCCGCGGGACCGGCAGGCAAGGTCGTTGCCTTCGAGCCGTTGCGGACCAATTTCGACCGGCTGCGACTCCACCTGGAAATGAACGCGGAGGGGAGCCGTGTAAGGCCGATACAGGCTGCGGTGGGGGCGCGGACGACTCGATTGCAATTTCTCTCTTACTCATCTGGCGCGATGGGAAAGCTGGAGGGGTCAGGCGGTAGAGCGCTGGAGCATACGGGTGCACAAGAGGTCGAAGCAATCTCCCTCGACGATTGGGTTTATCAACAAGGCGAGTCCGCGCCGGGCCTGGTGAAGATCGATGTGGAGGGGGGCGAGGTTCAGGTGTTGGAGGGAATGGAGCGTCTACTCAGAGAGGCAAGGCCCTACCTGCTGGTCGAGCTTCACGGTCCGGAGGCTGCGAGCGGAGCACAAGGTAAACTGGAGCGAGCCGGGTATCGGCTGCATGAGATGCGGCCGGGTTACCCGCTCTGGCGGCCGGGACCGTGGAAGGATTATGTCGTAGGCATTCCACCCCGGTCATAAGCTATGGCGCCCGTTTGCAGTTTCTCGATAACGAGGAAGTGAGCCGGACAGCGAACTTCGCGGGGCGGCTAGCCGTGCAGCAGCGAGTGCTGCCGGCCTATCGGGTCCCCTTCTTCGACCAGCTAGCCCGCCACTGCGAAGGCGGTCTCAGTCTATTTGCGGGTGAACCAAGAGGGAGGGAGGCAATCTTGCCGGCGACCAGGCTGGAGGTCGCGCACCTCGAGCCAGCCCGCAATGTCCACATCCTTGGCGGCCCAGGGTATCTGTGCTTTCAAACCGGGATCTTCGATTGGCTGAATGCCTGGGATCCGCAGGCGCTGATCTTGGAGGCTAACCCGCGCTACCTATCGAACCGCCGGGCGATGGCATGGATGCATCAGAGGGCGCGGCCTGTGGTCGGCTGGGGGCTGGGCGCGCCGCGCGGGCACTTCTTCTGGCGCGGGTACCTGCGTCAATTTGACGCACTCATCGCCTACAGCACGCAAGGGGCAGAGCAGTATCGGGCGGCGGGCGTCCCCGCTGAGCGCGTGCATTTCGCCCTCAACGCTGTCGTCGGTCCGCCTCCGCCAGTAATGCGGCGCCCTGGAAAGTCTGGTGAGCCGGCCAAGCTGTTATTTGTCGGCCGGCTGCAGGAGCGCAAGCGAGTGGACTTGCTATTGCAGGCCTGTGACGGTCTGGATCTCCGGCCTGCGCTGTGGATCGTCGGAGAGGGTCCGGCGCGGCTGCAACTGGAGCGGCTGGCACAGCGGGTCTACCCGGCTGCCCAATTCATGGGCGCGCTGCAGGGCGAGTCGCTCGATCGGCTTTTCCGCGAGGCGGATCTGTTTGTCTTGCCCGGCACGGGCGGCCTGGCCGTCCAACAGGCGATGGCCCATAGCTTGCCGGTGATTGTGGCCGAGGCCGATGGCACGCAGCGGGATCTGGTGAACCGAGACAATGGTTGGCTCGTCCCCCCGGGTGACCTGGCAGCGCTCACCGGGGCGCTGCGAGCCGCCCTCTCGAAGCCAGATCGCCTGACCGAAATGGGCGCAGCTTCTCACCGGATCGTGGCGGAACGGGTCAATATTGAAATCATGGCAGACACCTTTGTCAAGGTGCTGGAGGCCGTGGTCCCGCGGTGAGGCTGCTCTATGTTGCTGACGGCCGAAGCTCGATCGCTCGCAGCTGGATCCAGCACTTCGTCGGAACCGACCACGAAGTTCACCTGCTTTCCACCTTCGTCTGTGAGCCGCTGCCCGGCCTGGCTTCGCTGACCATCGTGCCGGTCGCGTTCAGCGGTTTGGCCCGGGCTCAGACGGCTGCCTCGCGACCCAGGCTGAGCCCTGGAGCGACGGGCGCGGGCACGATCCATCTGCGAACTACCCTCCGCCACTGGCTCGGGCCGCTGACTCTCCGCCGCGCCGCGGGCCAGGCACGCCAAGCGATCGCTGACATCCAACCGGACCTGCTGCATGCCATGCGGATTCCCTTTGAGGGCGCGCTGGCAGCGGCCTGTGAGCCGGATAGCCGCCTCCTGGTCTCAGTTTGGGGAAACGACTTCAGCTTGCACGCTCCGGCCACGCCGATGATGCGCGGGCTGACCCGCAGGACGATGGTTCGGGCGGACGCGCTGCACACGGATTGCCAGCGGGACCAACGCTTGGCGATGAGCTGGGGATTCCGCGCAGGGCGCCCGGCGGCCGTGCTGCCGGGCAATGGAGGCGTCAGGGAGGATCTCTTCTATGCCGGCGAGTCCGGAGAACCGACCAGTCCGGAGCTTGCCCATGCGCTGCGCGCGGTTCCGGCGAACGCGCCGGTTGTGGTCAATCCACGTGGCTTCCGCGCCTATGTGCGCAGCGACACCTTCTTCCGCTCCATTCCGATGGTGCTGGCAGTTCATCCTGACGCGGTCTTTCTGTGCGCCGCGATGGCGGGCGAGCGGCAAGCGAACCGCTGGATCGAGCGCCTGGGCATTCAGGATTCGGTGCAGCTGCTGCCCAAACTGTCACCCTCCGACATGGGAGTGCTCTTTCGGCGCGCGTGGGTGATGGTCTCTGCGAGCGAGCACGATGGCACTCCCAACTCTCTGCTGGAGGCCATGGCCTGCGGGGCGTATCCGGTGTGCGGGGACCTCGAATCAATCCGGGAATGGATCGTCGATGGCCAGACCGGTTCGCTGGTTGATCCGCGGGACCCGGGCGCCCTGGCGCAGGCCGTGAGCCGCGCGCTGACGGACGCGCCGTTCCGGGCCGAGGCGGCGCGCCAGAATGGTCGCATCATCGCCAAGCGCGCCGGCTATAGGGCCGGGATGGCTCTCGCAGAGGCCTTTTACCGCGAGATTCTGGCCTGAGCCCGCATGACCTATCTGCAGGCACGCAGGTCCTCCAGTAAAATCCCCCACTGAACGATGAAACAAGTCGTACAGAATCTGCGCTCAAGGCGACCCACGGTTCTGGAAGTTCCGGCGCCGCATCCGGACGCCGGCAGCGCGCTAATTCGGACTGCCGCATCGCTGGTGTCGGCAGGCACCGAGCGAGCGTTAGCCGAGTTCTCTGGCAAAGGCATGCTCGGAAAGGCCCGCGCTCGCCCGGACCTGGTGCGCCAGACACTTGAAAAGGTCCGCCAGGAAGGAATTGTTAGCGGCTTGCGGACGGTGCAGCGCCGACTGGAGCAACCGGTGCCGCTTGGCTATTCCTCCGCTGGGTGGGTGGAGGCCGTGGGTGCGGGTGTGACCAGCGTGCGGGCAGGCGACCGGGTGGCGTGCGCCGGCGGGGGCCAGGCGGTCCACGCCGAGTACGCGGTCGTCCCAGAAAATCTCATGGCGCGGCTGCCGGAGGGAGTTGATTTTGAGTCCGGTGCCTTCGCCACGTTGGGCGCGATTGCGCTGCACGGATTTCGACTCTCGCAAGCGCAGCTCGGTGACCGGGTGGCGGTTATCGGGCTCGGGGTGCTCGGCCAGCTGGCCATGCAGATCGCCCGGGCGGCCGGCTGCAACCCCTTTGGAGTGGACATCGATCCAGGCAGGGTGGACCTGGCGAACGAGTTGGGTGGACGGGCCGCGAGCCGAACCGAAGCCGTAGAAACCGGACAAGCACTCAGCGCCGGGATCGGTTTCGATGTCGTTTTGGTCTGCGCGCACACGGAAGACAGCGATCCGCTGGAACTTGCCGGGCAGCTGGCGCGCGATCGGGCGCGGGTTGTGGTCATCGGCGCGGTCGGGATGCAGGTGCCGCGCAAGCTGTATTACGACAAGGAACTGGAGCTGACCGTATCGCGCTCCTACGGGCCTGGCCGCTACGATCCGCAATACGAAGAAGGTGGGATCGACTACCCGATCGGCTACGTCCGCTGGACCGAGCACCGGAACATCGAGGCCTTCGTCGAACTTCTTGACCAGGGTCAGGTCCAGGTCAAGCCGCTAATCAGCCACCGTTTCCCGGTCGAGCAGGCAGAACAGGCCTACGAGCTCATGCTTGGGCACAGCGAGCAGCCTTCCCTCGGCGTGCTGCTGACCTACCCGGATGCTGCCCCGATCGGCCGCCGTATGACGATCTTGCAGCGCTCCCAGCGGAAAGATGCACCGGTCCGGCTGGGGGCGCTCGGGGCCGGGAACTTCGCCAGCACCGTCAGCCTGCCGATTCTCAAGAAGTTGAAGGCAGTCGAGCTGGTTGGCCTGGCGTCCGGCCGAGGGCTGAGCGGGGCCGAGGCCGCGAGGCGCAACGGATTTGGCTATGTATCGACGGAGTCAGCCCGGCTGCTGGCGGACGAAGGGATCAACACGATCGCGGTGTTCACCCGGCACCACTTGCATGCCACCCAAACCGCCGAGGCACTGCGGGCCGGGAAGCATGTTTTCTGTGAGAAACCGCTGGCGATTGACGCACCCGGCCTCGAGCAGGTGTTGGACGCATTGCAGACCGCTCCCGGGCTGCTGACCGTTGGCTACAATCGCCGCTTCGCGCCGCTGGCGCTTGAGATGAAGCGCTTTCTGGCACAGGTGGGCGAGCCGCTGTCGGTTCACTACCGGGTCAACGCCGGAGGCCTCCCTCTGGATCACTGGATTCACGACCCTGCGCAGGGGGGCGGGCGGATCATCGGTGAGGTCTGCCACTTCATCGATTTCCTGATCTTTTTGGTCGGCGCCTTGCCGGCGAGCCTGCGAGCCGAAGGCCTGCCCAACGCCAGCCGCTATGCCGATGACAACCTGCAGCTAACTCTGACCTTCCCCGATGGCTCACTCGGTTCGATCCACTATCTGGCCAGCGGCGATCGGGCTTACCCGAAGGAACGGGTCGAGGCCTTTGGTGGCGGAAGGGTCGCGGTGCTGGAGGATTTCCGAAGGTTGGAGTTGGCCAGCGGTGGACGCCGCCGCGTGCAACGTTCGTGGCTGCGCCAGGACAAGGGCCACCGCGCCATCTGGGAAGCGTTTGTTGCCGCGATCCAGGCCGGAGGCCCAGCTCCAATTCCCTACGAGCAGCTCGCGGCCGTGACACGGGCCACGTTCCGGGCTCGTGATGCATTGGCGAGCCGAGCTGCGGTAGACCTGGAGTCTCGCTGGCGCGTCACCTCCTAAGGAAGATGTCACGACTGACCACGCTGGTTCTGGCGGTCCGGGAGCTCGGGATCCGCTCGATGGTGCAGTATGCCCTGTATCAGCTCGAGCTTCGCAGCGGGGCGGTGCGCAAGCGCACGAAACCGTACCGCTGGGAGGACCGGCCGCTAGGGTTGTGGCTGCGGGATGGGGCCGCCGACGTGAAAGTGCTCCCGCAACGGGAGCGTTTTTTCTTTCGGCCAGAGGCTGACTTTTCTAGCGACTTGGCCAGTCTCCAGAACGGTGCCAGCGTTCCCCTCAAGGAAGAGGCGGAAGAGATCTTGGGGGGGAGGTTTCGGTTGTTTGGTGGCCCACCGGTCTCGCTGGGCTTTCCTCCTCGCTGGGGAAGCGTGCCTCTGACAGAAGAGGGGCCCAGAGAGCTGCCGCTCGACCGACACTGGAGCGAATACGACCTCGACGGCGGTCTGGACTTCCGGCTGCTCTGGGAGCCTTCCCGGTTCGGCTGGTGCTTCACCCTCGGCCGCGCCTACCGGCTGACCGGCGCGCGGCGCTACGCGGACGGCTTCTTCACATTGTTAGCCTCCTGGATGGAGGCCAATCCGCCGAATCTCGGCCCACACTGGGCCTCCGCGCAGGAAGTTGCCCTGCGGATGATGGCGTTGATCTTCGGCTACTTTGCTTTTGTCCCCACAGAGCAGGAGCGAGCGGAGCGGTTGCTGACCGTCATCGCCGCGCATGCCGAGAGGATCCCCGCCACCCTGCATTACGCCCGAGCGCAGCGCAACAATCATCTGCTAACTGAAGCGGTCGGATTGTACAGCGCCGGGCTGCTGCTCGATCGCTTTCGGCAGGCACAGCAATGGAAATCCCTTGGACGGCGCTGGATTGTGGCCGCTCTTCGAGACCAAATCTTCGAAGACGGCGGCTACATTCAGCACTCGACCAACTACGGACGCCTGGCTCTGGCGGCCGGGCTGTGGGCGGCCCGGTTGGCGGAGATCCACAACGAGCCATTGCCCGAGGAGAGTCTGCAGAAGCTGAGCAGAATGACCGAGTTCCTGACCGCGTTGGTGGACCCTGAAAGTGGGCGGGTCCCCAACCTCGGCAATAACGACGGGTCCAATATCCTGCCGTTGGCCTCCTGCGCTCCGCTGGATTACCGGCCGGTCTTGCAGGCCGCCTCAATACAGTTCCTCCACAGGCCCGCGTTTGCTCCGGGCCCATGGGATGAGCTCTCCTTTTGGTTGGGAATTGCCGGCCAGGTGCAAGGCCAGGCTCCTGTCCGTGAGTCTGCCAACGGTTTCCCGGAGGCCGGGGTCTACCTGCTTCAGGGGCAGCGTGCCTGGGCCGCTCTGTGCTGCGCTCGGTTCCGCACCCGGCCGTCACATTCGGACCAATTGCACCTGGACCTGTGGTGGAGTGGGCACAATCTCGCCCGCGATCCAGGCAGCTACCGCTACGGCGGCAATCTGGGGAACGCACTGGCCTCGGCCAGCGTGCATAACGGAATGCTGGTCGACGGACGTGAGCCGATGCTCCGCGCCGGCCGGTTCCTCTGGTTGGGATGGTCGGATGCGCGATACCTGGCACGCTGGCAGGAGGGATCGGCGGAAGCCCTGGCGGCGGAGCGCGCGGTATCGGGGGTCGCCCACCGGCGAAGCGTCGTGCATACCGCTGACGCACTGTGGGTGGTGATCGACGAGCTGCATGGTGATGGGCGGCATCGCGGCCGGGTGGTTTGGACTCTGCCGGACTGGAAGTGGGACCTGAATGATCGTGAATTGGTGCTCGACGGCGAGCCAGGGCAGGTTGTGCTCAAGATTGAGCCTGAATCCGCCTCTCTGGCGCTTTATCGCGCCGGAGAGCGTTTGGCAGGCGATCTCGCGGAGCCGGATGCCGAGGTGCTCGGCTGGTGGTCGCCAACCTATGGCTACAAGGAACCGGCGCTCTGCCTGGTTGTATCCATAGAGGGAGACTTGCCGGCCCGGCTGGCCACTTGGTGGCGGCTTGGAGCGGAGGGCTTGGCTGGCCTCGCGCTTGCCTTTGCCGAGGATCAGCTTGACCTCTAAATACATCCGCCCCAGCCCGGGGATTCCGCTTCGCAAGCGGTTGTTCGATCTGGCGCTCACGACCCCCGGTTCGATCTTGATCAGCCCGCTGCTGGCCCTGATCGGGATCCTGGCCTGGATCCTCCAGGGCCGGCCGATCCTATTTCGCCAAGTCCGGCCCGGTTACCGGGCCGAGCCGTTCACGCTCTACAAGTTTCGAACGATGACCGAAGCCCTCGATCCGCAGGGAATCGCCCGGTCGGACGCCGAACGGCTGACTCCTTTTGGACGATTCCTGCGCTCCTTCAGCTTGGACGAGCTACCCGAGTTGTTCAACGTATTGAAGGGCGAGATGAGTCTGGTGGGGCCGCGGCCGCTGCTGATGCGCTATCTGGACCGCTATACGCCGGACCAAGCTCGCCGCCATGAGGTGTTGCCTGGCATCACCGGCTGGACGCAAGTCAACGGCCGCAACGCCATCACCTGGGAGGAAAAGTTCCGCTTCGATGTGTGGTACGTGGACAACTGGTCGCTGGGCCTGGATCTCATGATCCTGGCGCTCACGCTTGGTAAAGTGATCAAGCGCGAGGGCATCAGCCAGCCGGGCCAAGCCACCGCGGAGGAGTTCAAAGGGTCGGAGTGAATTCAGAAATCCCATATTGACATTCTATGAATTTCTGACAAACTAATAGCGGCGCTACTCTATTTTGCCGATCGGCACCAGGCTAAGACCCCTCGAGTCGCAAAGCGGTTTGCGGCCCAGGGGTATTAATTTTGCCAAGCAGAGTCCTAGCAGGACGGAACGCGCATGGCCGAGCATCTGAACCTGTATCAGCGGGCCAAATACTACGACATCATTTTCGACCGAGACGTCAGCCCGGAGGTCGATTTTATTCAGCAGGCCTATCGACACTACTCGGGCAGGCCGGGTCCCAAATCGGTCTTGGACCTTGCCAGCGGGCCTGGCTACCACGCCCTGGAATTCGCCCGCCGCGGAATCACAGCGGCTGCGCTCGATCTGCGGCCGGAGATGCTGGCCTTAGGTGCCGAGAAGGCGGCTGCCGAAGGCCTTCAGCTGAATTGGGTGGCGGCCGATATGCGCTTCTTCCGGTTACCCCAACCGGTGGACGCAGCCTTCATCGTGTTCGACGGGCTGGATGCGCTGCTTACCAATGAGGACCTGGTCAAGCACTTCCAGGCGGTGGCCGAAAACCTGACGGACGGCGGGATTTACCTGGTAGATCTCACTCACCCAAGAGACTGCTCCTTCAGCAACTACGGCCACTTCGAATACCGCGGCTCCCGCAACGGTGTGGAAGTCGAGATCCACTGGGCGACGAACTCGCCCAAGCACGATCTCGTGACCGGTGTAGCCCAGGTCGAACTCGAGATGCTGATTCGTGAGAATGGGAGCGAGAAGAGAATCACAGACTCGGCCTCGGAACGCTTGCTGTTCCCCCAGGAAATCCAGTTGCTCTGCAAGCTTTCGGGCAGCCTGAAGCCCGTCGGCTGGCACGGGGATTACGATCTGAGACAACCGCTGGATTATTCGCCGGCTTCGAGGCGGATGCTCGTGGTGCTCCAGCGGCAAGGCTGAGCAGACATGGCCAAGCGCTACTACAGCTCCTACCTCTCACCGAAATTGGTAGCCCGGCGGCACCCCAGCAAGGGCGGCAACGGGGTCTTTGCCCGGCAGGGAATCGCCACTGGTGAGCTGCTGTCCGTCTGGGATGGGATCATCGTGTCCTACGAACGGCTGATTCGGTTGCCACAACCGATTCGGAGGCACTCTGTCCAGGTCGAGGAAGGTCTTTACCAGGCCCCGAACCGCGCGCCTGAACCGGTGGACTACATGAACCACAGCTGCAATCCAAACGCCGGCATGAGCGGCCAAATCGCCGTCGTGGCGATGCGGGAGATTGCTCCGGGCGAGGAGATTTGTGTCGACTACGCGATGGTCGATGGAAGTCCTTACGATGAGTTTGAGTGCCACTGCGGCGAGCCGGAGTGCCGGGGGGCAGTTACCGGCGATGATTGGGCCCGACCTGAGCTGTGGGACCGCTACCGCGGTTACTTTTCCCCTTACCTTCAGCGCCGAATCGAGACTCTCCAGCTTCAACAGGCTCTTCGGCCGCCTGAGTTCGCCAGGCGAGCCAGGTCCTCCAGGCAGTAAGCGCACCACGCCAAGTGAATTCGCATCCGCTTTAGCCCTCTCAAAGGGGGCACGTCCTATTTCTGCAACCGGGAATCCCAAACCGTGGGGGTAGCGCAGGGCGAGCGGCCTACCTGCAAGGGAAACGAACATATGTGCGAAATGCCCCTTTTGGGCCACTTGCCAGGATTTCAAAGGGCGGGTAGCATTTCCCCGTTCGGCCCAACCCTTTAGCCAGGAGGAAGTTCAGATGAAACAGGCCCTTTCGTTCTACGACATCAAGAAGAAGAGCAAGTTCAGCTCGACGGAGTGGAAGATACTGACCAAGACCGCAAAGGGGCGAACCCGCTACTTCGCCGTGGCCCCGGTGCAGGGCGAAGCCCGGGAAGCTTGGCTCATCGTGAGCAAGGACTTTGCCACCGCAAACATGAACATGTAAGGCTCGTGGAACCAGCATCGGCCATCCGAAAAGCCGCCCACTCGAGTGGGCGGCTTTGCATTCCTGGGGGAATGTTACAATCCGAGCACCCTGGCGCCGTGATGACCTATCCTCCGGTCGCGGCGTCCCCTTTCTTCTCCAATGCCAGCCCCACAGCGACAGGCACCCCTTCTCTGTTCGTGCACATCTTGCTAATCCACCAGGCATTCGTGCGCCCGCAGGACCCGGGCGGGACACGCCATTACGAGTTTGCCCAGCACCTGGTTCAAAGGGGCCATCGAGTCACGGTGCTGGCGGGCACCCGGAGCTATCTGACCGGCGAACCGCTGGGGGCTGAGCGGCGACAGATGCTCGAACCAGGCCTGGAAGTCGTGCGCTGCAGGGTCCTAGGCGGAGCAGGCAACAGCTCGTTCCAGCGGACCTTGGGGTTTCTCTCGTTCGTGGTCTCGTCGTTTTGGGAAGGATTGCGCATCCGACAGGTGAGCCTGATCTGGGGAACCTCGCCGCCCCTCTTCCAAGGCTGGACGGCCTGGGCTCTGGCCAGGCTGAAGCGAGTACCGTGGCTGCTGGAGGTGCGCGACCTGTGGCCGGAGTTCGCGGTGCAGGTCGGCGTTCTGCGCAATCGGGCCCTGATTGGTCTCTCCCGCTGGCTGGAGAAATTTCTCTATCGCCGGGCTGACCGCATCGTGGTGAACTCGCCCGGTTACGTCTCGCACGTCCTGGAATCCGGGGCGGCGGCGGGCAAGCTGGCTTTCGTGCCGAATGGGGTCGATACGAGCAGGTTTGACCCTGCCGTCAAGAGCGGTGAGCTCCGCGTGCTCCACGGTTTGGAGGCGAGGTTCATCGCGCTGTACGCCGGTGCTCACGGCATGGCCAACGACTTGTGGCAGCTCCTTGAGGCGGCAGAATTGCTCCGGGAAGACCCGAGGATTGCGCTGGTCCTGGTCGGCGACGGCCGGGAAAAGGAGGCGCTCCAGGCCAAAGCCCGGGGGCTCAGACTGGAAAACGTAGTCTTCCTTCCGCCGGTCGAGAAGTCCCGCATGCCGCTGCTGCTCGCTGACGCCGACTGCGGCCTGGCGGTGCTCAAAGCGATCCCGATGTTCACCACCACCTACCCAAACAAGATGTTCGATACCATGGCGGCCGGAAAACCAGTTGTGCTCGCCATCGACGGCGTGGCTCGCCGACTCGTGGAGGAAGCAGGCGCCGGTATTTTCGTTCCACCCGGCGACCCGGAGGCGCTGGCCGGGGCCCTGAGACAGCTCGCGGACGATCCGGGGGAGGCGCGGGCGATGGGGCAGCGGGGAAGGTCGTATGTCGAGGCCCACTACGACCGGGCCCAATTGGCGCTTCAAATGGAAGGACTGCTGCTGGCGATGGCCCGCGGTTAGACCAGGAGTGGATGGAGCGCAGTCAAGGAAACCGCCTGGGACTGTGGGTCTCGCGGACGTTCTGGTCCACCTACCACGATTCACGCGCAGTTCAGGAAGCGCGGAATGGGCTGCTGGCGAATCTCGGACCGGGCAGCAAAGGGCTCAACGTCGGTGCCGGAGAGCGCAGGGTACACTCGGCCTTGATCGCCGTTGACCTCGCACGTTCGCCTGCCATCGACTGTGTAGCGGACGCCCGCCGGCTCCCTTTTCGCAATCTGGCTTTTGAACTGATCCTGTCGCAGGAGACCTTGGAGCACGTCGCCGATCCCTTTCAGGCGGTTCGAGAGATGGGGCGAGTGCTGAAGCGAAACGGCAGTCTCTACCTGCAGACCCCATTTGTCCTCGGCTACCACCCGAATCCCGAGGATTATTGGCGCTTTTCTCACGCCGGAGTGCGGTCTTTGATTGAGCAGGCAGGTCTGCATTGCGAACGGGTGGAGCCAACATTTGGGCCGGGCACCGGGCTGCACCGGATCCTCGTCGAATTTACCGCCGGGGTGGCGGCGCGGGTGGTCGGCCGTGCCTACCTTCCGGTCAAGGGAATAGCGGCGATTGTTCTTTACCCGTTGAAATGGCTGGATGGATGGCTGACCAAGGGTGACCAGCGGGATAGAATCGCCGGAGGATACTTTGGCATTGGGAAAAAGCAGGTCTGAGCGGGTAAACGTCCTCTTCACCAGCGTTGGACGGCGAGTGGAGCTGGTGCGGGCCTTTCGCAACGCCTACGCTGAGCTCGGGCTAAAAGGCTCGATCGTGGCCACCGACATCGACCCGCTGGCGCCCGCTCTCAAGCCTGTCGATCGGTACTACCTCGTTCCGAGGGTGGACGACCCGGAGTATCTCCCCAGCCTGGCGGAGATCTGCCGGAAGGAGTCGATCCATCTGATCTTCCCTCTGATCGACCCCGACATCCCGGTCCTGGCGGAAGGACGGGAGCTCCTGGAACGGAGCGGAGCCAGACTGGCCGCGGTGCCGGCCGCTGCAGCCCGCAGCGCGCATGACAAGTGGAAGACGTATGAGTTCCTGCGATCGGCCGGCCTGCCTGCGCCGAAATCATGGAAGAGTGCGCCCAGGGGGAAGGTGCAATTCCCTCTCTTCGTTAAGCCTCGCATCGGCAGCGCCGGCAGGGGTGGCATCAAGGTCAACAACGTTACTGAGCTCAAACACGTCCTTCGGCAGACCCCCGATCCCGTTGTCCAGCAGTACCTGTCGGGGCCGGAAGTGACCAGTGACGTGAGCTGTGGAATGGATGGGCGGGTCTGGGCGGTGGTTTCCCGGCAGCGGATCGAAGTGCGCTGGGGCGAAGTTGCGAAAGGGGTCACGGTCCTTAACGAGGACATCCTCTCCGGCTGCGTCAAGATTGCCGAAGGGCTGCAGGTCATCGGCCCAATCACGGTCCAGTGCATTCTACAAGAAGGTCGTCCCTATTTCACCGAAATAAACGCCCGTTTTGGGGGCGGTCTGCCGCTCGGCATCGCCGCGGGGGTTCCCTCGCCGCGCTGGTATCTGGCCGAAGCGGCAGGAATACCGTTCGAACCGCCGAAGCTTGGCAGCTACCAGACTGGCCTCTACCTCACCCGCTACGACGAGTCGCAGTTCCTCAGCGAAGCCGAGTATGCCGAAGCTGCAAGCCATCGGATTTGATCTGGACGACACGCTGTACCAAGAGCGGTCATACGCTCTGAGCGGCTTCGCGGCGGTGGCCGAGTGGGCCGAGGCGACGCTCGGCATTCCAAGGACGCAAGTGTCCGCCGAGCTGAAGGGCTATTTTGAGGCCGGCCTGCGCGGGCGCACCTTCAACCGCTGGCTGGAAGACCATGGCCTCCCCGCCGAGCCCTGGGTGCGTGACATGGTGGACTGCTACCGCCAGCACACGCCGGACATCGCTCCGTTTCCCGAGGTCGTCGAGGTGCTGGAAAGCCTGCGGGGGAGCTACCGTATGGCAATCCTGACGCAGGGCTATGCTCCGGGTCAGAAGCGTAAGATCGAGGCCCTGGATCTGGGCGGCTATTTTGCGACGATCCTCATTCTGGGAGAAGAAGAGCGGGAGCAGTGGAAGCCGAGCCGGGCAGCCTTTGAGCGGTTGCTGGCGTGGCTGGGCAAGGCAGGAGACTCGGTTGCGTATGTGGGTGACAATCCCGACAAGGACTTCTATGGAGCACGCCAGCTCGGGATGCCGACGGTGCGGGTGCGGCGGCCTGGAGGTGAACACGCCCAAAAAGAGCCGGTCGACGCCAGCTACGCGGCCGACATGGAGATCAGTGATTTGACGGGGATTCGACGGGCGCTCGAGCTGGAGGTCGGGCAGTTCTGATGAAGGTCCCGATGTCCTCGCCCGACCTGGGAGAGGCGGAGCGGCAGGCGGTGGCGGAGGTGCTGCACACACCGCGGCTCAGCATGGGACCGCAGGTAGAGGCCTTTGAGGCGGCCATGGCCAAGTACGTCGGGGCCCGGTACGCCATCGCGGTGAGTTCGGGCACCGCCGCGCTACATCTCTGCGTGCGAGCTGCCGGCGTCCAGGACGGCGACCTGGTCATCACCACTCCATTCTCGTTTGTGGCCTCGGCGAACGTGCTGCTGTACGAGCGCGCCGTTCCAGTCTTTGTCGATGTGGATCCGACCACCGGCAACCTCGACCCCGGCCAGGTCTCCGAAGCTGCCCATGCGATCCAAGGGAGCACCGGATCCGAGTGGCTGCCCCGCCGTGGCGCAGATCCGCGGGGCGAACTGCGGGCGATCCTGGCGGTCGATGTATTCGGCCAGCCGGCGGACTACCACCGATTGCTTGGGACGGCAGAGAAACACCAATTGGCCCTGATCGAGGACGCCTCCGAGGCACTCGGAGCCCAGTACCATGAGAAATCAGCCGGCACCCTTGGTGACGCGGCCGCCTTCGCCTTTTATCCCAACAAGCAACTGACGACCGGCGAAGGGGGCATGGTGGGCACCGAGAGGGAGGATTGGGCCGAGCGCGTCCGGGCCTTACGCAACCAGGGACGGGCGCAGAACGACACCTGGCTGCAGCACACCTATCCCGGCTACAACTACCGGTTAGACGAGATGAGCGCAGCCCTCGGCCGGGCCCAAGCCGAACGGCTGGACGAGTTGCTGGCCAAGCGGGATCGGGTGGCGGGCTGGTATAAGCAGCAGCTCCAGGCATTGCCCGGGATTGAGCTCGCGCAGCTGGCCCTGACCACGACTCGCATGAGCTGGTTCGTGTACATTATTCGGCTTGATTCCCATATCGACCGGGCCAAGCTCATGGCAGAGCTCGAGGGCAAAGGAATCCCCAGCCGGGCCTACTTCGAACCGATCCACCTGCAGCCTTATATGTTGGAGCGCTTCGGCTTCCGGCAGGGTGACTTTCCGGTGGCCGAGGATCTGGGCAGGCGAAGCCTGGCTCTGCCTTTTTCAGGTGTGATGACACAGGAGCAGGTGAGCTATGTGTCAGACGGCCTGCGGGCTGCGCTTGGGGTGGTGGGCTAGAACAGGACTGGTTGTCTGATTAAAATATAGAAGGCGGGTTCTAGACCCGCCCCTTTGCTTGTTCGGTTCAGAAACTCAGGAACCCGCCTGCTTCCAGTTCACAAGGATGAGATTCTGGTCGCAGGTGGCAAAAGTCGTCAGAAAGACCTGAGCCGACAACGGCAGACCGCTGCTGGCATCCAGGACTTGGACCCATAAGGTGTTGTCGCTGGCGGTCGGAGTGTCCGAGAGTTCGAAGTAGAATCCGCCAAAGCCGAAGCGGTCGGCGGCGCTTCCGGTCAGGGTATCCAGCGGGCCGACGGGCGCGCTGGCCAGCTGACCCCCAATTCGCACTGCCAGGCCGACAATCGGAGCTCCACCCGTGTCATAGACCTTTCCCCCAACACCCATGTGCGCACATCCGCGCTCATCCGAAGTGTAGGACGGGCTGCCCGACTGCAGCTCAAATTGCGCTCCTGGTTGCGCTGTGGTGGGCGGCGTGGACTCTGGGGTGACCGTCGCAAGAGGTGTTTCCGTGGCGGTGGGTGTTTCCGTGAAGGTCGGAACTGCGGTAGGGAGTGGCCGCGGGGTGGCGGACGGAGGAATTTCCGTAGGTAGATAGATGGCAGGCGTATTGGTGGGTGTCGGCGGCCCCAGCGTCGCCGGCAGGGTTGGCGGTGGCCTCGGATTGAAGGAGCTCTGGGGATCGATAAAGGTCAGCACGCCGCCCGTGCCGACGCACAGCGTGGCAAGCAAGATCAACCCGGTCAGGAGGTTCTTGATCAGCCGACCGATGCTTATCCCCGCCAACGGAGACTCGTTCTGAAATGGATCATCCATACGCTATGCCTCTATCCACCTTTCGGCCTCATTCGGAGTTGACCGCCGGAGCCTGGCCCCCATGTTCCGGGATCAACCACCGGCAAGCATCTCGATCTCGGCCCGCTGGCGCTGCTCGGTGATCCACTGCTCGACGGCCGCGACGCGGTACTCAATCAGGGCCTCGCCGGTCAACGGGCGGCGATCATTTTCCAGGATCTGCAGAATATGGTAGCCCAGCAACGTCGGAACCACATCGCTGATCTCACCGGGCTGCAGCAGAAAGGCGGCCTCTTCGATCTCCGGCATCGTCAGCTGGCCGCGCGGGAACCAGCCCAGGTCGCCGCCGGCCGGCCGGGTGTGTGGGTCGAGGGAGAACAGGCGGGCAAGCTCCGCGAAATCGGCACCCGCCTCGATTTGGGCGTGCAAGTCCAAGGCTTCGGCTTCCGTGGCCACCAGGATATGTCGGGCATGGACCTGTTCGGCCTGTTCGGGGAGCCCGTCTGTGATAGTTTCGATCATGCGGGCGGCCAGGACCTCTTCCCGCAGCTCATTCTCGAACTCTTCGGCCGTGTATCCGGAGGAGGCGAGCCAAGCGCCCATCCCTTCGGACCCGCCCCGGGCGTCCACGATCGCTTGCAAGCGTTCGTCCAATTCGGTTTCGCCTATCTCAATCCCGAGCCGCCCTGCGGCCTGGGCCATGATTCGCCGGTCGATTAGGGTCCACAGAACGTCCGACCGGTAGTCCCCCAGTGTTGCAAGCTCGATGCCAAGTGCCTGACGGGAGGCTTCAAAGCGGGCCAGCTCGCGCTGGAATGCCTCCAGCAGAATGCCCTCCCCGTTCACCCTGGCGGCCAGCGGCAGGGGGGTCGGAGTCGCAGGAGGGGGGGTCGCCGTCGGAGGGGCCGGGCTCGGGCCGACCGTTTCTGGCGGCCTGGCCCCGCAAGCGGCGGCCAGGACGCACAAGGCTAACAGACCCCGCATGGCGCGGCGCATTATACGCATGCCCGAAGGGCACGCAAGACAACGCGCTCAATTGGGGTCACGACTGGGAGCTGGCGAAAACCAGCACCATCGGGCGGCGCTTCGTTTCGCCGTAGAAAAAGCGACTGAGGTCCTTCTCGATCTCTTCCTTCAAATTGCCCGGTTCGGTCACCTTCGCCAGATCCTTGATCCGTCGGCGGGCGTGCTCGAAGAGCTCCTCGGCGTCGCGTACGAAGACGAACCCCTTCGAAACGATCTCGGGGTCGCGGGCCAGTGTGCCGTTCTGCCCATTCAGCGTAAGGTGGACCACCACGAACCCGTCCTTGGCCAGCGCTTCCCTTTCCCGCATCACCCGCGGTCCGATGTCGCCTACCCCGGTGCCGTCCACAAAGACGTAGCCGCCGGGGACACGCTCGCTGACACTCATTTTCTCGTCGCGGAATTCGATCACGGTTCCGTTCTCCACCACCGCGATGGAGGAATCCTTGACCCCGATCTCGCGCGCCAATGCGGCGTGCTGCTTCAAGTGCCGCAGCTCACCGTGGATGGGGACGAAGAACTTGGGTCGAATCAGTTGGAGCATGACCTTCATCTCTTCCTGGCTGGCGTGTCCGGACACGTGGACCGGCGCGATCGGGTCATAGATCACCTCCGCGCCGCGCTGGAAGAGCCGGTTGATCGTGCGGTGAACCATCTCCTCATTTCCCGGGATCGGATGGGAAGAGAGCACGACGGTGTCTCCCGCCAGCAGGTCAAACTGACGGTTGGTGCCGGTGGACAGCCTCCCCAAGATCGAAGAGGGCTCGCCCTGAGTGCCAGTGCACATCAGCACCACATTGGGGGGCTTCAGTTTGAGCGCTTCCTCGGGGCTGACGATCAACTCATCTGGCACGTCCAGGTAGCCCAGCTTGCGAGCCATCTTTGCATTTTCCTGCATGCTGGTCCCGACGAAGGCCATCTTGCGGCCGTGCCGGGCCGCGGCCTGGGCGACTTGCTGCATGCGGGAAATCAGTGAAGCGAAGGTGCCGATCAGAATGCGGCCCTTCGCCTCTCGAAACACGACGTCGAACGCCGGGTCGATCTCCGCCTCGGAGGGCGTCCAGCCGGGCTCATCGGCATTGGTCGAATCGGCCAATAACGCCAGCACTCCGCGCCCGCCTAGCTCACCCAGCTTGCCAAAATCGGTCGGCCATCCATCCACCGGCGTGTGATCGAACTTGTAATCGCCGGTGTGGACGACTAATCCGGCCGGGGTGGTAATTCCCAGGCCGACGCAGTCCGGAATCGAGTGGCAGACGTGGAAGAACTCGACCTTGAAGGGTCCGATTTGGCTTGTTTCGCCAGCCTGCACGGTATTGAGCTTAGCCTGTTTGAGCATCCCGCCCCGGCCTAGCTTGACCTCCAACAGGCCACGGGTCAGCTTTGTCGCGTAGATCGGCGCCGGGATCTCTTCCAACACGTGGTGGATAGCGCCAGTGTGATCTTCGTGACCGTGGGTGATCACGATGCCTCGCACCTTGTCTTTCTTGTCTTTCAGATAGCCAAAGTCGGGGATGATGTAGTCGATCCCCAACATGTCGTTTTCGGGAAACATGATGCCGGTGTCGACCACGACGCCAATCATCACTAGAACTGCCGCGAGGCCGATGGCGTAAAGCACTAGCATCTGGCCTCTTTCTCCTCCCCGCCTCAGCAGGAAGGTCTTCGCCTTTACGGCGTCCATAGTAGGTCTTTCTCCTTTCCTCCCGAGTCGGGAGTGTCTGATAGGATGTTAT
>ERZ1292640.1021-Hain-H43-02um-R1-1021-length-23334-cov-6_pt1 | contig 23334 bp, 23 predicted proteins | sample MGYA00564404_ERZ1292640 | MGnify/ENA primary metagenome ERZ1292640 (study PRJEB36523, sample SAMEA6512636) | groundwater metagenome | collected 2019-01-08 | study: AquaDiva: Metagenomics assemblies of 32 groundwater samples
TGCGGCCTACTCGTTGCTCGTTCCTCGTTCCTCGTTCCTACCTGGATCCACCGAGCAACCGCCACATCCGCGGCAGCACGGCCGCGGCGATGACGACCTTGAGGAGATCGGCTAGCAGAAACGGCAGCAGCCCCGCGCGCGCCGCCGCCGCGACCGGCGATGGGCCCGGCATGAAGAGGGCGAGCCACAGCACGCCGCCGGCGAAGATGACGATCAGGCCCGCGGTCATCGCGACGGCCGACGTGAGGAAGCGCCGGTCGAACGCGCGTTCGGCGAGGAGGCCGGCGACGAACGCGGCAAGCGGATAGCTCAGGAGATAACCACCCGTGGGACCCATCAGCCGCGCGAAACCCTGCGGCAGCTCCGGTGCGGCGGCGAAGACCGGCAGGCCGGCGAGGCCCGCTGCGAGATACAGCACCTGGCTCGCCAGGCCCAGCCGCGAGCCGAGCGCCGCGCCGCCGAGGAGCACGATCATCGGCTGGAGCGTGAACGGCACGGGCGTGAACGGAAGCGGGACACTGATTTGCGACGCGGCCGCCGTGAGCGCGGCGATGAACAGCACCGCGGCACCACGGATCGCGGTGGCGTGCCCGGCGCGCGCGGCACGCGTCGTCACGAACGTCGCGGAGGTTGCCGGCGAGCGCCCGAGCGGATTCGACATCATGGCGAAGGATTCTACTGTATGCGCATTGCACTGACAATCGCCGGCAGCGATTCGAGTGGCGGCGCCGGCATTCAAGCCGATCTCAAGACGTTCGCCGCCCACAGCGTGTTCGGCACGTGCGCCATCACCGCGATCACGGCGCAGAACACCGTGGGCGTTTCCGCGGTGCATGCGCTCCCCGCCGATCTCGTGGCCGCGCAGATCGAAGCCGTGGCGGCCGACATCGACATCCACGCGGTCAAGACCGGCATGCTCGCCAACGCCGCCATCGTCGAGGCCGTGGTCGCGGCGATCGAAAGCTTCGACCTGCCCAACGTCGTGGTCGATCCGGTGATGATCGCCAAGAGCGGAGACCGTTTGCTCGAACGGGAGGCCATCGCGGCCATCACGGCCGAGCTCCTCCCGCGCGCCTTCGTGGTCACGCCGAACCTGTTCGAAGCAGAGGCGCTGGCGGGCATGTCGATTCCGACGATCAAGGCGGCGCGGCGCGCGGCGCGGCGCATTCGCGAGCTGGGCCCGCAGGCTGTCGTGATCAAGGGCGGACATCTCGAGGGTCCCGAGGTCATCGACATCCTGTGGGATGGACTCGAGCTCGTCGAGCTGCGCGCGCCCCGGATCGACAGCGTCCACACGCACGGCACCGGCTGCACGTTCGCGGCGGCGATCGCCGCCAACCTCGCGCTCGGCCTGCCGCTGCGTCAGGCCGTGGCGGACGCGAAGGTGTACCTGAGCGGCGCGATTCAGCATGCGCCGGGAATCGGCCGCGGGCACGGGCCGCTCAACCATTTCTGGCGCGCCTGACGCGGAAGTCGCTGGGCTATACTGAGACCATGTCCACGCCGCTGTTCCGCGTGACGCGCGAGCCGCTCGCGCTGGAACCGCTCGCGCGCGCGGTGGTCGCGGCGCAGGCGGCCGGAACCGCCGGCGGCGCGGGCGCCGTCGCGACGTTCCTCGGCGTGGTGCGCGGCGTGAATCTGGGCCGGCGAGTGATTCGACTCGAGTACGACGCGCACGAGGCGCTCGCGGTTCGCGCGTTCGAGCGCATCGCGAGCGAGGCGCGCGAGCGATGGCCGGCGGCGTCGCTCGCCGTGCACCATCGCGTCGGCGCGCTGCAGATCGGCGAGGCCAGCGTGGCGATCGCGGCCGCGTCGCCGCATCGCGCCGACGCGTGCGCGGCGTGCCGCTACGCCATCGAGCGCCTCAAGCAAATCGCGCCGATCTGGAAGCACGAGTACTTCGAGGGCGGCGACGTCTGGATCGAAGGCGCCACCGCCGACCCGGACGATCACTCGGCGCGGCAGGAGGCGCTGAAACGGGCGTGCGCGTGACCATCCGGCTGTTCGCGCGGCTTCGCGAGCTTGCGGGCGCTGCCGAGCTCGCGCGAGAGGTGCCGCCCGGCGCAACGGTCGCGACCGTCTGGGCGTCGCTCGCACGGGAGTTTCCGGCGCTCGCGCCGTACACCTCGTCGGTGTCGGGCGCCGTCAATGCCGAGTACGCCCGCATGAACAGTCCGGTCCACGACGGTGACGAAGTGGCGTTTCTGCCGCCCGTGTCCGGCGGCTGACGTGCCGATTGCTGAGTAACTGTTTAGCGGGTCGGCCGGGGCAGCCCGCTAAACAGTTACCTGAGAGCTTCCTTCTCATGTTCGACAAGCTCACCTCGGTCGAAGCGCGCTACGAGCAGTTGATGACGGCCATGGCCGATCCCGCCGTGCAGGCGGATCAGGCGACGTACCGGACTCACGCCAGAACGCTGGCCGAGTTGGAGCCGCTCGTCGAGCGCTTCCGCGACTACAAGACCGTCACGACCGACATCGTGCAGACCGAAGAGCTCACGCGCGGCGACGACGCGCAGATGCGTGAGCTGGCGCAACAGGAGCTGAAGACGCTGGTGGCTCGGCGCGACATGTTGCTCGCCGAGATCAGGCAGCTCCTCGTCCCGAAGGACCCGAACGACGAGAAGAACGTCATGCTCGAGATCCGCGCGGGCACCGGCGGCAACGAAGCCGCGCTCTTCGCGGCCGATCTGTTCCGCATGTACGCGCGCTTTGCCGAGCGACAGGGCTGGCACGTCGAGATGATGTCGCTCAGCGAGACGGACGGTGGCGGCGTCAAGGAAGTGATCGTGATGATCGAAGGCCGCCGGGTGTACAGCCGGCTCAAGTACGAGAGCGGCGTCCACCGCGTGCAGCGCGTGCCGGTCACCGAGGCGAGCGGCCGCATCCACACCTCGACCTCCACCGTCGCGGTCCTGCCGGAGGCCGAGGAAGTCGACATCCAGATCGATCCGAAAGACATCCGCGTCGACACGTTCTGCTCGAGCGGCCCCGGCGGCCAGAGTGTGAATACGACCTACTCGGCCGTCCGCCTCACGCACCTCCCCACCGGCATCGTGGTGTCGCAGCAGGACGAGAAGTCGCAGATCAAGAACAGAGCGAAGGCGTTCAAGGTGCTGCGCTCACGGCTCTACGAGAGAGAAATGCAGAAGCAGCAGGACGCCATCGCCCGCGACCGGCGCAGCCAGGTGGGGACCGGCGACCGTGCGGAGAAGATCCGCACGTACAACGTCCGAGAGAACCGCGTCACGGATCACCGGATCAACTTCACGATTCACCGACTGAGTGACATCCTCGACGGCGATCTGGACGAACTCGTTGGAACGGTCGCCACGCACTTCCAGTCCGAGAAGCTCAAGGACGCCACGGCGGTGGAGTCGCCCTCAACCTCGTGACGCTGTGCGACCAGGTCGATCGGGCCCGCCAGCGGCTCCTGCAGGCGGGCATTTCCGCTCACGGAGCGCGGCTGGACGCCGAGGTGCTCGCGCGTCACGTCCTGGGCTGGGATCGCGCGACCTGGCTGTCGCGGCAGCGCGAGTCGGCGCCGCCCGGCTTCACCGAACGTTACCAGGAGGCGCTGGGTCGGCGCGCGCGCCGCGAGCCGGTCGCGTTCATCATCGGGTCCCGCGAGTTCTGGGGGCTGGAGTTCGAGGTGTCGCCCGCCGTCCTGATTCCCAGGCCTGAAACCGAGCTCATCATCGAAGAAGCGCTCGCGGCCTGCGCCGGAGGCGCCCCGCCGTCCCGCGTGGTGGACGTCGGTACCGGCAGCGGCTGTCTGACCGTGGCGCTCGCGCGGGAGTTCCCGGCGGCGCACGTCACCTCCATCGACGTGTCGCGGGCGGCGCTGGAGGTCGCGCGTCGCAACGCCGGCCGGCACGGCGTCGCCGATCGGATTCGCTTCGTCCAGGCCAGCCTGCTCACGGCGCTGCACGGGCCGGTCGATCTCGTCGTCAGCAACCCGCCCTATGTGCCCGACGCCGCGGTTCGCGTGCTGCACGCCGAGGTGAGAGACCACGAACCGCACGTCGCGCTGCGCGGCGGTGAGGACGGTCTCGACCTTCTGCGCCGGCTGGTCAACCAGGCGGCCGCGTGTCTGCGGCCGGACGGCCTGCTCATCATCGAATTCGGCGCCGGTCAGGAAGAGGCGGTGCGCGAGGCCGTCACACGTGCCGCGGGCCTGGCCATCGTGAACGTGCGGAGCGATCTGCAGGACATCGCGCGGGTGATGGTCGCGCGGCGAGCGCCGTCAGCGTCCTGAGAACACCATGCAGAGCCACTGCATATTCTGTCGAATCCTGGCCGGCGAGGCGCCGGCCCGCGTCGTGTATCAAGACGAACGCCTCGTCGCGATCGACGACATCAACCCCCAGGCGCCGGTGCACGTGCTCATCTTCCCGCGCCGGCACGTCCCGACGCTCAACGACCTGGCGCCGTCAGATGACCATCTCGTCGGGGAGATGATCCGGCGCGCCGCGGCCATCGCGCGCGAGCGCGGCGTGGCCGAATACGGGTATCGAACGGTCTTCAACTGCCATCGCGGCGCCGGCCAGACCGTGTACCACATCCACCTGCACCTGCTCGGCGGCCGGCCGCTTTCCTGGCCGCCCGGTTAGCGCTCGTCGCGTGCCAGCAGGTAGCGTCCCGTCTTCGCGCCGCGATCGAAGAAGAATTCGACGGCGCGATAGCCTCGCGTGAAGTAGGTCGTGAAGATTTGGCGTGTCTTCACGCGCCATTCCGACGCCACGTCCGGCCGTTGCCGCAGCATGTCGCCGAAGTTCGCGGGGATCTCGACGAAGAGCCGCGGCTCGGGTCGCTCGAGCTCCTGATCCACGCACGCGAGCCACTCGCCGCTCCACCGCGTGGTGTTGATCTGCGGGGCGTCGAACACCTCGCTCGCCCGCGGCGTCACGTCGGCGTACGGCGCCACGCGGCGCTCGACGTGCGGGCGGCGCAGCCACCACTCCGCGACGAACCGGTCCGTGGGCGCGCCACGATGCAGCGGGCTCGGCGAGTCGCCGTAGATGTTCTTCTCGTATTCGCGAACGATCACGCCCAGCTTGACGAAGTTCAGGTGCGCGTTGAGCGCCTGCAGCGGATCGAACGTCCACTCGATCAGATCGATCCCCATCGCCAGCGCGCGGTTGCGTTGCGCGAACTTCAGCCGGGTCCCGAGCCCGGCGTCGCGCACGCCCGGCAGCACCCCCAGCATGTGCGACCACTGGCTCGGCCGGCCGTGCCGGATCGCCGGCAGCGAGTACACGAAGCCGATCAGGTCGTCGCGCTCGTCGAACGCGCCGAGCAGGATCCCGCCGCGCTTCACGGTCACCACCAGGATCGGCACGCCCACCACATCGTCCGATTCACCGGTGTAGCCCCAGATCGTCTTCTCGAGCTGGACGACGCGGCGGAAGTCTTCGAGGGTGGTGAGATCGCGAATCGGCATGGCTCACGGCTCCAGGTGCAGGTGCGCGCGGAGCTGGCGCAGGTTCCGGATGGTCGGCACGTCAACGGGCGTCGGCACGGCGCGTCCGGACCGTGACACCAGCACGCCCATCATGCCGAGCCGGCGCGCGCCCTGAATGTCGTGCGCGAAGCTGTCGCCCACCATCACCGTCTCGTGCGCCTCGACCTCGAGCAGTCTGAGCGCGGCTTCGAAAATGCTCGGATGCGGCTTCATGTAGCCGTGGTCGTGCGACGAGATCGCCGCGCGAATCAGGCCCTCGAGCTCGAAATGGCTCTGGAACGACGCGAGGCAGCGGTGCGAGTTCGAGATGAGGCCGAGCCGGCAGCCGGCGCCGTGCAGCTCCCGCAGCACCTCGGGCACTTCCTCGTACAGATGGAAGTGCTGGTTGCCGGCCCACTCGTCGTACATCTCGCGGGCGGCCGCCTGGATGCCGGGCCCCTTGCCGCCCATGCCGCGGATCACCTCGCTCGTGTAATCGAAGAAGACCTGCGGATCGTAGATCCAGTCCTGCACCCGGTCGAGCACGGCGGACGCGCCGGCGACCGCCTGCTCGAACGTCGCGGCGTCCACCTCGACGCCGTGACGGGCGCAGAACTGCCGGTATCCCTCGCCCTGGAACGTCGGCCCGGGATAGATCAGCGTGAAGTCGACGTCGAAGCAGACGGCTTTGGTGCGGCTCATTGCTCATAATCGGCGGGGTCCCCCGGACTCCGCTCTTCGAGCTTCGTCCAGGGTCGCCGGAGCCTTGCGAAGGCGCCGGCACCCCGCCTGGGCCGAGCCGTCCCGGTACGGACCCGCGATCACGATGGCCGCCCGGTCCGGCGCCAGACGGCGCGCGGCCTCGTGGACCTCTTCGCGCGTGACCGCGTCGATGAGCGACGGCAGCCGCTCATCGTGGTCGAGCCCAAGCCCGAAGAACTCCGCGGATTGCAGAAACGTCGCGATGCCGGCGTTCGTCTCGAGGTGACGCGGCATCGACCCTTTCAGGTACCGCTTCGTGTCGTCAAGCTCGGCGTCGGTGACGCCGTCGCGCGTCAGCGCCGCGATCTCCTCGTCGATCGCCGCGATCGCCCGGTCGACACGGCTCCCATCGACGCCGGCTCGCACGAAGAGCGGGGCACCGACCAGCGCCGCATCGAAGCTGCTGAACACGTAGTAGGCCATGCCCTGGCGCTCGCGGATGTTGTCGCCGAGCCGTCCCCCGAGCCCGAACTGACCCAGGATCGTGTTCATCACCCAGAAAGCGTCGTACGCGGGATCGGACCGCGTCACGGTGGTGAACCCGTACGCGAGATCGGCCTGCGACTTGTTCATCATCGGCCGGACCACCCGGCGTCGCGCCCGCGCGTGTTCCACCGGCGGAAGCGCCAGTGCCCGCGGCGTCGCGCCCTGCCAGTCCTCGAGCAGCCGCGCCGCCGCGTCGATCGCGCGCACCGGGTCCACGTCGCCGACCATGACGAGCGAGAGCGCTGACGGCACGATCCGTTCACGATGAAACCCGGCGAGTGTCTCGCGGCTGATGCGCTCGAGCTGCTCGACAGTACCCTTCGATCGGCGGCCGTACGGATGACTCGCGCCGTAGAGCAGCTCGAAGAGCCCCTCCACGGCCTGCACGGCAGGATTGTCCGCGTCCTGGCCGAGCGTCGTCGCGATCTCTGCTCTTTTTCGCGCCACCTCGTCTTCCAGAAACGACGGACGCCGCAGGACGTCGACGACGATGTCCAGCGTCGCGTCGAAGTCCTCCGCGAGGCACGAGCAGCTCAGCGCGAGCGCGTGGCGGTTCACGCTTGTGGCCAGCGCGACGCCGCGACCGTCGAGCGCGTCAGCCAGATCGCCGGGCGTTCTCCGCTCCGTACCCCGATCGATGGTCTGCGCGAGGAAGTGCGCCAGACCGGGCGCCGCCGGCGGTTCGTGCACGATGCCCGCGTGACACGACGCGTTGATCGTCACGGCCGGCGTCACCGTCGACCTCTTCACCAGGATCACGGCGCCGTTGGCGAGCACGTGACGGACAGGCGACAGGCCGCGTGCGGTCGCGTGGCTCATGGGCGTGCGGCGTCCGCATCCGGCGCAGCCCCGGCGGGCAGCGAGGGCTTGAACCATCCGATCGTCCGGCGCGACGGCACGAGTCGTTCCCGCGCCACGGCGGCGACATCCGCGGCGGTCACGCTCTCGACGCGCGAGGCGAGGGACGCGAAGTGATCGACCGTCGCGGTGGTTTCGAAGAAGCCGATCTGGTGCGCCAGGTTCGTGACGCTGTCGGTCTCGAAGACGAACCGCGCGCGAAGCTGACGCCGGGCGCGCTCGACTTCCTCGTCCGTGACACCTCCCGACACCACGCGATCGATCTCGGCGAGCGCCGCCTCTTCGACCGCGGGCGGCGAGACGCCGGCGGTGGCCGTGATCGACACCGTGTAGAGGAAAGGATGCTCGGTCGGCAGAAGCGCGCCGTTCACGGCTGAGGCCAGGCCGCGCTCGACCAGCGCGCGATAGAGTCGCGCCCGCCGCTGCGGGGGCGCGCTGCGAAAGCTCGCCCACAGGTTGAGGCCCTTGGCGCCGGTGAGAATGGCGTCGAGCGCGAGCATCGCGAAGAACGCCGGGTCGCCGAGCGCCGGGGCGTGCCACGCGATCTTCAGATACGCCGTCGAGCCCTCGCGCTCGATGGTGACGCGCCGCTCGCCGAGCTGAGCCGGCTCCATCGACCACGCGCGCGATGGCGCGGGCGACGGCGCGATCGCCCCGAATCGCCGCTCCGCGGCGCGGACGACCTCGTCCGGATCGACGTCGCCGACCACGACGAGCGTCGCGTTGCCCGGCCCGTAGAAGCGGCGATAGTGCGCGTAGAGATCGTCGCGCGTCATCGCCTGCAGATCCGGCAGCCAGCCGATGGTCGGATGCCGGTACGGATGCGCCTTGAATGCCGCCGCGGTGAGTTCGATCTCGAGCAGTTGATCCGGATCGTTTTCGCTGCCGGCCAGCTCCGACAGGATCACGGTGCGCTCGGCCTCGCAGTCCGCGGGATCGTAGACGCAGTTGGCCATGCGCTCGGCCTCGATGAAGAGCAGCCGGTCGAGCGCGTCGCGCGCCGCCGTCTCGAAGTAGGCCGTCTGATCGACCCACGTATACCCGTTCCACGTGCCGCCGAACCGCTCGACGAGCCCCTTGGTCTCGTCGCGCGGAATGTGGGTCGTCCCCTTGAAGTTCATATGCTCGACGAAGTGCGACGCGCCCGTGCGTCCGGGGCCTTCATCCTTCGACCCGACGCGGTACCAGCACCACGTCGACACGAGCGGCGCGGTGTGCACCTCACGCACGAGGACCGTCAGACCGTTCGCGAGCACGGTCCGGCGCAGCATCGCGCGCCGGTCTGGTGTGTCCAACATCCGGCGTCCATTATACAAGCCGGGTTCGAGCGCGGCGGGCGACTTGCACTAGAATGAGAGGTTCGACGCGAACACCATGCGTGACTGGAAAGCGACGCTGAACCTCCCGCGCACCGAGTTCCCCATGAAGGCGAACCTGCAGGTCGCCGAGCCGCAGGCCCTCGCCCGGTGGGAGCAGATGGATCTGTACGCGCGCATCCGCGAGCGGCGCGCCGGCGCCCCCAAGTTCATCCTGCACGACGGGCCGCCGTACGCGAACGGCGAGATCCACAACGGAACCGCGCTCAACAAGATCCTGAAGGACTTCGTCGTCAAGTCGCGGACTCTCGCCGGCTTCGACGCGCCGTACGTGCCGGGCTGGGATTGCCACGGCCTGCCGATCGAGCTGAAAGTCGATCGCGAGCTCGGACCGAAGAAGCGTCAGATGAGCATCGCCGACTTCCGGCGCGCCTGTCGGCGCTACGCCGCGAAGTACGTTGACATCCAGCGCAACGACTTCAGACGCCTCGCCGTCTTCGGCAGTTGGGCCGAGCCGTATCTGACGATGAGCCACGAGTACCAGGCCGCGATCGTGCGGGCGCTCGGACGCTTCGTCGAGCAGGGCCTGGTCTACAAAGGCAAGAAGCCCGTGCACTGGTGCATCCACTGCCGCACGGCGCTCGCCGAGGCCGAAGTCGAGTACGAGCCGCACGCCTCGCCGTCGATCTACGTGGAGTTCCCGCTGGCGCCTGTCAGCGCGCCGGCGCTCGCGGCGGCGGCGCCGGGATTGACCGGACGCGCCGTGTCGGTGCTCATCTGGACCACCACGCCGTGGACGATTCCGTCGAACCTGGCGATCGCGTTCCATCCGGACTACGACTACGCAGCCTACGACGCGCGCGGCACGACCGTCATCGTGGCCGAACGGCTCGCGGCGCAGGTGGCCGAACGGATTGGCGTGCCGTTTGGCGCGCCGGTCGCTCGCATCACGGGACGCGCGCTCGAGGGACTCAGGTTCCGCCATCCCCTGTACGACCGCGACTCGGTGAGCGTGCTCGGCGAGTACGTGACGCTCGATCAGGGCACCGGCGCGGTGCACACCGCGCCCGGCCACGGCGCGGACGACTTCAACACCGGCGTGCGGTACGGCCTCGACATCTACGCCCCAATCGACCCCGGCGGGCACTTCACCGAGGACGTGCGCCTGTTTGCCGGCCAGCGCGTCTTCGACGCCAACCCGAAGATCGAAGACGCGCTGGCCGCGCGCGGACGGCTGTGGTACCGCGAGACGTTCGAGCACACCTACCCGCACTGCTGGCGTTGCCACAACCCCGTGATCTTCCTCGCCACGTGGCAGTGGTTCATCACGATGGACGGCCAGGGGGAGGCCGGCACGCTGCGAGATCTGGCGATCGACGCGACTGACAAGGTCCAGTGGTTCCCCGCCTGGGGCGCCGAGCGCATGCGGAACATGTTCACGGGCCGGCCCGACTGGTGCATCTCACGCCAGCGCGCGTGGGGCGTGCCAATCCCGGGAATGATCTGCACCGGCTGCCGCGAGGCGGTGTTGACGCTTGCGTTGACCGGACGCGCAGCCGATGTCTTTCTCGCGCACGGCGCCGACGCGTGGTACGAGCGGCCGATCGAGGAGTTCCTGCCGTCTGGATTCACGTGTCCCTCGTGCGGGGGCCAGCAGTTCGAGCGCGAGCGCGACATCCTGGATGTGTGGTTCGACTCCGGATCCAGCCACCTGGCGGTGCTCGCGCCGCGCGAAGATCTGGCGTGGCCGGCCGACGTGTACCTCGAAGGGCAGGATCAGTATCGAGGCTGGTTTCAGAGCTCGCTGCTCGTGGGCCTCGGCGCGCTGGGACGGCCCCCCTACCACCAGGTCATCACGCACGGGTTCGTGCTCGACGAGCAGGGCCGGAAGATGTCGAAGTCGCTCGGCAACGTCATCACGCCCCAGGACACCATCAAGCAGAGCGGCGCCGAGATCCTGCGACTCTGGGTCGCGATGGTGGACTACCGCGAGGACATGCGCCTCGGCAAGGAAGTGCTGGCGCGCGCGGTCGAAGCCTACCGGAAGATCCGCAACACGTTCCGGATCCTGATCGCCAACCTGTGCGACTTCGATCCAGCAACCGACCCCGTGCCGCTGGCGCGGATGCTGGAGGTCGATCGGTATGCGCTGGCGCGGTACGGCGACGTGGCCGAGCGGATGCTGGCCGCGTACGAGCGGTATGAGTACCAGACGATCTTCTTCGCGCTGAACACGTTTGTCACGGTCGACGTGAGCGCCCTCTACATCGACGTGTCGAAGGACGTGCTCTATACCTTCGCCGCGAACTCGCTCGAGCGGCGCTCGGCACAGACGGCGATCTTCCGCATCGCCGACGGCCTCGCGCGCCTCGTCGCCCCGATTCTGCCCGTGACGGCGGACGAGGTGTGGCGCCATCTGCCCGGGGCGCGTGAGGAGTCGGTGCATCTCGCCGAGTTCCCCCGCCACATCGCGGAACTCTGTCAGCCGGCGCTGCTCGATCGGTGGGCGCGCCTGCTGAAGGTTCGTGAAGTCGTCAACGCCGAAACCGAAAAGCTCCGGCGGCAGAAGGTGGTAGGCAGCTCGCTCGAGGCGAAAGTCGAGCTCGGCGCCCGCGGCGATCTCGCGACGCTGCTCGACGAGAGCGTGTCGCTGCTGCCCACGCTCTTCATCGTGTCGACTGTGACGGTCCGCAAGGACGAGCGCGGGCCCGGGGCGGGCGCCGGCGCGCCGGAAGGCGCCTGCGTCGTCGAGTCCGACACCAGCGGCGCGCAGGTGCTCGTCGCACGCGCCGACGGCCACAAATGCCAGCGGTGCTGGCGCGCCGTGCCGCGCGTCTCCGCGGACGAGGAGACCGAAGGGCTCTGCGATCGCTGCCTCGACGCCATCGCGGCCGCTCGGCCGCCTTCGCCAACCGCCTCATGAACCGGGTGGGGCACTACGCCGCTTCGCTCTGGATCGGCGCGGCCATCGTCGCCGTGGACCAGGTGACGAAGGCCCTCGTGCGATGGAAGCTGGAGCTGCACGAGAGCCTGAATGTCCTTCCCGGACTCGTCGATATCACGCACGTGCGCAACGCGGGCGCGGCATTCGGCATCCTGAACGCGACGGATTTCCCATTCAAACCGGCGCTGATGCTGGCCGTGGCCGTTGGCGCGTTCGTCGCGATTGCCTACTACGCGACACGCCTGAGCGCTCACGAGGTGCTGGCGCGGGTCGGCTTGACGATGGTGCTGGCTGGCGCCGTGGGCAACCTCATCGATCGGGCGCTCGCCGGCGCCGTCACCGATTTCGTCGACGTGTACTGGCGCGGGTGGCACTTCTGGGCGTTCAACGTGGCTGACGCCGCGATTACGATCGGCGCAGCTCTGGTCATCCTCGATCTCCTCGGAGCGGGGCGGCATGCATCCCGTACTGTTTGAAATCCGGGGGTTCCCGGTCCACACCTACGGCCTGCTGCTGGCGGCCGCGTACCTCATCGGTCTTCAGCTCGCCGTGTGGCGCGCGCGGCGGTTCGGCCTCGAGCCGGCGCGCATCATGGACCTCGGCCTCGCCATCATCGTCTCGGCGCTCGTCGGCGCCAAGGCGATGCTCATCATCGTCGATTACGAGAAGTTTGCCGACGATCCGCGCGAGCTGCTGACGCTCCTGCGGTCGGGCGGGGTTTTCTACGGCGGCCTACTGCTGGCGGTGCCCGTCGCGATCTGGTACGTGCGCCGGCACGGGCTGCCCACGTGGCGCGTCGGCGATCTCGCGGCGCCGGGCATCGCGCTGGCCCACGCCGTCGGACGACTCGGCTGCCTGATGGCCGGGTGCTGCTTCGGCCGGCCCACGGATCTGGCGTGGGGCATCCGGTTCACGAGCACGTACGCGGCCGACAACGTCGGCGTGCCGCTCGATGTCGCCCTGCACCCGACGCAGCTCTACGAGGCGGGCGCCGAGCTGCTGATCTTTCTGCTCCTCGTGGGCACCGAGCGGCGGGGCCGTGTGTTCCAGGGCCGGACGTTCTGGGTCTACGTGCTGCTCTACGCGGTCGCGCGCTTCGCGATCGAGTTCTTCCGCGGCGATTCGCGCGGCATGGTCGGGCCGCTGTCGACGTCGCAGTTTGTGTCGGCGCTCCTCGTGCCGCTGGCGATCGGCATGTTGATCTGGCTGTCACGCCGCCGTCCGCCTGCGCCAGCCGCCGCCGCGCGCGCGCGGCGCGCGGCGTGACGCCCGGTGCCGACGTCCGGTGCATCCATGAACGGCACTTCGGCCCCGCCCCCCGCTTCGCCCGCCACGAGGCGAGTCCAGCTCGACGTGGGGCCCGAGCATGACGGGTGGCGCCTCGATCGCTTTCTCGCCGCCCTGCTGGCCGGCCACTCGCGCTCGCAGATCCAGCGTCTGATCAAAGAAGGACTCGTGGCGGCGGGCGCCCGCCGGATCCGGCCGAGCACGGCGGTGCGCGCGGGTGAGACGGTCGTGGTCGAGATCCCTCCGCCGACGCCGGCGGCGCCGGCCGCCGAGCCGCTGCCGCTTTCCATTCTGCACGACGATCTGGATCTGGTGGTCGTCGACAAGCCTGCCGGCATGGTGGTGCACCCGGCCGCGGGGCACGCCTCGGGCACGCTCGTGAACGCTCTGCTCCACCACGTCAAGAATCTCAGCGGCATCGGCGGCGAGGAGCGCCCGGGCATCGTGCACCGGCTGGACCGTGGCACCTCGGGCGTGATGGTCGTCGCCAAGCACGATCGTGCCCACGAGGAGCTCTCACGCCAGTTCCGCGATCGCGAGATCGAGAAGGAATACATCGCGCTCGTCTGGGGTGTCGTCCAGGCGGGGCGCCGAATCGATCTGCCGATCGGGCGCGATCCGCACGACCGCCAGAAGATGTCCGCGCGCGCGCGCCGCGCACGCTCGGCCGTCACGCGCGTCATCGGTGCCGAGCACCTGCGCGGTGTGTCGCTCGTGCGCGTTGCCATCGCGACCGGCCGGACGCACCAGATCCGCGTGCACTTGAGCGCGATCGGCCACCCGATCGTCGGCGACGCGACCTATGGCGGCACTCGACGGAGACTGCCGCCGCACCTGCGCCGGATCGGGGGACTCGAGCGGCCGTTCCTGCACGCCTCGCGTCTCGTCTTCACGCACCCGCGCGACCTCCGCCGCATGGAGTTCGAGTCACCGCTGCCGGACGACCTCGAATCCGTGCTCGAGGACATCCGCGCGGCATCGGCGCAACGGTAGTGTCTGGCTTCAGCCGGACAGGGGGAGACCGATGCCGGATCGTCATGGAGAGTGCCGAGCGAGCCGAAGGGCGTTCGAGGGCCGCATCTTCTCGGTGCACGTCGACCGCGTGGCGCTCCCGCACGGCCGGGACGTGAACATGGAGGTGGTCCGCCACCCGCGTTCGGTCGTGTTGCTGCCGATGCCCGATCTCCACCACCTCGTGCTCGTTCGGCAGTATCGCTACCCGATCGATCGCTGGATTTGGGAGCTGCCGGCCGGAAGTGTCGAGCCTGGCGAGGATTCCGAAGTCGCCGCGCGCCGCGAATGCCTGGAGGAAATCGGCCAGGCGCCGCGCCGCGTCGAACTCGTGGCCAGGTTCTTCCCGACCCCAGGGTACTGCGACGAGGAAATGCTGTTCTACCGGCTGGACGGGCTGGAGCGATCGGCGGCACCGGCCGAGCCGGACGAGGACGAGCAGCTCGAGCCCCGGGTGTTCACCCTGCTCGAAGCGCGCGAGCTCGTCACGCGTGGCGAGATCGTCGACATGAAGACCGCCGTGGGGTTGACGCTCGTCTGAGCCTCGGCGTCACACCGAAGGCGATGCGGCCGCCCGGCGCCGCACGATGCTGGCGAGCGCCTCGATCACCGTGCTGGTGTGAATCGACACGGTGTCCTCGATCCGCCGCGCGTAGCCGCCGGCGAGCACGATCGCCATCGGAGTCTCCCCCGCCGCATCCAGCACCACGCGGTCGCGGTGCCGCAAACCCTCCGGGCTCAACGCCAGCCCGCCGAGCTGGTCTTCGCAGTACGGATCGGCGCCCGCCAGGTAGTAGATCAGGTCCGGCTTCGACGCCATCACCTCGGGCATCGCCAGCTCCAACTCGTGGAGATAGGCGTCGTCGCCGGTGCCGTCGGCCAGATGAATGTCGAGATCGCTCGCGGGCTTGTACAGCGGGTAGTTGTGCTGCTGGTGAATCGAGAACGTGAACACCGACGGATCGTCGTGGAAGATCCGCGCGGTACCGTTCCCGTGGTGCACGTCGCAGTCGACCACCGCCGCGCGGCGGATACGCCCGTCGCGCTGCAGCTCGCGGATCGAGACGGCCACGTCGTTGAACAGGCAGAAGCCTTCGCCGTGGTCGGCTAACGCGTGGTGGAAGCCGCCCCCGAGGTGCACCGAGACGCCGTCCGCCAGCGCGAAGCGAGCGGCGAGCTGGGTCCCGCCGGTCATCAGCCGGAAACCGTCGGCGATGTCCGACGAGAACGGCAGCTCGAGACGGGCGACGTCGTCGGGCGACAGGCGGCCGGTGCGGATCTGGTCGAGGTAGTCGGCCGTGTGGACGAGGCCGAGATCGTCCCAGGCGGTCGGTTCCGGCTCGATGAAATCGGACGGAGCCGCGTGCCCGCCCGCGAGCAGACGCTCGCGGATGAGCACGTACTTCGCCGTCGGCCAGACGTGAGGGCCGATGTCGAGGTGATAGCGGGGTGAGAACACCACCCTCACAGGACGGGTTCCTGCACCGGCGGCTCAACCGGACGCGCGGTCGGCTCCGGAGGCGCGGGCGGCTGCAGCGCGATCGCCACAACCTCGTCGATCGTCGAGACGAGGTGCACGACGACGTCGCGGCGCAGCTCCTCGCTGAGGTCCTCCTTGACGTTCTTGTCGTTCTGCTTCGGCAGGATGACCTCGCGGATGCCGTGGCGCCTCGCGGCGAGCACCTTCTCCTTGACGCCGCCCACCGGCAGCACGCGGCCGGACAGCGTGATCTCCCCGGTCATGGCGAGATCGCCGCGCACCGGCCGGCCCGTGAGCTGTGACACGAGCGCGACGACCATCGTGACGCCAGCCGAAGGACCGTCCTTCGGGATCGCCCCCGACGGCACGTGCAGGTGGATCTCGGCCGTCTGATAGAACGATGGATCCACGCCGTAGCGGGTGCCCTCCGCCCGCACCCACGAGAGCGCGGCGCGCGCCGACTCCTTCATCACGTCGCCCAGATGGCCGGTCAGCGTGAGCGATCCGGCGCCCTGCATACGCGTCGCTTCGACGAAGAGCACCTCGCCGCCGGAGGGCGTCCAGGCCAGCCCCACCGCCACGCCCGGAAACGCCGTCCGCTGCTCGATCTCTTCGTCGAGGAAGCGCGGGGCGCCCAGCATGTCGACCACGAGGTCGGGCGTGATCGCCACCGGCCGCTCGTCGCCCTCGGCCCAGCGTCGCGCGACCTTGCGGCAGAGCGCGCTGAGCTCGCGCTCGAGATTGCGGACGCCCGCCTCGCGCGTGTAGCCGCGGATGACCGCACGGACGGCCTCGTCGGCGAAGGTCATCTGATCGGGCTTCAGCCCGTGATTGGCGACCTGCTTCGCGATGAGGTGCTCGCGCGCGATCTCCAGCTTCTCCTCCTCCGTGTAGCCCGGCAGCTCGAGCACCTCCATGCGGTCTCGCAGCGCCGGCGGAACCGGATCGAGCACGTTCGCCGTCGTGATGAAGAGCACCTCCGACAGATCGAAGGGCACGTCGAGGTAGTGATCGCGGAAGGTGTTGTTCTGCTCGGGGTCGAGGACCTCGAGCAGCGCCGACGCCGGATCTCCGCGGAAGTCCGACCCGAGCTTGTCGATCTCGTCGAGGATGAACACCGGGTTCTTCGACTCGGCGCGGCGCAGCCCCTGGATGACCTGCCCCGGCAGCGCGCCGATGTAGGTGCGCCGATGACCTCGTATCTCCGCCTCGTCGCGCATGCCGCCGAGCGACACGCGGACGAATTTGCGGTCGAGCGACGTGGCGATCGACTTGGCCAGCGACGTCTTGCCCACGCCCGGCGGCCCGACGAAGCAGAGGATCGGGCCCTTGACCTCCGGGTTGAGCTTGCGGACCGCCAGATACTCGAGGATGCGATCCTTGGCCTTTTCAAGATCCGAGTGATCGGCATCGAGCACGCGCTTGGTGTGCGCGAGATCAATCCGCTCCTCGGTGCGCCGGTTCCAGGGCAGCGCCACGAGCCAGTCGAGGTACGTGCGCGACACCGTGTACTCGGCCGCGGCCACCGGCATCTTGGACAGCCGGTCCAGCTCCCGCAGCGCCTCTTTCTTCACCGCGTCCGGCATACCGGCAGCCTCGATCTTCGCGCGCAGCTCCTCGACCTCGCGCTGCTGCTCGTCACCCTCGCCGAGTTCCTTCTGAATCGCCTTGAGCTGTTCGCGGAGGAAGTACTCGCGCTGGTTCCGGCCGACCTCCGATTGCACCTGCGACTGGATCTTCGAACCGAGCTCGAGCACCTCGAGCTCCTTGATGAGCAGGCGGTTCAAGTGGTCCATCCGCTGGCGCACGTCGAGACTCTCGAGGATCTCCTGCTTGGCCTGCGTGCCGAGCGTGGTGAGGCTCGACGCGATGAAGTCGGCCAGCTTGGCCGGCTCGGTGATGTTGCCCACCAGCGTCTGCAGATCGTCGGACAGCACCGGCGAAAGCGACACGATCTGCTGGAAGTTGGACTTGATGTTTCGCTGCAGCGCGTCGACCTGGAGGCGATCGTCGTCGCGCAGCACCTCGGACGCCTCCGAGACCCGCGCGCGCATGAATGGCCGCGTGGCGACGACCTCGTCGAGACGCAGGCGCACCAGCCCCTGCACGATCAGCCGCAGGCTGCCGTCAGGCAGCTTGAACATCTTGTGGATGTGCGTCGCGGTGCCGATCGGGGAGAGATCGTCCCGCCCGGGCTCCTCCACCGCCGCGTCCTTCTGCGTGAAGACCCCAACGAGCCTGCCGCTCGCGACCGCGTCGTCGACCAGACGCACCGAGCTCTCGCGCGCCACGGCGAGTGGCATGAAGGAGTTCGGAAACAGCACCGTGTCGCGCAACGGCAACACCGCGAGTTCCGATGGAATGGACAGCGGCCGCTCGGCGCTCGAGCCTTCGTCAGGCGCGAGCCGCTCGTACCGATCGCGCATGCCGATCCTCCTCAGGAAACGCAGCCGGTGGGATGGGGCGCAGGCCCCGCCCACCGGCGGAGCCTGCCTTCAGGCGAGAACGCCGGGGTCAGTTCTGGAGATCGAAGAAGAGCGAGGCCGCGCCGCGGCGCTGCGCCTGCACACGCTCACGCTGGAGCGCCACCTCGCGCGCCTCTTCGCAGTTCTTGCACCGCACCGCGAAGGGCAGCGCGCGCAGCCGGCGCTCGGAGATCTCCGATCCGCACTCGAAGCAGTAGCCGTAGGAGCCTTCCTCGAGCCGAACCAGCGCCTCGTCAATCTTCTGCAGCGTCTCGGCCTTCATCTGGATGAGGGCGAACTCGATATCCTCCTGGATGTCGGCCTCGGAGCTCTCCACCGAGTCGAGCACGCCCTGCACGTTGGCCGTCGAACCCTCGGTCCGAACGTCGCGCATTTTTTCATGGACTTCGCTGAGAATCTCGCGACGCCGCTCTTCCAGAATCCGCTTCAGCTCCTGGTAGCGATCCTGGAGCATCTGTGTTGTCATGACTGTATCTTGGATCATGGTAGCCCGCGACTCCTTTCGTCAGTCGCAACCTTGTTCGGGCCAGTTGCTATGCAAATGCGGTGCCTTCGGCAACCGTTCCAAGAGCCCACGGCGCCTTGGGCACCGACGACCGTTTCAGGCTGTGAGAGGAGTCAGGTGTCGAGGAAGGACAGGAGGCAGGGCAGCAGTCGGTCGCCGGCCTACGGACCATCCCAGGACTCCTGGCAATCAGCTATCTCATTCATCGTAAATAGCTTAGGCTCTCTACATTGGCCTAGTTGCCGGGTCCGTCTGATTCCGACCGCTCCTTTAGACGCCTGACCTGCCGGTTCGGTTCGCGGAATCGGAGGGTCGCAATCGTACTCCGATGAGGACATTCCTGAGGGATTCGGGTGAGAACCACGGATCCCGGGTCGTAGCGGATTGCGACAGGTGACGACGTGAATGTCGCAGCCGCGACTCAGCGGGGACGAGCGGGGAAAGGGATCACCCGTGCGATTCCGGACGGCTGGCTGGGCTGCGTGAACTCATCGAGCAGCCTGCCGAACCGGCGGCCGTACAGGGTCTCGTAAGTCCCGTCGCGACCTGGAAAGAGGTCGAGGATCCGGTCCCGCGCGGTGGCCACCACCGCCTCACCCTCGGTACGCGAGAGGTGGGCCTGCATGATCAGGTTCGACGCCAGCGCGACAATTGCCTGCACCCGGCGCACGCGCCGGTGTTCGTCGCGCAGTTCTTCGACGGTCGCCATGAGGTCCTGATGTGCCGGCCATTATATGATCGGTTCGCATGAGTTCGGCGCTCTGTCCATCGTGCGGCAAGCGAAAGGGACGGCGGGCCTGCCCTGCGCTGGGCCGATCGATCTGCGCGGTCTGCTGCGGCACGAAACGCCTGGTCGAGATCCGCTGCCCGCCCGACTGTGCGTACCTCGCGGCGGCTGAACAACACCCGCCGGCAGCCGTGCAGCGGCGGCGCGAGCGCCAGGGACGATTCCTCGCGTCGGTCGTCGAGGGGCTGACCGAGGCGCAGTATCACGTGTTCCTGTTCGTGCAAGTGACCGTCGCGGCCAGCGCCGCAGGCACAGCCCAGCGGTTGCTCGATCGCGACGTGGAGGCGGCGGCCCGCGCGCTCGCGTCGACGTTCGAGACCGCGAGCAAGGGCATCATTTACGAGCACCAGGCAGCGGCGTTGCCGGCGCAACGGCTGGCGGCCGAGGTGCGCGCAGCGATCGAGACCCTCGGCCGCGACGGACATCCGCCGCGCGACGGTGATCTCGCCGTCGTGTTGCGGCGGACCGAGCGCGCCGCGCAGGAGGCGGGCCGCCAGTTCGACGGCGAGCGGGCCTTCGTCGAGCTGCTGGCCGAGTTGTTCCCCAACGCCGCAGACCGCGTGGCGTCATCCGGATCGGCCGGCGCCGGTCCGGGTTCGTCGGGTCTGATCATCCCGTAGGATCCCGCCCCACGCGGCAGGACGCGCGAGCCGCCGTGATATAATGGCGCGTTCTGGTCCTGGGGAAAGACGCATTCTGGAGGACTGAGTCTCCATGGCGAAGCGGTGTGAGATCTGCGGGAAGAGGCCCGTCGTCGGGCGCAACATCAGTCACGCGCACAACGTGACCCCACGCCGCTTCGAACCGAACCTGCGGCGGATCAAGGTCAAGCGGAACGGCACCGTCAGGCGGCTGCGGGTCTGCACCCGCTGCATCCGGTCGAACAAGGTCCACAAGGCGGCCTAGTCCCTACCGCCCCACCCGCTCGACGTCGAGCACGCCTTTCACGCCACGCAGCGACTTGATCACCTTTTCGAGGTGCTTCATGTCGCTGATTTCCACCGACATGTTGATGCGGCCGCGGTCCAGGTCGTCCGACGTGGCCTCGACGTCGCGGATGTTCGTGTCGATGGCCGCGATCTTCGCGCTCACTGCGGCGAGGATGCCCCGGCGGTCCTCGACCAGGATGGCGAGCCGGACCGTGTAGGGCGCCGAGTCGACGCCCTTGTCCCACTCGACTTCGATGCGCCGCTCGGGGTCGTAGAGCAGGTTGACCACGTTCGGGCACGTCGACGAATGGACCGATACGCCCTTGCCGCGCGTGATGTAGCCGACGATCGTCTCGCCGCGAATCGGGTTGCAGCAGCGCGCGCGCACGACCATGAGATCGTCGAATCCGCTCACCTTGATCTTCTGCTCGCCCGTGCCCAGGACGCGCTTGACGACCGACGTGATGGGCGTATCGGGCGGGCGTTCCCTGAGTTGCTCCTGCGGCACCAGCTTCGCGAGGATCGTGCGCGGCGCGATCTTGCCGTAGCCGATGGCGGCGAACAGATCGTCGGGCTTCGGCAGCCGCTGTTCGGCGGCCATCCGGGCGAGCGCCTCGGGCTCGGTGAGCGACTTGAAGTTGACGTCGAACCGGCGGGCTTCCTTCTCGAACAGTTTCCGCCCGAGATCGATGCTGCGCGCCTTTTCCTCGGCGTGGATGAAGTGCCGGATCTTGCTGCGCGCGCGCGACGTCACGGCGAAGTTGAGCCAGTCGCGGCTCGGCTTGTGGCCCGGTCCCCTCACGATCTCGACGATGTCGCCGTTCTTCAGGCGGGTGCGCAGCGGCACCATCTTGGCGTTGACACGCGCGCCGACGCACTGGTGGCCGACGTCGGTGTGCACGAGGTACGCGAAGTCGACCGGCGTCGCGCCCGCCGGCAGCGCCTTGACCTCGCCGCGCGGCGTGAAGACATACACCTCCTCGGGGTACAAATCGACCTTGAGGCTCTGGATGAATTCCTGAGGATCCCGGATGTCCTGCTGCACCTCGAGGAGCTGCCGGAGCCACGCGTAGTACTGCTCGTCGCGGTCGGCACCGGTGCGGCCTTCCTTGTACTTCCAGTGCGCGGCAATGCCTTCCTCGGAGATGCGATGCATCTCGACCGTCCGGATCTGCACCTCGAACGGAAAGCCGCGCTCGCTGATGACGGAAGTGTGCAGCGACCGATACCCGTTGGGCCGCGGCATCGCGATGAAATCTTTGATGCGGCCCGGCACGGGCGACCAGGTCTGGTGGATGATGCCGAGCGCGGCGTAGCAGTCCTTGACGCTCTGCGTCACGATGCGCAGCGCGACCAGGTCGTACACCTGCTCAAGTTCGATCTTCTGCCGCTTCAGCTTCTGGTGGATGCTGAACAGGCGCTTGATGCGGCCGTCGATCTGGAGGACCGGCACCTGCGCTTCGGTCAGTTTGGCGGTGATGGTTTTCTTGAGCTCCTCGATCATGCCCTCGTTGGCGCGGCGCCGGCTCTCGACCTTTGCGCGCAGGGACTCGTAGGTCTGGGGCTCGAGGTGGCGGAAGGCGAGCTCTTCCAGCTCGTTCTTGATCTTGCTCATGCCGAGCCGGTTGGCGATCGGCGCGTAGATGTCGCGCGTCTCCTGGGCCACCTTGAGGCGGCGCGTTTCCGGCAGATGGTGCAGCGTCCGCATGTTGTGCAGCCGATCGGCCAGCTTCACCAGGATGACCCGGATGTCGTCGACCATCGCGAGCAGCATCTTGCGGAAGTTCTCCGCCTGCCGCTCCTCGCTCGACGAGAAGGAGATCGCGCTGAGCTTCGTGACGCCCTCGACTACGTGGGCGACTTCCTTGCCGAAGAGCTCCTCGATCCGGTCGATCGAGGTCAGCGTGTCCTCGACGACGTCGTGCAGCAGGCCGGCCACGACGGCCACCACGTCGAGCTTCATGTCGGCCAGGATGGCCGCGACCTCGAGCGGATGGACGAGGTAGGGCTCGCCCGAATGGCGGACCTGGCCCTTGTGCTCGAAGGCGGAGAACACGTAGGCCCGCCGCAGGAGTTCCACGTCGCTTTCCGGGTTGCTGGCCCGGACCCGTTCGACCAGATCTTCGAACCGAATCATGAGGATCGGTATCTAAAGTGCAAAGGCCGTGTCGACACGGCCACGTGCGCGTCCTGCTGCGATCATAGAGACCCGTGAAGAAGGGGGTCAAGGCCAAGGATCACCGGGAGGGTTGCCGGCCGTCCGGCGTCGCTTGACGCCGTCTTTTTCAGTTCACTATACTGGCCCGGCTTGGGCGACGGGCACCTGCCCGACCTTGCCATCGCCGCGCCGGAGCGGTCAGCACGGCAACCTTCCCAGAAGCGCCTGGACGTTGGACATCCGGCACGTTGCGCCTAAGGAGGATCTCAATGCACACGCGATTCAGGCTGGCCCCGGTGGCCGTTGTCCTTGGTCTGAGTCTGGCAGTCTCCGGTTGCGGTCAGTACTCATACGCGAAACTCAGGGGCAAGAAGATCTTTCGCGACGCGAACGCGATGTACCAGCAGCAGGACTACAAGCGCGCGGCCGAGCTGTACCAGGAAGTGCTCACGGCCGACCCTGATCTGGTGACCGCGTACTTCTTCCTCGGCAACAGCCTCGACAACCTCTACAAGCCGTCGCGGGTGGGCGAGAAGGAAAACGACTCGTATCTCCAGCGGGCCATCGAGAATTACAAAATCGCGGCGGAACGGGAAACCGACCCCAAGATGAAGAAGCTGGCGCTCGAGTACCTGGTCGCGGCCTACGGCCCCGACAAGCTCAACGACCCCAGCCTGTCCGAGCCCATCGTCAAGCAGATGATCTCGATGGAGCCCAACGAGCCGACCAATTACTTCGCCCTCGCCAAGATCTACGAGGACTCGGGCATGTACGAAGACGCGGAGGCCACCCTGCTGAAGGCGCGGGAGGTCCGCCCGAACGAGCCCACGGTCTACACGACGCTCGCCGGCTACTACAACCGCCAGGGCGAGTTCGAGAAGAC
>ERZ1292640.1022-Hain-H43-02um-R1-1022-length-23330-cov-9_pt1 | contig 23330 bp, 25 predicted proteins | sample MGYA00564404_ERZ1292640 | MGnify/ENA primary metagenome ERZ1292640 (study PRJEB36523, sample SAMEA6512636) | groundwater metagenome | collected 2019-01-08 | study: AquaDiva: Metagenomics assemblies of 32 groundwater samples
CACTGGCTGCGGCCTACCAGACCGGCTACCGGCTGGCCATGATCTGGGCCGGTGCCGGCGTGCTGTGGATCGCAGCACGTGCCGAGGTGGCGCCCGCCGTGGCCGGCACCATCGCCTACCAGAACGCCGCCTGGCAGATGGCCTACCTGGCCATGGCCGCCAGCATGCTGCCCGGCATGCTGACCGTGCTGCTCAGCCCTGAGCCGGCGCACCGTGAACTGCCGCCGGCCAGGAACCTGGGCGAATGGCTGCGGGGTGCACTGGTCGAGCCGTTTGCCGACTTCATCCGCCGCTACAAATGGCAGGCGGCGCTGATCCTGGCGTTGATCGCGGTCTACCGCATCAGTGACGTGGTGATGGGCATCATGGCCAACCCGTTCTACGTCGACATGGGCTACACCAAGGACGAGGTGGCAGCGGTGACCAAGATCTACGGCGTCATCATGACGCTGGCGGGCGCCTTCATCGGCGGCGCGCTGGCCATGCGCCTGGGCGTGATGCGCGTGCTGATGCTCGGGGCCATCCTGAGCGCCGCCAGCAACCTGCTGTTCGCCTGGCTCGGCACGCGCGGTCACGACGTGACGGCGTTGATCGCCGTGATTTCGGCCGACAACCTGGCCAGCGGCATCGCCTCGTCCGCCTTCATTGCCTACCTCTCCAGCCTGACCAACGTCAGCTACTCGGCCACCCAGTACGCCCTGTTCAGTTCCATGATGCTGCTGCTGCCCAAGTTCGTGGCCGGCTTTTCCGGCGACTACGTGGACGCCTTCGGCTACACCCACTTCTTCACCGCCACCGCGCTGCTGGGCCTGCCGGTGCTGCTGCTGGTCTGGCTGGCTTCCAAGACAAAACCCGGGTAAAGTCCTTGTGAAAATTCAGTTGTCTGCTATATTTTTAATAGCGATCAACACGCGCTCTTTTACTTATCTTTACCGCCGGTTCAAGCGCATTTGACGGCCAGGCCGCATCATGGAGCTCCTGAATCGATAGACTTCCCCCATGAGCCAGCATCTCCTGATGATCGAAGACGATGCCCGCCTGGCGGGCATGGTCAGCGAGTACCTTGCGCAGTCGGGGTTCGCGGTGAGCCATGCGGGCGATGCCGCCGCGGGTCTGGCCCGGCTGCAAGGCCCCGAAACGGCGCCACAACTCATCATCCTCGACCTGATGCTGCCCGACATGGACGGGCTCGAAGTCTGCCGCCGCATCCGTGCCCTGCCAGGCGGCCTGGCGCAGACGCCCATCCTGATGCTCACCGCCAAAGGCGACCCGATGGACCGCATCATCGGCCTGGAAATGGGCGCCGACGACTACCTGCCCAAGCCGTTCGAGCCACGCGAGCTGCTGGCACGCATCCGCGCCATCCTGCGTCGGCGCAGCGACAACGGCCCGCCGGCGGGCAGCCAGATGACTTTCGGTTCGCTGGCCATCGACCGCGATGCCCGCACCGTGACGGTGAACGGGCAAGCCTGCGACCTCACCTCCTATCAGTTCGACCTGCTGGTGACGCTGGCCGAGCGGGCCGGCCGCGTGCTCACGCGCGACCAGATCATGGAAGCCGTGCGTGGCCGCGAACTCGAAGCCTTCGACCGCTCCATCGACGTGCACATGGGGCGCATCCGAGCCGCCATCGAAACCGATCCGAAAAACCCCAAGCGCATCGTGACGGTGCGCGGCGTCGGCTACGTCTTTGCCCGCCAGCAGGACTGACATGGAACACCCCCAGGCTACGCGCACTGCGTGTCGCTTCGCCACCCCCCTCAAGGGGGCAACGCCAGTGGCCGGGCAAAGCCCGTTCCACGGCATTCCCCGGTCAGACCGTTTCATGCGTCCTGGGTCACGCGGTGCGCAGTGGATCAACTGAGAAGCAAACCCCATGAGCACACCCCTGACGCAACGTCTTTACTTGCGCATCTGGCTGGCGGTGGTGGCTGCCGTGGTGCTGCTGACCCTGCTGTTCGGCTGGCTCTGGCGCCAGGAGGCCGACCGCGAGCGCACCCAGCGCCCCGGCCGCGAAATCGTGCTGCGCAACGCCAGTGGCGAAGTCATCGGCCAGGCCAAGATGCACCCGGAACGCCTGCCCGGCCAGCAGGGTTTCGAATTCGAAGTGCCCACACGTGACGGCCAGACCCTGTTCGTGCAGCTGCCGCGTCCCGGCAACCGCCCGCCGCCGATTCACCCGCCCGCCTGGTGGCGCCCGCCGTTCGACATCGTCTGGCTGCTCGGTCTGGTGGCCCTGGCAGTGGCGCTGGGCACCTACCCCATCGTGCGGCGCCTGACCAAGCGGCTCGAAGCGCTGCAGCAAGGCGTGGAGCGCTGGGGCGAAGGCGACCTGACCCGTCGCCTGCCGGAAGACGGTCGCGACGAAGTCGCCTTTCTGGCGCAACGCTTCAACATTGCCGCCGAACGGGTACAAACCTTGCTGCAGTCGCAAAAAGCGCTGCTGGCCAATGCCTCCCACGAGTTGCGCTCGCCCTTGACACGCATTCGCATGGGGCTGGAGCTCATGGGGGAACGTCCCAGCGCCACCGCGCGCGAGGAAATCGCACGCAACATCCACGAACTCGATCAGCTGATCGACGAAATCCTGCTGGCCAGCCGGCTCGAGGCCAGTCCGATCGATCTCGGCACGCTGGAGCCGGTGGACCTGGTTGGCCTGTGCGCCGAGGAATGCGCCCAGATCGGCGCCGAGTTCGACGTCCCCGCCGGCTGCAGCAGCCTGGTGGTGCCGGGCGTGGCCAAGCTGTTGCGCCGGGTGGTCCGCAATCTGCTGGAAAACGCACGCCGCCATGCGGCCGGCCAAGTCAGCCTGAGCCTGCAGCCCGACGGTCGCCAAGCCGTGATCCGCGTCTGCGACCGCGGCCCCGGCGTGCCACCCGAACAGCGGGAACGCATCTTCGAGCCCTTTTACCGCCTGCCCGGCGCCTCCGAGCGCGATGGCGGCGTCGGCCTGGGGCTGGCGCTGGTCAAGTCCATCACCACGCGCCACAGCGGCAGCGTGCGTTGCGAAGACCGGCCCGGCGGCGGCGCCTGTTTCGTGGTCGAACTGCCTGCCGCCGCCTGAACACCCGCGCCGCATCCAGGCAAACGCCCCGGACTCTCGTCCCACCAAGTCGAGCGGCACGCTGACTGTCTCTTTTTTGAACACAAAAGGCGGTCATATCCCCCATTTGTGGGATAGCGCAAGCGAGTCCGGCTGGGTAAAGTTCTACCCAACTGCTGTCACAGTCAAACAAGAGTCCGGTAGCGCCATGCCAGCCACAGAGCGACAGGCCCATCCGGACTCGAAGAGTCCCAACGACGTCCTTTCGAGGACTTTTCAAAGCCACCCTTACCGGTGGCTTTTTTTTCGCCCCATGGAAACCGCTACAAAACCTGCAGCACCCGCTCGGCCGTGATGTCGTTCAGGCAGCGCAGATGCCCCAGCGGGCACTCGCGTTCAAAGCAGGGCGCACAGTCCAGGGATGGCTGGTAAGCGGGGTCGTTCTTGAGCCAGACCACCTGCGCCTTGTCGCTCAGAGGCGGTGTGTGCAGGGGGCTGCTGGAGCCGAAGAGGGCGACTTGCGGCACAGCCAGTGCCGCGGCCACGTGCATGAGACCGGTGTCATTGCTCACCATGGCCTTGGCCGCGGCAATCAGACAAAAGGCATCCAGCAGATCGGTGCGGCCGGCCAGATTGCGGCATGTTTGCCGCTGGCCGGCATGGGCCAACTGTGCGATCTCGTCGCCCAACGCGGCCTCCTTGCCCGAACCCAGCAGCAGCACCGGCTGATCCAGCCGCTGCGCCAATTCGGCAAAACGGGCCGCCGGCCAGCGCTTGGCCGGGCCGTACTCGGCCCCGGGCACGAAGACGTAGTAAGCACCGCGCGCCAGGCCCAAGCGCTCCAGCACAGCATCGCAACGGGCGGCCTCGACCTGCAACCGCGGCCGGTCGGCCGCCACATCCGGCTCGCCGCTGAGCGTCGAATAGAACGCCACCATGGGCGGGCGCTGGTGCTTCGGGGGATTTTTCAGCCGGTGCGTCAGCAGGCCGAGACGCGCCTCGCCCAGGTAGCCGATCCGCTTCGGGATGCGGGCCAGCCAGGGCAGCAACGCACTCTTGAGCGAATTGGGCAGCACATAGGCCACGTCAAAGCGGCCCGTGAGCTGCCGCGCCAGCGCGCGCCGCGCCTGGAGTTGCAGGCCGCCGTGGGCAAAGGGAAATTCGATGACCTCGGCCACCTGCGGCATGGCACGGTAGACCGGCGCCACCCAGGGCAGCGCGCCCACCGTGAGCCGCTCACCGCGCGCATGAAGGCGACGCAACAGCGGCTCCGTCATCACCGCATCCCCAATCCACTGGGGCGCGATGATGAGGGCGTTAGTGGCTTGCACCGAAGTGCTCACCCGCTTTCAACTTGTAGACGGTGCCACAGTAGGGACACTTGGCCTCGCCGGTGCGCGCCACATCCAGGTACACCTTGGGGTGGCTGTCCCAGAGCTTCATGTCCGCCTGGGGATTGGGACAGAACACGCCACCCTGGTGGTTCAGGTCCTTGGCCAGCAGTTCAACCGTTTGCTTGCTCATAAATACCTCGCTTTTGATGGATACACGCACCTTGGGCTTCGTCGCGAAACGCCGTGGAACCGGCTTCGCCGGGCCACTGGCGTTGCCCCCTGCAAGGGGGGTGGCGCAGCGACACGAAGTGCGCGTAGCCTGGGGGTGTTAAACCTTTGTCAGCCAGTGGGCGTACTTCGGATTGCGGCCATTGACGATGTCGAAAAACGCGCTCTGGATCTTCTCGGTGATCGGGCCGCGGCTACCCGCGCCAATTTCCACGCGGTCGAGCTCGCGGATCGGCGTCACTTCGGCAGCGGTGCCGGTGAAGAAGGCTTCATCGGCAATGTAGACCTCGTCGCGCGTGATGCGCTTTTGCACCAGCTCCAAGCCCAGATCCTTGCAGATGTGCAGCACGGTGTTGCGCGTGATGCCATTGAGCGCGCCGGCCGACAGGTCGGGTGTGTAGACGACGCCGTTCTTGATCACGAAGATGTTTTCGCCCGCACCCTCGGAGACGAAACCGGCGGTGTCCAGCAGCAGTGCCTCGTCGTAGCCATCGTCGGTGGCTTCCATATTGGCCAGGATCGAGTTGCTGTAGTTGCTGACCGCCTTGGCCTGCGTCATCGTGATGTTGACGTGGTGGCGCGAGTAGCTGGAGGTCTTGACGCGGATGCCGCGCTTCATGCCCTCTTCGCCCAGGTAGGCGCCCCAGGCCCAGGCTGCCACCATCAGGTGGATGGTGTTGCCCTTCGGCGAAACGCCGAGCTTCTTGTCGCCGATCCAGGTCAGCGGCCGCAGGTAGCAGCTTTCCAGCTTGTTCTCGCGCACCACGGCCTTCTGCGCCTCGTTCACCTGTTCCTGGGTGAACGGAATCTTCATGCGCAGGATCTTGGCGCTGTTGAACAGGCGCTCGGTGTGCTCTTCCAGACGGAAGATGGCGGTGCCATTGACGGTGTTATAGGCCCGCACGCCCTCGAACGCGCCGCAGCCGTAGTGCAGGGTGTGGGTCAGCACGTGGATCTTGGCATCACGCCAGTCCACCATCTGGCCATCCATCCAGATTTTTCCATCACGGTCGGACATCGAGGGAGGTAGGGGGCTCATCGGTACTTTCCTTTGAAGGGCGGGCAAGAAATCTTGCAAAAACCCTGATTTTACGGGGCCGGCGCAGCCGGGGGCGTGGTGGTGGCCTCTTCGGGCGGTGCCGGGCGGACCAACGCCCATTTCACCAGCTTGCCCTGCCGGAATTCGCAGGTCACGAAGGACTCGGAGGCATCGGTCCAGCGAAACAATTCGGGCTGGCTGTCCTTGGGGCTCACCTGCTCACCCAGGGCGCGCGTCATGGCCACCACGTGCAGCAGGTTGACGCCGGGTTTGAGCCTGGCGTTGAGCATGACCGCGCTGTCCACGAAGCCGATCGGCCGATCGGCCGCGCGCTTGAGCACCTGCATCAAATGGGTGAAGTGCAGCAGCAGCCACATGACCAGGGCGCCAGCCGCGATGCCCACACCGCCCCACCCGTAGGCGCGGTAAGCCGCGACCACCAGCACCACGCTGGCCAGCGGCACGAAGATTTTCTGAAATTGCATACCCTCGATTTTGACGCACGGCACGCCGCCAGGGCTCAGACCTCGCGCTCACCCCGTCCGGCCCAGTGCACCGAGACCGCCAGCCCCCCCAGCCGCGCCGAAGAAGCCGTCACAACCCGGGCACCGCACACCTGCGCAATGCGCCTGACGATGGACCAGCCCAGGCCACTGCCCGGCTGGGCATGGCCCGGCACCCGGTAAAAGCGCTCGCCCAGCCGCGCCATCTCCGGCGCCGTCATGCCGGCGCCGCTGTCTTCCACGCGCAGAACCGGTCCGTCCTTCTCAAGCGCCACACTCACCAGAACCGTGGCGCCGTCCGGGCTGTAACGCAAGGCGTTGTCGACCAGGTTGCGCAGCAGCACGCCCAGCAACAGCTCGCTACCCGTCACCCGGCAGGGTGCGGCCACATCGAGTTCGAGCTGTTGCTGGCGCGCCAGGGCGCCCGGCGCCAGTTCCGCCAGCACACGACGGGCCAGTTCCGCCAGGTCCACGATGTCGGCGGCACCGGCCGGCACCGCCTCCAGCCGCGCCAGCGTCAGCAGCTGTTCGACCAGATGGGTTGCGCGGTCGCAGCCGGCCAGCGTGGTCTGCAAGGCGTGCTGACGTTGGGCCTCATCCGCCCCCAGAGCGACCTGGGCCTGGGCCCGGATGGCAGCAATCGGGGTCCGCAGCTCATGGGCTGCATCGGCCGTGAAGCGGCGTTCGGACTCCAGCATGCGCTCAATGCGTCCGAGCAGGCCATTGAGGGCCGCAACCAGTGGCTGCATTTCAGCCGGCAAATCCTCGAGCACCACGGGCTCCAGCGCCTCGGGCCGCCTCTGGCCCAGCACCTCGCTGAGATGCCGCAGGGGCAGCAGGCCGCGCTGCACCGCCACCCAGCCGGCCAGCGCCAGCAAGGGCAAGGCCAGCAGCAGCGGCAGCAGCACGCTGCGCAACACGGCGCGCAAGATCGCGCTGCGCGACGCGATCTGCTCACCCACGAACACCTGCACATCGTGCTCGGCCCCCTGGGTTGCGAACACGCGCCATTCGGACCCGTCGGCCAGGCGCACGGTGGAAAAGCCGCGTTCGACCGCGCTCATTGGTGCCGCGCCGGCCTGGGTGGAACGCTGCACCAGCTGGTCTTCATGGAACACCTGAAAGATCACGCGTGGTGCGTATTTGTGCAGCGCGGGAGCATCGGCCACCTTGTCGTCGTCGTGATGTGCCGCCTGCTGCACCACCAGCAGGGCCGCCGCCTGGGCCAGATGGCCGTCGAGCAGCTCATCGAGTTCATGGCGTGCATCACGCCAGATCAGCGCCGCTGCGCTCAGCCACACCACCGCCGCCAGCCCCAGCACCAGCACCAGCAGACGGGCCTGCAGGGAGTTGAAAGAGAGCCTCAGCATCATGCCGCCTCGGGGTCGCGCAGCACGGCATAGCCGACGCCCCGCACGGTCTGGATCAGGTCCGGCTGCAACTTGCGCCGCAAGTGGTGAATGTGGACTTCGATCGTATTGCTTTCCACCTCATGCCCCCAGCTGTAGAGCTGCTCCTCCAGCTGTTCGCGCGACATGACACGGCCGGCACTGCGCATCAGGGCATGGAGCAAATCGAATTCGCGGGGTGACAGGGCAACCGCCTCGCCATTCAGGCTGACCTGGCGCGCCGCCGGCTCCAGCAGCACACCACCGCAGCGCAAGCTGTCCTGCACCTGCCCATGCGCGCGGCGCACCAGGGAACGCAGCCGGGCGCCCAGCTCATGCAGGTCCACCGGCTTGACCACATAGTCGTCCGCCCCCAGGTCCAGGCCGCGAATGCGGTCGGGCACGGCATCGCGCGCGGTCAGCACCAGCACCGGCGTGGTAACCCGGCGCGCACGCAAGGCCTGCAGCACATCCATGCCGTCCTTGCGCGGCAAGCCGAGGTCCAGCACACCTGCGGCATAGACGCCGGAGGCCAGTTCCCGCTCGGCCGCTTCGCCATCGCGCACCCAGTCCACCTGGAAACCCAGCTGGCGCAGGCCGGCGCGCAGGCCGTCACCGAGCATCGGGTCGTCTTCCGCCAGAAGAATGCGCATCAAAACTCCGCTATGGTTGACCGTTGTCCAGCGCTGTCGCCCGCGGCGTCAGTCATCGGTACGGCTACCGTATTTTGCGGCCTCGGCGGCCACCGTCCCGCCGGAGGCCATTGACGGTGCGCTTTGCCACTGCAGCCACCAGAAACCCAGCACCGCAGCAAGCAGGGCCAGCGCCAGCGGCCGCCAGGTCCAGCGAATACCTTCCTTCGGTGCACCTTGTTTGCGGCCCGTCAGCATGGAACGCACCAGGTTTTCACGGTGCAGCCAGCTGGCCAGCACGACGCCGGCCACATGCACGCCCACCACGGCCAGCATCAAGTTCGCTGCCACCTCATGCAGCTCTTCAAGCCAATGGCCGCCCAGGTCGTTGTAATTGGCCCAGCCGGAAGCGACGGTGGCAACACTCAGCAACAGCAGCAGCACGATCGCCAGCGCCCCCGCCGGGTTGTGCCCGACATGGTGCTCGGGCCGGCCCAGCGCAATCGAGGACAGGTAGCGCATGACCGCCGCCGGGCCGCGCACAAAGCTGGCAAAACGCGCATAACGCGTGCCCAGCAGCCCCCAGAGGACGCGGAACGCCACCAGCCCGCCCAGCGTGTAGCCCAGGCTCACATGCACCAGGCGCCAGCGTTCGCTCTCCGCCGTCAGATAGGCGCCGGCAAAGCTCAGCACCATCAGCCAATGGAACACCCGCACCGGAGCGTCCCACACCAGGATGTTTGTTTTCTCATTCGTCATGTTGCTCACCTGGGAATCTTGATGTCGCGTTCACTGAAACGGCCGTCCGCCGCCTGGGTGTGGCAGGCCGCGCAATTGGAGGCGCCACCCACCGCCGGGCGCGTCCAGACCTCGGGCGGCACTTCGCGCGCGTTGTGCTTGCGCAGGAACCAGGCCGACTTCGTGATGCGGTCCTGCGGCGGTGCCTCGCTGACGCGCTTGTAGGTGCCGGCATGGACTTGCAGCCAGCCGCTGATCTCGCGCAGGCTGGCCTCGTCCAGCGAGGCATCGGTACCGTAGTGCTGCTGCAGCGAACCCAGGAGGTGCTGCCACGAGGCCGCCGGCAGCATGCCCGGCGGGTAGGCGATATGGCAGGCCGCGCATTCCTGCTGGTATGTCGGCAGAACCGGAACGCGCGCGCCCCCGGAATCCGCCTGGGCGGTCGTGGCACACGCCAGCACCAGAACGGCCAGCGCGAGGGGCTTGAAATGGGAACGTTTCATGTGCATCTTTCAATACGGCGGGACATCGTTCAGCGCTTGAGCGACAGCAGCCAGGACAGCACATCGGCCTTCTCGCCCGCCGTGCATTCGCGCCCCAGCACATCGTTGCAATTGCGGCGGAACCATTTCTCGGTTTTCACCGTGTCGGTGAAACGATCGGGATTGAAAGCCGGCGCCAGCGGCGCGATCAGCTTGCCGGTGCTGGCATGCTTGCCCTCCCCCGTAGGCGTCGCGGTGTGACACGAAGCGCAGCTCCAGTCCTTGCCGTGCCGGCTGGTGAACAGTTGCTGCCCGCGCGCCGGCTGGGCCGGTGCTCCCGCCTGGGCGGTGTAGCTCGTGAGCTGCTCCGCCGGCGTGACGGCATGCGCCAGCGGGCTGAACGCCACACTGGCCAGAACCCCGATGCGTACCCAAGATGTCATGTTGTCCATAGAACCTCCATGGACTTCATCGTAGGGAGAGCGGATTAAGCTTTTCTTAACGGCAGCCTGCCTCTGAGCACGCCGGCTGATGACTAGGTTTTTTCTTCAGCTTGTGTGCGTCGCGGCCGGTCGCTGTGCGACACGGCGTAGCTGTCGGCCGCATAGGCCGGGCCTTTCATCACCATCACGATGACGCAGCCGATCCCGACCGTCACGACCGCCGTCCAGTGAAACAGCACCAGGCCGATGACCATGTAGTCCGCCATCTGCAACCAGCGCTCGCCGGCCGGCGTCGAAGCATCGACCTGCCAGTGCAGCGCGGCCAGACCCACCAGGGGCAAGGCCGTGCCCACCGCGAAAATCAGCGGCAGCTTGCGCCAGATGGCCCACTCCAGGCCCGTGGCTGCCCGTTTCGAGCCGGGGATTTTGCGCAACCAGTTCATGGGTCAAGATCTTTGCAGGAGCAGAGGCGCATTGTGCGAAATAAGTCCGCCGTTTACTTGATCAAAGTCAAACCACCCCTGGCCCCAGCTTGGTCTTTCCGCTGGCAAGGACTATTCTGAGCACTGGAATCACTGTTCAGGGGTCACCCATGAAAACGCGAACTTTCTCTTTGGCCTGCGCCCTTGCACTGGCCTCGTTGACTTTCAGCGCCGCTGCCCAGACGACCTTGAGCGCCAAGGCCCAGTACACCGCCGATAGCAAAGCTGCCAAGACCCGTTACGACAGCGACCTGAAACTCTGCGTGGACGAACCGTCTTCCAGTGCGCGCCTGCAATGCCGGCGCGACGCCAAGACCGAGTACGACAAAGCCCTGACCGCGGCCAAGGCGCGCATGTCGGCAGTCGCCCCGGCGGCAGCGCCGGCGGCTGTCACGTCGCCGGCGCCGGTCAGCCAGCCGACGTGCCCCGACTGCGGCAAGGTGGTGTCGGTCAGCGTGACGGAAAAGCAGGGTGAAGGCGGCGCCCTCGGCATGATCGGTGGCGGTGTCGCGGGTGCGCTGTTGGGCCAGCAGGTGGGCCAGGGTGCCGGCAAGGATCTGGCCACGATCGCCGGCGCCGTGGGCGGTGCCTATGCCGGCAAGAAGATCGAGGAGAAGGTGCGCACCCACAAGGTGTGGACCGTCAACGTGCAGTACGGTGACGGCAACCGCCGCAGCTTCGAGTTCAGCCAGGACCCCGGCCTGATCGTCGGTGACAAGGTCCGCAACTCGGGCGACAGCATCGTTCGCGACTGAGTCTGCCCCGCGCTCGTTTCAGGTGAGCGAGCGCACCACTTCCATGGCCTCTTCCACCCGCTCCACCGGGTGGATGGTCAGTCCTTCGATCGCTTTCTTCGGCGCATTGGCCTTGGGCACCACGGCCACGCTGAAGCCCAGCTTGGCCGCTTCCTTCAGCCGCTCCTGACCGCGCGGCGCCGGCCGCACCTCACCGGCCAGCCCCACCTCGCCAAAAGCGATGAAACCCTTGGGCAGCGGCTTGCCGCGCAGGCTGGATGTGATGGCCAGCATCACGGCCAGATCGGCCGCCGGCTCCGTGATGCGTACACCGCCCACGGCGTTGACGAACACATCCTGGTCCATGCAAGCGACACCGGCATGGCGGTGCAGCACCGCCAGCAGCATGGCCAGCCGGTCGCGCTCCAGGCCGACCGACAGGCGCCGCGGCGACGGGCCGCCGCTGTCCACCAGCGCCTGGATCTCCACCAGCATCGGGCGCGTGCCCTCGAGCGTGACCATCACGCAGCTGCCGGGCACGGGCTCGGCATGTTGCGACAGAAAGATGGCGCTCGGGTTGGTTACGCCCTTGAGGCCTTTTTCCGTCATGGCGAAGACGCCGATCTCGTTGACGGCGCCGAAGCGGTTCTTGATGGCGCGGATCAGGCGAAAGCTGGAGTGCGTGTCGCCTTCGAAATACAGCACCGTGTCCACCATGTGCTCCAGCACGCGCGGACCGGCCAGCGCGCCCTCTTTCGTCACATGGCCGACCAGCACGATGGCGGTGCCGCTGGCCTTGGCGGCACGTGTGAGATGCGCGGCGCACTCGCGCACCTGCGCCACCGAGCCCGGCGCCGAGGTCAGTTGCTCCGAATACACCGTCTGGATGGAGTCGATCACCGCGATGGCCGGCTGGTGCGTCGCCAGCGTGGCGAGGATTTTTTCCAGCTGGATCTCGGCCAGCACCTGCACCTGCGAGCCGTCCAGCCCCAGGCGCCGTGCACGCAATGCGACCTGGGCGCCGCTTTCCTCGCCCGTCACGTAGAGGGTTTTCTGGCCGGCGCGTTGCAGCGCATCGAGCGCCTGCAGCAGCAGCGTGGACTTGCCGATACCGGGATCGCCGCCGATCAGCACCACGCCGCCTTCGACGATGCCACCGCCCAGCACGCGGTCCAGTTCGTCCTGGCCGGTCGGCGTGCGGTCCACGTCGGTGGCTTCGATGTCGGCCAGCGCGGTGATCTCCGCGGTCTTCGCCAAGGCGGCAAAGCGGTTCTTGGCCGGGGTGGCACTCTCGGCCACGGATTCGATCAGCGTGTTCCAGGCATTGCAGTGCGGGCACTTGCCCAGCCACTTGGGGCTGGTGCCGCCGCACTCGTTGCAGGTGTAGATGGTTTTGTCCTTGGCCATGGGCCGAATAATACTGGATGTCCTTACAGTTCGGGTAAGTCCCCGGCACAAATGACTGTGGGAAGCCGCTCTTTTTATTTAACATGTTAAATAAATGGATGCCGCCACCCGTTTCAGCCACCGCAACCTGCCGCGCCTGCTGCTGCAAGCACGCGAGGCCGTCATGGCGCACGCCCGGCCGGGGCTGCGCGAACACGGCCTGAGCGACCAGCAATGGCGCGTGCTGCGCGTGCTGGGCGAGCACGGCGTGGTGGAAACCGGCCGCGTGGCGCGCGAGGCCTTCATCCTCGGCCCCAGCCTGACCGGCGTGCTCGCGCGCATGGAGCGCGACGGCCTGATCCGCCGCGCGCGCGACAGTGCCGACCAGCGGCGCACCGTGGTGCAAGCCACGACCAAGGGGCGCCAACTGGTGAGCCAGCTCTCGCGCAGCATCGAAGCGCACTACGCCTGGATGGAAAAGTCCCTCGGCAAGCAGAAACTGACGCAACTCTACGAACTGCTGGACGAACTGATCGCACTGGAGGAACCGGCATGAGTTCGCCCGCTTTCATGCCGGCCGGCACGGTCTACGGCACACTGCTCAACACGCTGGACGAGTGGGAAGCCCTCAGCCCGCAGATGGCGCAGCCGCCGTACCAGGGCGCACCGAAAGCGCCAGTGCTCTACATCAAGACCGCCAACACCTGGAGCGCCAGCGGCAGTGCGGTGACGGTACCGGCCCAGACCACCGACGTGGAAGTCGGCGCCAGCATTGCCATGGTGATCGGGACGCCGGCACACCGGACCACGGTGCGCGACGCCCTGGACCACATCGCGGCTTATGTGCTGATGAACGACCTCTCGCTGCCGCACGCCAGTTTTTTCCGGCCACCGGTCAAGTACAAGAACCTCGACGGCTTCCTCGGCATCGGCCCGCGTCTCGCGCCGGCGCGGCAGGCCGGCAACCCGAACCACTTCCAGCTGGAGGTCCGCATCGACGGCATCGTGCGTCAGACCGTGGACTATGCGCGCCTGGTGCGTCCGGCGGCGCAACTGCTGGCCGACGTCAGCGAGTTCATGACGCTGCGCCCGGGCGATGTGCTGCTGCTGGGCTGCGGCGCCAACCGCCCCTTGGCGCGCGCCGGCCAGCGCATCGACATCAGCGCGCCCGGCCTGCCGGCACTCGGCACCTTGAGCAACACGCTCGTGGCGGAGGTGGCATGAAGCGGGCGCGCGTGAACTATGACGGCGCAGTGCATGACGCCACCGAGCAAGCGGGCCAATTGCTGCTGGACGACGGCCGCCGGATCAGTTTCGACGCCGTGCACTGGCTGCCGCCGTTGCCGCCGGCACCACGGCCGCGCACCATTCTGGCTTTGGGCCTGAACTACGCCGACCACGCCAAGGAGTTGGCCTTCAAGGCACCAAAAGAGCCGCTGGTCTTCATCAAGGGCGAAGGCTCGCTGATCGGCCACCGCGCGCACACGCTGCGCCCGGCCGGCGTCGAGTTCATGCACTACGAGTGCGAGCTGGCCGTCGTCATCGGCAAGACGGCGAAGAAGATCCGGCGCGACGATGCCTACGACGTCATTGCCGGCTACACCGTGGCCAACGACTACGCCATCCGCGACTACCTGGAGAACTGGTACCGCCCCAACCTGCGCGTGAAGAACCGCGATACCTGCACGCCGCTCGGGCCGTGGCTGGTCGATGCGGCCGACATCGCGAACCCGATGGACCTCGCGCTGCAGACCCGTGTGAACGGCCAAATCACGCAATCGGGCCACACGCGCGACATGATCTTCGACATCCCGTATCTCATCGAGTACTTCAGCAGCTTCATGACGCTCAACCCCGGCGACCTGATCCTGACCGGCACGCCCGACGGCGTGGTGGACTGCCGGCCGGGCGATGTGGTCGTCACCGACATCGAAGGCATCGGCGCCCTCGTCAATACCATTGCAGCCGCACCATGAACCTCATCAACCACCTCATCGATGGCAAGCCGGTCAGCGGCACCGACTACTTCGAAACCGTCAACCCGGCCACGCAGGAGGTGCTGGCCGAAGTCGCAGCCGGCGGTGCCGCCGAAGTGCACGCCGCGGTGGCGGCGGCCAAGGCCGCGTTTCCGAAGTGGGCCGGCCTGCCGGCGCCCGAGCGCGCCAAGCTGATGCGCAAGCTCGGCGACCTGATCGCCGCCCACGTGCCGGAGATCGCGCGCACCGAGACCGACGACACCGGCCAGGTCATCGCCCAGACCGGCAAACAGCTCATCCCGCGTGCGGCCGACAATTTCCATTACTTCGCCGAGATGTGCACGCGCGTCGACGGCCACACCTACCCCACGCCGACGCATCTGAACTACACGCTGTTCCACCCGGTCGGCGTCTGCGCGCTGATCTCGCCGTGGAATGTGCCGTTCATGACCGCCACCTGGAAAGTGGCGCCGGCGCTGGCCTTCGGCAACACCGCCGTGCTCAAGATGAGCGAACTCTCGCCGCTGACCGCGGCGCGCCTGGGTGAACTGGCACTGGAGGCCGGCATTCCGGCCGGCGTGCTCAACATGGTGCATGGCACCGGCCGCGAAGCCGGCGAGCCGCTGTGCGCCCACCCGGACGTGCGCGCCATCTCCTTCACCGGCTCGACGGTCACGGGCAACCACATCGTCAAAAGCGCCGGCCTGAAGAAGTTCAGCATGGAGTTGGGCGGCAAGAGCCCGTTCGTGGTCTTCGACGACGCCGATCTGGAACGCGCGCTGGATGCCGCGGTGTTCATGATCTTCTCCAACAACGGCGAGCGCTGCACCGCCGGCAGCCGCATCCTGGTGCAGCAGAGCCTCTACGCCGACTTCGTGCAGAGGTTCACCGAACGCGCCAAGCGCATCACGGTAGGCGACCCGCAGGACGAGCACACCATCATCGGGCCGATGATCTCGAAGAACCATCTGGCCAAGGTGCGCAGCTACATCGAACTCGGCCCCAAGGAGGGCGCCACGCTGCTGTGCGGCGGGCTGGACCGCCCGAGCTACGCCCCCGAGTTGTCAGCACGCGTGAAGGGCGGCAACTACGTCTGGCCCACCGTGTTCGCCGACGTCGACAACCGCATGCGCATCGCGCAGGAAGAAATCTTCGGCCCGGTCGCCTGCCTGATTCCGTTCAAGGACGAGGCGGATGCGATTCGCCTGGCCAACGACATTCAATATGGCCTGTCCAGCTACGTCTGGAGCGAGAACCTCGGCCGTGCGCACCGGGTGGCGGCTGCCATCGAGGCCGGCATGTGTTTCGTCAACAGCCAGAACGTGCGGGACCTGCGCCAGCCCTTCGGTGGCACCAAGGCCAGCGGTACCGGCCGCGAAGGCGGCACCTGGAGCTACGAGGTGTTCCTGGAGCCGAAGAACATCGCTGTCTCGATGGGTTCCCATCACATTCCACATTGGGGAACGACATGAAGCCGCTCCCCACTCGGGGCGCATGGACGCTCACCCCACCCCGACCCTCCCCTTCCAGGGGCGGGCCACGAACCCGGGAGACCCCACATGGGTAAGTTAGCGCTCGCCGCCAAGATCACCCATGTGCCCTCGATGTACCTGAGCGAGCTGCCCGGCCCGCGCCAGGGCACGCGGCAGGACGCGATCGACGGACACAAGGAGATCGGCCGCCGCTGCCGCGAACTGGGCGTGGACACCATCGTGGTGTTTGACACCCACTGGCTGGTCAACGCCAACTATCACGTCAATTGCGCGCCGCACTTCAAGGGCCTGTACACCAGCAACGAGCTGCCGCACTTCATCAGCAACCTGGGCTACGAGTTCCCCGGCAACCCGGAACTCGGCCAGTTGCTGGCGCGCGTATGCAACGAACACGGCGTCGAGACCCTGGCCCACCCGGCCACCACGCTGGCGCCCGAGTACGGCACGCTGGTACCGATGCGCTACATGAACGCCGACCAGCACTTCAAGGTGGTGTCGGTTTCCGCCTTGTGCCAGGTGCATTACCTGGCCGACAGCGCGCGCCTGGGCTGGGCCATGCGCCGCGCGGTGGAGGAGCACTACGACGGCACCGTGGCCTTCTTCGCCAGTGGCTCCTTGAGCCACCGCTTTGCGCAGAACGGCCTGGCGCCGGAGTATGCGTTCAGGATCTGGAGCCCGCTGCTGGAGCACATGGACCGCGACGTGCTGCGCCTGTGGCAGGCCGGCGACTGGGCAACCTTTTGCGACATGCTGCCCGAGTACGCCAGCAAGGGCCATGGCGAAGGCTTCATGCACGACACCGCCATGCTGCTGGGGGCGCTGGGCTGGTCCGACTACGACGGCCGCGCCGAGATCGTCACGCCCTACTTCGGCGCCTCCGGCACCGGCCAGATCAATGCCGTGTTCCCGGTCACGCCGCAGAGTGGCCAGGCCATTCCTGCGGCGCAAGCCAGCAGCGCCCACGGCTACCGCGCCTTCCCGAGACTCTAAGGACTTCACGATGCCGCACCTCGTCATCCTCTACACCGCCAATCTCGACAAGGAAACCGACATGACGGCGTTGTGCCGCGACCTGGCCGACACCATGGTGCAGCAGCGCGATGAAACCGGTGAACCGGTCTTCCCCATCGGCGGCACGCGCGTGCTGGCCTACCCGGCGCCGCACTACGCGGTAGCCGACGGCCAGCACGACTATGCCTTCGTCTACCTGAACCTGCGCATGGGCTACGGTCGCTCGAATGCTATCAAAACAAGAGCTGGCGACGCATTGTTGGCGCGGGTCAAGGCCCATTTTGATTCGATATTTTCGCAACGCCACCTCGGCATCACGCTGCAGATCGACGAAGGCGCCGAGGTCTACAACGCCAAACACAGCAACATCCATCCGCTGTTCCAATGACCATGTTCACCCCGGAACTCACACGGCAACTGGCCGCCGAGCTGCAGCAGGCGCAGGACACGCGCACGCAACTGGAGCACTTCTCCAAGCGCTTCCCCGGCATGACGATCGAGGACGGCTACCGCGTCAGCCGCGCCTGGGTGGTGCTGCAGCTGGCACAAGGGCGCAGAGTCATCGGCCACAAGATCGGCCTGACCTCGCGCGCCATGCAACAGTCGAGCCAGATCGACGAGCCCGACTACGGCACCCTGCTGGACGCCATGCTGTTCACCGGCACGCCGGGCCAGGTGCTCGACATTCCGGCGGCGCGCTTCATCGCGCCGCGCGTCGAAGTGGAACTGGCCTTCGTGCTGAAGGCGCCGCTCAAAGGGCCGAACGTGACGCTGGAGCAGGTGCTGGCCGCCACCGACTACGTGACGCCGGCGATCGAGATCATCGATGCCCGCATCGAGCAGTTCGACCGCCATACGAAGGTGATGCGCAAGGTGTTCGACACCATCAGCGACAACGCCGCCAATGCCGGCATCGTGGTCGGTGCCGCGCGCGCCCGACCCACCGACGTGAACATGCCCTGGATCGGCGCCATCCTGCGCCAGAACGGCGTGGTGGAAGAAACCGGGCTGGCCGCCGGCGTGCAGGGCCACCCGGCCATCGGCATCGCCTGGCTGGCCAACAAGCTCGCGCCCTGGGGCGAACAGCTGGAGGCCGGACAGATCGTGCTGGCCGGCTCTTTCACGCGCCCGGTGTCGGGCCAAGCCGGCGACCTGTTCGAGGCAGACTATGGTCCGCTCGGCACCCTGAAATTCCGATTTACCTGAACACCTCCATGAAGACGCCCATCAACCCTTTCAAGCAAGCCCTTCAAAACAAGCAGGCGCAGATCGGCCTGTGGGTCAACCTGGCCAACCCGATCAGCACCGAGATCTGCGCCGGCGCCGGCTTCGACTGGCTGCTGCTCGATGGCGAGCATTCACCCAACACGCTCACCACGCTGCTCGGCCAGTTGCAGGCCGTGGCGGCTTACCCCGGCACCCATGCCATCGGCCGCGTACCGCTGGGCCATGGCGAGGCCGGCACGGCGCTGATCAAGCAGTTCCTCGACCTGGGCTTCCAAACCCTGCTGGTGCCGATGGTGGACACCGCCGAGCAGGCCGCCGCGCTGGTGCGCGCCATGCGCTACCCGCAGGACGACGGCCAGGGCGGCATCCGCGGCATGGCGGGTGCGCGCGCCTCGCGCTGGGGCCGTTACCCCAACTACGCGAAAGAGGCCAACGAACAGGTCTGCCTGCTGGTGCAGGTGGAAACCAAAGCCGGCCTGGACAACCTGGACGCCATTGCCGCCACGCCGGGCGTGGACGGTGTCTTCATCGGTCCGGCCGACCTGTCGGCCTCGCTCGGCCATGTCGGCAATGCCCAGCACCCGGAGGTGCAACAAGCCATCGACGACGCGATCCGCCGCATCGTCAGGAGCGGCAAGGCGGCCGGCATCCTGGTCAGCGATGAAACACTGGCGCGCCACTACCTGGCGCTGGGCGCCAGCTTCGTGGCCGTCGGCCTGGACACGCAGATCCTGGTGCGCCAGACCAGTGCACTGGCCTCGGTCTTCAAGACCCATCTCCAACCGGTTGCCGCCGGCGACAAAACCTACTGATCCCAATGGAAACCAAGCGCGTCTGCCTCATCACCGGTGCCGCCACCGGCATCGGCGCCGCCTGCGCGCGCGAGTTCGCCGCGCACGGCTGGCAACTGGCCCTGAGCTGGCTGGACGATGCCAACCACGTGCAACTGCTGGACGTGGCGACCGAATGCGAAGCCCATGGCATCAGCCCGCTGCTGCAGCACCTCGACGTGGGCAGTGACGACAGCTGCCAGGCCTTTGCCGCCGCCGCGCTGCAACGCTTCGGCCGCATCGACGCGCTGATCAACTGCGCCGGCACTACACGTTTCATAACGCACACCGACCTCGATGCACTCGATCCACAAGAGTTCCACCGCACCTACGACGTCAATACCGTCGGCCTGTACCGCATGACACGCGCCTGCGTCCCGGCACTCAAGGCTTCGGGCCACGGCAGCGTGGTCAACATCTCGTCCATCGGTGGCGTCATCGGACGCGGCTCGTCCATGGCCTATGCCGCCTCCAAAGGCGCGGTCAACACGCTCACGCTGTCGCTGGCGCGCGCGCTGGGGCCGCAGACCCGCGTCAACGCCATTGCGCCGGGTTTCGTCGAGGGCGGCCTGCCCAGCCGCGTGCTGGACGCCGTGCGCCACGCCGAAGTGCGGCAGGTGCAGACCGAAAGCTCGCCGCTCCAGCGCGTCTCGCAGCCGGAGGAAGTGGCGGCGCTGGCCTGCTTCATCACCGAGCGCATGCCCGGCATGACGGGCGAGATCATCAAGATGGACAATGGCCTGCACCTGAACGCCGGATGACGCCATGACCGAACCGAAACGCAAATTCCGCTCCGCCACGATCTACGAGGGCACGATCCGCGCCACCACGCGCAGCTTCCTGCACGCGCTGGGCCAGGACGAGGACGACATCACACGCCCGCACATCGGCGTCTTCCACACCGGCGGCGAGATGAGCCCCTGCAACCTGAACCTGCGCGAGCAGGCCCAGCACGCCAAGACCGGCATCTACGCCGCCGGCGGCACGCCGCACGAGTGCCCGGTGGTCTCGGTGTCGGACGGCCTAACCATGGCGCATTCCGGCATGCGCTTCTCGCTCATTTCGCGCGAGCTGATCGCCGACAGCGTGGAAGCCTCGGTGCGCGGCCACCAGTGGGACGGCATCTTCGGCATCGGCGCCTGCGACAAGAACCTGCCAGGCCTCATGATGGGCATGGTGCGCTGCAATGTGCCCAGCGTGTTTGTGCACGGCGGCTCGGCCCTGCCCGGCCAGACACCCGGCGTCCATGGCCGCGACCTCAATGTGGTCGACACCTACGAAACCATCGGCAAGGTGCTGGCCGGCGACGCCACGCACGACGAGCTGGACGCCATCAGCCGCGCCTGCCTGCCGACCGCCGGCGCCTGCGCCGGCCAGTTCACCGCCAACACCATGGGCATGGTGTCGGAAGCGCTGGGCCTGGCGCCGATCGGCTCCAGCATGGTGCCGGCCGTGTTCAGCGAACGAGCCCCGCTGCTGCGCCGCGCCGGCAAGACGCTGATGAAAGCCGTGATGGGGGATGCGCCGCTGCCGCGCGACATCGTGACGCGCAAAGCCCTGGAGAACGCCTGCGCCGTGGTCTCGGCCACCGGCGGCTCCACCAACGCGGCGCTGCACATCCCGGCCATTGCGCACGAGGCCGGCATCAAGTTCCATCTGGACGACGTGGCCGAGGTCTTTGCCCGCACCCCCCTGATCGCCGACCTGCGCCCCGGCGGCAAGTACCTGGCGCGTGACATGTATTACGTCGGTGGTGCCGGCGTGGTGCTGCGTGAGTTGTTGAAAAGCGGCCACCTGCATGGTGATGCCCTCACCTTCTCCGGCCGCACCCTGGCCGAGGAGCTGGAAGGGGCCAACGCGCCGGACGGCGAGGTGGTGCGCCGCTTTGAAAACGCCATCTCGAAGGACGGTGGCCTCGCCGTGCTCAAGGGCAACCTCTGCCCGGACGGCGCGCTGCTGAAAACCGCCGGCCTCCAGACCTTGGTGCACCGCGGTCCGGCGCGCGTGTTCGAATCGGAGGAAGAGGCCCAGGCCGCCGTGCAGGCCATGCGCTACCAGCCGGGCGACGTGATCGTGATCCGTAACGAAGGCCCCAAAGGCAGCCCCGGCATGCGCGAGATGCTGGGCATCACCGCCGTGCTCTACGGCCAGGGCATGGGCGACAAGGTGGCGCTCTTGACCGACGGTCGTTTCTCCGGCGCCACGCGCGGCCTGTGCATCGGCTACGCCGGCCCGGAAGCCGCCGACAAGGGGCCGATTGCCGCGCTGCGCGACGGCGACATGATCGCCATCGATGCCCGGCCGCAAGCGCGCAGCATCAGCGTCGAACTCAGTGCCACCGAGCTGGCGCAGCGCTTGGCGGCTGTGCAGGTAAACACGGGTAGCGCCTGCGGCGGCCTGCTGGAAAAATATGCCTTGACAGTCCGCCCGAGCCACCAGGGCGCGGTCACCCATTCCGGGGCCGTGGTCTGGCTGCGCGATGAATCCTGATTTCTCTGTCCGTCCCATTAATCAAAGGAGACCTTCATGAACTTCTCTCGCCGTCAACTGATGCAGACCACCGGCGCCTCGGCGCTGCTCGCCGGCCTGGGCCAGGCTGCCTGGGCGCAAAGCCTGGAGTCGGTCAAACTGGTCACCGGTTTCGCCGCCGGCGGCACCTCCGACACCATCTGCCGCCGCGTGGCCGACAAGCTGCGTACCGGCTATGCCAAGAGCGCCGTGGTGGAGAACAAGACCGGTGCCGGCGGCCAGATTGCCATCCAGGCCATGAAGGGCCAGCCAGCCGACGGCTCGGTCATCCTGCAGACGCCGATGTCCATGCTGGGCATCTACCCGCACATCTACAAGAAGCTGCCCTACGACCCGCAAAGCGACGTGGTGCCGGTGTCGCTGGGCTGCACCTTCGACTTCGGCTTCGCCGTCGGTCCCTCGGTGCCGGCCTCGGTGAAGACCGTGACCGAGTTCCTGGCCTGGTGCAAGGCCAACCCCAGCGAAGCCAACTTCGGCTCGCCCGCTGCCGGCTCGGTGCCGCATTTCATCGGCACGCTGATCGGCCGCAGCGGTGGCGTCGATCTCAAGCATGTGCCTTACCGCGGCACGCAGCCGGCCATCCTGGACATGATCGGCGGCCAGCTGCCGGCCGTTTCCGGCCCGGTAGGCGAGTTCACGCAGCACGTGGCCGCCGGCAAATGCCGCCTGCTCGCCACCTCGGGCGCCAAGCGCAGCAAGTTCGCCCCCACGGTGGCCACCCTCACCGAGCAGGGCCTGAAAGACATGGCCTTCAACGAATGGTTCGGCTTCTACCTGCCGGCCGGTGCCTCGGCCGCGACGGTGCAGCGCGTCAACGCCGCATTGCGCAACGCGCTGGCCGCCCCCGATGTGATCGAGGGCCTGGCCGCCATGGGGCTGGAGGCGGCTTCGTCCTCACCGGCCGAACTGGCTGCCCTGCTCAAGCGCGACCACGACCGCTGGGGCCCGCTGGTCAAGGCCATCGGCTTCACCGCCGACGCCTGAATGACCCCCACGGTCGCGCACTGCGTGTCGCTCCCTGTGGGGCCGCGCCGGAGGCTGCGGCTCTTCGGCCCGGCGCTGAAACCTCCTCTGCGCGACCGTCGGGATATTTCGACACACTGATGGGACTCCGCCATGAATGCCATGCTGAAACCCGCCACCCCGGCGCACATGCACCCGGATGAATGGCAGGCGCGCCTGCAACTGGCCGCCTGCTACCGCATCTTCGCCCTGCTGGGCTGGACCGAGATGATCTACAACCACATCACGCTGCGCCTGCCGGCCAGCGTGAGCGGCAACGACAAACAGTTCCTCATCAACCCCTTCGGCCTGCACTACAGCGAAGTCACGGCCAGCAACCTGGTGAAGATCGACCTGCAGGGCCGCGTGCTCGACGGCTCGCCGCACCCGGTCAACCCGGCCGGCTTCACCGTGCATGCGGCCCTCCACGCCGGCATCGCAGGCGCGCACTGCGTCATGCACACCCACACCACGGCCGGCGTGGCGGTGGCTTGCCTGCAAGGCGGCCTGCAACAGACCAATTTCTACAGCGCGCAGTTGCACGAGATGGTGGCGTACCACGACTTCGAGGGCATCACCATCCACGCCGAGGAAGCGCCGCGCCTGCTCAACAGCATCGGCAGCAAACCGGCCGTGATCCTGCGCAACCACGGCCTGCTGGCCTGGGGCCAGACGCTGGCGCAGACCTTTGCTGTTCTGTGGACGCTGCAGCGCGCCTGCGAGATCCAGATGGCGACCTTGAGCATGGGCGCGGCCATTCCCGTGCCCGAGGCCATCGCACAGAAGTGCACACGCGACGCGCTGCAGTTCAACCCCCACCACGGCGCCGG
>ERZ1292640.1025-Hain-H43-02um-R1-1025-length-23276-cov-5_pt1 | contig 23276 bp, 17 predicted proteins | sample MGYA00564404_ERZ1292640 | MGnify/ENA primary metagenome ERZ1292640 (study PRJEB36523, sample SAMEA6512636) | groundwater metagenome | collected 2019-01-08 | study: AquaDiva: Metagenomics assemblies of 32 groundwater samples
TCCGCGAGCCGAGCCCGCGCCGCACGGACCACCGGCCCTGCAGCGGGCGACGCGCTCTCGACTACGAGTGCTGAAGGCCGGGCAGCCTGCACGAGCGATGGGCCGGCGCGCGCGTGTGCGGAAGCGTGGCGGGGCGAGGGCACGGGACCTCCGTGACGACCGTTCCTCGATTGCGTGGGAGGTGAGGAGCCTGCGATCCGACGCTCGCGGGCAAGCGGAGTGCCACGGCTCGGACCCGCGACGCACGGCCCCGGAAGCCGCGCTCGATGCGCGACATGCTTGCCGGTGCTGCGTTGCCCGCGCCGTGGCGCCAGGCAGCGACCTCGGAAGAACTGTCGCCGCCGCCTGACGCCTGGCGGGTCTCCGTCGCGAGGCGGCCGGCGCGCCGCTCACTTGTACAGCGTCTTGAGCCTCCCCCACGTCACCGGCTGGGCTGGCGTCAGGTCGCAGACGTTGGCGGCGTTCGGCGTGGGCGCGCAACCGTTCCCCGGCGGCGGCGTCGTGCCGACGTAGGGGTTGAGCCCGTCGAAGAGCTGCCACGCGCCGATCCCTTCCGCGAGCCGTCCGATGGCGCGGTCGGCGGCGGCCTCGTGGCTCGTGTAGGCGTAGGAGTCCAGCAGCAGGGTGTCGCCCCCCGACACCTGCCAGAGCATCACGCGGTCGCCGGAGTTGGAGAGCGACAGTCCGTAGGCCGGGAAGCCGTTGGCGCGCTCCCAGGCGTAGGCGTCGCGGCCGAACACCACCATGCGCGCGTTCCCGGCGAGCGTGCCGGAGAGGCCGTAGCGCGGGAGGGTGTCGCCGTCGGTGATGAAGAACGCGGCCAAGTCGAGCGGTGTGGCGCCAGTGTTGATCAGCTCCACCCACTCGTCGTCGCGCGAGGAGTAGGCGCCGCTGCCGTCCCAGTCGCGCGCCGGTCCGGGCAGGATCTCGTTGAGCCGGAGCGGCGCGTCCGCCACGGCGAACACCGGCACACGGCCGGGCGCGGGATGGGTGATGAGAAGAGCGAGGGCGGCGAGTGCCGTTGCCAGAAGCATGGGACTTCCCCTGCGGAGGCGGGTCGCGGGGGCTTGACGCACGCCGGCCGCCCGGCCGGCGCCCCGCCTGTTGCACGACCCGTGCCCCGCGCGGGCGGTGCGCAGGCGCGCGCTCGCGCGGCTTCGACGCGAGCCTGCCGTGCGCTCCGGGCGCCCGCACAGGGCCTGCGCGGTGTGCCCGCACCGTGGGCGCGACGGGGGCGACGCGTTCCGCGCCGCGCACGACGCGGTCGCCGGCGTGAACGGCGGCGACAGCGCGCCACTCCCGCTGCGCGCGGCCACCCATCCTCCAAAGGGGGTACTCCTTCTATCCCTCCGTAGCCCTCCGATGCGCGCCGCCCGCGGCCTACACTCGGCTTGAAGTGTGCCCTCTCACATCGGTGGAGGTTCCATGTCACAGAGGATCCTGCTGGGCGACGAGGCCGTCGCGCTGGGCGCCATCCATGCCGGCGTGAGCGCCGCCTACGCATACCCGGGCACCCCGGCGACGGAGATCATGGAGTTCCTGCTGGACTGGCGGGAGGACCATGGCCGGCCGCACGCCGCGTGGTGCGCCAACGAGAAGACCGCCTTCGAGGAAGCCCTCGGGGTCTGCTTCGCCGGGCGGCGGGCGATGGTCTCCATGAAGCACGTGGGGCTCAACGTAGCCGCCGATCCGTTCATGAACTCGGCGCTGGTGGCGCCGCACGCCGGGCTGGTGGTCGCGGTGGCCGACGACCCCGGGATGCACAGCTCGCAGAACGAACAGGACAGCCGTTTCTACGCCGACTTCGCGAAGGTCCTGTGCCTGGAGCCCGCCACCCAGGCGGAGGCCTACGCCATGACGCGCGAGGCCTTCGACCTCTCCGAGCGCTTCCGGGTGCCGGTGATGGTCCGGCTGGTCACGCGCCTGGCCCACAGCCGCACCACCATCGAGGTGGGCGAACCGCGCGCCGAGAACCCGATCCGCCGGGCCCCGGTGCGCTCCTCGTGGATCCTGCTCCCGGGCAACGCGCGCCGCCAGTGGCACGAGCTGCTGGAGCGCCAGAAGGACCTGATGGTCTGGAGCGAAGGCTCAGCCTGGAACCCGCTCGAGCTGACCGGCGACGGCGCCCTGGGCGTCATCACCGCCGGTATCGCGCGCAACTACTTCCTGGAGAACGCGGGCGACCTGGCGGCGCGGCCTTCTCACCTCCACATCGGCGCCTATCCCCTGCCGCTCGGGTCCATCCGCCACCTCGCGGCGCACGTGAAGCGCATCCTGGTGCTCGAGGACGGCTACCCGTTCATCGAGCGCCAGCTCCACGGGCTGCTCGGCGGGCCGGTCGGGGTGATCGGGAAGCACACAGGGCACGTGCCCGAGGACGGTGAGCTCACGCCCGACTCGGTGCGCGCCGCGCTCGGGCTGCCCGCGCGGCCCACGGTCGGACACGCGGAGTTCGGGCTGCCCGGGCGCCCGCCGCAGCTGTGCGCGGGCTGCCCGCACGGACACGCCTACCACGCGCTGCAGAAGGCGTTCGAGGGACTCGAGCACACCATGGTCACCGCCGACATCGGCTGCTACACGCTCGGGGCGTTGCAGCCCTACGCCGCGATCGAGTCGTGCGTGTGCATGGGCGCCTCGATCGGCATGGCCAAGGGCGCCGCCGAGGCCGGCTCCCACCCGGTGGTGGCGGTGATCGGCGACAGCACGTTCCTGCACTCCGGCCTCACGCCGCTGATGGACGCGGTGGCCGCCGACACGAACATGACGGTGCTGATCCTCGACAACGAGGCGGTGGCGATGACCGGCGGGCAGGAGCCCGTGGTGAGCACCTCGCGGCTCCACAGCATCCTGCTCGGCATCGGCGTGCCGGCCGAGCACTGCCACGTGGTCGAGGCCGCGCCGCGCCAGGTGCAGCACAACTCCGAGGTCATCCGCCGCGAGCTGGACCACCACGGGCTCTCGGTGGTGATCGCGCTCAAGGAGTGCATCCAGACCGCCAAGCGCCGGCGCCGCGAGGCGGAGGCGGAGGTGCCGGCATGAAGTTCGACATCATCCTCGCCGGCGTGGGCGGCCAGGGCGTGCTCTCGATGGCCGCCATCATCGGCCGCGCCGCGGTGACCGAGGGGCTCAACGCCAAGCAGTCCGAGGTCCACGGCATGTCGCAGCGCGGCGGCGCGGTGCTCGCGCACCTGAGGCTCTCGGACGGCGCGATCGCGAGCGACCTGATCCCGCGCGGCTCGGCCGACCTGATCCTGAGCATGGAGCCGGTCGAGAGCCTGCGCTACGTGGACTACCTCTCGCCCGCCGGCACGCTGGTCACCGCCGTCAACGCGTTCGCGAACATCCCCGACTACCCGGAGATGGAAGGCGTGCTCGCCCAGGCACGCTCGTTGCCGCACGCCATCCTGGTGGACGCCGCGAAGCTCGCGGACGAGGCGGGCGACGTGCAGGCGATGAACACCGTCATGGTGGGCGCCGCGGCGCACCTGCTGCCGCTGAAGATCGAGACGCTCGAGAAGGCGATCCAGCGGAACTTCGCCTCCAAGGGCGAGTACGTGCTCAAGGTGAACGCCGCCGCATTCGCGGCCGGGCGGAAGGCCGCCACGTGAGCCTCGACCGCGCGCGCGTCGCCCGCATCCTCGAGACCGCGCGCCACCGCGAGCAGGGCGTGCTCACCGAGCCCGAGGCCATGGACCTGCTCGACGCGGCCGGCATCGAGACGCCGCACCGGCTGCTGCTGCGCGGGCCGGTGGAGGCACGGCGGCTGCTGGCGCCGCCATTCCCCGGCGCACGCGTGGTCATCAAGGTGGTCGCGCCGCACATCCTGCACAAGACCGAGGTGCAGGGCGTGCGCGTGGTTCCCAACCGGCTCGACGAGATCGTGCCGGCGGTGGACGCGCTGGCCGAGCGCTTCGCCGGCCAGCCGGTGGACGGCTTCCTGATGAGCGAGTTCATCCCCTACGACCCGTCGCTCGGCCACGAGCTGCTGCTCGGGCTTCGCTGGACCGACGACTTCGGCCCGGTCGTGACGGTGGGCGCGGGTGGCGTCGCCACGGAGTTCCTGGCGCAGGCGCTCAAGCCCGGCGAGGCGGTGGCGATGCTCTCTCCCGCGCTCGCAGACCGGGCCGCCGTCGAGCGCGCGCTCGCGCCGCTCGCCGTCGTGAAGCTGCTCACCCGGGGTCTGCGCGGGCGGCCGCCCGAGGTGCCGCTCGTCACGCTCGCCGAGGTCGTGCTGCGTTTCATGGAGCTGGCCGAGGCGTTCTGCCCCGAGCCCATCGGCGAGTTCGAGGTGAACCCGCTGGTGCTCTCGAACGGGCGCGTCGTGGCACTCGACGCGCTGCTCAGGCTCGCGCCGCCGCGCGCCGCACTCGCGGCGCCGCGGCCGCTCGCAAAGGTCCGCCGGCTGCTCGCGCCGCGCTCGGCCGCGGTGATGGGCGTGTCGGAGAAGCTGAACCCCGGCCGCATCATCCTCCAGAACCTGCTGCGCGACGGGTTCGACCACGAGCGCATCTTCGTGGTCAAGCCCGGCGCCGAGACCGTGGACGGCTGCCGCTGCGTGCCGTCCATCGAGGCGCTGCCCGAGCGCGTGGACCTCATCATCCTGAGCATCGCGGCCGCGCAGGTCCCGGCCGCGCTCGCGGCAATCGTCGAGGGCCAGAAGGCCGAGAGCGTCATCCTGATCCCCGGCGGGCTCGAGGAGCGGGAAGGGAGCGAGCCGATCGTGGCTGCGATGCGCGACGCGCTCGCCCGCTCGCGCGAGACGCCGTGGGGCGGGCCGGTCGTCAACGGCGGCAACTGCCTCGGCATCCGCTCCGCGCCAGGACGCTACAACACCCTCTTCATCCCCGAGCACAAGCTGCCGCTGCCGAAGCGTGACCCGAGCCCGGTCGCGCTCATCGCCGGGAGCGGCGCGTTCGCGGTCTCCAAGACCAGCAAGCTCGCGGGCGTGAACCCGAAGTACACGATCTCGATCGGCAACCAGATGGACCTCACCATCGGCGATTACCTGGAGGTGCTGAAGGACGACCCCGGGATCGAGGTGTTCGCGGTCTACGCCGAGGGCTTCCGCCCGCTCGACGGGCTGCGACTGCTGAAGGCGACGCGCGACATCACCGCCTCGGGCCGCACCGTGATCCTCTACCGCGGCGGGCGCACGCGGGCCGGCGCCGCAGCCGCCGCGAGCCACACCGCCGCCATCGCCGGCGACTGGCTGGTGACGCGCCAGCTCGCCGCCGCTGCCGGCGCAGTGGTGGCCGAGACGCTCGACGACTTCGAGGACCTGGTGCGCCTGTTCGTGCGGCTGCGCGGCCGCGCCGTCGCCGGCCCCCGGCTGGGCGCGGTGTCGAACGCCGGCTACGAGAGCGTCGCCATCGCCGACAACGCCGGCGCGCTCGAGCTGGCCGCCTACCAGCCCGAGACCGCGGCCGGCATCCGCCGCGTGCTCGAGCGCGCGCGGCTCGCCGGCATCGTCACGGTGAGGAACCCCATCGATCTCACCCCCATCATGGGCGACGCCGACACCGAGGAGATCGTGCGCCTGGTGCTCGCCGACCCCGGCGTGGACGTGGGGATCGTCGGCTGCGTGCCGCTCACCGGCGCGCTCAACACGCTGGCGCGGGGAGACGGCCATGCCGACGATGTCACGTGCGGGGACTCGCTCGCGCAGCGGCTGGTGCGGCTGTGGCGCGCGAGCGAGAAGCCGTGGGTCGCGGTGGTGGACGGCGGCCGACTCTACGACCGCATGGCCGAGGTGCTGGAGGACGGCGGTATCCCCACGTTCCGCACCGCCGACCGGGCGCTGCGGTTGCTGAACGTGTGGATCGCCGAGGCGCGGAGGCAGGGGCCGCGAGTGGCTACGACGGACCCAGTAGGGGCAGGGACGGCGTAGGGCGGCGAATCAACTTCCCCCGAAAAGCCACGAGCGCCGCCTCGTTCTGCGGGGACGGCGCTCGCTCCTTGTGCGGCCCGGCCTTTGCCCCCCCTACTTCGCCTTGACCGACAGCACCTCGGCGATGTTGTGAAGCGCGGTCTGGATGTTCTCGAGCGAGTTCGCATACGAGAACCGCAGATAGCCCTCACCGTAGCTGCCGAAGGCGGTGCCGGAGAGGCACGCCACGCCGGCCTGCTCCATCAGCATCCGCTCCAGCTCGGCGCTCTTCATGCCGATGGCCCTGACGTTCGGGAACACGTAGAACGCGCCGGCCGGCATGTTGCACTTGATGCCGGGGATGGCGTTCAGGCCCGCGACGATCGCGTCGCGCCGGCGGCGGAACTCGGCCACCATCGCCTTGACCTTGTCCTGCGGACCGGTGAGCGCCGCCATCCCGGCGCGCTGGGTGAAGCTCGCGGTGCACGACACGGCATTGGTCTGGATGCGCGCCACCTGCTGGGCGAGCGCCTTCTCCATGATGCCGAAGCCGAGCCGCCAGCCGGTCATGGCGTAGGTCTTGGAGAACCCGTCGAGCACGATGGTGCGGTCGGCCATGCCGGGCAGCGAGGCGATCGAGACGTGCCGCCCGTCGTAGAGCGTGCGCCCGTAGATCTCGTCCGAGAGGATCATGAACGAGTGCTTGCGCGCGATGGCGGCGATGCCCTCCACGGTCTCGGGCTTGAGCACGGCGCCGGTCGGGTTGTGCGGCGAGTTGAGGATCAGCAGTTTCGTGCGCGACGTGATCTTGCTCTCCAGATCCTTCAGGTCCAGGTCGAAGCCGTTCTCATCGCCGAGCGGCAGCGGCACGGGCCGCGCGCCGAGGAAGTTGACCAGCGACTCGTAGATCGGGAACGACGGGTTGGGGAGCAGCACGTCGTCGCCGTCCTCGAGCAGCGCCATCATGGTGTAGAACATGATGGGCTTGCCGCCGGGCGTGACCACCACGTTGTCCGCGTCGCACGGGATGCCGCGCTCGGCCTTCCACTGCTCGGCGATGATCTTGCGGAACTCGGGCAGTCCGGGCGACGGCCCGTAGTGCGTCCAGCCCTCCTCCAGGGCCTTCGCCGCGGCGTCGCGGATGTACTTCGGCGTATCGAAGTCGGGCTCGCCGATCTCGAGGTGGATGATCTTCCGTCCCTGCGCCTCGAGCGCCCGAGCCCGCGCCAGCACTTCGAAGGCGGATTCGGTCCCCAGCCGGCTCATGCGTTGCGCGAGTCTCATGTCTTTCCTCCACCCTTCCTGCATGCGCGGCGTCAACGGGTCCGCGCGCGTCGTGTCCAGTCCAGCGTCCACTGCGGCCGTGAAGCGCCGGTCCGCGCCTCCCCGCCCGCGTTCGTCGCGAGGCTCAGCGCGGCGTAAATGTGGCCTCCGGCGCCCGGCGCGCGCAGCTCGATGCGCGTGCGCCGGCCGGCGCCGGTGACTGCCCGCAGCACGAGCCGGTCGCTCGAGGCCTCGGGCAGGTACAGACTCTCACCGGAGCGCACGCGGAAGGCGCAGTGCGTGACCCGGACGTAAGACCCCGCGGGGCCCCGGGCCTCCACCTGCGCGGCGGTGAGCGTCCTCACCGCGCCGCGCGCGAACCGTCGCTCGCCCCAGGCCTCGTGACGGAGCGTCAGGCCGAGCGCCGGCCTCCCACCGCGCCACTCGCCCCACCACCCCTGCCGGAAGCCGGCCGGGCGGGCGCTCTCGCGGCGTGCACCGTGCTGCTCTTCGAAGCCCAATGCGAGCGACCCATGTTGAGCCAAGCGGCGCTCCACTTCAAGCGCCGCGCGCGCCCCCGAAAGGCCCGGCCGGAAGCGCCACAGCGCGGCGATAGCGCGCGCGCGCAGCCACTCCGTCTCATCCGAAAGTTCCATTGCGAGGGCCTGCGCGGGGCCGCTGCGGCGCGGCTCGGCCAGCGACTGGAAGCCGGGGAGCCCGCCCCGGGCGCGCACGGCCAGCTTTCGGCGCCCGAGCGGGCGCTCGAGCGCGCCCTCGGCCCGCCAGCGGCCGGCGCGGTCCATGGCCAGCTCGGACTCCGCGCTTCCGCGCGCGAGGCTCACGCTCGCCTGCGTCCCGCCGCGGCGCCGGGCGAGCAGACCAGCGCCCAGCCCGCCGAGCCGGGCGTGCGCTCCGGCCAGGTCCGCCTTCCCGAAGCGGCCGTAGAGCGTCTCGACCGTGCGGTCCTGGCCCGCGCGGAACCAGGCGCCGCGGCCCGCGCGGCCGCGGAAGCGCGCGCCCGCGCCGCGGTCGGACGCCGTGCGGCTCCACGGCTCGGCCGCCGCGCCCAGCACCAACCCGCGCCCCCAGCGCGGCGAGAGCCGGCCCACGCCGAGCCGGCCCGTCGCGGCGTCGGTCTCGAGCGTGCCGCCCGCGAGCGGATCGCGCTCGCCCTCGCGCACCGAGCCGTCAAACGTGCGGTCGCTGAAGCGCACGCGGCGCGAGCGGCGTGGACCTTCGCCCGCGCGGCCCGTGGCGCCGAAGCCCACCTCGACGCTGCCGGCGTCGAGCGAGTCGGCGGGCTCGGCCTCGTAGTCCACTCCTTCCGGAGCCTCGGGCGGCGGCTCGGGCGAGTCGGTGGCCGCGGACGCAGCGAGGAGCACGAGTGCCAACACCGCGATCAGCGCCGCTCTCACGGCGCGCCGCCCAGCCCGAGCGCGAGCCGCACCGTCTCGCCCAGCGCCGGGTGGCTCTCGACCGCCGCGCGCACCACGAGCCCGCGCGCCCCGGCCGCGACGCCGATCCCGCCACGCAGCGGGCGGTCGCGCGCCGCGGCCCACAGCGCGAGCGGACCGGAACGCAGCGCGAGCCCCGCCTCGTGGTCCGCGGCCGCGTCACTCGCGGGCGCACCGCGCGAGAGCCAGAGCGTGGCATCATGCGCGCCATACGCGACGCCGATCTCGAGCGGGCGTTCGAGCGGCGGGGATTCGCCCCGCGCCCACACCTGCGGCGCCGACGCCCACAGCCGCAGTCCCGCACCCGCCGCGACGCACACGCCGCCGCCGACCTCGACGCCGACCCCGCTCGAAGAACGCCAGCTCCCGAGCGCGGGGCCGAGCCGGCGGTCGCGCCGGACCACCACGCGCAGCGCGGCGCCGCCCTCGCGCTCTGCCACTCCGAGCGCGAGACCGAAGGCGCTCCAGCCCAGCTCCGGGTCGCCCGTCTGAGAGATGCCGACCGCGCCGCGCACGGTGCGCCAGCCGCCGCCCAGCGCGAGCGCGCGCGTGGCGAGATCGGGCAGCCCGAACCAGCGTACCGTCGCCGCCTCGATGCGCACACCGGAAATCGTGTCCGGAAGCCCGCGCTCGATCAGCGCGAGCGGCCCGGCGGGCGTCCCCGCGGGTGCCGGCGGGGAGAAGTCCTGGGCGCGCGCGTGTGACGCCGCCAGCGCGACGAGCGCCACACCGGCGATCAGACGCGCGAGCAGCACGGGACCCGGGACGACGGCGGCGCCCGGCGGGAGCGCCGCGGCACCTGTGATGACGCAGGCGCGCCTCATCGCGCCGCCCCCTCGATGCGCAGCGCGCGCGATTCGCTCAGGCTCCCACTCCCGCTCTCGGGGCGCGCGCGCATCATCACCACGTAGATGCCGGGTGCGAGCGACCCCAGCGGCCAGTCGCGCTCGCCGCGCGCCGGCACGGCGGCCTCGACGATCGGCCGCGCCACGCGGCGGCCCGCGAGGTCGTAAAGCTCGACCGTGAGGCGCGCGCGCGGCCACGGCAGCGCCCAGGCCATGTGCCCGGTCGCCCCGACCGCGAGCCGGCGCGACCCCAGCGCGAAGCGCGACGCCAGCGCGGGCGGCGGGCGAGGCGGCGAGAGCGGCGTGCCGGCCGGGTCCGAGGCCGGCCACCAGCCGCCATCGCGCCACTCGAGCGGCACGCCCGCCGGCACGCCCGCCGCGGAGTACGCGACCTGCTCGCATGGCGTGCCATCCGCCTCACGCAGCACCACCAGGTCGGCGTTCCCCGTCGTGTCGTCGCTGTTGTTCAGGCTCGACCACGGGCTCACGCGCCACACCCGCCGTGGGTCGAGCGCCGGGTAGTGCGCGAGCAGGGCGTCGCGGTCCTGCGCCAGCACCGCGAGGCTCTCGGGCTCGAGCGCGCCTGCGCCGAGTGACGGAACGCCGCGCGAAGTCCCACGGTCCGAGAGCGTGAACGCCGTGAGGTCGAGCGGCCCGAGCGAGCGGTTCCGCACCTCGACCCACTCGCCCTCGCCCGCCGCGGGATGGAACTGGATCTCGGTCAGCTCGAGCGGCCCCGGCCCGCAGCGCACGAGCAGCGAGTCGCGGTCGTTCGCGGGATCCTCGTCGCCGTCCAGCACGACCCGCGCGCGCAGCCACTGCTTGCCCTCATCGAGCGCGCCGAGCGGCTCGTCGAAGGCCGCGCTGTCGCCGGGCGCGAGGGCGCGCTCGAGCGGTCGCGACAGCAGAACGCGCTCACCCGCGGGCGGGAAGGCGGTGACGGTGAGCGTCACCGCGCCCGCTGGAAGTGGGGTCGCGCCCCGGTTCGTGACCAGCCCGGCGAGCCGCGCGGGCTCTCCGGGCGCAGGCTGCGCGGGCGCGAGCGCGAGCGCGCCCGCGATCAGCGCGACGTCGCGCGCCGGCCGATTCGCACGTCCGGGCGAGGGCGCGGCGGGACGGAAGTCGAGCGCGTTGCTCCCGAGGTCGGCGTCGTCGGGGACGCGGGCGAGCGACTGGCCGGCGGGCACGTCGGGCCCGGGCGCGCCGCAGGAGTACTCGGCGAACTCGTGGGCGCCGTATCCCACCACCTCGACCGCGCCCTCCGGCCACACGAGCCGCACGGCGTCGGGACCGTTCTGGAGGTCGAGCGTGACCACCGCCTGCGGCGGCGGCTCGACCTTCGCCCCGCCGACCACGAAGCGTCCACCGGCGGCAACGCTGTCGCCACTCCCGCCGGTCCAGCGCAGGGTCCAGCGTCCCGGCCCCGAGCCGTCGCCGGCTTCGAGCCGGAGCCCCGCGAGCGAGGCGGCGCGCGGCCCCGGGTTGAAGAGCTCGACGAACTCCCAGCCGGTGTCATCGCCGACCGCGTCGTAGAACACCTCGGCGATCAGGGGACGGGCGGCAGGCGCGCACAGGGCGAGCGCGAGGACGGGAAGCAGCGTGCCCCCGGCGGGCATGACGGCTCCTGACCGGGGGCGCGGGACACGCGCACTCTCGCAACGCGCGTGCCCGAAGCGAAAGGCTTCCTACGGCAGCCCGCGCCTCCGCCGCCAGGCCCACTCGAGGCTCAACAGGCCCACCACCAGCGCGAACAGCCAGGGCGACTCCCAGAGCCGCAGCGACTCGGTGCGGCCGCGCGCGAGCGAGCGCGTGGGCAGGCCGCGCGCCCAGCGGGCGACCTGATCGGCGCGCGTCATCCGTCCGCCCGAGGCGGCGGCCATCGCGGCGAGCGCGGCGCTGTCGGGCTCGACGCGCGCCAGCTCCAGGCTCCAGCGGTCCACCGCGAACTCGGTGGCCGAGCGTCCCAGCTCGGCGCCGCCCCTGGTCGCGCGCGCGCTCACGCCATAGCGGCCGGCGGGCAGCTCCTCGAGATCGGCGACGTAGCTGCCCGCGGCGCGCGGCTCGAAGCTCACGCGCTGCGCGCGCCCGGACGCATCACGGATCTCGCCCTCCACCGTCGCCCCCGCGACCGGGCGGAACGCGGCGTCCTGGAGCGTGGCGAAGAGCCGCACCGGCTCGCCGCCGGAGGTGAGCCAGCGCTCCGGCCGTACGCGCAGCGGCTCGCCCTGCACGGGCTCGGCGAGCCAGCGCATCAGGCGCCGCCACAGCACGCGCCCGCGCTCGGCGGTGAGCTCGTCGGCGCCGGAGAGCGACCAGCGCCACACGCCGGTGCCGTTCACGAGCAGCGCCTGCCCGCGCCCGATGCGGCGCGTGAACAGGAGCGGCGGCCCGCCGCCGGCCGAGCCGACCAGCACGCGGTCGCCCGGTCCGGGCCTGACCGGCGCCAGGTCGGCGAGCGGCGCGGCCGCGCGCCACGCGCGCTCGCCGCGCGCCGGGTCGTCGTCCCACGCCAGCAGCTCGCTCGCCTCGGGCACGGGCTCGGGGCTGCCCGGGCCCGCTCCGGAGACGCCTTCGGTGGGTGCTCCGACCGGTACCCGGCCGGGCGGCCGTCCGACCAGCGACGGGTCGAGCGCGAGGGCCAGGTCGGCGCCGAGCGCGCCGCCGGACCCCGACTGGCCTGCGGCTGGTGCCCCGACCCGCGCTGCGCGCGGGTACCCCGGTCCCAGCCGCGCCAGCCCGGGGGCGGGACCGCCCAGCACCATCAGCCCGCCGCCGCCGCGCACGAACGCGGCGAGCGCAGCGTCCAACTCCGCCCCCAGGTCGGCGGGCGCGAGCGCGTCGAGCACCACCACCGCCTGCCCGCGCAGCGCGGCGGCGGTGGGAGCGGCGGCCGCGCCGCGCTCGAGCGCGCGCCAGCCGGAGCGCTCGCGCACGAACGTGGCGACCGCGAGGCTCGAATCGCCGAGCAGCGCGCGGCGCATGAAGGTGAGGTCCCAGTTAAGCCCGGCGCTCACGATCAGCACGCCGAGCCGGCCGGGCGCCACCTCGACCGCGATCTGGCGCGCGTCGTTCGCAGCGGTGATCTGGCCCGGCAGCGAGTCCAGGCGCGCGGTCCACACCGCGAGCCCGGACCGCACCGGCACCACGGAGAACTCGGCGGTGGTCTCGGCGCCGCCGCCCGGCGCCATCACGGTGGCGCGCCCGAGCTCGCGCCCCTCGTCGAGCAGCCGCACGAGCATGGGCGTGCCGCGCTCCTCGGTGCTTACGACGCGCGCGCGCACGCGCACCGGGCGCCCCACCTGCGCGGCGCCGGGCGACTCGACCTCGGTCACCGCGCGGTCGCGCACCGGGCCCTCACCCACCAGCACCGCGTGCACCGGGAAGCCGAGAGCGCGCGCCGCCGCGGCCGGGTCTTCGCCCGCGTTCACCGCGCCGTCGCTCACCACCACCACGCCGCCGGCCTGCTGGCCCTCGGGCGCCAGCGCGAGCGATGCGAGCGCGTCGCCCGGCGCGGTGGCGTCGCGCCGCCGGGGCAACGCGGAGCCGGTGCGCGCTCCCCGCGCCGTGTCGGGCTCGAGCCGTGACGCGAACGGGATCACGTCCACCGCGGCGCGGCCGCGCCACGCGCGGCGCAGCTCCTCGACCACGCGCTCCGCGGCTTGCGCCCGCGCCGGCCCCGGCCCGGACTCCGGCACCCGTCCCGCGGGCAGGTCCATGCTGCGCGAGCGGTCGAGCAGCACCACCAGGCGCGCGCCGCCGCGCGCCGTGCGCTCGAGCACCGGCTGCGCGAGCAGCCACGCGAGCAGCGCGAAGGCCGCGATGCGCAGCGCCGGCAGCGCGCGCCGGGCCGCAGGCCGCAGCGGCGGCACGGCGAAGCGGTAGGCCCACAGGCCGAGCACGGCCAGCGCCGCGGTCAAGAGGACCAGCGCGAGCCAGGGCGCGTTCGGGGCGAGGTGCAGCGAGAGGTCGGTCACGGGAGGCTGAGGGCAGGTTCGGTGCGGGCGGCGGACGCCAGACTAGAGACTGTGCGGGCGCGGGGCAAGCGCACCGGCCGCGCGCCGCCCCGACCCAACTTGCGCATCACGGCGCACGGGCGATGCGGTCCCAGCCATCGCGCAGCGCGCGCGCCGCGGCCAGCGTGTCGCCCGCCGCCAGCCGCGCCAGCGCCTCGGCGCGGGCGGGCTCGTCCGGCGCGAGCGTCCCCGCGTGTTCCAGCGCCGCGCGCGCCCCCGCACCGTCTCCGAGCATGAGCCGCACGAAGCCGAGCGCGCCCCAGACGCGCGCGTCGTCGGGCGTGCGCGCCGTCAGCGTGTCGAGCTCCGGACGCGCCCATTGCGGCCGGCCCGAGCGCACCAGCGCATCGGCCAACCGGAAGCGGTATTCGTCCTTGTCCGGCCGGAGCCGCAGCGCGGTCCACAGCGACTGCGCGGCGTCGTCGTAGCGCCGCTCGTCGAGCGCGATCAGCCCGAGCGAGTAGTGCGCCGCGTTGTTCCCCGGGTTGGCCGCGAGCGCCCGCGCCATCCAGCGCTTCGCCTCCGCGGCGTCGCCGTGGGTCATGTACCAGTGGCCGACCTCGACCTCGGCGCGCCCGAGGCCGAGCGGCAGCGCCTTCAGCCGCTCGAAGGAGCGCGGGAACGACGCGTTCACGGCCACCCAGGGCACGGTGTGGAACAGCGAGATCGCCAGCGCGAGCGCCAGCAGCCGGCCCGCGACGGCGGCGCGCTCCACCGCCGCCAGCAGCAGCCACAGCCCGGCCGCGGTGTAGACGATCGCGAAGGGCGCGAACAGGTCCCAGTCGCGCGGGTAGCCGAGATTGAGGTCGCCGGTGATCCACGCCGCGCCCAGCGCGGCGAGCCCCGCGGCCGCGAGGAACCCCGCGGTCCAGCGCGCGGCGGACGCCGCGGTCCGGGGCGCAGGGGACGCCGCGCTCCGAATGAGCGCCGGCGCGGCCGCGAGCGCTGCCGGCACGAACAGCAGCGCCGCGAGCGGGCCGATGAGCGCCTGCTCGTTCGCGAAGTCGCGCAGGTGGACCCGCGAGAACAGGTAGCCCGTATCGAACGCCTGCGCGCCGTGCCCGCGCGCGGCCAGGTGCAGCACGTCGCGCAGCGTGCCCAGCAGGCTGTAGCCGTCGCCGAGCGCGGAGAGCGCGGCGGCCGCTCCGGCCGCGAACGCCGCGCCGAGTGCGAGGTCGCGCAGCGTGGCGCCGGCGCGACGTCGCGCGAAACCGTACGCCGCCAGCACCAGCAACGAAGGCGCCAGGATCACGGTCGAGAGGTCGAGGCACACTCCCAGCACCAGCACGCCCGCCGGAGCGAGCAGCGGCGCCGCGCCGCGCAGGAAGCGCAGCGCCAACAGCAGGTAGAGCGCGATGGCGAGCGTCTGGAACGTGTAGTTCTCGACGTAGCCGAAGAACAGCAGCACGTAGCCCTGCGCGAGCAGCACCAGGAACGTGAGCGCCACGGGGGCGCGGTTCTGGCTCTCGCCGCGCGCCGCCGCCAGCTCCACGGCGAGCGCCCACGCCACCAGCACGAACAGCGCTCCGGCGAGCACGCTGCCGAGCGCGACCGTATCCCACGCCACCTCGGCCGGATCGCGGCCGGGCGTGGCGAACAGTCCGCGCGAGAGCACGTAGACCTGGTGGTGCAGGAACACGGTGAGCGGCTCGTGCGGGTGGAAGCGCTCGCCGCGCGCCAGGTTCGCGCTCAGGGGATTGCCGTCGCCGAGGAAGGTGTGGCGCACGCGCAGCAGCCAGAACAGCGCCCCCGAAGCGACCGCCAGCAGCGTCGCGCCCGTCGCCCTGCGGCGCGCGCTCCAGCCACCCGGATCGGGCAGCCCGGCGATCGCGCGATCGAGCGCGCCCGAAAGCGCGAGCGCCGCGCTCACCGCCAGCAGCGCGAGCCCCGCGGGCAGCGCCCAGGCGGGCAGGAAGCCGTAGAAGTGCACGCCCCAGAACGTGGACCGGAGCGGCCCGGCGCCCAGCACGTGGAGCAGCGCCACCAGCGCCGCGAGCGCGAGCAGCAACCCGGCGTAGCGCCGCTCGGCGGGATCGTGCGTGGTCATCCCGGAGCGTCCGGGGCGAGGTGCAGCGACAGGTCGGTCACGGGAGGGTGCAGGGAAGGCCGCGCGGGTGACGCGGCGCACGCCAGACTAGAGACGGCGAGGGCCGGGAGCAAGCGCGGGTGCGCCCCCGGGCCTGCCTCGTGTAGGATGCCTCCCGCTTGGAGAACATGGCCGTCTTTCGCTGCTGCGTCGAGCGATTCGCGAGCCTGCGACCCATCGGCCGCTGCGGGCAGTGACGCGCGGAGCGACGGCTCCACGCCACCGAAGGAGACACTCTGGGACTCCGTTCCTCCGCGCTGGACAGGTATCCGCTGGGGATCGTCGCCATCGGTGCGGCTGTCGTGGGAGTGCTCGTCACGCTCGCCCTGCGAATCGATCCCTTTCTCAATCCCGACAGCCACGCCTTCGAGTCCCTGGCGCGGGCGCTCTTGAACGGGCAGGGCTTCAAGTACCGGGAGCCGATGCTGCCGGGTCTCGACCTCTTCGCGTTCCGGGCGCCGGCGTACCCGGTCTTCGTCGCGCTCGGGCTGGCCCTCGGGGGCGTCGGGACGGTCATCGCGCTCCAGGGCGCGCTGAACGGCCTGTCCGCCGCGCTGGTCGGGGCGATCGCCGGACACCTGGGCGGGGTTCGCGCGGCCTGGATCGCGTTCGCCCTCCGCATGGTCTGGCCCGCCGCGTGGTTCCAGTCCGGTCTGCTCCTGAGCGAGCTCCTGTACGAGTGCCTCGCCGTGCTGGCCACCTGGCTGGTCGTAGAGTGCATCCACCGGCGCCGCCTCTCGTGGAGCGTTCTCGCCGGCGTCACCACCGCCGCCGCGTTCTTCACGCGTCCCGTGGCACTGGTGCTCGCCTTCGCGCTCGGCCTGTGGCTGCTGCTGCGATACCGGCGCGCCGCCGTCGCCTTCGCGCTGACGGTGCTGATCGCCTGGGTGCCGTGGCCGATCCGCAACGCGCAACGGCTGCACGCGTTCGTGCCCACGGTGACGAACGGAGGGGCGCTCGCCTGGTGCGGCACCGCAGGCGGCGAGGTGCACCCCGCCTGGGAATGGATGGCGAAGCACCTCGAGCTGGGGGAGGTCGGCCTCGACCGGCACTTCTACGATCTGGCCTACGAGCGGATGCGCCGCGATCCCGCGCGGGCGGTGTTGCGCAGCATCCGGTGGGCAACCGTCTACCTGGGCCCGATCCAGGGCCGCGGAGGCGATCTGTGGGTCCACCGCTTCGCGATGCTCGCGGCGTTGCCGGCGCTGCTGCTGGGCGCGTGGCGCAGACGGCTGGCGCTGCCGGCGCTGATCTGGGGCGGTCATGGCGCGCTGCTCGTGCCCATCACCATCATCGAGCGCTACCGCTTCCCCACCGAGTGGTGCGCCGTCATCGCGGCCGCGCTCGGGCTCGTGGGTTTCGCGGAGCGGTTCGGCACACGGCGCGCGGTCGTGGCCGCCGGCCTCGCGCTGGCCCTCTGCATCGTGGGCGGGCTGCTGACGCTCGCCCCCCACTGACGCCCCGCGATCCCCGAGCGCTGCCGGCGCGGGTCAGGCGTCCGAGCGCCGTATGGCGTCCGCCACGCGCTGCACGTGGTCGAGAGGCATCTCCGGGTAGAGCGGAAGGCTCAGACAGGTGCGGGTGACCTCTTCCGTCACGGGCAGGTCCCCCTCCTTGAAACCGCATCGCCGGAAGACCGGCTGCAGATGGATGGGCAGCGGGTAGTGGACGGCGGTCTCGATCCCGGCTTCCCGCAGGGCGGCCCGCAGCGCGTCACGGCGGGGATGCCGCACGACGTAGAGATGGTAGACGTGCCGTCCATCGGGACACGGCGCCGGACGAGTCACGGGCGCTCCGGCGAGGAGCCGGTCGTACTCCGCGGCCAGACGGAGGCGCCGCTCGGTCCAGTCGTCGAGATGCCGGAGCTTGACCGACAGGATCGCCCCCTGGAAGCTGTTCAGCCGGTAGTTGTAGCCGATCTCGGTGTGCAGGTAGCGTTCCTGCTGGGCGTGATCCCGCAGCCGCCTGCAGCGCGCGGCCAGGTCCGGGTCATGGGTCGTGACCGCGCCGGCCTCACCGTAGGCGCCGAGATTCTTGCTCGGATAGAAGCTGTAGCACCCGATCAGCCCCATCGAGCCGGCCCGCCTGCCCCGGTGCTCCGCTCCGTGTGCCTGTGCGCAATCCTCGATCACGGGAACCCGGTGCCGGCGAGCGACGGACAGGATCGAGTCCATGTCCGCCGGTTGTCCGTACAGGTGGACCACCACGATCGCCCGGGTCCGCGGCGTGATCGCTCGCTCGAGCTTCAGCGGGTCCATCGTGAACCGCTCCGGGTCCACGTCCACCAGCACCGGCGTGGCTCCCGCGTAGAGGATGGGCCACGCGGTCGCGATGAAGCTCAACGAGACGGTCACGACCTCGTCGCCCGGCCCGATGTCCAGGCACTGCAGCGCCAGGTGCAGGGCGCTGGTGCCGCTGTTGACCGCCACGCAGTGGGGCACGCCGCAGTAGGGGGCGAACTGCTCCTCGAAGCGCGCGACCGCCGCGCCGTTGGTGAAGCCGCCGTCCTCGAGCACCTCGTCGAGCGCCGCCTGGATCTCGCCGCGGATGTTCGCCAGCTGGTGCTTCAGGTCGAAGAATCGGACGGGATCCCCGGTGCCACGCGTGTCGCTCATGAGCGCTCCCTATTTCTTGATCTTCAACGCCAGGAAGACGAACGGTCGGAGCATCCGCCACCAGCCCGTGATCGGCCTGACCTTGCTGTATTCCACGCCCTTCTCGCCGGGGTAGGTCTTCGTGACCGGCACCTCGATCACCCGATAGCCAAGCGTGTAGGCCTTCCAGTGCACGTAGTATTCGTACTCGTAGTCGTCGAGCCAGTCCTGCCAGATGTCGATCCGTGGATCCTCGAACAGCCGGATGCGATAGGCGCGGAAGCCGTTCGTCAGATCGGTGCACGTGCGCCGGGCGTACAGGCGGAAGGTCCCGCTCAACAACCGGATCGCCAGGCGACGGAACAACGGCAGGTGAGGACTTACTCCGCCCTCGATGAACCGGCTGCCCTGCACGTAGTCCATGTCATCCAGGATGATCGGCCGCAGCAGGCGGGGGATCTCCTCGGGGTCATCCTTGTTGTTGCCGGCCATGACCACGAGGATGTCGTAGCCGTTCTCCTGCGCGTACCTGACGCACTGCTTGATGCAGGCGCCGATGCCGCGCCGCTCCGGCTGACGGCGCACCTCGATGCCGGCTTCGTGAAGGAGACTCGCGCCGCCGTCGGTCGAGCCGTCGTCCACCGGAAGCCACTTGTCGACCAGCCCGGGCCGGATCCTCGGGACGAGCCGGGCGAGCTTGTCGCGCTCGTTGTGGAACGGGAACATCGCGAGGATCCGATGGCCCGGGTAGATGCTCGGTGGTCCGCTGGGCGGGGTGGAGGCCGCCGACGAGGCGAAGTCCATCAGGCAGAGGCCGTCAGGATGAGACCTTCCGGAGGAATCGCGCCGGGTTCCCCACCCAGATCTCGTTGGCGGGGACGCTCCTGGTCACGACCGCGCCCGCGCCGATCACGGCGTTCCGTCCGATGGTGATGCCGCACAGGATGACCGAGCCGGAGCCGATCGAGCTGCCCTGCTCGACCCGGGTCTTGACCAGCTCCCAGTCCGCCTCGCTCTGGAGTGTGCCGGCAGGATTCACGGCCTTCGGCAGGATCGTGTTGGTGAACATGACCCCGTGTCCGACGAACACGTGGTCCTCGATCTCCACGCCTTCGCAGATGAAGCTGTGGCTCGAGATCTTGCATCTCCGGCCGATCACTGCGCCCTTCTGGACCTCGACGAACGCCCCGAGCCGCGTTCCATCCCCGATGCGGCAGCCGTACAGATTCACGAAGCCGTGGATCTGGACATCCTTCCCGAGTACGACGTCTGCTGCGATACGACAGTAGTCCATGAGCTCCACCTTGGGTTCGCCCCCGCCCGATCAGTCGGTCTCGGTCACCACGTTCTTGCGTTGCTCGTCCACCAGCAGGACCGAGCTGGTCCGTTCCTCGAGCACGAAGTAGAGCGGCCTGTCCTTCACCTCGCCGAGGAGCCGCCCGACGTACTCGCACAGGGTGGCGAGGATCACGAACATGAACATGAACATCACCGAGCCGTACACCTGCTGGGTCGCCCATCCTTCGACGATGTCCCGCACGAAGGCATGCAGGAGCAGCACGTAGACGATGTGCAGCACGCACAGACCGCTGAGGGCCAGTCCCAGGACACTGACGATCCGGAGAGGTCGGGTCGAGTTCGCCACGGTCATGTTGATCGCCAGGCCGATCGCCTCCCCGAGCGTCCTGCTGCGGAGCCTGGCGCGGCGCGGCCGCGGCTGGTACACGAACGGCTCCCCGCCAAAGCCGACGTAGGTGCCGAACGTGCGCAGATACCGGAGGTGGTCCTTGATCCGGGTGATGGCGTTGACGGATTGGCGGCTGTACGCGCGGAAGTCGGTGGAATTGGGCGGGAGGTCCACGCCCAGGACCCGCCTGAAGTACCAGTAGAACAGGCGGCTGCCGACCTTCATGACGAGCGACTCGCTCGGCCGGTGCGCGCGGATCCCGTAGACGATGCCGGGGCCCCGCCGGCAGCGCTCCACCACCTCCGCGATGAGCTCCGGCGGATCGCTCTCCGGGAGCATGACCACCACGAAGTCCCCGATGACCGTGTCCAGCCCGGCGGAGATGGCGATGTCCTGGCCAAAGCGACGCGAGAGCCGGATCAGCCGGATGCACCGCTCCTGCTCGAGGAAGGAGGCCACGCGGGCCGCGGTGTCGTCGGTGGAGCCGTCGTCCACGAGCACGAGCTCGTAGTTCTCGTACTCCCGCTTGACGACTGCGATGACCTCGCGAAGGAAAGCCTCGACGATGTCGGCGTCGTTGTGCACCGGCGCCACCACCGACACGAAGCAATCCGAGGACCGCTTCGACGGGATCGTTGCCTCGGGAGACGCAGCCCGGCCGGCCGCGGGGGTCTGGCCGCTCGATTCGCTCATGCTCTTCGCGTCTCGTCCATCGCGCTCATCACCGCGACGATATCATAGATGTTGTCGATCTTCCCACCGAGCAGGCACGTCAGGTTCGGAAGACCGCAATCCCTCCGATAGAGGACCGGGCGGCTGTCGTCGACTTCGCTCTTCGGGAGGACGGTCTTGATCTCCCAGATCGAGTCGACGTACGTGCAGCCTTTGAGGCACGGCATGTAGCGCGCGACGTCCCGGATCATATGCGGGAAGCTCGTGGTCCTGACCGCGCGGCGCAGGACCGCGTAGGGATCCCGCCAGCCCGCCGCGGCTCCGTCCATCCACTCACAGTGCGGGGTGTAGCGCACGTGCGAGAGCGTGTGGAGCCCGCGCGGCGGGAACGGCATGATCGAGAAGAACGGCCCGCACATCATGGTGAAGCCGCGGCCGCGCACTTCATCGGGGACCTCGACCAGCGGCATCTCCGTCAGCTCGTGCTTGAGGCGGATGGGTGGCAGATCCGAGTCGATGAGCAGCTTGTTGAGCCGGGAGTAGGTGCAGTTGAGCACGGCCGCTCCGGTGATCCGGTCCTCCCCTTCCGGCGTCCGGCAGGTCACCTCGAGGGCCCCGCCCTCCAGCCGGCGGACGCACTTCGCTTCGGTGCGCAGCCGGACCTCGATCCGGCACTCCGCGAGCTGCCGGAGGACGATCTCCTTCAGCTTCACCGCGTCGAACGCCACCTCGCGGACCGTGAAGACCTCCTCCACGAGGGCGGGATCGAACAGCTTCCGGATCGCTGCCGGCGCGACCTGGATCGGCGCCCCCACGCGCTCGCAGAAGAGGCGGAACTGAGCCGCCGTGACCTTCGAGAAGTCCCGACCGACCGCGTAGTACTTCTCGAAGTCATCCACGATGCACTCGCGGTAGTCGTGGGTGAATCGAGGGAAGTCCACCCGGCAGCGCACGGCGGTCAGGAGCGAGCGGGGATAGTGATAGCCGTTGTGGACGCGGGCCTGATTGGCGTAGCTCGCCCGCTGCAGGAGGTCTTCTTCCATCTCCAGGAGGACCACCCGTTGTCCGAGGCTCCTGCGCAGGTGGACGGCCAGGCCGCAGCCGAAGAACCCTCCTCCGACGATGATGGTGTCGACCTCAGCCCTGTCGGACGTGGCTGCACTCCCGGATGTGGGCATCACGACCCGGCGCGGGCCTGGTCGGCGAGCCGCAGGCCCTCGAGGATCAGGCGGTCGAGGTCGATCTCGAGCGGCAGGTCCTCGGGCTCGGGCCGCGCGCCCGCGCTGAAGCGGAAGCGGCCCTCGCGCCACAACAGCACGCCGTAGAGGACGCGGCGCACCGCCTCGCGTACTGCGGCCGCCACCTCTGGAGGGCTTGCGGCGCCCGCGGTGGCGAGCAGCGCGCCGATGCGGCGCTCCGGCCGGCGGCGCTGCTCGGCGAGCGCGGCTTCGAGCGCGGGCGCGGCGAGCTGCCCGCGATGCACCAGGATCTCGCCGGTGCGCACCGAGGCGCCGGTGGTGCGGGCCGCCACCGGGCGGCCGGCCTCGAAGGACACCTCGGCCGTCTCGGGCTCCGCCCCGGCGCGCGCGCGCGACAGCTCGAGCCTGCCGGTCGCCTGCGCGAGCTGCAGGAGCTGGAGCACCTCGGCCGGCTGGAAGTGGCGCAGGTCGCCTTCCAGCGCCGTCTGGCTCAACGCGCCCCCCAGCGCACGTCCTCCACCACCTCACCCGGTGCGCGCAGCTTGCCGGTCATGGTGCGCAGGTTGAACCAGCCGAGCGCCACCGTGTAGCCCACGGTCGCGACCAGCAGCGCGCCCAGGGCGATCACCGTGAGCGGGGCGAGCGACTCGGCCCACGCGCCGCGCAGCACGTGCAGGAGCATGAGGAACGCCGCGAGCGCGGTGGTCACGATGCCGGTCAGGCGGCCGAACAGCGTGGGCCGGATCCTGACCGGTCCCACGAACAGGTAGAGGCACGCGCCGCCCACCAGCAGGATGGCGTAGCGCAGCACCGCCACCCCGAGCACCCACGACGGGATGGCGCGCGCGCGCTCCAGTCCCCAGAACAGCGCGAGGTTGAACACGATGTCCACGATCGGGTCGAGCAGCGTGCCGAGCCGGGTGATCTGCTTCCAGGTCCGCGCCAGCCAGCCGTCCAGGACGTCGGACAGCGCCGCCAGCAGGAACGCGGCGAGTGCGAGCGGGTAGCGGTGCCACTCGAGGAACAGCACCATGCCGGGCGCCAGGCAGACACGCAGCAGCGTGAGCGCGGTCGGCAGGTTGAGCGCCGAGAGATGGTAGCCGTCGGCGTCGCGCAACAGGTCGAGGTGGAGCGTGACCAGCACGAACACCGGGAGCATGCCGAGCGCGGTCCACAGGAAGAAGTCGTATGCCAGGTGGCGCTCGTGGACGAGCGCCATCACCGCCGAGGACAGGAACGCGGCGGAGAAGAAGGTAAGCGCCACGCTCCACACCGAACGCACCGCCCCCGGGTTCGCCACCAGCTGCCCGCGCGCGCGCCCGAAGGCGCGGCGCAGGTAGACGACGCAGGCGCGCGGGGAGTAGCGGTCGCGACGCAGGTCCTGAAGGTACTCCTCGATGAACACTCGGCCTCCGTGAGGTCCGCGGGTCTCGGGGAAGATAGTCTGCCCGGCGGGGGCCGGGCAACGGCGGATGCGCCCCACGGGGATGCGCCCCACGGGGATGCGCCCCGCGCGGGTGCGCCGCGCCATGGACGCGCCGCGCGGAGCCCGGCGCGGGGCGGATGAGCGAGGCAGGCCGCCGGCGGGCCAGGCCTG
>ERZ1292640.1026-Hain-H43-02um-R1-1026-length-23270-cov-6_pt1 | contig 23270 bp, 15 predicted proteins | sample MGYA00564404_ERZ1292640 | MGnify/ENA primary metagenome ERZ1292640 (study PRJEB36523, sample SAMEA6512636) | groundwater metagenome | collected 2019-01-08 | study: AquaDiva: Metagenomics assemblies of 32 groundwater samples
TTCATTTGAGCACAGTATATTTTTTTAGTAAATAAACTAAACCGCAAGCAAGTAAATAAGGAAATAAAATATTATATATTGGTAGAAAGGTTAAGTCACAATCAGCAAACAAGTCGGAAAATAATGGTGCCGATTCTCTTGCCTTTATTAAACCGCCCGGATTTGCTTGAAAGGTAAATTCACAAGAATACAGTGGCAAGAAAAAACCAATAAAAGCGGAGAAAACTATGAAATAAATCAGTTTAACCTTATTTGGTTTTAGAAATTCAATTAGATCGAAGGTTTTTTTGTTGTTCTTAGATTTTCTCATTTTATCACTTTATGGGCATATCATCTTTTCAAAAATAGTCCCGTTTTGATCAATTGCAACTGAATTTTCAAATGTCCAAGCTTCAACATATCTAAGTGGCCAAGAAGATAATTCTATTTCCTTTATTACAAATTTGGGATTTCTGAGTTTTTCAAGTAAATAATCTCTATTTCTCATACCTGAATTAATGACATATTTTTTAACTTCGTGAATTGCTTCATCATCAGTTGAAATTGCTTTATTTTGACTCAAACTTATAGAAAATGCGTTGGGGCATCCTTTTTGAGGTGGACCGGTTACATAGTAAATGATTATTATTGCTAACACTAGTATCGCCGCCTTCATCAACAAAGATTTATTTATACTTAAACTCGCCATATACTACGCTACCTCAAGCAAAATTCTTTCTCTTTCTATCAATTTTCCACTCATTACAGTGATTTGAGGGGAATAGTTGCCTGGATTTGTATAATTTTGGTAAATGTAAATCTGAATCGTTTCCATGGAAGAGAGATTGAAAGGAAACAGAGATGATTTATTGTCTTGTTGGGAATTGAAAATCCAAGATATATTTTGGATTGTGAAATTAAGGGTATTTTTAACGTCAATTCTAAATATCCGTTGAGTCAGATTTGCATATACAATTGAGAACTTAGTCACATTCATATCGTTGTCAATTTCGAAAACGCTATTGCTCGATGTGTTAGCTGTGTTAAAGCCATCAGTTGCAAGTACGGTAATGGTATAATTTTTACTGTCTTGCAAGGCAGAAGAATTTATTGAGTAAAATGTGAGATTATAATCAAATACAAGAGTGGAATACGTTGAACCGTTATCCGCGCTGATTAGGACCGCATAAGAAAGATTATCGCCATCTAAATCAGAAGCGTTCCATGTCACGTTAAATATTTGGTTTGAAAAGAGTTCTCCCCCAATGGGAGAAATTAAGCTTATAGTGGGCTTGTTTGGAGTTTTATTTACTTGCAGCTTCACAGTATTATTTTCCTTGAATTGGACTTTAGTAACATTTTCACTATAAGCGAGCAGGAGGACAAACGGGCTTTCATTTGTTGAGGTTGAATTTCCGCCTGTTGGCAAATATTCGAATGAGAGATCAAATTTCGGATTAAGAAATATAGAATTGTTGCCATCTAAGAGTTCAAGCGAATAATTGCCAGAAGTAAAATCGCTCCTGTTATAGGCTTCTCCGGTCCCGAGTATGTAGAAGTTTCTGAGAGTAGCTTTTCCCGAAGATCTATTAAATAGCCCGCTGACAAGAATTCGCGAATTTGCTTGCTCGGGAGTCGAATGAGAGAATTTTTTTAGCAAATGTTCGTATGTGTCAGTTGCAACCCATTTATCGGCTTCAAATGTTTCGTTTTGGAGAGCACCCATGAAATTATGCAAAGTTGTGCTTTCTTGAAATCCAGAAAGAGGCGCCAAAGTAGATGTATTGCAGCCAAACCTAAAACAAGCTAGATTAAATTGGCCACTACTATTTTTCGCATTGGGGCACCCTCCAAATAAACCAAATAGAAAACTATTTTGCTCATTCCACCGTTGAACATCATATTCTTCGCATAGACCGTAGGTATGCCCAAGTTCGTGAGCCGTTACTGTAGTGAATCTTTCATCTACTAGAATGGTGTCAGTAATCTCGCTGAATAAAGGCATCTGCAAACCAGAAGTATCGTTACCTAAACCCGGCCATTGGTTAAACCAGCCATTTGGAACCACTCCAATATTACTTTCAGGAATAAAACCTGTGAAAAAAGTTGAAAGGAGAACATTTGTTGCGATATCTAGTAGAACCAAATTTATTAAACGGAGTTCTGATCTAGGAACGTAGCTTGAATTATAAAAAGTGCCGCCGTTAATTTTTATTGCAGTATCGGCTATGGGATATGTTTTTCTAATAAACTCCTTGGTAGCAACCAAATCGAAAGGAGTTCTCATAGTCTCGGTTGTTGTAATGTCCCGGTCGACATATATGAACGCTAATTTCAGCTCCCTCGTCTTGGTAACAGTCACATATTTTTCCAGAATCTCCGTCTGCTCATAGCCCTGCGCAAAATGAGTTATTTCGGCTTTTATCAAAGCATTAGCCTTTGGCTCAGGAGTGTCAAATGGGAAATAAATGGTGAAGTTGTTTCCTCCAACTAAAGTGCCATAATAAGCGTAGCCCACCTGCTTACCATCATATGTAAGATTTATTGTGATGTTCGTAACGGAGGAGTTTGATGCATTGTATTGCAAAAGGATTTTTGCGTAAGCAGTTTTATTTACGACGAAGTCCACATTTGGGATCACTTGTGCCGCGGTTAATGAGGCAGAAAGGGATGAAGATGAAACTACGTCTGATGAAACTCTTATGAAATTGAAGTCGTGTGCTGAAGTGCTTCCTCCAAAAGTTGCGCCATTGCTTTGCCTTGCTCTAAGAGCGATTGATCCCGACCCGCTTATTGAGTCATCTGTCAAGTCGAATACTTGTTTGGAAGGTATTAATTGCGTCTCGTCGGTAGTATTCCAAACCTTAATCGCATTTCCCTGCATCGAAACCGTGAAATTGAAAATAGTACCAGCTGCGTATGAGGAGATTTGTCGTTGTGTCAGTACCGTGCGAACGCCCCCGATAAACTTGGAAAGCGTGACGAAATTAGATACATTATCGTTGATATTATCGATGCTTAGCATATAAGCATCTGAGGGTTCGGCAATCTGGTTTGTAAAGTTTCCCTTATTCCTAAATACAAAAGCGGCCTGTATATAATTTGAGGCGTGGACCGGCGACTCACTTACGAATTTTATTTGGAAGGAAGCCTGGAAGTTCTCGAAATTCGACGCTTTGTAGGTGAATGCAACGCCCCAAGCAGCGAGGGAGGGGCTTGTAACTGCAAGCCTCAACGCACTCCCGACCGTTATGACCCGGCTACCATCAGATGGACCGCAAACAACAACGCACTCAGTAGTTGAATTGTGCTCTTGCCATCGCGTTTGGAAAACAGAATAGTTGTAATTGAAGGTGTCTGTAAAAGTATATGCGCTTATTTTTGTTGAAAACATTAGAAGAAGGAAAATGATTAGAAATGGTTTATTCATCAGATTAACCCCATCTAAAGATAATAGACCCTTGCCCCTAAATGCTGAGGATTAAAGTCACTTTTAAAGGTTTCTAAAGGAAGCTCTTTACGGACGTTTGGTTGATTCAGTTGTTTCCTATGCATATTCCGCTAAGCTGAACTGTTTGACTTTTTCATCCTCAAAAATGCTTTTTATTTCGCGTTCAATTAGCATCAGCCTTTGCTTAAGGTAATCCGGCAGCTCATAGCGTTCTGAAAGCGATTTCGAGAGCTCCAAATATTTGATAATTCCCCCCTTATTAACCGTGAGCAGCAATTTGCCGCCGCACTTGAAGCATTTCCCCTGGAGGGGCACGCGGCGGAATTTCATGCCGCAATCAACGCAGCGGAATTTTTGCTTTGAGAATCTGCGAAGGTTGCCATAAAGATCCGGGAAGAAATGAGATAGGATGATCCGCTCGGTTGCATTGCGCACATCAACGGCGGCAATCCTGCCCATCAAACTAAGTTCCGCCTCCACCTTCTCATTCATATTGGTCAGCTGCACATACCTGGTTTCTATTGGCCCTTCCAATTTCGCAAAATGCGTGTAATCGATGTTTTCATACTGCGCAGCCGTTTCAAGCCGGTCCTGGACTTTCCCGATTTTTACCTCTCCGGGCGCTGCCAGATTCAGGCTTGCATGGTAGAATTCAAGGGGGTATTTGCGCACGCAATCCATCGCATGCGCCTCATCGTCGATTTCATTGGGATCGAGAATCGTTGTAAGAACGAGAAGGGCGTCCATCTGCCCACCGCGGGTTTCGGGAAGGTAAAGTTTTGAAAAATTGATAAGCCCATCCAGCATCAGCATGTAGGAAAGCTCATCACCATCGCAGTTGCGCCTAGTTGCGCAGTGCAGGTAGGGATGCGCAATTATGCCACGCATCACGGAAATTCCAACAATGCGGCATATGATCCCTGCGGAAGTATGGGGGGCAATTGCAATTGCATATTTCCCGATAAGGTCGTTTGGTGTTTTGGCATTGTAAAATGCGCGCATGCCATATTGGTAAACAAGCAGGTCATCGATGAATTTTGAAACACGAAGGAAATATTCGGCGGCATAATCCGAGATGATGATGTCCTGCGGGCGCATTTCCACGACCTGATCCAAATTTGCAATGGGATTCCCATCCAAATCGTGCCCGTAGCCCAATTCCTTTAGTTTTTCCAGGCTTATTGCCATTTCTGAAGGGATAAAATGGGTTCCAGGGATTTCAGTTGCATCAAACCTGCAGGTGCCGTCACGGAAAACCGAAAGGGAATGCTTGGAGCGAAGGATGCCTTTTTCCATGGGTTCGGGTGTTTTGGTCGCTGAAATCAGCCCCTGAACGGCCTTTACTTCCGTGGGGTCGAATTCCACCTTCTTTCTTGCCTTTTCGAATTCCTCCTTTAAATTCACAACCTGCTTTTCATATTTTTGCATTGCCGATCCGCATTTCCTGCATTTTTCCTCCTCCATCCCGCCGATCCTGTTGCATTTTTGGTTGATGCACTTGGAGCGCCGCTCCGATGGCTCAGAGCATGTTTGGCAAACCCTGCCATAAACGCGCTTTCCGCAAATCGGGCAGATGGATATTTCCATTTCAGCCTCAATCATCCCATTGCCCTTTTCGGAAAGCTCCTGGTGCGCCTTCACCAGGCCCCTTTGCCTTCCCCCCCACTGGCCAACCGGAAAGAGGGAATGCACTGGCGGCTTCATGCGCCTCTCCTTTGCCTTCTCGGGCCTTCCCTGCGAGGAGCCGATGTAAATGCCGGCCTTTTTTTGGATTTTTATTCCGCTTGCATCGTTTACTATTTCCATTGAATCCTTTTCCTCAAAAAAAGCAGAATTGAATTTATCCAACGCAAGATTATCCGTCAGCATCCCCAGGGTTTTTAGGAGGGCAATGGAATTATCCTTGTCAATTACGATTTCATTTCCCTCAACCTTATGGGGGATGCAAATGCGCTCCAGGAGCTCCTTTTTTCCCTTGGCCCCCTCCTGCATTGGAATCCTATAGCCCTTCACTTCGAACCATTCCTTGATTAGTTTTCCTCCGGAGAGGAATTGGGCCAGCGCCTGGATTTCAATTGATGAAAGGTCGTGCCAAAAATAAGTGAATTTGGGCGCAAGTGGAACACCTAGTTTATGCGAGATGGAAAATGCCTCATCCGCGCTCATCGATTCTATTTCAACAAGTGTTTTTGAAACACCCTTTGCCGCAAGCTCCTCCAAATACCACTCCTCGCACCATGCGGATGGGACAAGTGGATGGTTTGATTTCAGGAAATCCCCGTAATTTACAAGCAGGTCCCCAAGAAATAGGATTTTCTCGACCTCGGTCAATACCTCTTTCGCCTCTTTTTCATCCTTGATTTCGCGCACTTCGCCGCTTTTGAGCTTGACTATCGGGCCCATTATTGTTGAGCACGGGGTTGCAATGCATCCTTTTCCGGGCCGCTCGATTTTAAGCTGAGTCCCAAAGGCGATGAAGCTATCAAGAATTATCATCGTGGCAGGATGCACTGCCTTGCTTGCAATTCCGGTGAATCTGGTCCGGCCATACCGCAATCTAAAGCCGCCCCTTGCCATGGGATAGGAAAATATCGGCCTTCCGGCAACAATTTCATCGATATATCTTTCCACCGGCCTAAGTTCGGTTTTTGTTGCCGCCTTCTTGGCTACTTTAATTAGCGATTCAAGCCAGTCCCATTGCAAATGGTTCTTGCGGGCAATTTTTAGCACCTTGGCGGCCTTTAGGCAAATCCCCTCGGAAACAACAAGGCACATTCCGCCCCGCACCCGGTTGGATTCCACATTCAGCGTATCCTTGTTGACGTTTATCTCGTAGTCTTCCGTAGGTTCACCGGTTATGCAAACAGGGCAGCTAACAGTTATATGCCTGATTTCCTCGGCTGTAGGAACGTACTGTCCCGCCCTGGTTTTAACGGCGTAAAGATTGCTCTCCTCAATGTATCTGGCAATTTCAGTTTCCGATGGCCGGTAATTGCCCACCTTCAGGATTTGCCTGCAAAAATCCGCAAGCAGGACGGAAAATGCCTGCCCGGTTCCTCCCGCCCCGCGGATTGGCCCTGCAAAATATATTGCAAGGAAATCCGTGCCATCCGCATTCTGCTTGATTCTCACCTGTGAAATCCCTTCAATTGGCGCCGACACCACTCCTTCAGTGAACACGGCAAGCCCCGTGCGGACTGCCTGGTCGATTAGCTTTTCCTTCCTTTCGGTTTGCGTATCGTAAAAAGAGGGCTTGTATGCCCCCTCAAGGCAGATCTGCCTGGCAATTTCAAAAACCAGCTCCTCCCGCGACCTATTTTCGCTTAGTTTTTCCATAATTTCCGCAACGCCCTTTGGGCCAACAAGTCCTTCCACCCTGCTATAAATGTCCTTTGCAGGCCTTGTTTCCACGAAATCCTGGGGGTCTAGGTGCCTGCCCCTTGCCTGCGTTGCCAAGTTCCACTGCTCGTTAAACTTTCCTTCAAGTTCGGCGAAATACTTTTGCATTTCAGGCGATGCTTCCGGCATAAAAATTACCATTCAAAGGAAAATTGTTTGCAAATGATTTGCATAAATCATACATTTCCCCAAATTCTGCTTTATTTTCAAAACATCATTGTTATCCATTTTTCCATATTTTTAATAAATCCATTTTTCATTTTTTCATTCATTTTTATCCCATTTTTTTATCCCATTTTTCATTTTTCATTCCCAATTTTGCATAATTCATTATTTATTTTTCCATTTTTTGCTATCCTTTTTTCCAACTAATTTCCTCCCCCTTCCTTGAAATTCATGTGGTCCAATTTTCCGGTGTGCATATTGTAATATGGGAAGATGCAGGGGGTTGGCATATGCCCAAGCCTAACCTGGTAATCGGTCCTATCCTGCCAGGTGCCCGAATTCACTATGAGCGTCCCGTTGTAGTTTTCGATGTGCCCGTTCTTATGCACATGCCCGAAATGGAACATGTCGGGGGTTTCTTCTATCACAAGGTAATCCTTGGATTCTGGCACAAGGGGATCTTCCCCATATAGGGGGGAGAGGTGCTTTCGCTGAAGCAGCCCAACAGCCACCTTTTCGGGATGATCGTAGCCATCCTTGTACATTGCGGTATGCGAAATAATCCCATCCAGCGAGGTTCCATGGTACATGAGAAGCTCAAGGCCGTGCACAAGGTGGGCGGATGGGTTGCCAACAAAATGGATGTTGGAATACCCTTTGAGGGATTCCCAGAATTCCTGCGATAATGCCGGCTGGGGCTCCGCCACCCGAACCGCGTCATGGTTGCCAGGGGCAATAATGACTTCTATGTGGTCTGGAATGGTCTTGATGAATTCGCAGAATATCTCGTATTGGGTGTGGATGCTTTTTGTGACCAGCTGCTTTTCCTGCGAGGGGTAAACCCCAATGCCGTCTACCAGATCGCCGGCAAAACTTATGTATTTTATTTTTCCCGCAATCTCCCTTTGCTTTGGAGTGCCCTTCCCATTCAGGAATTCAAGCATTTTTTGGAAATTCTCCTGGAGGAAATACTTGGAGCCTACATGCGAATCCGAAAGGAAGCCGATTAGCACCTCCTCTTCCGTAAGCTTTTTTGTGCGCTCCTGAAGGAGCCTTCCTGGCCGGACGAAATTTTTTGCGATCAGGAGGGAGGAATCAGTATGGTAGGTGTCGAATGCAATTACCTCGTCGTTTAGGATCTGGGATGCCTCATAGAAGATGCGGGAATCCTTTGGGACCAAAAGTGTTGCCGTGCTATCGCTATCCTCGATGTCAAACATCAGGTGGCCATTCTTGGTCACGCGCTTTTCATAAACCATCGCAATAATGCGCGCCTGCTTCCCCTTGAGATGGTTTTTCACATCCCGGATGGAATAGATGCCCCCGCTTTCCGTTGCCATGCCCCGAAGGCTTTTGCGGTGCTTGTCAAACCGGTCATTGAAATAGCGCACAAAATCCTCCACGCTTCCGGTGCAGCGGGAATTATTCGTTACGTCGTTCCTGATGGATAGGCTGATGTCGGATCCTATTGATTTAGCGGGAGGATCGTAAAAGGTTTGCTGCAAAACCTCGACCTGAACGACCTTGCCCTCAATGGATATGCTTTCCACGATGTCATGGACATGCTGCCCATCGGCTATCATCAGGTTTCGCTTTGAGAGTTCCTCAATTATTTTTTCAGGTTCGGAGTATTCCATGATGCCAATTAGCGCCTCGGGCGAAACTATGACCTCCTTTTCCTTGAGCCTTTGAAGAATTTGGCCCCTGTCAAGTGCCATGATGACCACTAATTGTTATTTTTCCCTCCAACTATTAATTGCGTTTTTCCCGATTTTAAATAAGCAAAAGATACCTTATTAACCCCCTTTCCGAAAGTTTAAATCCCATGATAATCCTAGGCTTTGAAAGCACGACACCCCATGGGGGCTAAGCCCCAACACCAAGGGGAAAGATTCCCCCTACCGTGTTGCCCTACCCCCTCAAGTGCGCCGCCTCCCCCTTATTTAGTCCTTCAAATCAATTGATGATGGGCATATTAACGAAAGCGGGCTTGAAATTAATATTGTTAAAAAAAACAGGGATTAAAAATGCTGATCCTGGGTTTCGAATCAACGGCGCATACATTCGGGGCGGCTGTGGTTGAGAGCAAATTGGATTTGGGGAAGGCTGGAAAGAAGGGATATACATCCGGGAAAATACTTAGCCCATCGAATACCAAAATTATCGCCGAAACAGACATGAAATTCCCCGCGCTCAAGGAGGGATTCATTCCGCGCAAGCTTGCGGATTTCCATGCGAGGAATTTTGATGGAATTTTGGATGGGACGCTGGAAAAGGCGGGGGTTGGGCTTGGTGATTTGGATGCTGTTTGCTATTCATATGGCCCTGGCATCGGGCACACATTGCATATTGGCTTCATTGCGGCAAAAAGCATCTCCATTGCAAAATCCATACCGATGATACCAGTGAACCACGCGCTTTCGCATGTGGAAATCGCAAGGTTCCATTCGGGGATAATCGATCCGCTTGCTGTTTATGTCTCCGGAGGGAACACACAGATTATGGTGCTCGAAGGCCTGATGCATGGAGGGATAAAAAATGCAAAAAGAATGGGGGAGACTGAAAAATCCAATGGAAAGCACCCCGCATCTGCCCATTTGAAGCGATACCATGTTTTGGGGGAAACCCTCGATATTGGCCTTGGCAATTATTTAGATCAGGTGGGAAGGCATTTCCGGCTTTCTCCACCAGATGCTGTGGGCGTCCTAAAGCAAGCTGCAAATGGGAAAAATCTGCTTCCACTCCCTTATATAGTGAAGGGGATGAACACCTCCTTTTCAGGCATGCTAACGGCAGTAAAAAAACTTGGGGCGAATTCAAATGGCGGCATAAACGGGAAAGGGCACAAAAATAATATCGATGGCACGAAGGCAGTAAATAGATTGCCGGACATTTGCCTCTCCGCACAGGAATACGCCTTTTCGATGCTCCTTGAAACCGCCGAAAGGGGTTTGACACTGACCGGAAAGAAGGGGATAGTCGGAGTTGGGGGAAATTACCGCAACAAGCGCCTTCAGGAAATGACAATGGAACTATCAAAAGAGCATAAAATCAAGTGCCATTTCCCCACATTTGAACTTCTGGGGGACAATGCAGGGATGATCACAATTACCGGGACGCAAGAGTTTGCATCAGGAATTTATCCGTCAAATCCAGCGCCCAACCAGAAGGCAAGGATTGATGGGGAAATTGTGGGTTGGTAGGCTAAAATTACAACCACGGTTGCATATCAAAAGGCCACCCTAGCGTTTAAATAAACTGGAAACTTGAATCTATTTCCAACAATAAGGTGCTAAACCATATGGAACACAAATCTGATGAAGCTGTCAAGGAAAAACGTGAATCGTGGGACCACTATTTCATGCGCCTGGTGGAAGCCATCTCAACCCGCGCAACATGCAACCGAAGGAAATTTGGGGCCTTGCTTGCTAGGGATCATTTCATGCTTGCAACCGGCTACAATGGCTCCGCCCGGGGCCTTCCGCACTGCTCGGAGGTTGGCTGCAAGCTCATCCATGGACACTGTGTGCGGACAATCCATGCGGAGCAAAACGCGGTGATTTCTGCCGCGCGAAACGGCATCAATGTTAATGGCGCAACGCTTTATTCTTCCGGATACCCATGCCTAATTTGCGCCAAAATCCTCTCGAATTTGGGGATAAAGCGGATCGTCTTCAAGGAGCTGTATTTCAAGGAGGAGTACAAGGAGGAATTCGAGTTCACTCAGGAGCTATTCAAGGAGGCCGGCGTTGAGACGGTTCATTTGAAGTAATGCTAAAGCAATATTGCAATTTCAGCTGCCTGATTAGTAATATATAGCATTGCCGCCAAAATAAGTACCTATTCCTGCAGGGGTGGCAGAGATTCCCGCAAGGGGACTGCAACTTGGTCAAATGCGCAGGGCTTAGGACCCTGTGCCTTAGGGCTGCAAGGGTTCAAATCCCTTCCCCTGCACTCGACACCTATAGGGGAGTAACTCCCCTACTCGTGTCGCCTCTACCCCTTTATTTACTTCAGCAAATCCCTTCCCCTGCACTATCCCTATTGTTCGATAACCTAGCCTGAATGCAAGCATAGTTCGAAAAAATAAATAAAAAGGCAAAAAAAGAAATCAAAGCTTGGGGAACATCGCCTTTCTGTGCTGTTCCCGGTCAACTTCCTCCCTTGCAAGCGGCTGCTTCTTTTCCCCGGATCCCATCACAGTGCGGATATCCATCTCCTTGTTGTGGATGCCCCCGCTCCCGCCCTTCTTCCTGAATTTGACGATGTAAATCACGACTCCAATCAAGGTGGCAAGGACGACGACAATCGCTACAGTTGTTGTCAAATCCAGCTCGTTTTGCCTTGAAGGAAGGCCAAGGGCGCGCCGGCCAATATCAATGAATTTGGCCTCAAGTTTTGCGAGCTCCGCAACAGTGACTACCGAATTGTTTGAAAGCCGTTTGTTTACATCATCCATTTCCGAACGGACAGATTTATGTTCGTTTGTTAGGTCGATTACGCGGGTATCATTTGCGGTATATTTTAACGCTGCAGCATCAATTGCCGCTTTAGCGTATTTTTCAGCCGATACGGTTTTGTTGTATGAAAACAAAAGACCATTTGGATCGTCTATTATCGCTGCAAGTTCCCCATAACGCGTGTTCATGGTATTGAAATTATTGGAAGCGCCCTCGAAAGTGCTCGAATTCTTCAATTTTTCATAGGCTGCCTCAATTTCCTTGTATTTTGCATCAATTGGGGCGAATTTGACCGGCACAACCGATGTCTTGTTGATCGCCTTTTCCAGCACCTCCCTTCCCTGCACCTGGAGCTCCTTGATTTTAAGCACATCCTTCCTTGAATTGTAGATTCGGATGATATCCAAGGCCTCCGTATTGATATCAGTGATCTTGTCCCTATAAGCCTCCCCGGATAGGCGGATTACCTCGTCCACATAGCCGTATTTGAATGCGCAGAATGGATCTTTTTCCATTGTCTTTCCAAGGAAATAGGCATAGCCAACGCCCGCATCGTCAAAATAAACCGTTTCGTTTTTAGCCTTTGTTCCCGCAATGTTTATTTGGGAAAGGGCGTCCCCTATCTGCTCCCTGCTTGCTGCCGTTTTCAGGAGCTGGATTTTTTCATCGTAAACATCCCACGATTCCTTCATGCGCTTCCGTTGGGCAAATACTGCATCGCAAACCCTGCCGGTTGAGGCATCAACACAACGGAACTGAGCCCAGAAGAAATTGGTTTCAACAAGGTCATAGAAGTAGAAATGGCATTTGTCAAATAGCACTTTTGATTCGTTGTAGTTTCTAAGAAGATCAGCTTTTGTAGCCTCGGTAAAGCCCGTGGCGCCGCTTTGGAGGTAATAATCCCTCAAAACCGAAACCAAAGTCGCCTCATCGGTTACCGGATCGACTTTATCATTGAACACAAGCGAGCTCTTGCCATCTATCAAGACGACATAAAATACCTTCCCTTCGGATGTGTTCAGGATGAAATATTCGGCGCTTTCGCCCCTAAGCACATATTTCCTTGCCTCATCATCAACGTTTTTCGTTGCGGCATTGGAAAAGGCGGCAATTAGCAGCAAGAACAGCATTGCAAAACCGGCAAATTTCATGTTAGTCTTCATAGGGATCACTATTCTCAATTAAGATGGGGGAGTTTTTAAATCTAAGCAGTTGGGAAGCTAAAAAAGTTCCGGTCAGAAATAAAGGCTGCCCCATTGATTTATTCAAGTAAGGGATTTGCAACTTTCCCCATGAAGAGAATGACGCCGGTTGCCTTCTCCTGGATAAGGAAGATGAAGGGATGGTCGGCCTTGAATTCGGGAATGTATTGGGGCATTATTGCGGTTATGCCAACAACAATGCCAGTTGCAGCGGCGGCCTCAGTGCCTTCCTCATTAACCTCGACAAACGCCTTGTGGTATGCTCCAGTTACTGAAAGGCCAAGGGTACCATCAATACCCGAAAGATCTGCACCCTCAGAAAATACGTCCCCGACACCCATGGCCATCAAATTCTCCTTTAATGAATAGCCGTCATCAAACTTGAATTTGGGGAAGATGAGGTCGATGCGGCGCTGGCTCATTCCAGATTTCCATTGGCCCAACTTCTCAACAGTCAAGCTGCGCTCAAGACCAGCCAATTCACCATCCTTCGGAAGCAATACTAGCATGGAAAGCGAATCGCCCTTGTAGGGCATTTCAAGGACCTGCAGCTGTTCATTTTCCATGTAATTAAACACGGCATCCTTGTCGTTCCGGTACATATATTGGGCTTTGGCCTTTTGCCCTCCCTCCAATCTGAATTCGCCTTCCAACGTATCCTTCTTATCAAATGCTTTTATCCAAGTGCCCTTGAAATAGATGGCATTGGCAATAACCAACCTAGTGCCAAAGTCAACTGATCCTTGTGGAAGCAAATCAACTATCTTATCGTTGGTTTTTTCTTCCACCCAATCATTTATCGTGTTTCTGGAACCCTCAGCATTGTTCTTGAAATCAACATTGCGAATTTCGCTCCCATAAAAATCAGATGCGGTTGCCTTGTAGGCGTTTAGGATGGGGTAGGTTTTTTCTATCCAAAGTGAATTTGCAACGCTTAGTTTGTAGGCTTCATTCCTGGCATTAAGCCTCGTATTGAGGTCCTTGAACCCGTTTTGCCTTATAGCGGAATCAGGATCAAGCCCAAAAACTCCCTGAAGCTCACTAGCCGTGATTCCTTTTGCACCCTCAGCCAGGATTGCAAACGCCTCGCTTATGCTGAAAGGTGAGAAAAAGAGGTTTCCGGCTTCCTTATCCTTTATTTGGGAGTAGAAATCAAATGCGAATTTGTTGTTCGCATCCGCCATTGCCAGGTCGGATGGGGAAATGGAAACAGAAGGAATGGATGTAGGGGATGGAATGGACGTAGGTATTGGCGTTGAACTTGGAATTATAGTTGCAGAGGGGGAAATTGTTGGAGTTGGGGATGGGATGGGCTGCATTTGATTTGTGCATCCAAATAATAGAAGCCCGGAAATCAACAAAAGTGCAATTAATGCAAATTTCATAACCATTCCACCTGCACAAATTAAGGGCGAATTTGTATATATACCATTTTGAAAGGTTAAAGATTGGCTTAACATCCGATTTTGAGCCTTGTTGCCTATGCGCTTCCCCCCCTTTGAAACCTTTAAAAAAGAAGGATGGCATAAATCTATTCCATTCCCGAGAATACAGCATGTCGGGAAGTAGTTAATCCCGCAGTAGCTCAATCTGGCAGAGCGTCTGCGAGCCTCTTTTTCTTTCCCAAAAGAAAAAGACCCTCGGGAGAAAAAGGAAAGGGTTTTTATCTGGAATATGAATAAAAAGAGGTTACGGCGAAACTGTAGTTCGGCTGATCTCGGCCTTCTTTAAAAGGAGTGCAAAATGAGGTCGAATCGCTTACCAGATATCAGACGGTTGCCAGTTCAAAAGGCCTTGCCTTTCTTTTAGTAAAAGAAAGGCGATGGCGCCGCCAAAGAAAACTCTTTTGCGGCTCCGCCGAATAATATTATTTATCCGGCTGGGCGGAAAATCTGGCCTGCGGGATTTTTGCCTTGGTAGTGTAGTGGTCCAGCATAGGGGCTTGTCGTCGAACCTTTTTCTTTTCTCGAAAAGAAAAAGCACTCCGGAAAAAGAAAAGGAAGTGTGTTTCGCGAATTAGAGAAGGAGGTTCTGCAAACAGCCCTTGACCCGGGTCCGAATGACACAAAGGGGGATGTTTCCCCCTATCGTGTCGCCTTACCCCCTCTTGATTGAAGGGAAAATGGCGTTCATACGGAAATCCCGGCCAAGGCGCTTTTTCTTTTTTAATAACACTAACCGCTAGTCGGTTCAAAACTCAATCGTCTTCCCTTCCTTAGGAATCCTCACATTCTTATGCAGTTCCTTGAAATCCTCTGCCCGATCCGTGTGAATTGGAATAGCAACAAGCAAATTATTTGTTTTACCCGCAAGGGCAATTATTTAGGGTTAGATCCCTTTTCCTAAATGGAGTCTTCCATGCGCATTTCGGTTTTATCAATCAGCGGCACAATTATTTTATTTATTTTTTTTATGTAATTTTCGCAAATGCTAACGTCTTCCTTTGATTGGTTAATAATTCGACCGCTCGATCCGTGCCCATAGGGACCACGAATAAACGATATTTTACTTAAGGCTTGTTGTAATTCGCCTAAGTTTGCAAATCCATTAGGTTTAACAAAAATATTTTCAAAACAATCCGTCCAATTATTTTTTTGGGAAATAATATTTATTTCCTGCCCTAGGTCGATAAAATCTTCAAATTGCCCATTTTCCTTTTTCTTTTTTTCATTTATATAACCTTGAATGTCGCCGGGGATTCTGCTTTTTTCCCATTTTGAATCAATTATTTGTAAAGTATTTCTTATCATTATACTTATATTTCTTTCAAGATTTTGAATTTTATCGAATATTTCTTCTTCCTCCATGCTCTCCCAGAAACTAACACCAACCTTCCGTTTGATTTCGACACCAATTTTTTTTGCTAGATCCTTCCTTGCTCCCTCATTGGTAGTACTTAATTTGATTTCCCTTATTGCGGTTTCATCCAATTCCATGAAATATTCGCCAATTACTTCCACATATTTCGATAATGCCTCTCTTGACGGTATTCGCTCAATATGAGACAAAATGGGTTCAAACAAATAGAGTAATACGGGCACACCTGCATTACCAAAAACATAATTTCGCGCGTTTTCTTTAGTTATTTTTTCATAGATAGATTTGAAATATCTGCTAATAGTATTTGCAGTCCTATTTCGTTGCGTCATTTTATTCTCGTCATAAAGGGGGTTATTGATCCCCCTTAAATTTGGAAGCAAATCTCGGGTTATTCTCGAGTTTTTTATACCCGAACAAAATGCACTAATGGAAATTGACGATTCTGTTTTTTGCCCTTTTTTTGGAATGTAAATCATGTTTTCAAATGGATTGTTTTTTAAATCTGCAAAATTTGCAGGGGGGGAATCTATCATTTTTACAATATTTGAAATTAACCCTTCTTCAGTTTCGCAATACGGATCAGCCTCACCTTCCAAGTCCCAGATTAAATCAGATGAAACAGGTTTTTGCTCCTTATTAATATCGAGAAATAAACTCCTCTCCTCATTTGGTTTAAGAAGAGTTAATGCTATACAAGGGACTAAATCAGATTGTTTTGCCCGTACTGCACCAAATAACCTGTGTTGACCATCAATAACCCAACAATTTTGCCCGGTAATATTCAAAAAAACAAATTCCCAATCTGGTGTTTTTTTATATATTTTATAATAATAAGAATCGTTGATGGGACCCCGTAAGGATAAAATAATATTTGATGGAAAATAACCTCCGGTATCAACATATTTCTCTATTCGCTTGAGTTTATTTTTTTCGAGAGTCCTCTGATAAAATTCCTCGTCTCCCCGCCCTCTTCTTGCAACATATGATATTTTTATAAGGTCCAATGGATTTGCATAGAAAATAAAGGCAAAACGCCCACCAAGTTTCGTTTTGATCGCAGGGATTTGAAAAGGTTCACTAATAAAGGGTATATTGGAATATTTTGAAATTTCGTTAAGTATGCTATAAACCGCATTTTCCTTAATCTTATCAGATAAATCGTTATAATAATCTAAAAACTGCTCATCGATCAAAAAGATTTTATCGGGACCATTTTGTAAAATTGTTTCCCCTTGAGGCGTAAGCCCCATTCGTTTTATTGCCAATATGGGAATTATTTTCTCAAAATCTTTGTCTTTTTTATTAGAAAAATGAGTAATTATCGTATTTACTTTATCCCGCCATTCACGTATTTCACTAACCTGCAATTTCTTTAATTTCCCCCGACTTTTACCAGATTTGCATTCAATAATAAACAAGTTTTTTCCAAATTTGGCTATGCAATCTATTTCAATTTCTTCCGATGAAATATGTATTGTTTCCTTTGTTTTAACTTCAGAAAAGCCAGCTCTTTCAAATAGACTTTTAATTTCTATCTCGAAGTTATCTCCAACTTCAACAGAAGATTCCTCATCCTCAACTTGGTCTTCCATGAAATCTACCATATAATTTTCTTTTTAATAAACGTATCTATTTGATGTTCCCATATGCGGATTACCCTCCAGCCAACTTTCTTTAGCCGCATTGTCTTTTCTTTATCCCGTTCAACATTCCTTTTCAATTTTGGGACCCAATATTTGCGGTTGCTTTTTGGGATATGACCGTGCTTAGGACAGTTATGCCAAAAGCATCCATCAATGAATATTGCTGTTTTTTTGGATGGAATGGCAATGTCGATTTTTTCCTTGCCGTAATGAAGGCGATATTTGACCCCTGATTTCCTCAAGATTGCTCGAAACAGTTTTTCGGGTAGGGTATGCTTTGACTTTATCGCGGACATTATTTTTGAACGTATTTTCTTTTTTACAGGATCCATCCCCCATTCACTTCTCGAATACCGATTCGATGAGCTTGTCAATTTTTGGGATCGTAGTATCCATTTTCACGCTTTGTTCAAATAGCCCCTTTGATGCCGTATGCAGCCTAAGGCTTAGGGTCAGCCCATTATCGAAATTAATCAATATTGTGCTATTGCTTGCTCTTGTTATTTCCATATGATCTGGCATGGGGATATTTGTAAAATCAATGATCTCGACTTTATGGGCAGAATTCTTGACCATGTAAAACGGGATAGTGCCAGTTAAAAAATGGAAAAAGGTAGGCGCGCTGCTTTTGTTCAAATTCAAAAAATCCATAACCAATTTGGTCAGGGGGAAATACAATTTCTTATTTATAAACTCCATATCTTTGTTTTTTATCTCCTCGAAAGTCTTTGCTGCTGGGAATGATTTTTTTGCTTCAAGGTAAAACTTGGACCAAATCCCTTCATATTGCAAATCATATTTAGCCAATACGCGGGAGTCATTTACACCACATTGCTCAGGCAGCCTCGTCAGCCTCGGGTGCTTTAGCGCGGGATAGTTATTTTTTATGGAAAGATTGATTGAGCGGCCATTGCTAAAAGCTAAACGTATATCGGTAGGGTCCCCAGTCACACCACTGCTATCTGGCAGCCTATCAAGAATTACCTTGATTTTTCGGCTGCCAATTTTTTTCTCCAACCAACGGACAGTTATCTCCGCACACTTTGAAAAATTTTCCCTTATTTTATCACTTAATCTAGAGTAATACTTCTCGTCAACTGCATTGTCCTTTTTTGCCCGTTCAGTCAAATCGCATTTTTCAAAGTGCGCCAGTATTTCCTTGCAGATGATGTATTCCAATGTTCTTCCGTTATCATCAGATGCGGTTGGCATAAGCCTCAACAGGGTATATTCTCCCGCGGTTTTTATTCGTATTGCTTGAAATCGCGATTTGTGGGGGGGATCAAATACCACCAGAAATGACCTCCCGCAATGTACTTAAATAGGATAAACCCTCAAAATAAGTATGAGGTCGAGTGTGGGGGATGAAAAAGGCGCATACAATGAAAGTAATATCTTTGTTTACTGGCTGCGGCGGCTTAGACCTGGGTTTCGAACATGCAGGGTTCGAAATAGCTTATGCTAATGATTATGACCCTGTGATGAAGGATACCTTTGAAAAGAACCATAGCGTCGAATTGGACCTTAGATCCATTGTCAATGTGAAATCTGACGAGATACCTGATGCTGAAGGCATAATTGGTGGCCCTCCCTGCCAAAGCTGGAGCCTTGCAGGTGCCATGAGGGGCATTGAAGATCAGCGGGGGCAATTATTTTACGAATATATCCGCATCCTAAAAGATAAGCAACCCTTGTTCTTTGTTGCGGAAAATGTGCCCGGCATCGTTTCAACAACGCATATTGGCGAATTCACGAAAATATTGGAAAAATTCAGCAGCCTTGGCTATAATGTCAATTATGCCATCCTTGATGCACGGAATTATGGTGTGCCACAAGAAAGAAAGAGAGTTGTTGTTGTCGGATATCATAAGAAATTGGGAAAAACCTTTGCATTCCCCGAACCCAATAGCAAATGGATTACCCTTAAAGAAGCGATAGGGGATTTGCCAGATGCTAAACCAGCCAAGGAAAAAAACAAAACAAATGGCGAATTAGGAATTGCTAACCAGGAATACATGAATGGAGGTTTCTCAACAATGTACTTGTCCCGAAATAGGCGCAGGGAATGGGGGGAACAGTCATTTACCATCCAAGCTGGAGGCAGGCATGCACCACTTCATCCAAGCTCCTCAAAGATGAGGAAGGTTGAGGAAGACAAATGGGTTTTTGATGGCGACAACCCTAAATACCGCAGAATGTCAGTTCGTGAATGTGCCAGGATTCAAACTTTCCCAGATGATTTCATTTTCTACTACAACAACATTGCCGATGGCTACAAGATGATAGGGAATGCTGTGCCAGTAAAGCTTGCGGAAGCGGTAGCAAAACAGATAATGTCAGATCTATCAAAGACCGATGTAGCAAAGGACACGCAAAAAATAAAAATTATCAATTAACAATTCCTCATTCCAGTGAATAAAAGGCAAATAGCTATTAGGCGAGAGTTCGATGAAAATATTGAACGTTATAAAAGAAAAACTCCCTTATGATTATTCATTAATTGTTTTAACATTCTTAACAGCAGCCATAATCATAATTTTAACCGCTTTTTATCCAAACCCTTACCTTATTGCAATCATAAGCGTTTGTGTTTTGATTTTAACAATGATGAAGGAATATAGAGATCAAAAAAAAGACGATATTGAAGAAGCTCTTTCAAAACTTTCAAATAAAAAAATGGACGAAATTCATTCTCAAATTACAATCAATGAAATCGAAAGTAAAAAACGAGAAAAAGTAATAATGAAGTTGATGAAAAAAGGAGTGATTAATGAAGATGACATGATAGCAGCATTAAGCCAAGAAGCGTATTTTATTTTTTACCATTTTAACAGAGCATTTGATAATAAATATGTAAAATATTTACCCGAAAATAGAAAATTGGCCGCTCGAATATTGGAAAAATTGGGATTTGTACCAGTAGGAGCATTTTCTGGATCATATTTTTTTCACATAATTAATTCAAGAGCATTGCCTACCGATTTGCAAAATATTGGAATGCTAGAAGCGTACATAAAAAAAGAGGCAGTTAATCATTGGACTGAATTAGATTCAAACATTAAAACAAACCCATCATTATACGAAAAATATACAGAAAATGATAAAACAAGAGGAAACTTGGTATATTTCCTCGGAAAAATATTTCCATCAAATTTAAGCATGGGGTATCTTAATTTTTCATCATTCGATACGAGATTTTTACCTCATTTATCCAAATTTTTAAATTCAGAAAAAATAGAAATTAATGTTAAAAAATTTAATGATCTAATTTCCTTGGCTTCTCTTGATTTCTTTATTGATTCAATTGAACGAAAAGATAGGGCTAAAATTTTAGAAAATGAAACGGAAATGAGAGCTGAATTGGGAATAAAAAAAATCTACGATTATGCAAATTTATCAAAGGAAGATTTAATTAGAGTATTATCAAAATATTTTACTAATGAAAAATCAATTAAATTTTCCGATATAATATTGCAATCTGCAAATGATTCCTGTCCGATAATCCAAGAATTCGCATAATTGAACAAGTGTTTTTTATATGGATTTATGGAGATTATTATTGCAAGGGCATGCAAATAAATTATCAAACGAAAATAAAATAGTTCAATAGGTAGGTAAAAAAAGACTTGCTGAATTATTTTTTTGGGGGTTTTTGCATATTAAACGATATTATAACTTTAAACTCAAACCGTTCGAAAAAATAAAACACATTTTTCTAAAAACCCATTTAAAGCTCCAATTCATTCCCTTTCCATTGGCAAATCCGATATCTTTCAGAGGTGAAAAAATGCCTCCATCAACCGTCAAAACTCTAACTGAATCGATTCCCCAAGTTAAAAAAATTTAGGATTCGAATTGGTTATAACCTCGCAATCTATTTTCTTTTTGCCAAAACGTTTTCTATTGACCATTTCAAATCTAGATCCATGTCAAGAATATTTCCTAATGCCCAGCGAAAATAATCTTCAGGAATTTCAGAAAGTAGTTTTCCGCGGTGTTTTCCGAAAGGCATTTTTTGAATTATAATCGGTGAATCGATATAATCTATCATAGCCTTTAAACTGTCTTTTTCGCCATTTTTTAAATATAATTCGATTCCTGCGCCAAGAACTTTAGCAGTAACTAAAGCGTCAGGAAGTGCTCTATGCATATTTTTACCAGCTACATCAACCTTAAGTTTTAACCAGTATCGTAAAACTTGGTTTCCATATGCCGGTGCATTCGGCCAAAGATGTCTAGAGAGCCTATAAGTGCATATCCACGGTTGTTTGGCAATCATAGGTAAAAATGAGCGGTCAAATTCGGCATTGTGTGCTGCGATCGCCGTTACATTACCCACTAAGCTTTGTAAGTGTTCGGTAATTGATTCGATGCTGGGGCTTTTGGATACGTCCTCATCAGTCAAGTGGTGTATGGCAGAAGCTTCTGGCGGAATAGGTATACCGGGGTTAATGATTGATTCCCAGGTGTCTTCTATTTTCCCATCCCTAAGCAATACTACACCAATTTCTACAACTCGATCAACTTGCGAGTTTACCCCAGTTGTTTCAGTATCTACCACCAAATACGCATCGTCAGCTATGCTCATTTATCTCACATCTTTTTATTTTTCTTCCATCAATCTTATTTTTACCTTGAATAGGCCTATTTTTCTTTTTGATACTGCTCCACGATGCTCCGCCACAGTACCTCATCATTTACCGTTTCAACCAGCTGTTTAAGCAGAAGCTCAGGCTCTTTTTTCCAACCAAGAACAATGTTTGCATGGTTCTCAAAGGTCTCAAATACCTTTCCTTTAGGTTGGGCATCGTCCAGATCGGAATCAACCCTTCCAAGATTGATCCTCCCTCTTAATCCAACGAATCCCACAGCAACCTTTATTTTTTCAGGTGCAATTCTAGCCATGATTGAATAAGCCCGTTTATAGATTTCAAGTTGCCTCCTGTGCTCCGAAGCCCGATCGGTATTTTTATCCGTCTTCCAGTCCACAAGCAAGTATTCGCCGCCCTTTCTGAAAACCGCATCTATCTTGCCTTTGAACTTCACCTCAAGATCAGTTTTCATCAATTTGCTAAGGGGCATATCTATGTCAATCTCAGCACCAACAACCTCGGGATAGTCTTCCTTAATTTCCTTAACCATGCTTTCGATATTCTGTTCGAAGGCTTTTACGTCCGCATCAACCTGGTGCGGCTCGCCCTTTAAGATCTGCTCAGCTATTTTGTGTACTCTTGAACCTACGCCAAGCGCTGGTGAGAAATCAGTAATGCCAAGGATCCTATCCTTGAAGTATTCGTAAGGGTCAGTTCTCAGCCCAGAAAAGGACAAATGGTCCAGCCTTTCAAAATGATTCTTGACAAAGTCAAGGAGCCATTCTTTCCTATCTGCGAGTAATTCCTGTGCCCCTTCCGTTTCTCCTGCCAGGAAAAGCCCATATGCTTTCTTTGCCCTCTCTGAATAATCTGCACGCTCAATTCCCTGCACTTCAATTGCTTTTTCTTCTATCATCGAGTTAAGGTAGACCTCTGGTTTATCAGTAAGGATTACAAGCTTGTTCTTGGCTCGCGTCATTGCCACAAAGTTGATTCTGAGAGTTTCCTCCTCGAGTTCTTCTCTTGCATCGATGCCCTTTGTGTTCAGAATAGCTTCAACAACGTAATCCTGGAAGTCTGTCCTCCCCCTAGGCTTGGATGGAAGGTAAATTACCGCATCGAATTCCAGCCCTTTGGCCTTATGGACTGTGGATACAGTGACTTTCTTCCTTGGTCCGCCCATATCTACAATAAGATCTGATGAATTCAAGTAAGTCGTGAGGTTTTCCATATTCATCTTGTCAATGGCTCTCACGGCTTCCCTAAATGTCTTCTGCACTGAAATGGCTGCAAGAAGGTAGTCTTTTCCATAAGTAACTGAAACGGGATAGATGATCATTTCAAATATTTTGTCAATATCCTCGATCGTCTTGACTGACTCTTTCATTTTTCTGAAAGCCGGGCACTTTAAGTAAATTTCCTGGATCGTTAGTTCTTTAGAGGCCGATAGTGTGAAGGCGTCCTTAATGGGCATTGGGAAGAATGGCGTGAACATAGCCGCCCGTAAATCGTTCACATCATCAGTAACAAAGCTCCGCAGGAACCTGATTGTATGGTTT